>Ga0078972_1001971_pt1 | contig 71586 bp, 58 predicted proteins | sample YelNatPaOPGAMG01_FD_67568 | JGI IMG/M metagenome (GOLD analysis project Ga0078972, IMG submission 67568) | Hot spring thermophilic microbial communities from Obsidian Pool, Yellowstone National Park, USA - OP-RAMG-01 (SPADES assembly) (version 2) | ecosystem: Environmental > Aquatic > Thermal... | reverse complement strand
AGAAAACAGTGTGATAATGAAATCTTCATGGGACATGGGATTCTCCTTATCAATAGTTTTGAATTTCTATCCATACTATCGGAGAGAATCCCTTGTCTCTCTAAACTAGCACCATCGGTTATTACAGAGTCGCTTAATTTTCCCTTTAGATAAGAAGCGGCAATAAGGCAGTCAGCCCAGGAAGAGTGGTAGTGGTAGTAAGCGAAGTGGCAGCGGGGGCAACTTTGGCAGCCGCAGCAGCAGGAGCAGTCCCTGGAGCAGCCGCAGCAGGAGTAACAAGGGTTTGCGTTTGAGTATAGGGTGGAGCCGCTGGGGCAGCTGAGGCAACAAGGGCCGGAAGGAGTAGAGCCAAAGCCGTTGGAGCTATAGTTGGGGTAGTGGTTGTTGGCAAGGTTGTAGTTGGAACCGCGGTAGCTGGGGCAATAGCGGTAATCGGAACGGCACTGACGTTTACTACTGATACCGCTGGATTAAAAATAATGGTAATCGTAGCCGCTGCATTTCTTACCATAGGCCGAGGGATACTCATCGGTACAGGAATGGGCGCTAGCGGAGAGGGACGCAAGGCAGGCGCAAGAGAAGGCAAGGGGAGCATGAGCGAAGGCGTATAAAAGGCGGAAGAAATAAACGGCGCTCTCTGGGGAAAGAAACCAGACAGAAAAGGAGAAATCATAGACAGCCCAGCCTGTCCCGAAAATGAGACCATCTGAGCCTTGGCAGGGCTAGATAAGGACAATAAAATGATGCTGAAGAAAATAATAAGTAATGTAGTCCACTTTTTCATTGCTGTTTTCTCCTTAAAACTTAACTTTAACCCTTCTCGGTAAAGGAAGGTAGTCCTTTACCGAGAAGGTAATCTTTATATCAAAGAGGAATGAGCCTCCTCCAGAGGCTACAGGATCAAGGATGATAAGTAGGCAAAAAGCAGTGGATTAGCCACAGAAAGAGGCGTCGGTGAGTAGAGCGCACTGGTATAAAGAACAGCTAAAATGCTAAGTAAAGGTGCAGGGGCTGCCGTCGTGGTGGTTGTAGGAGTAGTGGCGGAAATAATAGTTGGAGCTGTGGTCGGAGTAACCACTGTCGGGGCTCCAATGACTAAGGTCCCTGCTGTTGGGCTAACTGCCGTAAGGCCTGGAGAGATAATAATTGTGGCCTGAGGTGCTCTTGAATACGGTATTGGCACCAGCGGAGCTGGAAATAGCGGAACTGGCGGAGCCTGGACCCAGGGCATCAATACAGGATATGGTGCCACAGGATATTGACATTCGCCTTTTTTAAAGATAAATCCTACGATAATAATAGATAACACGAGGATAAAACAAGACTTTTTGGTAATGCGCATAAGATGACTCCTCCTCAATACTGATACTTTTAGATTCTTTTACCTGATTCTTGGAGTTTTTAAGATATTGTTATTAGGATATAGGATATTGTTATTTGAGGAGCGGGTGACTTATGCTGGGGATTTACGATTATTTCCCGCCCAATATCAGACCTTCAATTTTTAGTCAAATTAGTTTTCCTACGCCGGATATAAACTGACTGAAAATTCAAGAGGCCAGAGAGCTTAACTAACAACTAAAGAGCTTAGCTGCCCAAATTAACTACACAAGTATGGCTTTGCAACCTTTATACCATCAAATATAAATAAAAGGTAAGAAAGTGGTATTCGAAGATTAGCCTTATCTGTATTGATCAGGCTATCTTTTTGAAAAATCGTCATCAATAAATCAATAAACCATTCGCAACCATACAGGAAAAATTTTTAATAATCATGAGCCGACAAAGCCCAAAAGGGGTGGGTAGGAGAGATAATAGGAGAGATAATATTAAAAGCGGACTCCATTTTTAAGACTGACGTAGCAAAAATAGACGAGATAGGATTTTTTAAACGAGATAGAACTTTTAAAACCTGAAAATACAAAAACAATATAAAAACGACCCATCTGATTAACTATGCTTTTGCACTTTTTTTCTGAACCCTTGATTTTACTGGATTTTCTATTAGAGGTAATTTTTAAAGATTTCAAGGCGTTAAGAAATTTCTGCAAAAGTGTAGTGATTAAATCAATCTCGGATTTTGGTAGCAACAAATGCATTGACATATTTTGTCAATAATGTTAAATAAAGGTTTATTTCTCTCTCTCAAGAAAAAAACTCTATTAGCCGGGGTGGCGGAATTGGTAGACGCAAGGGACTTAAAATCCCTCGGAGGCTTGCCCCCGTGCCGGTTCGAGTCCGGCCCTCGGCACTCGAAAATTTCGATACCCAAAAGATGGGCGATTTAAGGGGTGGGCGATTTAAGGATAGATAAAGACGAGTAATTTATAGAAGTTATAGTAGATGCGGACGAAGACAAAATAGAAGACAAAATAAATGGGGGCGACTCACGATAAGAATAAGGTGGGCTAAAAAGCCCACCTCGATAAGAGTTATTTCCAGAAATTTTGCCTATTTACAGAAGGGCTGCGTCGTCCTAATTTCCAAGGTAGGTTCTCAAAGTGCCTTCTCTCCCCTTTCTCCAGTCCTGATTCGGATAGCGTCCACGACATCAAAGATAAATATCTTTCCATCACCGGGCTGTCCTGTTTTGGCTTCCCTAATAAGTGCTTCAATTATCGGCTCGGCACTACTATCGCTGACCACAGCTTCCAGTCTGACCTTTGGGACCATTTCCATACGCCAACTACCACCCTGCTTCTCCCCAATCAGGCCCCTCTGGTTACCATGTCCCTCGACTTGTGAGATGGTAATGCCGGAGCAGCCCGCATCCCGCATAGCCCTGCGTACGGCATCAATTTTCCCTGGCCTAATGATAATTTCCAACTTTTTCATATAGCGATCTCCTTGGCTCCTTATCTCTTTTCATCTCCTGGACTTTCATCACTGTTGTGATGAGCTTGTCGCTTGAAAGATTGCACACTTCACTCCTCAAGATTGCGCTCCAAAGCCCTTTATTAGGCTAAAGAACCGCTGGCCGCCTTGTGCCAATCTCACATAGCGTACACTCCCTTTTCTCCGGTGCGAATGCGCATGGCAGAGGAAGCCTCAAGCACAATAATCTTTCCATCGCCAATATTTCCTGTCCGTGCGGCTTCAGCGATAACTGTCATTGCTCGGTCAACATCCCAGTCTCTGACTATAATTTCTAATTTTGTTTTGGGTAGGAAACGAATCGACTCTTCCTTATCCAATGGTGCATGATTGTCGATCTCGCCCATCTGCCGTCCAAAACCACGCACATCCGTAACTGTCATTCCCATGACTAAATTTTCTCTCTTCAAAGCCGAAACAACATCACCGAGCTGTTCGGGGCGGATCAGACAGGTTACCAGCCGGACCTGATAAGACTTCTGGACACTAGTCAGAGCAACATAGAGCAGACTTACCAAAGCCCAAGCACCTGCGATCAGGAAACAAATCCTTGCCTCGGCCCGCGCCTCGACATTTCCGATCGAATAAAGGTAGAGAATCGATACCACCATAATTATATTGCTAATAAGACCCAAAAATGGTATCATACCATGTTTAATAAAATTAAAATCTTTGCGCCTCTTAAAGGTTACCATTGTCCAAATACAGGTTAAGCCATACAGAATGAAGGTCCCAAAGTTTGAGGCCAGTGCAATCCCTGTTAACCCCACAACAGATCTTACCCCAACTGCCGCGATCAGCGATGAGATACCAACCAACAACCACAGAGCAATGTGAGGTGTGCTAAAATTACGGTGCAGAAAACTCAACATCTGCGGCAGCTCCCGATTCTCAGCCATACCACAGCTAACCCGCACGGCCGTATTCATGCAGCTCAGCGTGGTTCCAACTATGGCAATGGCCACGGTAGCAGACATGGTAATCATCAAACCAAATCCCACCCCGGGCAACACGTAGTCACCAAGGAGCTTGACCAGATCTCCGATCGGTGCACTCGATGCAGCCGCAGCAGCCATACCAGTTACGGTTGTTCCATCAGCGACGGTGGTGGCCAGCTTCTCACTGATCATAATACCGGCTGCAAAATACTCCAGAAGATAGGCGAAAATTCCCTGAATAATCAGCGAGAGAATAATAGCCTTTGGAATAGTTTTTTCTGGATCTTTCGTTTCGGCGGCCAGAGCGGTACAGCTTTCAAATCCAACCAGGATCAAAATCGCCAGGGTCGATTGAATCAGCACTCCCGACAGCGAATGCGGGCGGATAACATCCCAAACTCCAGAAAAAGCCCATTGGGTGGCAGCCTGCGGATTAGTCAGCCGGTAATAAATGGCCAGGGCACTGAAAATAACTAGAGTGCCAAGCTGGATGATGTTTATCCAGAGCGCTGTTCTGGTCGATCCAGATACTCCACGATAAGCGATATATCCAACCCCAAAGGCAAACAGCGTGGCGATCACGGTCAGGGTCGAAATGGAAAGGGTATCTCCGGTAACTTGAGTATAAATATAACCAATCATAATAGCCATGAAGGCTACCATAACCCCAGGATAAACCCAGTAGAAGAGATGAGCTGACCAGGCTGTCAGGAGTTTAGCGATTCGGGCTAAGGAAGTTGGGGCAGTATGTTTACTCCCATCTCGATCGGAGAACGCTTTTTCAGCAAAGTAGCAGCAGCTAGCAAAACCCGCCTCCGGATACAGCTTGGCCAGTTGCGCATAGGAGAGAGCGGTGAGAAAAGCCACAACTAGCGCCAAGCCAATCCCGGCCCAGATATCAGAGGCGACTGAGGCTCCGTTTGGTGAGGTAGCAGCAGCCTGAAGCTGATAAGTAATCCATAAGAACGCCCCAGGTGCGATCAAGGCCATGGCGTTTACCGTGGCTCCGAGCAGACCAAGGGTTGGTTTGACTTGCGGGGCAGATAAATTTTGGCAATTTTTGTCCATAATAAACCTCCTTCCAAAAATATTAAGGTCAAGAGAGAGCTTGTTAAATCCAGTTTTTTTTTCTCCTCTCTTTCTCTTAAGAGCAACTTATATACCTGCTGAATAATTGAAAAAAACTGAATACTAGGAGAGCGATCAATTACCTGTTTTTATTAATGTAAAGATACTGGCGAAAGATTCCCCTGCAGATTATTTCCTACATTGCCCCTATGCCAATTCATAGACATCACTGCCAGGATTTAGGCAGGAATTTTTCTCGATCAGAATAGCTACTCTGTGATCAAAGGGGATCAAAGGGCGGCAAGTAGGGTAGAGGAGGAGAGGATATAGAGATGAGAGCAAAGCACCAAAAGATATAGCCCCAAAATAGCTATAAGCACCAGCCTAATAAATTTTAAATTAACCCGCAGGCACAAAAAGAGCAGCCCTAAGCTGGTGAGCCAATACTTTACCATAAAGAAGGAGGATATATCCCTTTTCAACAGGTAAGCCATGAAGGGATTGAATTCTGGAATATCCAGGCAGAAGACATTAAACAGGGTAAAATATCCATCGAGAATGCACAGAAACAAGATCAGACAGATAAGGAGAAAAAGCCCGCTGCTGTATTGATCTACATAACCGTGGGCCGAGTCGCTCGCCCGGCGATGTCCCCTCCTTTGCCCCGAAAAAATACTGTATCTACTGATAGCTGGAGTAGGACACCTTCGCCGGTCTTGACCCGCTCGGCGATCAAAGAAAAAACTAGCTGAGGTTTTTAAATCAAATTCCATTATCTGCCCTGCTTGAGGTTTTAGTCTTGTTAATAATTTAATTGGTCCAATAGGAAATTATCAAGAGGAAATTAGATGCACCTATTTTTTGAGGGGAAAACCCTTTTGAAAAAGGGTTTTCCCCTTATCACCCCTTTCCCAAAACTTTAATAATATAGTTATTAAAGTTTTAGGAGGATGGTTTGGAAGGAACCCTTTTTCAAAAGGGTTCCTTCCAAAAAAAGTTCCTTCCAAAAATCTGGTCTATAATTTGCAACATTTCTTTAACTCGATGATCAATTATTTTTTCCAATTTTTTAATTTCTTATGGGAGGATTACCTTTCCGCACATGGTCAAAGAAAAGCGAGCCTGCTCAATTTTTAACCTTGCAATTTTAAAATTGACCGCTGTTATCATGGTCATGATCTGCCAAAGCATAACTGCTCAGGCCATCGAGTTGCCGCCGATCGATATGCAGATGCCGATGACTGGAAATGCTCTCAAGACTGCTCAGGGAGATATCATTTTGGATAACTTTGAATACTGGGACAGCCCGCTAAATCACGGCTGGCAGACGATCGAGCCCGCCTATCCTGTCTTTGGATGGACAGTCGGTTATGGAACCATCAATAGTCTTCTTGATTTTGAGGAAGGCAGCAGAGTGCTCGATGTTTATCGACCAGCCTCGGTCTTTTTACCCTTTAATTCCCAATACATGCCTTATACGATCAGTAAGGCTACCCTGTATCCAACTGAGAATTCCTTAAGTGCAATCGATGCCAACTATGCCGAGCTGAGCTTTAAGGTCCGTGCTCCTGTGGCTATTGAAAGCTTTGCTACCTTCAGCTTCGTGGTAATTGGAACTACGAATAAGACCTACTCTTCTGGTCAAAATGCAGGAGCAAATCATACCTTTCAACTGGTCTTAATCCCCCGGGAGGCCCCTGATGGAAGTCTCAAGACTGGCCTTGACTCTCTTGAGCCTGGTAGTGTCAATCTTGAGGTCAATCCGATGATTTTGGTTTATCTGGGCAGGCAATTTCAGGATGGAACCTGGCATGCGGTCAATATTGATCTTGGACAGGCGGTTTACAAGGCTACCGGCGAAAGTCTCAAAGAGATTGAAGCTGTTCAGGTGCGAGGTAATCAATACCGTCTGGATGATATTATCTTTTTCAAAAAATCTCCCTACCGAAACCGCGCTCCTTACCTGTTTCGAATCGGCCCGCTCTACTCTCTGTTGTTTGACCAGAGCGGTCGATATAGCAGTCGGCTCATTTTTGCTGAAGACCCTGATCTTGGCACCTGGTGTCTTGATCCTAATGGAAAAGCCCTCTGCTATGACAAGCCAAGAGATCCGGTAACCAAAGCGACCACCATGCTGGATGTCCCCCCTGAGGTGTTCAAAAATTACAAAGATGAGAATCTCCTCTACTCGATTGACTCGGCAGGAAACAGACGGTTTGTCGATGGCCGAAAAGGGGATCCTCTCACCTTCCGGCTTACTGTTGGCGGCGCTGGTGCCCAAGGAGTAGAAGCTCCCTATCTCTTTAGCAGAATCCCCTTGACCTATAAAGATCCGACAAATGGGGCCGAGATTCCCATACCAAACTATGGTCAATATCTGCGCACCTACTTTGGTCTGTGGGCTATCCCCAAACGGAATGTTCCCATAACCCAATGGATCTGTACGGATAAGGATTTTGAGGATCTTCAATATGCCCTAATCAATAGCGGCTTCTCCTATCTACCCAATGTTATCTTCTTGCGCATCCAAGGGCAGGTGCTGGAAGATCTGATTGTAACCTGCGAGGTATCGGACGGGCGGCTGTCTGATGTGGAAACCTTTCCGGTTTCCGTAGTCAATTATCCGGTAACTAACAACCCTCCAAGAATTGAGCAGCTATCTGATCAATGCTTTGAGGTAGGCAAGATGCCCAGCCAGCGGGATATTATCATGGGAGGATGGTCAATATCTGACCAAAAGATCATAACTAATGTCTACACGATAACCGCCACCGACCCTGACCCTGGGGATATCCTGACCTACTCAGCTACCCTGAATGGGCTTCCCTCGTATCAGTACGGTCCGTGGATTAGCAAGCTGATTGATCCCTTCCGGGGGGTGATCGCCTTTACTCCCCAGTTTGAAGGCTCCTTCCAGTGCGTGGTGACAGCTCGAGATTCTAAGGGAGCGGCGGCTGTAGGCTCATTTAATCTTTTCTGCATCAATCCGGGGACCTGGCTCAACCATCCTCCGATCATCCTGGAGCCAATCCAATCACCCCAGCAATGTCGGGCTGGCGAGCTCTTTATCCTGTCTGAGCTTAAGATGTTCGATCCTGATGATCAGAAAATTTTCTACTCCTCTAACCTCGGAGCGGTTAGTGAGGATGGAGTCTTCACCTTTCAGACACAATTCCCAGGACAATACCTGGTTCAGATCACTGGCTATGACAGCCTAGGCGGATGTGTAACTCAGCAGTTTGTATTAGATGTAACTCCTTGGTGGTCTTATTAATTTTAATGTTTATTTTCATGGTAATCTTACCAAGGGCAGGCTTGTCCAAGGATAGGCTTGTTCAATTGTTCAATTGGTGATATTGTTCAATTGATGATAATTATGCTATTATTAAATAGAATAACTGATTAATGGCCGATCACAGGATAAGGAGAAAGCAAGGGTGGGTAATTTTCAGACGATTTTTAATGCCAGAGCAAGCCAAGGAAAAAGCGCCGGGGCAATCTTTTCACCGCTAATATTATCTTTTTGCTTACTAAGCTTTTTGCTTGCTCTGCCTCTTCTCTTTTTCATCGGCTGCCAGGGCTCACCGCAGTGTCCGATCAATGGCCAAAGAGCCTTTAAGCATGTTGAAAAGCTGGTGAGCTTTGGTCCCCATCCTTCGGGATCAAAAGCCCTAGGAGATGTTCAAACCTACATCCGCAATCACCTAACCAAGTCGGGATTGCAAGTGATGGAAAAAGATTTTCTCGCCTCCACCCCGATTGGCAGCATCCCGATGAAAAACATTATCGGAATACTAGAAGGAAAGAGGTCGCAGATCATTATGCTGGCCACTCATTATGACACCAAGCGCTTCAGTGAGTTTAAGTTTGTGGGAGCAAATGACGGCTGCTCAGGCACAGGGCTGCTGCTTGAGCTGGCCGCGGCTCTGGCGGCAGGACAAAAGAAGCCAGACTGTAGCCTCTGGTTCGTCTTTTTCGACGGTGAAGAGGCTATTCTTCAATGGTCTTCTGATGACAGCCTCTATGGCAGTCGGCATTTGGTGAAAGAGCTTAAAGAACAAGGGAGCCTCTCTCTGGTTCGGTCGGTAATTCTTCTCGATATGGTTGGGGATCAAGATCTTACCATCTGCCGGGAGGCCTATTCAACCAAATGGCTCCAAGACCTGATCTGGTCAGTGGCTTCGCAGATGAACTACCAGCAATACTTTCGGGAATGCAGCCAGCAGGTCATGGATGACCATTGGCCCCTCCTTCAGGAGGGAATATCGGCAGTCGATATCATTGACTTTCAGTATGGAGGAAGTGAGCCGCCGGGCGTCTATTGGCATACGGCTCAGGATACTCTGGACAAGGTCAGTGCCGAAAGCCTCCAGGTGGTCGGAGAAGTGGTTTATAAAAGCATATTTCAGGTTCAAAAGGCATTGTTTGGAAAGATGAATTAAGCTTCTTAATCTCAAAGAAGGGGATTGCTCATATGGATGTGAAATCTTTAACTTGCCTGCTGCCAGCTCTCTTATCCCTTAATCTTTTCGTTTCATCGTCAGCCGCAAAGACATTGCCAGCAGCAGAGGCTAAAACCATACATCAGCTTGAGCCTGTGATTGTCTCTGCTGACCGCATCCGCCAGCCGATCAATACCTCTGCCTCTTCAGCCACCCTGATCAGCGGAGAAGAGCTGGCTGAAAAGCGTCCCTCCCGGATTGATGACCTCCTTAGAGGCTCCCCTGGTGTCTCTATCAACAGCTCCGGCACAACAGGGGAAACTATTACCATTCGCCTGCGGGGAAGCGCCTCGAATCAGACCCTGGTGCTGATCGATGGTCTGAAGGTCAACTCTCCCTGGGATGGTACTTACGGCGAATGGGGCAATACGGATCTTGGCGATATTGATCGGATTGAAATTCTCCGTGGCACTCAAAGCGAGCTCTACGGCTCAGAGGCTATGGGCGGTGTGGTACAGCTCTTTACCAAGGGAGGAGGGAAAAGCAGGGGAGCGGCTCTTTCTTTGGGGGCGGGAAGCTTTGGAACCTTGAGGGAATCTGTGGAGCATAGCGGAGGAGGGGAGAGGGTAAATTATCTTTTTTCCGCTTTTACCCAAAAAATTTCACCCGGGCAATTTGATCATGATGCTTATTGGAGCAAGGGGCTGAGTGGCCGATTTGATTGGCAGATCGATCAGTCTTTGTCTCTTTCGGCCATATGCCGTCTGCGAGAGGCAGAAAAAGAGCTAGCAGTCAACCCAGAGGGAGCCGTCTCGGCAACCCAGGCCACCTTCTTCTGGGATGATAAGGGGCGGCGCCGCGACCGCCTTTCTCAGCAAACCCTGGCTATTGAAGGCTATCCCTACGATGTCTGGCATTACCGGATAACCTTCGGCGCTCTACAGGACCATTACCGGGCCGAGAAAGGGGTCTTTGGCCAGCCTGCTGCCCTCTCGATCACTGACGTTTCAAGCGGCCGCCTTGTGGTTGAAACTCAGCATGATTTCACCTGGCCCAGCCTATCTGCTGGCAGCGGCGCTTTCAGCCATACTTCAAGCCTGGGGCTAGAATATGAGCAGGATGCAGCAGATGGCCTGGTAGAGATAGCTGGTATACCAAGCAGCCGAAATAGTGTTGATAAAAGCCGCTCATTGTGGTCTTTATTTTTCCAGGATCGGATCGAGTCTCACTCTTCAGTCTTGACTGCCGGGCTGCGCTGGGATAAGAATTCAGCCTATGGAAAAGTAGTAAGCCCGCGGCTTAGTGAATCCCTTCTGCTTGACCAAAAAAGCAGGATGAGGCTTAAGATGAGTTGGGCAAAGGGATTTCGGGCTCCAACCTTCAAGGAACTCTACTATCCTAAACGCGGCAACCCAAACCTTAATCCTGAGCGCAATACTAGCTTTGAGGTCGGCCTAGTCCAATCTCCGACCGACAAGCTAACTGTTGGCTGCACCTGGTTTCGGATGAAATTTCAAGACCTGATCACCAAAACCCTAACCAGCGCCGAGAATATCGGCCAGGCCGCAAGCAGAGGGATTGAAGGGGAGATCACCTATCATCCCCTCTCAAACCTGGACCTTCAACTCTCCTATACCTACCTCGATTCAGAGGATAAGGATCATGGCCACGAGATCCCAGAAATGCCGCGGCATACCTGGAAAATAGCCGCAGGGTATCACCAAGGAGGATTTTTTCTCTCTCCAGTGATTCAAATAATTAGCCGCGAATATTCTCTTTCCTACCTTGATCCCCCTTTTTCTCTCCTTGATCTTCAAGGACATCCGATGAAGAAGTACAATCCAGGCTATAGCCGGATCGATCTGGTCATCCAGTACGATCTTCCTCACTATCCGAGGTCAGCAAACGAATGGCAGTGGTATGCCAGGATCAATAACCTCCTTGATAAGGAATACTATGAAGTGCAGGGGTTCCCTGCACCGGGTATCAATTTCCTGACCGGCATCAGCGGAAGGTTTTAAGTAACCACAATAAATACCCCAAGATGATCTCAAAATGACAATCATTAGCCATCATTCTCAAAAAATATCCAAAACTCACAGAATATCAAAACTATCCACCAAGCTGATCCTGGTCTTGGTTCTCTCCTCCCTGATTCCTCTCCTCATTTATGGAATAATTTCGATCAAGATCTCACGGTCTGCCTATTTTCAATCCATTGCCGAGAGAAACAGATGGGTAGCCATGAGTACAGCCTATCAGATCGAAAGCTACATCAAGCACAACCTGGCCATTCTTCAAGGATTGGCCAATAATATCGATCGAGTTTATCTGAATAAGTGGCAAAAAGAGATCATCATCAAAAACTTTTTTATAAATTTTAATGAATTTCGAGAAATTTCTCTTCTTGACCACCAAGGGCTAGAGGTAGCTACCAGCAGACTGGAAGGAGAAAAATTACGGAATAGATCGCAAGAGGAATTTTTTCAAAAAGCCATCCGGGGAAGTGTCTATTTGTCCAAGATTTTTATTTCTAATACCCTGCTGCCCTCAATGATTATTGCCATTCCCGTCAGGAGCGTAGGCACTATTGATGGTGTACTTGTTGGGGAATTAGACCTTTCCGATATGTGGGAGCTGATCGACAAGATCAGAATCGGAACGCATGGGATTGTATTTGTGGTTTCTCAATCAGGGCTCCTTATCGCTCATGGGGATGATGAGCGAAAGCCGGATATCTTCAAACACAAAAACCTCGCTCAGCTTGAAATTGTCAAATCCACGATCCAGGGGAAAACCGCTACCCTGACCTATACGAACGATGTTGGCATTAAGGTCCTGGGGAGCGGCTACCCTGTCAAGCCCTTGGGCTGGGGGGTAGTGGCTGAGCAGCCTACCGATGAAGCATTCGTGCTCGCTAGCAGAATGAGTTTGACCTTATCCGTTCTAACCATCCTTTTTTTGGCCATCATGATAACCTTGGGAACTATCGGAGGAAGACAGGTAACCAGGCCCATCTATGAGTTAATCGAGCTAACCAGGGCGATCGCCTCAGGTAATCTGAGCCGATCGGCGAATGTGTCTTCCGGCGATGAATTTGAGAAGCTGGCCAATTCATTCAATCTGATGACCTTGAGACTGGCCGAGCTTCAGGAGGAGATTCGTCTCAGCGAGCGATCGTCAATTTTCGCCAGGCTAGCGGCTGGTCTGGTTCATGACCTTAAGCATCCGATCAAAAATATCGAAAACAGCAGCCATCTTATCCTGCGGCTCTATCACGATCCGGAATATCGGCAGTTTTTTCAGAAAACAGTTCAAAAGGAATTCAGCAATATCAACCGATTCCTGGAAGACTTACACGACCTTACTCATTCGGCTCCTGTGGTCCCCATCGACTTAAATGCCGAAGCCTTTCTCATGGAGATGATCAATCTCTATCGGGATGAAACCAGCCAGAAGGGGATTGAATTGCAGTTTATCTGCAAGGCTTGCGGGGTGCGAATCCTGGCCGATAAATTCCTCCTTGAGCGGATCATCAAGAACCTGATCACCAATGCCATAGAAGCTATGCCCAAGGGAGGCCTTCTGCAGATTACCCTGAGCAGGGATGATGACCAAGCCGAGCTAAGGCCAAAGATGGCCAAAATAACCATTGAGGATACAGGAGTGGGCATCCCCAAGGAGCGACTTGAGACCCTCTTTACTGACTATATTACCACCAAAAAAAGAGGGCTTGGGCTTGGGCTGGCCATAACCAGAAAAAATGTCCTGGAACTTGGAGGAACGATAACGGTAGAGAGCGAACTTGGCAAGGGGACTATTTTTACCCTGGCTTTTCCCCTGGTAAGTGAAACCAAGGAGCAAAAGGGAATAAGCTAAGATGATAGCGACAAGAATGATAGCTGCAAGAGTGCAGACCTTTCCTTCTTTCCTCACTCCCCGCGGCTTATAAGCTGAAGCCCCTTGGGCAGGGATTCGCCGAAAACAAGGCTTTGCTCTCGGCTTTGGTAGCGGATCACCTCGCGAACGGTCTGAATCGCCTGATCCAAAGCCGCTAGGTCGGATTTAGCTTCTTTCCTGAGTCGGTCAAAGAATTCAATCAGGCGGCTTTGGGCCGCATCACTGATATTTCGTGCCCGATCAGAAGTCTTTCGAGCCAATTGGGTCAGGGTGAAGATTTTCTCATCCTGAGGCAGGTTCTCAATTTCCAAAAGACGACCGATCCACTCCTCAGCCACCTCAGCCGAAACAACAGCATGGGCACTGGCATACAGCGGCTGGCGGGCTCCGATGCGGGCTAAAGCCCACAGATCAGCTGCCAGGGGCCGCCCTCGGCTCAGGCGCTCCAGTACGGCATTGCCTAGGGCTTCCTTACTGCTTGCATCCAGTCGCTCAAGGCTTGCAGCCAGACGCCACATCTCGGCTAGCTCATGAGGAGAGGGCTTTGGCCCAGGGGGCGTTTTCTTTTGAGGAAGCAGCCAGGGGCAGATCTTGCGGAAAACCTCCATCTGCTGATTCTGGTTTAGCCCACCAGCCACCCGACGATAAAGGATCCAGCCCTGGGTTCTGATCTCCCGATCCTTTACCTCCCTCAGCCCTTGAGAGATCACCTTCAGAAGATTTTTGATCCGCCACTCATCCAGAGGATAGCCAAAGCCCGGACGGAGGCAAAAGCCAACCAGATTCAGCCAGCGGGCCTCATGGGCTGTCGAGCGGCCCCTAGAGTCTGAAAATTCAAGAAGCATCTCGCCAATTTTGCGCAAGGTAAAGATTGGCCATCCCTGTCGAGGAGTGCTCAGAGCATCTTCTATTTTTTTCACAAGGTTATCCGGGGTCACTTTCTCCGCTGCCGCAGAAAGTTCTCTGGAGTCTGGACCAAAAGCCGCCGAAAGAAGCGGCCGAATCTTATCCGTATCCAGCATACTTTCTTCTGTCTCCACCACTTCCCCCTCTTCTTCTACTGCTTTTCCCTGATCTTCCACCAGTGATAAGAGCTGATTTGCTTTTCCTTCCTCCTCTCTAATGGCGAACTGAAGCTTCCACTGCCGATCCGTGCCCCGAGAAACGCACCACAATTCCAGGGTCCCGATCTCGGTCAGCTTGGCGCGAAGATACACGGGAACCTTGGTGAGTTTGGCCCGGCCTCGGCGCAGGATAGTCTGAATCGGGGGCAGTGGGGTAAGGGGTTCTTCCCCTGCGCTTTCTGAGCCTGGTTGCGGATTGATAGGCAGAAGATCTCCTGGCTGATCGAGCAGGCGGGTACTTGAGGTATAGAGGGGAAAGCTTACCGGCTCACCGATCAATAAAATAAATTCCCGATCTTTGATCTCAACCTCTTGCCCCTCTTCCATCTTCCTCGGCACAAGGCACAGAGCCTGGGCAGATTCAGCTCTTGCCGTCGTGCCAACCCCGACATAGTATGATCGGCCAATCCCTCCACTTATCCTAATGCCTTTCCCTCGACGCACCTGTCCGTAGTAGGCGGCTCCGTAGGCTACGGACAGATCGCCCATCTGGTGGGAGAGCACAGCCAGGGGAGGAACGCCCTGCTCTGTGTCCGTTTTGGCTCCTCCTTGGGTAGCTTGATGATTGGGCCAAAACCAGCTTTCCACGATCTGAACCATTCTATCCTGCAAAAACTTTGGCTTAAGCGCGCCTCCATTAAAGAGAATGGCATCGGGCCGAAGAGCCATCTCCTCAGCAGCAGAGGATGAGCCTTGGCTGGTTTTCTCCCGCAGCTCACGGATAGCAGCCCGATGCTTTCGAAGGAATGAAGCTAGATGCCGAGATACGGCTGTATCCTGCACATAGGGAAGCCCCCACTCCTGAAGCCCTAGCCTAGAGGACCTGATCGGATCATCTTCCAGCCTGCTTTCAGGGAAAAACCCCCTCTCGATAATCTCCCGCACCTCCTCTTCGGTCAGGTCGTATTTCAGGGTGCTGCCTATCAGACGGCTGCTCCTGGCCTGAATCACTACCGGATAGGAACGCTGGCCACCGCCCCCCTCGGCCAAAAGCTCCTCTTTGGCCTTGCGGCAGCCGTGGCAGAGCATAGACCACTGACCAGAATCAAGCACCCCGGTCTGTCCCATCAGTTTGAGCTCGATATGACGGGCAAGAGCCATATCAATATTGTCTCCACCCAGGATGAGATGATCTCCTACGGCGATGCGAGTAAAGAGCGGCTTTCCACCCTCCTCCTGCACAGTAATCAGACTAAAGTCTGTTGTGCCCCCGCCCATATCGCAAATGAGCACAATCTGGCCGTTGTGTAGGTACTGATGCCACACGTCGCGATGTAAGGCTATCCAGGCATAGAAAGCAGCCTGAGGCTCTTCAAGGAGAGTAACCCTGCTCAATCCCGCCTTCTGAGCTGCCTCCAGGGTCAACTCACGAGCAACCTCATCAAAAGAGGCCGGAACGGTTAGAATAATCTCCTGATTCTGCAACTCGTATTCCGGTCTGCCTTGGGCCATTTGATAGTTCCAGGCATCTTTGAGGTGTTGCAGATAGCGGGAGGAGGCCTCAATGGGGGAGAGTTTTTCAAGCCCCCGGGCGCCGCTCCAGGGCAAAATAGCTGCCCGACGGTCCACGCCTGCATGACAGAGCCATGATTTGGCTGAGGAAACCAGCCTCTGAGGCACAGCCGCACCAAGCTTTTTGGCTAGCTCTCCTACCACATAGCTAGTCTTGGCATTCCAGGGCAAGCGAATGTTTTCCTGCATCACCTCATGTTCACCAGCCAGATAGAGGTAGGAGGGAAGCATGGGCAGAGGGGCCACCATCCCCTCTGAGACCAATTGGAGAATCTGAAAGACCTCAATGCCGGCCTCCTCCCCGCGACTGTTATCCACATAGGCAAGGGCACAGTTTGTGGTCCCAAGATCAATGCCGATGGTAAAAGGGGATGGTGAGGCTGATGAGCGAAGATCAGAGTTCATGATTTTTAGCCTTTAATTTTTTGATTTATTATTTTTTAACTTTTAAATTTAATTTAATCGCTCTATATATTCAAACACCTTAAACCCTATATCAGAACAACCATAAATCCTCCAAGGGGCTTAGCTCTTATTAGGGTTATTGTCTCTCAATGGTAGCTAATAAATAAGAGCGAATTTAATAGATAATTCCAACCCGTTTGCTGACCTCTTTCATGGTTTCATTAGCCACAGAACGGGCTTTTTCCGCGCCGACTTTGAGGATCTTTCGCACAAATTCCCTATCCTCTTCCAAGGCCTTCTTTCTTTCACGGTGAGGGGCAAAGTATTGCCAAATCGCCTCAGCCAGGGCCTTTTTTACCTCTCCATAGCCGACTCCACCCTGGAGATAGCGCTGGCGCAGAGCCTCGGCCTCATCCCTGGAGAGAAACAGCCGGTAGAGCTTGAAGACATTGCAGGAGTCAGGATCTTTGGGCTCTTCCACACTCTTTGAATCAGTTACGATACTCATGACCTTTTTTTGCAACTGACTCTTTTCGGCAAAGATTTCAATAGTATTGCCATACGATTTCGACATCTTCTGGCCATCGGTGCCTGGCACCACAGCCACCTCTTCGCTGATCTCAGGCTCTGGAATAGTGAATACCTGACCATACTGCCCGTTGAATTTTAGGGCAATATCACGAGTTACCTCAAGGTGCTGCTTTTGATCCTGACCAACCGGCACCCGCTCTGACTGATACAAGAGGATATCCGCAGCCATCAAAACCGGATAGGTAAACAGGCCAGTGTGAGGACTAAATCCCCTGGCAATTTTATCCTTGTAGGAATGACAGCGCTCAAGCAATCCAAGCGGAGTGAAATTAGATAAGATCCAGGTCAGCAGATTTACCTCGGGCACATCGGACTGAACCCAGAAGATCGCCTTTTCAGGGTCAAGCCCAAGAGCTAAAAAGGTTGTAGCCGCATCGAGGGTCTGTCTGGCCAGAAGCTCTCCATCCGCCACTGTAGTCATGGCATGAAGATTAGCAATAAAGCAGAAGAGCTCGTGCTGCTCCTGATATTCAATCATTTTTTTCATCATGCCAAAATAATTACCGATATGAAAACTGCCCGATGGCTGTATACCCGACAATATCCGCATGGTTCGTCCTGCTCCTTCTAGTCTCGTTATTTCAATTCTCGTTATTTCAATATAGATGCGCTATTTCTGGTAGCAGACCAATCCCCCCGCCCCTAACCACAGTAACATCTTGTGGCATTTTCTTTGGCCGCATCTTCCTGCCAATGAGGTTTTTCGCTCTTATATATCAGGCACCATAAACCCTATATCAGAACCATAAACCCTCGAAGGGGCTTAGCTCTTATTAGGATTATGTCTCTTGAATGGTAGCTAATAAATAAGAGCGAGTTTTTTTCAATTATCCTTCTTCATAAGGTTTTCTGACGGTGAATTCTAATTTCCAGCGGTTGCGCTCATCCCGGCTAACAAACCACAGCTCCAAAGTGCCGATTTCCGTAAGATGAGCGTGGAGGCGAACCGGAATGGTCACTCCTTCCTGTCCTTCGAGGGTAAGATGAGCCTCAAGAGAGGTCAATTCCTCAATTTCTTCCTGCCAGTTTTCAATCAACTCCCCGATCTGGTCGTGGCGTCTGATGGAGGAGGCAAAAAAGCGAAAATCTGCTGGCTCACCAACAATCAGCCCGAATTCCTGCCCTGGGATCTCAACCTCTGTCCCTTCCTCCATTCCAAAGGGCACCACGCACAGGGCCTTTATAGGCGGGGGAAATCCAGGCACAGAAGGCATGGAGGTTTCAATGCCGATATAGTATGAGCGGGCAGCTCCACCACGGATGCGAATGCCTCGGCCGCGACGGGCAAGACCGTATGAGGCAGCCCCATGAGCTACTGCCAGATCAAGGTTTGTTTCCTGCAAAACTCTAAGCGGCGTCCCTCCCTCGGCCTCAATCCAACTATTGATCACTTCAACTACTCGCTCCTGTAAAAGCCTGGCTTTAAAAACACCACCGTTAAAGAGAATAGCTGTGGGATGAATAAACTTTTTCCCCGCGGTTTTCTCCCGAAGCTGCGGAAAATTATCCAAAGCCTTAAGGTGCACCCCAAGAAAACGGGCTAGGTGCCGAGTTACTGCAGCATCAGCCGCATAGGGCAATCCCCACTCCTGAAGTCCCACTGCCCGCTGGGTTCTCGGACGATCCTCAGCCTCACAGGCTGGGAAAAAACCCTCAACCAGCACCGACTCAACCATTTGGCGACTCAAGCGACTGCTCAAGGTGCCGCCAATCAGGCTGCTCCCCCGACCAGGGATAGTAACCGGATATTCCTGGCAGTTAGGATCATTCAGGATCGTCTCCTTGGCCAGACGGCAGCTCTGCCACAGGATACGGTTTTGCCAGATATCAAGGCTGGCTGGCGCTCCCTCCTCTCGCATCTTGTTCTGAACAGCTACGGCCAGGGCAAGATCCATATTATCACCGCCCAAAAGGATATGTTCTCCAACGGCAACACGATTTAAGACCAGGTTCCCCTCTTCTTCGCCAACCGCAATCAGGCTAAGGTCTGTAGTCCCTCCCCCGATATCGCAGACAAGGATTAGATCACCGACCCTCACCTTAGCCCGCCAATCCTCGTTAGCCCGAATCCAGGAATAAAAGGCCGCTTGAGGCTCTTCCAATAAAATCGCGTTTTCCAGCCCAGCAGCTCGGGCCGCCTCCATAGTCAACTCTCTGGCCACGGCATCAAAAGAGGCCGGAACAGTCAAAAAAATCTGCTGATGCTCAAGGAAATAATCAGGATTGTCTTCGCTCTGCAGATAATTCCACGTTTCCCGAATATGCTCAAGGTAGCGCTTTGAAGCCTCAAGAGGAGAGACTTTTTCAACCTCAGCCGGGCTTTGCCAGGGAAGAATCGGAGCCCGCCGGTCCACTTCGCCATAGCAAAGCCAGGATTTAGCTGAGGAAACAAGCCGCTGAGGCACCTCAGCTCCCCTGCTTCTAGCTAGCTCCCCAACAGCAAACTTGCGCTCTGCATCCCAGGGCAGAGCCAGGCTCCCTTTAGCCAGCTCATACGGTCCGGGCAGATACAGAAATGAAGGCAAAAGGGTGCGGCTCTCCACCGTCCCCTCATGAACAAGCTGAGGAATCTGGAGATATTGAATTTTCCCCTCCCCCTCATTATCCGAAGCATCTCTGGTGTCGACAAACCCTACTGCACAGTTAGTCGTACCCAGATCAATGCCCACGATATACCGTGAATCGATCATAAAAATAAAATCCTCCTCAAAAAAAGCTTTGCCGGCCGAAAAAAAGCGTATGGAGACTTTTTAAAAAGCCTTTTTCCCCAAAAAAGCTCACCCCTCTTGCGCAGGCTTTATGACCTCAACTTCAGCCGGAGCAATCACCGACGGATCCTGGCCCTTTGGTAGATCGGGCAAATTTAGCCGACAGGCTCTCCAGCCATGATGTTTTAAAATTCCGGTGAAGGGTGGATCCCCAATAACATACCCACTCAGCCTGACCACAGAAGGGTCTACTCCCTTTTCGATGGTTACTGTGCTCCCCTCAGGCTCTTTCCTGATCGGCTCAACGGTGAGAATCTCATCCAACGCCCTTCTGCATCCCTCATGAACCGTTCTTACTGCCGCGCCAATCTGATAGTCCGAATAGGCGGAGATATCCTCCTCGAGAAAGTCGATCAGGCGACCTTCTCTCTGCAACAAGGAAAGGATCTGAATCCCTTCCGAAGGGGCTCCAGAAAGAAGGCCAGATATCCTCTTAGCTATATCCTTACTCTTGAGCACGGTAAAAAAGCTTTTAAAAGCCAAACCCAAACGCCCCATCTATCGCCTCCTTGAGCTTTTATCGAAACTTCCATCCACACTCTTTTAATTGTCGGCCGTCAAAACAAAAAATCTATTCACTATTCGATTTTTCCCCTGCAATATTTTTTTCATCTTCCACCTATGCTTTTGCACTTTTTCTCCAAGGCCTTGATTTTACTGGATTTGCTATTAGAGGTAACTTTCAAGGATTTCAAGGCGATAAGAAATTTCTGCAAAAGCGTAGTTCCACCAAGGTGGACATAAAATTATAACATAAAAAGGAATAGAAGGGGAGAGGGGTAATAAGAGGCGTATGTTATGAGAATATCCCTGAGTAGAGTTATGTACAATATATATGCAATTTTGATGCTTTACATAAGAAAAAAAATGCTGTATAATGCGCTTTGTACATTCATTCTGAAAAGACCCTGAATAAATTATCCCCTAACAACTACTAATAAGACATAAACTAATAAGTATAAGGTAAATAATTAACCTATTACTCCGGAGGACATTGAATATGAATAAAAATTTTCTCTTCTTCTTTCAATCAGCCTCGCTTTTTACCCTCTGCATGATCCGAAAATGTGAATGGAGCGCTTATTCTCTTACCTTGGCCATTATAACCATTGCCTTGATGATCTTAAGCTTTTTGGTCGCCTAAATCAAGCTCTTCTCCGCTTTCTTCGTCATTCATCCATTTAGGATTTATCCTTAGGGAGTAAGCACCTTGAGCAGACCATGAATAATTTCAGGGACAGTAAATCCCATCCCAAGGGGAATGGCTACGGTCAGGATTATAGACAAAGAACTTATGGCCAGGGCGGCGATGTCTGATCGTTTCACCTGAAAATTCTCCTCAGAAGCAGTATGAGGGTTTTCTGCCAGCTCATGGCTGAGGTGAGCTACGCAACTGCTGGCCTTTATTGTTCCAAAAGCCCGCGGCATCATCTCGGCTATTCTGATCAGACCCTCTAATTTGAAAATTCGCAATATCCTAGCCATATACAATTCCGGATTGGCTACGGCAAAGGCGATCGAGTGATGAGAGACGACATCAATACACAGCCCCACGAAGAGAAAGGTCAGGTCTAATTTGCAGTGGGAGAGGGCGATGAGAATATCCTTCCCTGAAAACTGAGCCGAAATTTTGACTCTCTTGTAAATCTCTAGGATAAAATGGGCTAGTACCCAGATAGCGAAATAAAACAGGCCACAGGCTAAAGCGATGACCGCCGCTCCGCCCACATAGATAATCAGAAAAATTTTTTGCGTATCATGAGTAATGGCAAAAAGATCAACATTCTGTCGTATCGATTCCATCTCTCTTTTTATCCCTCTTTGGTTATGTTGTAGCCTGAAAGTGAGCGAAAGGTAGGGCACGATTATATTTCACCTGCCGCCAATCTTGTTTTTCCCTTTTCAGCAAGAGCAGTACCAATCTAATAATTTTTCGATTCGCTTAGCTATTAGCAGGCTGGAAGATCACTGAAATATCAAGTGAAATAGACAGGATTAAAAATGCGGGATGGCCAATAATTCCAGGATTAGAGAAAAAATATTTAGCCAAGGCATAAAAAATTGTCTAAAATGAGGTCATAGAATTTAATAGGGTCATAAAATTTACACAAAGGATATAGGTCTCTTACTCCAAAGAGGCCACCCTTAACTTTTTGGGGGAATGGATCATTGATGAAATCTATTCTTGTTCCCTTTGTTACTATACTTCTGGCCGAATTTGCCGATAAGACGCAACTTGCCCTCCTCTATCTGGCCACAAGGACAAAGCGACGGATGCAGCTTATGGGAGGTGCAGTAGCGGGATTTTCCGCAGTCAATGGCTTAACCATTCTCTTTGGGCATTATCTGAAGAATCTTGTCCCAGCCAGCCTTATCAAGGCGGCGACTGGTCTTTTTTTTATTCTATTTGGTATCTTCTTGCTTCTTAGCCGAAATGGCCACGACGATAGCAAGGAGGTCGGCCAGCGCGATCGCCTGCGACATCCCTTCTGGTCTGCCTTAAGTGTTATTGTTCTCTCTGAGCTTGGCGATAAAACAAACCTGGCCGCTGGCCTGTTTGCTGTCCGCTATCAGCCCGCATTGGTATTTATTGGCGTCATGGCGGCCCTCATCTGCTTGAGCGGATTAACCATCTTGGTGGGCGATACGCTCTCTTACAGGATCAAGCCAAAGCTTCTCTCCCTCCTGGCCGCAAGTTTATTCATCATCCTAGGTCTACTTACCCTCTGGCACTAATTCTGGCACTACCCGACCCTTTCGCTCAGTAAATATACATTAATGATAAACCTCTTAAAGCCAAAACCTTAATATTACAACGAGACATTGTTCCCTATACCAGCTATTTCATCTGTCCCGCGATGGAGAGAATCCACGCGTTATCCTCATAAATTCCTACTTCAAGCAGGAAAGATGTTCTGGAAGTCTCATTGTAGTATTAAAATCGGCCTTTAATTAGTGATTCCGTACTTAGCGAGAAAACCACTAAGCGTCCCTCTCGCTAACAAAGCGCACCAGCTTGGGGGCGGGCACAAGGCCCGCACCTACAATTGATAGCGTAGCATCTACAATTGATATAGCGGAATTGATCCGCTGTGCACTTGGGTTACGCACTTGGCGAGAAAACCACTCCGCGGCCTTCTCGCTCACAAAAGCGCGCCAGCATGCGGCGGGCACAAGGTCTGCAAACTACCATTGATAGCGGAATTGATCCGCTGTGCACTTGGGTTACGCACTTGGCGAGAAGACCACTCCGCGGCCGACCATAAGGTCGGTATAACATCCTGGCCAAGATAATTATTTCACTTGTCCATGGCTTGCCTCATTATATCGACGTTATAAACCTTTATGGTCGGGCACTTAAAAGCCTATCATCCCCCCTATTCGGGCAAATGAGCTTGCCCCTAGCGGAAGTTTTGGGATGGTTCCTTAAGCAATTCCCCCATCAATCAACAGGTATCGAATAGGCTATGGACTCCTCCCGTCCTCTCCAAGTAACACTGATCTTTACCTCACCTCTTTTAGGCGGGTCAGTATCGGCCGGATCAGCATCGTAGATGCAATATGAAAAGATAGGGCCTCCCAAAGAAGAGTTAGTATCAGGGAATTTATAAGATGCTACCCCCTCCAGCCCAGCACCACCACTGACTGAGACGCTATAGGAGGTTCCAGCAATCGGGGGGTTGTAGTTTTCATCGCCGACAAATACATGAAAGTAAAGTTTCTTATCGCCTCCAATGACAAAATTTTCACCTTTATCTATCGCTTTATTTATCGCGTCATTAAGTTGGGCCTCAAAATCAGTAAAAATCCGCGGCTTGCCACTGATCAGGAGGTTGAAGGTTTTATAAATCTTTTTATTCCCATCCCACTGGCCGTTGCATCCATCAAAGGCTAAGTTGCCATTTCGGTCGATAATCAAATCTTCAAAGTCAGTGCCGATGATGGAATTATCATCCTTATCGAGAAAGATATCATCATAGGTATCGTCGTATGACTCGCCAGGATCATATTGCCCATTGGCATTGCTGTCTGTAAACTCTTCCTCCCCATCGACAACGGCCACAATTGTGCACAGGCCATCTCGAGGATTCGGACTGTTAGGATCGGTAATATCAATCGGAATACCAAACAGGGAATTCAATTGATTCATAAAGGCAATCTCATTAGCATTAGGCAGGGTTTTATGCGGAATCGGAGATTGGGTTCTAAAGATAACTGATCCACAGCCCTTATCATCCATAATGGCTGAGCGCTGGATACCACCGCTCTCACTATAGAAGGACACGGTTGTCCCTTTGAGCACCTCGACATTGCCGTATCGATCGGCCAGCCTGACCGTAATTTGCGATTCAATCCCATCATAAGCCAGCCCTTCAAGATTCAAGGTACTGACTGATAAGGAGAAGTGGCTTTCGGTAGGCTTTCCGCCGCCGATCGAGATTATTCCTGATGAGGTTGATAGACTGGTTCCTGAATCAGTGATTACCGTAGCCCGTAGAGTTACGGTACCGGCAATTTCTCCGCTGTGGACATTGACCCGAGCTGCCCCTTCTTCCGTACTGACCCTGATCTCACTTTGTCCCTCTTCTTCAAGGTATTCACCGCCACCAGGGCCAAAGAGCTCGATTAAGACACTCTTGGCCTCCTGAACAGGAGTCCCTTGACTGTTTTTGACCATAAAGGTTACGGCTGAAACCTCAACCTGCCCTGAACCCTTAAGACCAATGACATTTGGCTCTGCCGATACAAACTCGATACTTCCGACCTCAGCGCTGGCAATATTCACTGTTACCGTATTTGAAACCTCTCCTGCAGTAGCCCAAATCGTAACCTCACCAGAAGTCTGGGCAGCTGCAAAGGTAGCCGAGACCTTGCCATTGATCGTCAAGGCACTTTCCGTAATTGAGCCAAAGGAGCTGTTACTAAGTCCAAAGGTAACTTGGGTTCCATCCTTTACCGGCCTGCCCTCTGAATCCGTAACCGTCGCTTTGATATGCGAGGTCCCGTTAATCGAGATCCGGTTAGGATCAGCGCTTATCTGCACCTGAGCCGGTGGGGAAAGATTAGAGATCTGAATATCGAGTCTTCCCTCTATATTCGCATTGAGGCTCTTGGCGATGATGGTTACAATTCCTTCACGCTCTTTTGAGCTAAAATCGACACTGCCGCTGCCTTCGCTTATCTCGATCGGGCTTTTAATCTGGCCCAGGGTCGGATCACTCAGCTCAAAATTTATCAGCGCCCGACCACTCAGAGGCTGGCCGCTTTTGGTGATAAGCTCTATCCTGAGCTTTAGACTGCTGTTGGTTCTAATAATCGTGCTGCCGCTCTCAGAATAGAGGCCGATGGCCCCAAGCTCAGTAGAAATATCTTGCCCTGCCAGGGGGTCAGTCGCCGGTGCCTCCTTTTGTGCGCTGTCAGAGGAAACCTTCCTACAGGCTGCGGCTGCTGTCAGGAGAAGCAGTATCAGGGTTACCACCAAGGGAATTCTCATTTGCTCATCCAGGATAGATCTTACAGAAATGTGCTTGGCCATCTTTTAACTCTCTCCTAAAAAAGTTTCGGATCAGCTATTTTTTTTCACAATCCGAGGAGTGATAAAGATCAGCAACTCGTCATACTTTTCAACCGCACCCTGTGATCTGAAGAGCCACCCCAGGCCGGGAATATTGGCAAACCAGGGGACCCTCTGCTCATTCTGCTGTTGAGTGCGCTGATAAAGCCCCCCAATCACGGTCGTATCACCATCCTTGACAATCAGCTTAGTAGTAGCCGTCCGAGTGGTAATTGCCGGAACGCCATTTACGGTCTGGGCCCAGTTAGGCTCGCTTTTGTCTGCCTCAATCTCTAGGGTGATATAGTCATTGGGGGTAATGTGAGGGGTAACCCCCAGCCTGATAACAGCATCAACGAAGTTAGTGGATGGATTGCCCTCCTTGTCTACGGATGGGTAAGGGATCTGAGAGCCGCTTTTGATTTCCGCCTTCTCATTATCCAGGGTGGCAATTCGGGGATTGGAGATAATTCTCCCTTTGCCTTGAGACTCCATGGATTCGAGTTCGATATTGAGCTGAATGAGATTATTAATATGGCCAAGATTTAAGCCAACTCCCCCAAAAACATCCCCTTTGTTGGGGAGGTTGACCGCGTAGGTGCCCCCGCGAATGCCGCTGATATCAATGGTTCGGGGAAAGCGGTAGTTGGTTTGTCTTCCATATCCTCCACCCCATCTGATACCAAGCTCTTTAAGATATGATTTATTGGTTTCCACGATCCTGGTTTCAATCATAACCTGAGGGGTCTCTCGGTCTAGCTTAGCCAAAACTTCCTTAATCTTAGCCAAATTTTCCGGCAAATCCTTAATGATCAGCGAATTAGTTCGCTCATCGACGATAATGGATGAGGGCTCCTGCAATCCCTTCGGGTCAGTGAGCATGGGGCTGATCTGCTCTTTGAGCTTGCTGGCCTGAGCATAATTGACCGAAATGATTTCCGTCTTCAGCGGGCGGCTGTTTTTCTGGGCCTGCTCAGCCATCTGCTTGGCCTGAATAGCCTTCACCGCCGCGTCTTCCTCCTGCTGAAAGGTCCTCTGGGTCTCTATCCTAATAATATTGCCCTCCATTCTCATGGCCAACTGGTTAGTTTTCAGGATGATATCCAAGGCCTGATCCCACGGGACGGGATTTTGGAGAGTAACGGTAACTCTCCCCTTGACATCAGGATCAATAACCATATTATGATTGCTGACCTCACCGATGATCCGAAGCACAGACCTGATATCTGCATCTTGAAAGTCAAGTGAAATGGGCTTGCCGCGATAGACTTTTTCTGAAACAGGAGTAGAGGGAGTAGAGGATGAAGCTTTAGTCTGAATTTTGTCTGAATCTGAGCTAGCAGAGGCAAAGGCCTTGCTCATACGATTGGCCCCGACGGAGTCTGCCCTTGAAGTAGTCCGACTGCTGGCTGAGCGAACAATATCTCGCTCAAAAGTTGGCTCAGGCGGGATGTCCCGCTCCACGATCGGCTCCGGTGAAAGAAGTGGATTTGAGGAGACAGAAACAGCAGCTTTAGAGCTGCCGGCCCCCTCTGCCGCCGCCTGCTGCTTCGGCGGATCAACCGCCGCGGCCCCAGACATTTTAGCCTGCCAAGGTGAGGTTGAGGTATTTTTGCCCTTGCTGATCTCCCAATTGGAGGGTGATTTGAGAGCGGTTGAGTTGGCAGCCTTACGATTACTTAAACCGCAGGCGCTTGCTTGGCAGCACAAAAACAGGATCAGGATCGCTTTGACTTGGGTTTTCAGCCGATAAAAGCCCCTTGTGGAATACATTCTCTTCCCCCTTGTGGAACAAGAGGCCTCTTGTTCCACAAACCTTGTTATCTGCTGACCACAGCAGATGGTGGAGCATCTTCTTTGTATAGCCTGACCGTAGTCTCTTCCGTCTTTTTCCTTCCCAAGTAGTCCGTAACTGTAGTTTGAATACTCAACCGATCATTTCCGATCTCGACCACTCTCCCCTTCAATTTGCCGATCTCTTCACCTTGTTTAACCAGGTAACATTTTCCATCAGGGGTCTCAATCACGGCTACCCTCCCTAACCCTCCCCAGACTATGCCGACAAGTTTCAACTCGGAAAGATCATAGGCTAGCAGCGGCGATGAGGGTGGCTGGGCAGGCTGCATAAGCTCAACCGCCAAGGGTGATTTGAAGGGGTCTCGAATTTTTTCCGTCGATTTTATCTCCACCGCAGACATTCCGAACATCAGAGGGGAAAAAAGGACAAGAATCAATAATAATTTTCTAATCTTCCTGTTTCCCTGCATTTTGTTCTCCTTGTCCCGAAAAGGCTGCTGGCTTTTGCTGGCCCTCCGGCAAATCGTTTGGCTGGAACCGATAGGTAGTAGCTACACAGGTGGTTTCAAGAGTAACAAGATTACCCGTAATCTGGGGATTCCCCATACTAAAATCCTCAATATTGACGATCCGATCCAGGGCGCTAATCGATTGAAAGAAATGAGCTACATTGTGATAAGCTCCCCGCACTTTAATATCGATCGGAAGCTGGTGGTAGAATTCTTTCTTAATCTCAGCCTGGGGCTTGAAGAGCTCAAATTCAAGCCCAGCGTTACTTCCAAGATCAGAAATTTTGGTCAAAAGAGCGGGGATTTCCTTTTCTGTGGGCAACTGAATCTGGGCTAGTAGAAATTCCTGCCGGACCTTTTCCATCTCCCGCTGAAGGGAAGTCATATCTTTACAAATCTTGCTAGTCTCCTCTAGGGTCCGATTGAGGCTAGCCAATTCTCCACTCATGCGGTCGATGGTATCCTGTTTGGGCTGGATGAGGGTAAAGTAGCACCCTGTGCCGACCATCATACCGACCAATAGCAGAAGCAAAATCTTTTGGACCCGAGGCAGGGAAGCCAACTTCTTGTTAAGTGCCTTCATGTTCATAGCTATTTCTTCTCTTCTGTTGAGCCTTCTCCTGACAAGCTCATGTTCGCTTGAGAATTAGAATCGACTAGGTTGCAGATGATCTTAAAACTTTGTACCTTTTTGTTATCAGCTATCGCTTGCTGCTCAGTTTTGTCCAGCTCTATTTGCCTCAACAATCCTGTATTTTCGAGGCTTTTCATGAAGTCAGCAACGTTATTGGCCGTAAGTGACATGCCCTCCAGACTAAGTTGCGATCCCTTGCTTGATAGGGAAGAAAGCCATATTTCATCTGGAATGATCAGCGAAAGCTGATTAAGCAGCGGAGCAGGCCCCTTTTGCCTTGATTTCAACTCCTTGATGATATTAAGCTTTCGTTCCACTTCCTTTTTCTCTTCCTTGAGTTTTTTGATCTTATCGATCTGTATATTCGAGGTCTCTATTTGCCGCTTAGTCTCACTGATCTGTCTTTGAAGATTCTCAATCTTAAAATTCAACTGGTAATACCACAGAGCCACTGCTCCAAACAGCAGGAGCAGAAAAATGGCCCCACTCATCAGTTCCCTGCCGATAACTAAACTCTTCTTTTTCCTTTTGGGAAGCAAGTTGATCCTAATCAACGGTCATCCACCCTTCTTAAGGCTAATCCCACGACCACAGCCATCATTGGGGCCACAGAAGTTAGCCATCCGGTATCAAATTGGTTTGGATTGATTTGAATCTTTTGAAAAGGGTTAGCTTTTCCCACCTCAATCTCAAAGCGATGGGCTAAAGCCGTATCTATCCCCTCAACTTTGGATGTGCCTCCACTGAGCAAAATCTTGCCGATGGGAGCATTGTCCGACGTAGCCCGAAAATAATCAAAAGAGCGCTGGATTTCCGAAAAAATTTCCTCGTAAAAATTCTCCCGCAATGGAACTACTTGATCTGCCGATACTCCCTCAACATACTCTCCCTGCTTCAGCCTCTCAGCCTGATCAGCAGAAAGCCCCAAGCTGGTTTGCAAAATCTTCGAATAGTCATTCCCTCCCAGCGAAGCATCACGGGTAAAGACCGTCTCCTTCTCCCATAAAATATTCATGTTCGTGGTATCCGCGCCAATATCGAGCAAAACCACATAATTGCCTGTCTCTTGCTGAGTATGATTTATTTCATATTGATTTTCCAGGGCAAAGACATCAATATCAATAACCGCCGGATTAAGACCGGCTTTGGTAACCACTGAGACCAAATCCTGGATACGCTCTTTCTTGACCGCTACCAGGAGAACATCCATCTCTCCTTCATCCTTTTTAGGGGGATTCTGCATGATCTGAAAATCTAAACTGACATCATTGATATCAAAAGGGATATACTGCTCTGCCTCAAAGCGAATGGATTCCTCTAGCTCATCTTCGCTCATGGCTGGCAGCTTGATTCTCTTAATGATTACTGACCGGCCAGACACTGAGGTAGCCACATCCTTTGTGGTAACCTTTTGCTCCTGAAATAATTGCTTGATAGTCTCAATGACTATCTCCTTGTCAAGAATTTCATCTTCAGAGATGACCCCCTGAGGCAGGGGTTTTAAGGCCGCCTTGACTAGCTCATACCCCTTAGCGGTCTTCTTCAACTGGGCCAGCTTAAGGGAACTTGTGCCAATATCTAGCCCGATTAATTCTTTTCTACTGAAAAGTCCCATTTTTTTCTACTTCCTCATTTCTAGCTTGCGCTATTGATCAATCAAGGTTAATTAACATCGTACTAATCATTATTAATTAAAATTAATGAATTTGAAGACACACTCTCGCTTGTGGTGAGCGACGAGAATAATCCCAGACAGTAAGAGAATGTGTATGTAAACCTGGCTTTTCCTTATATTCCTCTGAAAATGGTATGTCAAGGGGATTCGACTGGTTGAAACTACGGCGGCGCTTATCCATCAGGGTCCTACTCTTCATTATGGCCTCACCCCCCTTATCTTTTGGAAGGTCGGCCACAAGGTGCGTTGGTGAAATTGTCATGTCGGAATCATTCACCATCGAGTAGTTAAGGCATAATTTCGTTCCTCAGTTGTTAAAATTAACCGCGGCCTTACTCATATTTTCATACCTGAAAGATTCTTCGGCATAGATAAACCGATTAATCGGAGGGAAATTACATGAAGGGCGTCTAGTGTTAGCTGCTTCAGCGGATCAGGTACCAATTGCAGACCGTTTTGAATAATCCGCCATAGGGTGAGATCTCTATCCCGCCGTATCGCTTATGGACACAAAAAAAATACTCCCGCCAAAAAAGAAAGATACCAGCAGGATCATGGTGCATCTCCTCCTGATAATCTCGGTAGATGATTTTCCTCTTTTCCTGACTCAAAGCCCGTCTGCCTTGGTCGAGCAATTGGTCAATCCGGGGATTTCGGTAAGAGAAGATGTTGAGCCCGCTCTCTATCTGTGAAGAGTGCCAAAACTGGTAATTCTTATCTGGATCACTGCTAGCCAGGAGGTATAAAAAGGCAGCATCAAATTTCCTGGGAATAAGACAATCCCGGTCAAGTATAGAAATAGGGGCCTTCTTTATGTTGACTACGATCCCGAGGCTCGACAACTGCTCAACAATCATGAGTGAGGCCAGATCAAGCTCATCGTGCCCCTCAGGCAGGCAAAGCTGAAATTCGAACCGCTGACCGTTTCTATCCAGCACATGATCACCATTGGTATCTTGCCATCCTGCCTCCCTTAATAATTCCATCGCCTTGATGGGATCATAAGGGAAGGGGCAAACATTGGGATCATAGGCCCAGGAGTAGGGAAATACGGTCCCCGAGGCAACCATCCCCCTCCCCTTCAATACCCGCGTTATAATGCTTTCCTTGTCTACAGCATAATTCAGAGCCTGCCGAACCCTCCTGTCTTTAAAAAGCGGTTTGGCCAGATTAAAACCGATGAGATAATAAAAATCTCTCAACGAGGAGTATATTCTGAAAGAGGGAATCTTTTTGATAATCCTATATGATTCGGCATTGAAAAATTCAAAGGCGTCGATCTCTCCCCTCATCAGATGCGCCCAAACCAGTCGCTGATTGTCGAATATTCTGACTACGAGCCGATCAAGATATGGCCTTCCCAGAAAATAGTCTTGATTTGCCTCAAGTTCGATTCTGTCTGAAGCCCGGGCCAAGAGGCGAAAGGGGCCGGTGCCCACCGGCTGATAATTGAATGAGGTGCTGCGTATATCCCTGCCCTGAAGAATATGTCTGGGCACAATCGGCACAGCCAGGGCGTAGATAAAAGAAGATGACGGCTTGTCCAGGAAAATGCTGATCGTGTAAGGATCTTCAATCTCTATCTTGGCGATCTTTTCGGAAATAGGTGGATATGCCTTAGCCGTGCCTTTGGCCAAAAGATTCAGGGTAAAGGCTACGTCATCGGCAGTAAATGGGTGGCCGTCATGAAACCTTACTCCCCTCCTGAGATGAAAAGTCCATTTTCGGCCTCCCTCACTCACCTTCCAGGAGGAGGCCAGATGGGGCAAGGCATTCCCTCCTTCTCCTATCTTGATCAGACCATCAAAGATAACCCTAGTCAGCAAAGCTGAGGGACCGCTTAGCTCTGTCAGGGGATTTAAGGTATTATACTTGCCACTACAGCCAAGAGTAAATGTACCTCCGAATGATTTGGCCGGAAGATCATTTTTCCTACCGCATGAGGTCTGGCCCACAAAAAAGAAAAGAAGCGACAAGGCGATGAGTTTTTTGATCTGCATAAAGAGATTCTAATGAAAAATCGGGCTGGACCTTTTCCCAGTCCAGCCCTAACAACATGTCTTTCTTAAATATTCAATTAACGATGATCAAGAACCCACTGACAATCAGGTCTTGGGACGATAATTTTACTGCCTTTCTTGATAATCTTCATACTTTTTCACCTCCTCGGCCAAAACTCCTAACATATTCCTCTCTGATCAAAGGGATAGCCACCTGCTCAAAGTACCTTCGCTCGCACGCTGGCTTAAGAAAATCACCTCCTTTCAGGAAGGCACTGTATCGGCACCCCCCACCACAGAGGGGAATGTAGGCACAGCCGCGGCATCGCTTCCAGATGTCCGCGGTCATAAACTCGGTCATTCGGTAATTGAAAGTCTCGGTTCGAATATCACCGACGGCAAACTCTTCTATCCCGGCAAAACCGCCGCACTTGTAAATCCTGCCACCCGGGTCAATTGTATAGGAGTGCTCCCTGAAAACCGAGCACGGCCCTAAGGCTATCCCTTGGTTAGGTTTAAATCCTCGAATCTCGATTTCCTTTCTGAGCCAAAGAATATCCTTGGGGCTCACCTCGGAGAAGGTACAAATCTGACAGAGGCCACCGGCTAAATTCTTTTTCCGGCTGGCCAGACTGGTGAAAATCGGCTTGAAATGAACCTGCTCGATCTTATCTTGAAGCCCTGCCCTGAGAAGGCGGTCAAGAAGAGCGGGGATGGAGGTTTTATTCTCTTCATCAAAGTTTCCCCCTATACGAACAGGTACCCGGCCCGAAACCCTGATCAGGTTGTTTAAAATCTGCGTAAAGCTTCCCCCTCCTCCCTTGAAGGGGCGTTTGCGGTTATGAGACTCTTCATCACCATCCAAAGTTATCTTTATGCCACTAAGCCCCAAAGGCAAGAGAGAATCTACCAGCTCTTCGGTTAGAAGAACTCCGTTAGTTACAATCTGAATTTCCAGGGCGATCCCCTTGGCTAAAGCCGCCTCATGGAGTGTGCGGCTAAGATTATAGATGGTGGGTAGCCCAAGGAGGGGCTCCCCGCCATAATATACGATCTTCAGGATGCGGGGGCGAATCTCTTCCATCTTTTTTTGAACCCAGGCGGCTACCAGACGACAGGTTTCCTGATCCATAGAGAGGTCAGTGGCCTTGAGGTCATCCTGAAGACAATAGCTACATCGCAAATTGCAGGCCAATGTGGGCAGAATAGTAACCGCTAAGATCGAGGTATCAAATTTGATCCTCTGAAACCAGTACTCAAGCTCCCGCTCTTCATCAACATACTCATCAACGATAATGCCAAGTTCCCGAAGCTGCTCTAGGTTAGAGCGATCGGAAGGAGACAAGCTGTGAGAGGACGGCTCTTTGCTTGATCGGCCTCGCTCAATCAGAGCTGCCAGATGTTTATCAACCACTACTTCCGAGCCAAGGAGGGTATTAAATATGAGATATTCTTCTTCAGAGTCATCGACTGGAATAAATAGATTAAATTGTGACCCTTTATAGCTGTTCATCAATAAGGGTATCCTTAAATTTTAATAAGGGATAGTATAAATATAACGTAGTATAAATATGCAGAAATGTGAATATATAATAAAATAAGTTGCTTATTATTAAGTATAACTAGCCTGAGATCAGGTTGTCAAATCAAAATGGTCATTTTTTTAAATGTTCCCTATTTTTTTATTGGAAAACCTCATACCCATAAGTGTCCGACCATAAATGTTTATAACTTGACATAATGACGTAGCCACGGACAAGTAAAATAATTATCCCAGCCAGGATGTTATAAACTCATTATGGTTGGTCGCTTACCTCCCCTTTGATGGGAAGGCTTTGGAGGAGGTGAGGAATCTTCCGGTCATCTGGTCATTTTTCCCCTGGCTAAAAGCTTCTCTCTCATATATTGGCTCATCTTACCCGCATCTGTCCCTGAATCTGTCTGGACAGATCAACAATGCGCTCAATGAGCTTTTCTTCCTCTAAGTGCAAAACCTTTCGGTTCCGCATGAGCAGTGCTCCATTGACGATCACGCTATCGACATCAGCGCCACTGAAAGTATAAACCAGGTGAGAATAAAAATTGTATACTGGCAGAAGGTGGGGTTTTTGGAGGTCGAGGATAATCAGGTCTGCCTTTTTGCCAACTTCCAGTGAGCCGATCCTGTGGCCTTGACCCAAAACCGCCGCCCCTTCCCTTGTGGCCATGCGAACGAGTTGCCTAGCCTTGAGAGCGGTCGGATCCTGGCTGAAAACCTTGTGTAGCTTGGCCGCAGTATCCATTTCCCTGAACATATCAAGGTCATTATTACTGGCACAGCCATCAGTGCCAAGCCCCACAGTGATTCCCCTCTCAAGCAGCCGAGGAATGGGGGCGATGCCAGAGGCCAGCTTCATGTTGCTCTCTGGCACATGCACTACCTTAACCTGCAATTCTTGAAGCAGATCTATCTCCCGCTGATCAAGCCATACACAATGAATAGCCATAACTGTCTCATCCAGGACCCCAAGATCAGCCAGATGCTGCACTGGCCGCTTCCCGTACCGATGTACAATCTCCTGGACCTCCTGCTGGGTTTCGGCAAGATGAAGGCCAAAGGGGACAGCATGTCGCTCCGCCATCCTCTTGGCTTTCTGAATCGTCTGAGGGCTACAAGTATAGGCCGAGTGACAAAAGATAGCTGGGCTGATCCGATCAGACCCCTTCCATTGGCAGATAAACTCTTCGGCCAGCCTCAAGCTCTCCTTGGGATCGGGAGCGTCAGGAGAGGGAAAATCAATGATACCTTGAGCCACCACAGCCCGAAGACCGGCATCATTAGCTGCCCGGGCAGCCTCTGGCTCGAAGAAATAGGCATCGCTCAGGGTAGTAGTGCCAGATTTTATCATTTCAAGACAGGCTAGCATGGTTCCAAGATAGACATGCTCTGGGCTCATAAACCGAGCTTCAGCCGGAAAGATATAATTTTTCAACCAATCCATCAAGGCAAGATCATCGGCCAGCCCACGAAATAGGGTCATAGCCGCATGGGTATGAGCATTGATGAGCCCTGGCATAACCAGATGGCCTTTGGCCTCAAGAAGGGTGGAGGCTTGATATTTATCCGACAGATTTAGCCCAATGTCCAAAATGGTATCTCCCCTAATGGCAATATCTCCTGGATCAATAACCGAATCCTGCTCATCGAGGGTCAGTATTATCCCACCGCAAATCAATAGGTCTGCTTTCTGCATTGTCTTTTCCTCAGATTTCTGCTTCGCCTCTCCTCAAAAAAAGAGTTCATTGGTTTAAAAACCTGAGCACCTGCTCTTTTAACTCTCTGGCCTGGGCCAGAATCCTCTCAAGGTCAGCCTTGACAGGCCGCCGCTCTTTGACCAGCAGCTCCCCATTGATCCAGACACTATCAACATCAGCTCCTCGTGCCGCATAAACCAGTTGAGAGTAAATATTGTAGAGAGGAACCAGATGAGGTTGATTTAGATCAATAGCGATAATATCTGCCTTTTTCCCCGGCTCCAGGCTGCCGATCTCATCCTCCAGACCAACGGCCCTGGCTCCTCCTATGGTGGCCATCTCCAGCACCGTTTTAGCCCCCATGACCGTTGGATCTGCGGTAAAGACCTTATGGAGCTTAGCGGCCATATCCATTTCCTGAAAAAGGTCCAGGTTGTTGTTGCTGGCACAGCCGTCAGTGCCAAGCCCTACCGTGATTCCCTGATCAAGCAGCCGAGGGACGGGAGCTACGCCTGAGGCTAGCTTCATGTTGCTCTCTGGCATATGAGCTACCCTAACTTTGCGCTCTTTGAGCAATTCGATATCCTGCTCCTCTAGCCAGATGCAATGATCGGCCAGCACCTGATGATCCAACACTCCAAGAGATGCCAGATGTTGAATCGGATTTTTCCCGTACCGCTCCTGAATTAGCTGAACTTCTTGCCTAGTTTCAGCTAAGTGAATAATAAAAGAAACATTATATTTTTCAGCCAACTCTTTACTCTTCTTTAGAAGATCGGGCGAGCAGGTGTAAGGAGAATGGGGCTCTACGGCCGGATAAATGAGCAAATCCCCCTGCCATTGCTGAATCAGCTCTTCACTATACCGAAAACCGGCCTCCAGCGGGCCATAGTTAGGCGAGGGGAAATCATATAGAACCTCACCCACAACGGCTCGCATATTCATGTCCCGGGCAGCCTGAGCGGCTGATTTTTCAAAAAGATACATATCGCAAAAGGTTGTTGTCCCAGAAAGCAGCATCTCAAGGCAAGCAAGCTGAGTGCCGGCATAAACCAAGCTGTCGGAAAGCTTTCTCTCTGCTGGGAAGATATATCCTTGCAGCCAATCCATCAGGGGAAGATCGTCCGCTAGACCCCGGAAAAGGGTCATGGCTGCATGAGTATGGGCATTGACCAAACCCGGCATGATTAAATGGTGAGGAAGATGAAAGACTTCTCTAGCCTGATATTTTTTCTCAAGCTCATCGGCCCGGCCCGTCTCAATGATTCGGTCGGCCTGAATAGCCACGGCGCCATATTCGATGGGATCAGGCTGGCCAGACATAGACAGAAGCCATCTGCCAATGATTAGGACATCAGACTGCTTTGGCTGCCGACCTGATGGTTCAATTGGTGTCATGATCATTTCTCCTTTATTTTTCTTCTCTCATCTGCCTGCTCATCATTCATCCTGAATCCAGAGCAAACACATGAAAAGCTTTATATTCCAGAATGTTAACTCACACATTTTCTGAAAGTTAACTGATTGATTTTAAAATGCAATCAAGCATTCGCTCTGGCCTAAGGTTCATCAATCTGCTGAGTCTGAAGGGAAAATTTCAATCCGGGCGATGATCTTCTCGATCAGATACCTCAGAGTAGCTTCTGACCTGGCGGCTACAGCCACAACCTCCTCAAAGCTGATTGACTGGAAAGCATCGGGCAAATTGATGTTAGTAATAATCGAAAAGCCAAGAATACGCAAACCCGCATGAACGCCGACAATGACCTCGGGGACCGTAGACATGCCCACTGCATCAGCCCCGATAGCCCGAAGAAACCTGGTTTCAGCGGGAGTTTCAAGATTTGGTCCGTGTACGGCGACATAAACGCCTTTTCTTAAAGGGATCCTCTCCTCTAGAGCGACTTGCTCTGCCAGGCTGACAAGCTTTGGGTCATAGGCATCTTTCATGTCAGGAAATCGAACCCCTAGCCAATCGGGATTCGGGCCGATCAGGGGGCTGGTTCCAAGGAGGTTGATGTGGTCTACAATAACCATCAGATCTGCGGCCTTGAGGAGGGGGTTGAGCCCACCGGCAGCATTACAAACGATCATGATCTGAACACCGAGCTGCTTCATGAGCCGAATTGGAAACGAGATCTGCTGAGAAGTATACCCCTCATAATAATGAAAGCGCTTAGAGAGGATAAGAACAGGCTTTTGAGCAAGTCTGCCAAGGGCTAGCCGCTCCCGATCAGTTGACTCTCCACCACAGGGAAAGCCCGGAATCCGAGCATAGGGAATGGCCACAGCCCCATCCAGCCGATCTATCAGCGCTCCCATGCCAGTGCCCAGGATAATGCCGATCTTGGGAGCCAGGCTGGTTTGCCCCCGAATGAAATCTGAAGCCTGCTGAAGCTGCTTTTGGAGATCTTCCATATGGTTATTTTTCTCCTTAACGTTATTTTGACAATTAATAACGGCTTATACTTTTAGAATACAAGCTGTTAGAATACAAGCTTATACTTTTAGACTTTTTGTACTTGTGGATTCTGCGCCTGCCTTCTGCGCCTGCGCAGAAGGGACGAAAATTCAAAAGCATAATAAAGCCTTACCTTTTAAAATGATCAAATCCCGCGGCCAAGAAAGGAGCGATCTGCCCCTGCCCATCAATAAGATGAATCCCTTTGACTTTTTCGGTAATTTCACCAATGATGCTGACCGAAGTTAAAGTCTGCCGCTCAATCAGTTCTTTAGCCTTATAGGCTTGATCAGGGGTGGCAGTAAAGAGAAGCTCATAATCCTCTCCACCGCACAGGGCATAAGTTAAGGGCTCTTTGCCAAGCATTCGGGCGACTTTGGCCGCAGCCTCAGACACAGGGATTTTCTCAGGCCAAAGAATCGCTCCTAATTCGCCCATCTCCCTTTGCCCACCTAGCCGGGGACAAAGCAAGTGCCGCAAATCCGTGGCTACTCCATCACTGACATCAATCATGGCTGTGGCCAGATGGTGCCGACTGATAATCCTTGATTCGGAGAGCCGAACAACCGGAACCCGATGCCTTTGGACCGCCTGCTGATAGCAGCAGATATCTTCAGGCTTAGAGCCTGAAGCCGCTTGAGCAAAAAAGCGCCTACTCGTTAAAAGATCAAGCCCAGCGGCAGAATCTCCAATCTGTCCGGTCAGCAAGATTAAATCTCCTTCTCCTGCCCCCTGCCGGCTGATCAGCTCAGAAGGCTGGACCTCTCCAATCAGAGTAATGTTGATTACTAACCCATGATCATTTAGCTGAGGAAAGCTAGCGTTCGTATCCCCACCTAAGACCAGGAGAGAATATCTCCGAGCCACCTCGATCATGCCCTCCCAGAGCTGATCAAACTCCTCCAGGGAGAATGAGGAGGGGAAAGCCAAGGAGATAAAAGCAAACCTTGGCTCACCGCCCATAGCGGCGATATCACTGATATTTACGATCATGGCCTTTTGCCCGATTTCATGAAGAGAGGAAAAGGCCCGACTGAAGTGAACATCCTCAATCAGCATGTCAGTCGTAACCAGCAAATATTTCCCCTCTGCCCCCTCAAGCACTGCGCAGTCATCTCCAATGCCAAGGATAACCCCCTTCTCGGCCGCCGCCGAAGCAAGCATAGCCTGGATGCGCTCGATAAGCTGAAATTCCGCTGGTATTTTGGAAGAAGACATTGGGCTTTCACTCCATGTTCAGAAAATCATGAAATATCCGCCAAAGATAAAAATAATCAACTTATAATGCTATTATAGATTTTAATTATTTTCAAGGCAAAATGCAGCCCACAAAATCCGAGATAGGTTAATCCTGAAATCCAGAGTGAACACCTGAAAAGCTTTATATTCCAGAATGTTAACTCACACATTTTGTGAAAGTTAACTGATTGATTTTAAAATGCAATCAAGCTACGCGGTTTTCTCTATTGAGTAGAGGCTGATTGAGAGGCTGATCGAAGTGTCTAAAAAAGGTGAAAGTATAGTTCCTGCCTAAAATTACCGATCTCGGATTTAGGGGACTTTTACGATGGTTGGGTACATTACTATTGCTTTAAGACTATGCTTTAGTATTACAACGAGACATTGTCCCTTATAAGTGTCCGTATAACTTACTCAAAGTAGCGCAAGCGTCTCGCCTGTGCGAGACCAGCAAGGCGCTTATCCTACCAAAACGTTATAATTTTATTATGATCGGATACTTACCAGCCATTTCATCTGTCCCGCGATGGGGAGAGAATCCACGCCTTATCCTCCTAAATTCCTACTTCAAGCAGGAAACATGTTCTGGAAGTCTCGTTGTAGTATTAAGGCAAGGTTATGAAAATGGATCCGGCAAGGGGAGCAAATACATGCCATAGGTTTTTACCCCGGCTGATAGTCTGCATCAGCCGGGGTTTATTTTCGACTTAAAGACAAAAAAAGCGCTATCTCAGAGTAGGATCTTCGTCTTTACGGCTGATCGGTAACCACAAGCTCTTGTACCGGCCTGCCGTCGCTCCACTCACCCATAAAGCGCTGCTGGGGGGTATTGCCAAGGGCATACTCACGGTTTTTTCCATAAAAGGCAGCCTCGGTGAGGGCATCGAACAATTTCCAGGTACCATAAAAATCAAGAGCATTAGTTGCATATTTTAAGCTGCCAAACACCTCGCTCAAGCTGGGTAGAAAACTGCTCCCTATTGGTAATTCACAGGTTGGGGCAAAATGATCAGCAATCAAGGCAGGCTCTCCATATTGATCTGAAACCAGGGTAATAAAATCCTTATTCTGAGGCGGAATTTGAGAGGTACGGTAAAAAATTTTCCGGGCATCTCTACTACCTGCAATCTGGTCCTGATCACCTACTACGGTAAGCAGGAGTGTGTCGGCGGCAATCAGGGATAAATCCTCAAGCGGCAAAGCAGGCACACCTCCCGGCTCAACCGACATTATTGCTTTGACGGCAGGTGCCCCATCCTGCTCTGCTGCCCAGGAGGCGGCGATATTGACTGCCAGAAGCCCCCCGAGAGAGTGCCCCACCGTGGCCACCTTGTCAAGGTCCGGGGCCACATGTCCTGGCCTCTTAAGCTCTCTGAGGGCATCCTTTATGGCTGTCATGCAATTGGCAGTATATTTTGAGAATCCCGTAAACATATCAGTATACGTTTGATAGACGGGATAGATAACGATATTTCCTCTTCTGACCAGGTGGTTAATCCAACTGCCATAATCGGTTGGGTTTATTCCGCCCCATCCATGAGCGAAAATGACCAGCGGTGCAGATTCTGGTTTTGGCTCATCTGGTTCGAAAAGGTAGTACTTTAAATTACCTTGACCATGAACCGAGCTGATAATCGCGGCATGTGGATAATCGGATCCGCCTGGTCCACTTTGGGGTTGAGGTGGGGGAGTGGCTGCCTGAAGATTGGATACAGCCAGGGGAGAGAGAATTAAAAAAGAAAGAATCAAAGATATAAAAAACGGTACATAAAAAAACAGTATGTAGCGGCTCATGGGAAAGCTTATCGAAAAGTTTTTAGCGAGAGAGTTTGCTTGAGCTGACATCGTGGTAGCCTCCTAATCTTGTGGATAAAGTTGAAAGCAGCGACAAATGGTAAAGGTAGAAGCGCAAAAAATGAGAGAAAATAAACTTAAAAAGCAGTTAAAATACAGTAAATATTTCCTCTGATTTTATCGAGATCTTGGCAAGTATGCTTCGGAAAAAAGAAATGGAGACAGACATTAGAGAGTTAGAGATTTTATTGAGATTTTATTGTGCCTTTTTGAGATTTTATTCTCCTCCCTCATTTAGACTGACTTTTTACCCTTGACAGCAAAAATATCTCTATGCTATAGATGAAAAGGCATCTTCCGGTTTATCACCCCTTAGGAAATCTAATAGCCTCGAGCGACCCTTACGGATTTTGTGCCTTACCCTTATTTTTTTGTGATAATGGGTAAAAAATTTAAAATCAAAAAACCGATAAACTTTCGGAGGTATAAGAGGCATGGTGGCGTATCCTATCATTGATCGGGTGGCAGTTCCTCTCTATATTTTCTCACTGCTTGTTATTCTTCTTCACTTCTTGGGCAATATCCTTAGTGGTCGCTTTCAAAACCGTTTTCTTAAGGGGAATTTTAAACCAATAACAGAGACTGAATATATCGAGGCGCCAATCAGGCTCATGCACTGGATCCATCTTGTATGCATCGTGGGGCTCACCTTTACCGGCCTATGTTTGCGGTTTGACTGGCTAAAGCCGCAGCATATGCAGATGAAAATCCATCACTATTGCTTGATGGTAGTCATACTGGTTAATTTTCTGGTTAGATTCTGGTACGCCTTCTATGGGAAGGGGAAAACCTATCAGGATTTTGCCTTTGGGAAAAAGGACATTCTCAACACGCCGGCAGTTTTGAAATATTATCTTTTCCTTGAGGATCACTATCCTCATATCGCCAAATATGCCTCTTTGCAAAAACTGTCATATAACCTTTTCTGGATCATGCTGATCGTTCAGGGCATAACCGGGTTTTTGATCCTATGGCCTAAATTTCTCTTGGCAGGTGTAGCCACATATTTTGGGTCCGTTGAGTTGGCCGAACAATTTTTTACTGGAGTCCATGCGGCAATAATGTGGTTCTATGTTATCTTCACGACAATTCATGCCTATATTGCCTGTATGGAGGGATGGCCATTATTTAAGCTGATTCTTTTCAATGTCGAACCTCAGGTTGTTGAAGAATCAGCTTAAGTGAAGCTGACAAAACAATATACCTTTTCCTTATACTTATAAACCAATAAACCAATTAGGGAAAAATATGCGACTGTCATCCTTTCAAGGAGGTATTCATCCTCCGCATCACAAACATGAAACAGAAAACAAAGCCATTGTCAGAGCCCCTTTGCCCGAGCGAATTATTCTTCCCTTAAGTCAGCATATTGGTGCACCCTGCAAGCCTCTGGTAAAGGTCGGCCAAAAAGTTAGGGCTGGGGAGAAGATTGCCGAAGCCGAGGCTTTTATTTCTGCCCCAATTCATGCAAGTGTTTCTGGTATCGTTGAATCTATCGCTCCGCATCCTCACTTCACCGGCGCTGAGATGATGAGCATTACCATCATTCCTGATAAAAATCAGGAATCGATTCCCTTCCAAGAGATACCCAATCCTGAGGGTGAGCCGATTGAGAAGATCAAATCCCTGGTTAAAGAGGCCGGCATTGTGGGCATGGGAGGGGCTGCCTTTCCTACCTTTGTCAAACTCTCCCCTCCGAGGGACAAACAAATTGACAGCCTGGTTATCAATGGCTGCGAGTGTGAATCTTTCCTTACCTGTGACCATCGTATCCTTCTTGAGCGAACGGAGGATTTTCTCAAAGGGGTCAGTCTGGTCTTGCGGACCATCGAAGCCCAGACTGCCTATATCGGCATAGAAATCAACAAACTAAATGCTATTGAGGCCGTTAAAAAGTGCATCGAAGCCTCTGGATTTCAGAATATCCAGGTAGTTGCTTTGGAAACTAAGTACCCACAAGGGTGCGAGAAGCAGCTTATTAAGGCCGTGTTGAATCGGGAGGTCCCTTTGCGCAAACTTCCCAGCGAGGTTGGAGCCGTGGTTCAAAACGTAGGAACCATTTTGGCTATTTATGAGGCCATCAGGTTTGGCAAGCCGCTAATTGAGAGGGTTCTGACCGTAACTGGGCCAGGTCTTCAGAATCCTCAAAACATACTAGCCAAACTGGGAACTCCAATCAGCCACCTGATCTCTTTCTGCGGCGGATGGAAAGATGGCCCCCCTGGGAAAGTAGTGGTCGGCGGACCAATGACTGGTTTTGCTATAGCCAACCTAGATATTCCTATTGTCAAGGGAACTTCTGGAATCGTGGTCTTTCCCCGGCACATGGTTCCTGATCCTAATAAATATTGGCCATGCCTAAAATGCGGAAAATGTGCCGATATCTGCCCCATGTTCCTGTTACCGAACCTGATTGGGTATTATTCAGAAAATGAACGCTACCGCGAGGCGGACGAATGCGGAGTTTTAGATTGCATGGAGTGTGGATCATGCGCCTTTGTCTGCCCTTCCCGCAGACCGATGATTCAGTTTATCAGAAAAGCCAAGGCCCAAATTATGGCTCAAAAGAAAAAACCAATGGTGAGAGGTTAAATTCCATGAAGGAATCATTAATAGTCAGCCCCCCTCCGCATATAAAAACTTCTGAAGGTATTTCTGAAGCCATGCGCGACGTCATCATCGCTCTTGTTCCTGCTTTGCTCGTCGCCATCTATTTTTTTGGCTTTAATGCCTTGTTTGTAACTGCTGTCTGCATCTTATCAACCGTTTTGACCGAATTTTTTGTCAGAGCCATTCTTGACCGGCCTTTTAGCCTAAACGATGGTAGTGCTGTGGTTACCGGGCTGCTGCTGGCCCTTTCTCTGCCACCTACCACTCCCTGGTGGCTGGCTGCCCTTGGCGGGATAGTGGCTATTGCTGTGGCCAAGGAGCTCTTTGGAGGATTGGGAAAAAATATCTTCAATCCTGCTCTGTTTGCCCGAACCTTTCTGTTTGTCTTTACTGTCTGGCATCCGCTGTTGGAAGAATATATTAAACCTCTGTGGTGGAAATCTCATTCCTTTACCCAGCTTTTGACCACTAAATTTTTCGAACACGGAGTAATTGTTACTGATCTGCTGGCGAGGAAAAGGATAGATGGAATTACAGCCGCGACTCCCTTGGCTATCGCTCGGGCAGGCTCGCCGGTCTTCAGCACTCTGTCAGGATATGAGAGTTTGCTGATTGGCAATATCGGAGGCGTTATCGGCGGATCATCCCTGGCTCTGCTGCTCGGCGCCGCCTACCTCCTTTACAAGAAGCATATCGACCTCTATATTCCGGGCAGTATCCTGATCACCACCGCCCTTCTATCGATTGGTTTTGGTAAGGACCCTATTTTTCAAATCCTGGCCGGGGGGCTAATTCTGGGAGCTTTTTTTATGGCTACCGATTGGGTTACCAGTCCGGTGACTAAACGGGGGAAAATCATCTATGGTATCGGGATCGGCATTTTCACCTTTTTCGTGAGAAATTATGGAACTAGGGTCGAGGGAATGTGCACGGCTATTCTCCACATGAACGTTGTTGCTCTATTTATCGATCGCTATACTCAGCCACGGCGATTTGGTGGCTAACTCTTCTCGAAGAGAAAGCCTAGAAGAGACCAGCAAAAGCTTATCAAGCCAACAACAAGATAAATTTATAATTATTTATTTGACTTTACCCTTTCTTTGCATAATATTATTTAATAAGTAGAGTGATGATAAGCTCGCTCTTTCAAAGATAGCTTCTGTTTGGCCGCCCCCGGAATGTACCGATGCGGGCAAAAAGGACATTTCACATGCCACTTGAAAAAGGCCGCCCCAGAATGTAGGCCGAGGCGGCCAGATTTTTCACGCTAAATATCTTGTCGGCAGGCCGCCCCCGGAATGTATGGCGAAGCGACTGATAAAGTACAAGACTTACAAAATTTATTAAGAGAAAGTCAATCCCAGCCTATGAAAAAACAACAAAAAGAGCCTCAAAGCAACTTTCCTGGGAAACGCCATGAACTTAGAAAACTATGACTTAAGCAACGTACTGTTGAGTATTGGAGATGGGGTTATCGCCCACAATGAGAGGTGGGAAATAGAATTTCTCAACCAGCCGCTCCTTGATATCTATGGAGATCAGGTAGGTAAGCATTGTTTTGAGATCTTTTTCGACCGCGACTGTCCCTGCGAGGAGGGAAATTGTCCAATTGAGCAGATTTTTAAAAAGGGGAAATCCTCATTTCAACAAGTTAAAAAAGACAAATACGGCAACTGGCTCGAAATAACCTCAGTACCTGCTCATCCGAAGACAAAAGAAGCGGAGCAGAAAACCAGCTCAATTATCAGCCTGGTCCGCAATGTAACCAAAAGGATGAATCTTGAAGAGGAGTTGCGAGTCAGAAACATGGAGCTGAAGCTAAAAAATACCGAATTGGAAAACTTTGTCTATACCGTCTCACATGATCTGAAATCTCCCCTTGTCTCACTTCAAGGTCTGGCTGGGGCTCTGCTGGAGGATTACTCTGATCGGTTGGATGAGCAGGGGAGAGAATTCCTCCTGGACATCAAAAACAGTGTCAATCGGCTGGGCTTGCTTGTGCGTGATCTGCTAGATCTTTCCCGCATCGGCAGGGGCCAAAATCGCAGAGAGGATGTGCCTGCTAAAAAAATCATCCAGGAAGCGGTTGATAAGCTTAAATTACCTTTGAAAGAAAAAGGAATTCAGCTCATTATTGACGAGGATATGCCGATTATTTTCTGTGATAAGGAAATGATTGTGCTCGCTTTGGTAAATCTTTTAAATAACGCTATCAAATTCATGGGTGAGCATAACGAGCATCCACGGATTGCCATTGGCCATACGATCAAAGACGACTATCATGTCTTCTTCGTTCAAGACAATGGAATCGGCATCGAGCGAAAATATCACCAAAAGATTTTCGATATTTTTCAGACCCTTAACGAGGTTAAAGATCCCAATAGCACTGGAGTCGGATTAACCATTGTTAAGCGGATTATTGAAGGCCACAAAGGTCGGGTCTGGGTTGAATCTGAAAAGGGGCAGGGCTCGACATTCTATTTTTCTATTCCTATAAAAAAGTTAGGATAATCGCTGATCAATCATAAGGTTATTGCCCTGAAGGATAGGATTTTACAATCACATGAATATTCTATTGGTTGAAGATGATCCAATTCATATTAAATTGGTGGAAAGGGCCTTAAAAAAGAGCGGATTTAATAATCAGTTAATCGTGGCCAGAGATGGAGAAGAAGTATTTAATTATCTTTTCAATCAGAATATGGATCAGAGGAGCGAATTGATGAGCGAAGAGTTTGTCTATCCTCATCTGATCCTTATGGATATCAATCTGCCAAAAATCAATGGGCTTGAAATTTTACGCCGAATTAAGCAATCGCCGCAGCTACAGCATATCCCTGTAGTCATCCTGACCACATCCAGCAATCGGGCTGACCTGGAAAAATGCTATGAGTATCATGCCAATAGCTATGTTATCAAGCCATTAGATTATGAGGAATTTAATCAGAAGATCCGCTCTATCGAGCACTATTGGCTGATGGTTAACGAGATACTTTACCGATGAAGGGAGAGTAAGCTATGCAAATTCAAAATCCCCGGATATTATTGGTAGAAGATGATTTAATTCAGGCTAAGCTGATCAAGCGTGTTTTAGATAAAAGCAATTTACAGTACTTCTTTACCCATGTTTCCTCTGGTGAGGAATGCCTGGATCTGATTAAGAACGAAAATGAGTTTGATATCGTTCTTCTCGACTATTCCCTGCCGGAAATGGATGGGTTGAGCGTCCTGCGCTCCCTCAAGAAAATACGGCCTGATTTGCCGGTTATCGTCATCACTGCTCATGGAAGTGAGGATATTGCTGTCCAGATCATGAAGGAGGGAGCCTTTGATTACGTGATCAAGAAAGATAACTATGTTGAGCGGATTCCTTATGTAATCAAGGAAAATTTACAGCGGTTGCTTTTTGAGCAGGAGAAGGCTAAGCTTGAGAGCCAACTTCGTGAGTCCGAAGAGCGGTACCGAAATTTATTTGAAACCTCACTCGATGGGATCATTATACTAGACCCAGAAGCTCGGATTCTGTCTGCAAATCCCGCCTCCTCAAAAATCACTGGCTATTCGCGGGATGAGCTATCTAACATCGACCTTGGCGATCTGTTCCACTCCTGCGGTGGGGAGAAGTTTCAGGAGATGATAAAGAGTAACACCTCCAAACGGGACCTTGAATTTGAAATTGTTACTAAGAATCAGGAAAAGAAATTTGTCCTAGCCTCCTTCTCCCACATTAAAAATGATCGTGGTGAGACGATAGGTGTTGGCCTTGTTTTCAAAGATATTACTGAGAGAAAATTGGCCGAGCAAAGAATCGAAGAGCTTTTGAAGGAAACCAAAGAAAAATCAAATGAGCTTGAGCGGGTTAACAAGATGCTAGAAAATTATATCACTGGAAGAAGAACTCAGGTTTAATTTAATTATGGTATCTAAACACGGTCATCTGCTTTCAGTTCTATTTTATCGAAAACAGGAGGGCCACTTCAAAGAGGAGAAAAGATTAGATTTAACGGCTTAACCAAACCTTTCTATAAGTAGCTGCTCTATCTTATCAAGAATTTTTTCCGCTACTTTCTCTTTACTCATCAAGGGGAGATGAAGGAGCTTTCGGTGTGCATCAATGATGGTTACAATATTGGTATCACCTTCAAAACCCGCCCCCTTTTGAGTAAGGTCATTGCTGCAGATAAGGTCTAAATTCTTTTCCTGTAATTTGGCCAAAGCATTAGCCTCGACATTTTCAGTTTCAGCGGCAAATCCAACCAAAATTTGATCTTTTTTTATCCGGCCCAAATGCTTTAAGATGTCTGGGGTAGTTTCTAATTCAATAGAGGTGAGTGATGAGCTACTTTTTTTAATCTTCTGACTGGCTCTGCAGACGGGTTTGAAGTCGCAAACCGCAGCCGCCATAATGACGACCGAAGAGGAGGGGAAATGCTCATCAAGGGCCTGCATCATCTCGCTGGCAGTTACTACTGGAATATACTCGATCCCGACAGAGGGAGGAGGGAGAGATGTCGGGCCGCTGATCAGGGTAACCTTGGCCCCCCGTCTGAAGGCAGCCTTGGCCAGAGCGAAGCCCATCTTCCCCGAAGAGCCATTGCTGAGGTATCTGACGGGATCAAGATACTCTCTGGTAGGACCAGCCGTAACTACTACTTTCCGTTGACGAAGGGGGCTCTTACCGCTAAGCCTCTCTACCACTTGGTTGATGATCTCTTCAATCGGAGCCAGCCTCCCCTTTCCACTCTCTCCGCAGGCCACTTCGCCTACCTCTGGTTCGATAATCACCACTCCCTCATCGGCCAGGATCCGAAGATTCCTCTGAACGAAGGGGTTAGCATACATGGCCGGATTCATGGCCGGAGCAAGCATAATGGGTGAGCGCACTGATAGAAAAAGTGAGGTTAGGGAATCATCAGCAATTCCGGCAGCGAATTTCCCGATCACATTGGCTGTAGCTGGAGCCACCAGCAATAAATCAGCCTTCTGGGCCAGAGCAATATGCTCTGGTTTGAATTCTTCCACCGGGTCAAAGAGACCACAAACGGTCTTTTGGCCTGAAAGGGTTTGAAAGGTAAGGGGAGAAACGAATTTGGTAGCATTCCTGGTCATGACCACAGTTACTCGAGCCCCTAGACGGCAAAGCCCTCTCAGGATCTCGGCCGCTTTATAGGCCGCAATACTTCCGGCCACCCCAAGAACGATCTCTTTTTGAGTTAACATTTGCTTTCAGTTATTTCCATTTTCTCAGACCGCAAGGGTTCTATAGCTTCATCCACTGGACTTGTTTTTTCCTGATAAGGCGGCAGCGATACCCCATCACCCCCACCTCTTGCTTCAGCAGGTTCATCTTTATTCCAGACATAACGAACCTTTCCTGCCTTAAGTTCCTCCAAGGCCAAGGTAACAGGTTTAGTAAATTTAGACCTCACTAACGCCACCTGATTTGGGCTCAAGCCTCTTGTCTTGGCTTCAGCCGAAATCTGCTTGCTTCTCTTAGCCGCAGCAATTACCAGTTGAAACCTTGAGTTCATCTGGGATTTGGATCCTTGCTGAGGATATTCTGTCATTCTCTTGCCTCCCTGTATATATATTTTTAAAATAAATCGCTTTTTTTACCTGTTTCGTCTAATTATTGTTAATCTATGGGCATAAAAGTTTCTGGACAAAAGACCTCATCTTTGCGGGTCTGCAATGCTCCGCTAACATGATAGCCTTCACCTTCTCTACCACTTCTTCCAAATCATTATTTACGATCAGGTAATCATACTCCCAGCAGCTCTTGATTTCTTCACGGGCAGTCCTGAGTCGATTTTCTATCTCCTCATCCGTTTCTGTTTTTCTACTCCGTAACCTTTCTTCAAGTACCTGCCAGGAGGGAGGGAGGAGAAAAATCGTGATTACTCCCTTAATCCTCTGCTGTAGGGTCCGTGCACCTTGAACGTCAATATCCAAAAGGACATCTTTTTTATCCTGCAGGGCAGCAATAATAGGCTCCTTTGGCGTTCCGTATAAATTTCGGTGCACCATGGCCCACTCAAGCAGGGTATGGTCCTCGATTTTTTTCTGAAAAACCTCAGGTGATACAAAAAAGTAATCCCGGCCATTCACCTCACCAGACCTGGGCGGACGGGTAGTGCAGGAAATCGAATAGTAAAGATTTTGGAGACGAGAGAGCAGAATATTGCGCAGCGTCGTCTTTCCTACGCCTGAGGGAGCTGAGATTACAAAAACAGACGATTCATAGTCTTTAAGATGCAATTCCATAAGGTGAATAGGCAGCTATAAGCTTGATGCCTCTAGGCCGATCCTCTGCGAAATAGTCTCAGGCTGTACAGCCGAAAGAATAATATGGCCGCTATCAGTGATAATAATAGATCGCGTCCGCCGACCATGGGTAACATCGATCAGTTTTCCGCTCTCTCTGGCATCTTCCTTGAATCGTTTCATCGGTGCTGAATTGGGAATTGCTATAGCCACGATCCGTGAGGCAAAAACAATGTTTCCAAAACCGACATTAATTAACTGATTGTTGCTACTCAACGAATTCCTCCATACCTCAAGTTGCCGAGAGCATCCTAAGCTAAATGAAATTATTCTATATTTTGGATCTGCTCTCGAATTTTTTCAAGCTCACCTTTTATTTCAACTACTTTTTGGGAAATTTCAGCATTATTGGATTTATATGACAAGGTGTTAACTTCCCGATGAATTTCCTGGAGCAAAAAGTCCAATTTCCGGCCTATCTGACCATCAGAGACCAAAAACTCCTTCATCTGATTAAAATGGCTTTTGATCCTGGTCAACTCTTCGGTGATATCAAGCTTTTCAGCTATCAGCGCGATCTCCTGCTCTAGCCGCCCAGGATCTATAGGGAGCTGGGGAAAATGCTCAGCAATTCGAGCTGATAGCTGATTTTTATATTCCCCGACTAGTAGAGAAGTCTTTTCTCCGATCGAATTGATAATAGCCTCTATATAGCTAAGCCGCTGCTGAATATCAGCGCACAAGAGCTTCCCTTCAGCTTCCCTCATCTGCTGAATCGAAGCGATCGCCTGCCGAACAGCCTTCTCAACAAGCGGCCAGTAAACATCCTGCTCCCCGTTTAAGCCAGCTTCCTGAACCTCAATTATATCCCGAATAAAGGGAGTCATTGAGGATAAGCTGACCTCTTCTCTGATTTCAAGATGATTGCACAATCCAAGGAGCGCCTGATAATAGCGGGTGGCATTTTCATAGTTTATCTTTAACTGTGCCGCCTCGCTCTGTTTATTCAAGCAAATATAAAGATCGATCTTTCCTCGATGAAAGGAAGATGAGACTATGTCTCGGATCTTTTTTTCCAGGCTGCTAAGAGAAGGGGGTAGCTTTATATTGATATCAAAGAATCTGTGATTGAGAGATCGACCCTCCACAGCAACGCTTACCCCATCCCCTTGCGCTGTTCCGCAGCCATATCCAGTCATGCTGACAATCATTTATCCATTCTCCTAGCGGTACCCATCTCCTACTTTGCCATCTGACAAAGTTTATTCGCTCTTATTTATTAGCTACCATTCAAGAGACATACCCCTAATAAGAACTAATCCCCTTCGAGGGTTTATGGTTGTTCTGATATAGGGGTTATGGTGTCTGATATATAAGAGCTAGTTTATTTCCCTAGTTTGAGGAAAAATGATATATTATTACTATATCAATGTCAATGAATTTGTACAATTTCTCTGTCTCATTCACCTTGACTTTTATTTTTGACTATACTATGTTATATATTTTGTAGCAAATTTTTTCTGATTTTTCTCTAGTGCGCTCTCAATAATTCAAAGCTCTTCTGAGTGCTGGCGTCTAATAAATTTTGACTGCTTGGGTTTTAATCTATATGGAAAAAATAACCACAAGAGCAGCTTTCGGCCTCTTTATCGCCGCCATCATTATCATGATCATGCTGCCGCCCTTTTATCTTCAAGCAGCGACTTTCCCCTTTTCTTATCTTGAGAATGTCCGCTACTCTTCATCTAAAGATTGCACCAGGGTGGTCTTTGACCTCTCAGCAGCTACCCGCTTTCAGGATCATCTCTCCGATGACCAGCAATCAGTGTTTATCATGCTTGAGGATTGCAAAGACAGAGGCCTCAAAAAGACCATGATGTTGAATAAAAGCCCCCTGGTCAAACAGGTGCAGATAAATACCCACGAGAAGCCACGCAGCAGCCTAATTGTCCAAATTTCCTTACGTCAGATGGCCGACTATAAGATTTTCACCCTAAAACCCGACCTAGGCAAACCACACCGAATCGTTATGGATTTTTTTGAGCCAAAACAGAGCCCAAAAACAATGCCCAAAACCGCCGAGGCAGGGCCAAAACTTGACGAGACAGAGAAAAATCGTAGCCAGGGAGAAAAGGAAATAAAGGAGGAACCTAGGGCTGAAAGTAAAAGGCCACCTGGGAGCAGCGAACAGGCGGAAAACACCAGACAGAAGGATGGCCACAAAAAGACAGGGGGCAAAAAGGTCATCGTTATCGACCCAGGACATGGCGGCGAGGATCCCGGCGCCATCAGCAGCAGCGGAACCCGAGAAAAAGATATCGTTCTTCAACTGGCTAGGGAAATAAAAAGCTATCTTAACCAGAACTTTCCCGATATCCAAGTCTATCTGACCCGCGATGGGGATTACTTTATTCCCCTTCGCAAAAGGATCCTTATCGCTCATCAGCATCAGGCAGATCTATTCATCAGCCTCCATACCAATGCCAGCAGAAAACCAGAGGTTCAGGGAGCCTCTGTTTTCTATTTATCCGAAACCGGGGCCAGCGACAGGGCTTCACGACTTTTGGCCGCGAGAGAGAACTCTTCAGACCTTATTGCTGGAGTCAAGTTCAGCAAGGATAAGGAAGTCAATACCATCCTAATTGATCTTGTTCAGACCTATACCACTAGCGAGAGTATCCGAATCTGCCAAACAGCTCTCGATAGCCTGGAAGCTTCTGGATTCCATAATAAAGGGGTTAAGTGCGCTAATTTTGCAGTCTTAAAATCACCTTCGATCCCATCCGCTCTCCTAGAAATCGGCTATATTACTAATAGTCAGGATGAAAAAAAACTAACTAGCCGGACTGACCAGCAGCAGATCGCCCGGCAGATTGCAAGATCAGCAATAGACTACCTGCTAGGAAAGGAGCAGGAGGAGCCGCCCCCTGCTCCTTCACAAATGCCTGGTATGTCCAGCCAGATGAATATAGACAGCAGAGCAAAAGCTGAGATCAAGGCTACTACAGGTAGCGGAAAAATCCAAAGGGAGTAAGAATTCTTATCCACGGAATCCAAATAAAAAACGGAGTAATCAGTATCCCTGCTTGAAGAGTAGTTTTTACTTTCATGATTTCACCCCCGGCTTCTTTTTATGCTTACTTGTAAGTTCTCCTGGATAAGGGCTATTTATCACCTTGTGCTGAAAATACATTAAAACGGCCCTCGCACCTTGGAGGAATGAACCCTTTCTCCAAGGCGCAAGGGTATCTTTAATTATGCTGAAATTATTACCTTAAACTGATAATTTATAACCATATAACCGTACGCTGCCTAAGCAAAGAGATTGAAGAAACTCCATGGAGTTAATGCAGTCCAGCTAAAGATCGTAAGACTCCAGGGAGTAACCCGAAACCCTGCTTTCAGATTGGTGGCTATCTTCATTCTTTTTTTTCACCTCCTTTCGTTTAAGATTATCCCTCGGGTCCTCCTGTGCCTGTAATTCACCTGTGCCTGTAAGCCGCGGTATTAGGCAAAGAAATTGAAGAAACCCCATGGAGTTAACACACTCCAGCTAAAGATCGTAAGACTCCAGGGAGTAACCCGAAACCCTGCTTTAAGGTTAGCTGCTATTTTCATGATCTTGTCTCCTTATTCTAAGATTATTCAGCGGTTTTTCAGTCTGTCTTCTTTCAGGTCCGGCTTTATCCGCTCTCTGACTCCTCAAAACCAGCAATCTCCTCTTACCTCAACCCGGCTCTCTGTCTTAGCCGCGGGCTCCCAAGGAGCGCCACAAGCCTTGCCTTTTGGCCGGTGTCGCTGAAGAAGAAAGCTCTCTCTATGGCGGGAAGCCCATCCTACCGCTGCCGAATGGACCTTCCCGCCACTTGCCTAGTCAGGCGATTTGCTCTCCTAGGCAAAGAGATGGAAAAGGCCAAATGGAGTTATTCCGAAAATATTCAATAGAGTTAAACTCCATGGGGTAACACGAAATCCTGCTTTTAGGCCAGTTGTTATCTTCATAATTTCACCTCCTTATCTATTCAGGGATTATCTCCAGCTTAGAGGGGTATTCTCAAGCTGAAGGGGATATGCCCCCCGCATGGGTGCCATGCGGGAGCGGGTCTAATCATAAAGCCTCCCTGCAAAATAAACTTTCCGTGTGCTTGTCTTCTGGTTGATGCTCTTACTTGTTGAGCGGCATCATTCAGCCGTCAGCACTGAACATATATCGTCATTAAACAGAAAGATTATTTACTATAAAAAGATGTATATTTTATTAAATTAAAGCGCTAAATTTATGTAGATTTAACTTACAAAAATATCGCTGGCTGACTTAGTGGTTTCCTCGCTAAATGCGTAACAAAAGTGCGCAGCGGATCAATTACGCTATCAATTATAGGCGCGGGCCTTGTATCCGCCCCCAGCTTGCGCACTTTGTTAGCGAAAAGACCATTTATAGCTTTTGAGGTATGCTTAGGTATGTTTAATGAGAATTTATAAACAGCATTGAGAAGAAAAGAAAAGGATATTAAAAGGTTCCTTGTCTCGAAGGAACATTAGGTTAAATCTTTTCTTTCAAGGAGCTATACTTTTGCACTTCTTCTCTGCCCCCTTGATTTTAGTGGGTTTGGTATGAAAGATAATTTTCAAGAAGTTCAAGGCATGGGGAGAGTTCTGCAAAAGTGTAGTCAAGGAGGTCAAAATAGAAGGGAGGTAAAAGCAAAAAATGCCGGGGGGCGGAATCGAACCGTCGACACAGGGATTTTCAGTCCCTTGCTCTACCGACTGAGCTACCCCGGCATTATGAGACAAAAATTTGAGGTGGTTTAATATAAAGTGGAGAAAATATATCATGGAGATCAGAAGCTGTCAACAAAATTGAAAACCTCACCTTGAAATTTTTACTGGATTCAGAAATTCAAAAATAGAAAGCTACGGGCGACAAAAAGGCTACGGGGGGAATAAAAGCATAAGCCTCTCCCTGCCCTCGCTCTCCTGAACCATCACGGAAGGGGAAGGCCTCACATCTTTTAGGGGAGAGGGTTTGTCTTGACTTCGATCCGTGTTCAGGAGAAAATGATAATTAAAGAAAGTTTCTGAAGAAATATAGCCGTATTCTTTGACTTCATGAAAGTCTTTTTCTTTTTGAGCAATAGGGCTATGTGATCTAATTAAGCAAGATAAGACAAATCTAGTAAAAATTAGGAGAATCCTATGACTGGTTTGATCCAGGTCTTTATTACGGCTTCAAGCCGTGAGGAGGGGGAGAAGATCGTCGAGGCTTTGGTGAAAAATCGCCTTGCGGCCTGCGGCCAGCTAGTTGGGCCGATCCAGAGTACCTACTGGTGGCAGGGCAGGATCGAGAGCAGTGCTGAGTGGCTGTGCCTGGTGAAATCGCAAGAAGATAAATTCAGTGAGATTGTCGGCCTGGTGAAAAAGCTGCACTCGTATCAGGTTCCTGAGATTATAGCTATGCCACTGGTAGCTGTCAGCGAAAGCTATGAGCAGTGGATGAGGGAAGAACTCAACAGGCTCCCCTAAAGGTGCGGTTAGCTTCATCGACCAGCAGGTGGTAGTATCCATAGTAGCGGGGTGAAAAATGAAAGGGAATCAGTTTTCTCACCCTCGCCTGCCGAGCCAGCAGACCGGCCTGATAGGCGGTCAGATGAGAGCGCTGTGCGGCTCGTTCCCTGTCCTTTTCCAGAAAGGCGGCTTCACAGAAAAAATAATCTCCCTCCTCAGCCAGAGCCAGGATCTTTTCCCGATTGCTTTCGGTATAGGCGCAATCGACTACGTAGACGATCTTCTGTCCTCGTGAAATATCAACCAGGGGCCGTAGCCGAGAAAGGGGCAGTTTTTTCTCCCTGTCTAGGTCGCTGGAGCCGGAAGGAATAGTTATCAGGGTATCGTCAGGCTTTCCAGCCCTGATCGCCTCCTTGAGCTCCCTGAGCCAGGGGCCGACAGCAAATCCCATTTCCTGGAGCTTTACTTTATTGACATTGAGGTGGTTTTTCTCCTGAAGACAGAAAGCCAGACAGGGAATAAAATGGTCCAGGCAGACTGAGCTGACCTGAAAGGCTAGCTCATCTAGCAGAAAATTTCCTGCCGGAATAATCTGCGGGGAATGCAGAAGCTGAAAGCCCTCCCGGCAGGAGAAGGTGGCTTTCAGCAGATGATCATCATGGACTTCAGTAACCTCAAAGAGAAGGTTATGTTCATAGTTCCCGACCAGATTCCAGGTATAGCCTTGCAATTTTCCAGCCACATTTTCCAAAATTCCCGCCGGGCCATATAAGCGAATATGCCGCTGTCTGCCCAACATAATTCGAAGCAGGTGGTCAAAACCGAAGAAGTGATCCATGTGGGTATGGGAAATAAAGATATCCGTAATGCGCAGGAGTTTCTTGGGCGATAGGGTAGAGAGCTGCCCCAAATCAAAGAGAATAGCCCGACGGTCAAATAGGAAATCGATATAAAGTACCGGATCACCATCGACTTTGTTAACAAAATAGGGATGAAAGATTGGTTTCATAGAGGACTCTTCAGACTTCCTTGAATCAAACTTTTTCAAACTTGCCTTCTCAAGGATACATCAATATAAAATTTTTGTCATCTGGAATTTATATAAGCTTTGATATTAAAGCAAAAATCGTGCCATAAAGTCGATGCAAAGCTTCAAGCTTTAGTGTTTGTATCTTGACAAAGGATAAGGATCTTGATATAAATAAATCTATTATCTTTATTATCTTATCTCAATTATCCGTGGGGAGAGAAGCCTATGCATAAAAAAGATTTCCTGTTTACCTCTGAATCTGTTACCGAAGGTCATCCCGATAAGATTGCAGACCAGATATCAGATGCTGTCCTCGACTTTATCCTAGCTCAGGATCCTCTGGCCAGGGTAGCATGTGAAACAATGGTTACCACCGGATTGGCTTTTGTGGCTGGAGAGATCACAACCAGTTGTTATGTTGATATTCCTAAGATTGTTCGCAACACTATTCGGGAAATCGGCTACACTGACGCAGCATATGGATTTGATTGTGAAACCTGCGCCGTGATTACCTCAATTGATGAGCAGTCGCGCGACATTGCTCAAGGAGTTGATATTGGAGGAGCTGGTGATCAGGGGATCATGTTCGGTTATGCCTGTAGAGAAACCGATGCTCTGATGCCCATGCCGATCATGCTAGCCCATCGACTGGCTCAGAGGCTAAGTGAGGTACGAAAAAAAGGTATTCTCCCCTATCTTCGGCCAGATGGCAAGAGCCAGGTAACTCTTGAGTACGTGGACAACAAGCCCGTACGGGTTGAGGCTGTGGTTGTCTCTGCCCAGCACAGTCCTGAGGTTGACATCGAAACCTTGAAAAGGGATATAATCAATCATGTCATCCGGGAGGTAATTGATCCCTCGATGATCGACGATGAAACCATGTTTTTCATCAACCCGACCGGACGGTTTGTCATCGGTGGGCCCCAGGGTGATGCGGGGCTAACGGGAAGGAAGATCATTGTCGATACCTACGGGGGTCTAGGCAGTCACGGCGGAGGTGCCTTTTCGGGAAAAGATCCCACCAAGGTAGATCGCTCGGCCTCATATATGGCCCGCCATATAGCCAAAAATATCGTCGCGGCCGGCATTGCCGACAAGTGTGAGGTTCAGCTAGCCTACTCGATCGGCGTGGATAAGCCGGTCTCGATCATGGTTGATGCCTTCGGAACGAGCCGAATTCCTTTAAAGAAGATCAGGGATATTATTTGGAAAAATTTTGATCTCACCCCGCGGGGAATTATTAACTACCTTGATCTTCGGCGTCCTATCTATAAAAAGACGGCAGCCTATGGACATTTTGGAAGATCAGAACCAGAGTTCACCTGGGAGCGAACTGATAAAGCGGATGATCTGCGAAAAGATGCCGGACTGTAAAGAAGTAGCATTTTCCCCTTACCTGTTTGATGGAAAATCTTTCAGCAGGATTCAAATAATTGCTGGAAAAAAAGATGGTAAAGGAATATACTACTGTTAGGTAAAGAGTTAGCATCAAGTAGTTAATGTATTATGCAGGACAATACTCTTTAGGGATAAGGAAGGGAGACGGTGGGGGGATTTTTCTCTTATGCTGCCGCCTCCCTCGGCGACTTCAAAGGTATTGCTTCAAAGATATTGAAAGACCGCAAGATATGTTGAAAAGATATCCCCGGCATAAAAAAGTGCTCCTGGCAGCAGTAGTAGGAATTCTGCTTGGGGGAGTGCTTCTTTTCCTAAGACAAAGTGGTATCTGGCGGCACCAGATGATGAGCGGCCCGCTTTCCCAGTCGGTGATTCTAAATAAGGCAGATATAGAGGTCAAGAAGATGGAACTATCAGAGACTGAGGCTGGGGAACTTGCCTGGAATCTGAAAGCCGAAAAGGCTCAAGTTTATGAAAAAGAGGGAGTTGCCTATCTGCAGGGTATCAGTCTGGAGTACCTGTTGAATGAAGGCGAGGAGGTAATACTAACCAGTGAGCGGGGGAGAATAGGGTTAGCACAGAAAAACATATTTCTTCAGGGGAACGTAGATGCTTCATCACACCAGATACAACTCAAGACCAATACCCTTTCCTGGAACAGAGAAAAGAGAATGCTTATGACCGAAGATCTAGTCTGGCTGAGAAGGGAAAATATTGAAATTACCGGCGAGGGCATGGTCGCCGACATAGGTCTGGGGAAAATCAAATTGAATAAAAATATAAGGACAGTGATCCATTGATTTATGACTATTTTTTATAATAAGGCCAAGGGAAAGGGATATATTTTCACCTTCCTGATGGTCATAATACTTTTGCTCCGCTCGACTGTGACCTCACCAGCAGAGAGAGAAAAGGCCCAGCCACATACCGGACAAACGAAAGAAGCCAAAATTTTGATTACCTCCGATCAGGTAGAATTTGATCCTCGCAACGAGATTGCCGTTTATACGGGCCGGGTCACTGTAACCCAGGGAAATACGATCTTGCAAGCTGATCGGATAGAGGTGCACTTTGCTGACAAAGGCAAAAGTATCACCTTGATCAAGGCGATAGGTAATATTAAAATTACCCAGGAAGACAGGATAGTTACTGCTGAGGAAGGGATATATTATCAACAGGATCGAAAAATGATTCTAACGGGCAACCCAATTACCAGGCAGGGAGGCAATTGCATCAGTGGAGATAAGATCGTCTACTTCTGGGATCAGGGCAGGGCGATGGTTGAAGGGAACGTTAAGGCTACGATCAGCATGGACAAACAAAAAATGGAAATGTTGAGGCCAAACTAGATTGTGCTTGAGGCCCGAGGTCTTATTAAAAGGTATAAAGGACGAACAACGGTCAAGGGAGTGAGCTTCTACCTTGATCGGGGAGAGGTAGTGGGGCTGCTTGGACCCAATGGTGCGGGAAAGACTACTACCTTTCGAATGATTATCGGCTTAATCAAGTCAGAGGGAGGAGGAATATTTCTCGATGGCACTGAGATTACCCACTTGGCCATGTACCGACGGGCTAATCTGGGAATTGGCTACTTGGCGCAGGAATCCTCGATTTTTAGAAAATTGAATGTCGAACAGAATATTATGGCTATACTTGAAACACTTGATTTGGATTCGGCAGAGCGCCAGCGGCAGCTAGAAATGTTACTGGCTGAGCTAAACCTGACTGATTTGGCAAAATATGAAGCCGATATTCTTTCCGGAGGAGAGCGCAGGAGAGTAGAGATTACGCGGGCTTTGGTGACTTCTCCCTCCTTTATCCTCCTAGATGAGCCGTTTGTAGGCATTGATCCCAAAGCCGTGGTCGGGATACAGAATATCATCAGAAATTTGAAAAAAAAAGGTATTGGGGTATTGATTACTGATCATAATGTCCGAGAGACTCTAACCATTACCGATCGGGCTTACATCATGTATGATGGTGAAATTCTGATTTCCGGCACTACTGCAGATTTGATCAAGGACGCCAGGGTCAAGGACCTTTATCTGGGGGAGAGTTTCCGGATGTAATCTCTTGACAGGGATAATTTATTATGTTATTGTTATTAAAGAATATCTGGCTATTTTTAAAATTATAAATGTATATCTTAATAACTGGAAAGGAGGTCCTTTGAACAATGACGAAAGCTGATCTTGTGATGGAGGTAGCTAAGTTAACAGACTTAACCAAAAAAGAGACCGAAACGGTAATTAAAACCATATTCGGCAGCATCACTACCGCCTTGAGTGAAGGAGATAAGGTCGAGCTTAGGGGCTTTGGGAGCTTTCGGATAAGAAATCGGAAAGCCAGGCAGGGGAGAAATCCCAAAACTGGTGACATGGTGAATGTGCCGGCCAAAAAGGTACCATTTTTCAAAGCGGGAAAGGAACTGCGATCGTTAGTTGATTACTGCTGATTCTGACAAGGTGAAAGAGCAAGGGTTGAAGATATCGAATGTCGATAAAGGGCATCGAATCACCCTTGACAGGAGATATTAACTGAAGAGAGGTATCGTTATGGCGCTGGAGATGAAGCAAACCTTAAACATGAAGTTGACGCACCGGCTAATGATGACTCCGATGTTGCAGCAGTCAATCAAGTTATTGCAGCTATCGAAACTCGAATTGACCCAGCTCATTCACCAGGAATTGCAGGAAAATCCCATGCTGGAGGAATTATCATTAGAGCCGCCTTCAGATTTCGGGTCAGAGGAAATCGACCAGCGGGATATCAACTCTGAAGATATTCGGCTCGGCAGTGAGGAAAACGGCTTCGATAATGCAGAAAGGGAGCTAGATTGGGAAAACTTCATTGATGATGACCTTGTGGACACCAATCGGCTCTCGATTTTGGGTGGTGATGACCGAGAGCTACCCCCTCTGGAAAATATCCTGACTAAGCCTCAGTCGCTGCAAAATTATCTTCTCTGGCAACTCCGTATGACCTCCTCGATTAACGAACATGAGTTTCGGATAGGGGAGATGATTATTGGTAATATCGATGAGAACGGCTATCTTTGCGCTACAGTTGAAGAAATGGCCAAGGTTTTAGGGCTGGAAGATGCCAGAGAGGTTGAAAGGGTACTCCAGGTGATCCAAAACTTTGATCCAGCCGGGGTCGGGGCCAGAACTCCTCAAGAATGTCTGCTGCTCCAAGTTAAAGAGGAAGAGCCAACAGCCTCATTAATTAGAAAAATTATTCAAAATCATATCAATCACTTGGAATCGAGAGAGTATCAGGCGATCGCCAAAAGTCTAGGTATCAGCCTGGCCAAAGTAAAGGAGCTGGCCGATATCATTCTCACCTACGATCCTAAGCCGGGTCGGCGCTTCAACCCTGATGTCTCTCATTATATTGTCCCTGATGTATTTGTCTATAAAATGGGAGACGATTACGTCATCTCTTTGAATGACGAAGGACTGCCGCAGCTGCGGGTAAGTAATATTTACAGAAAGATTCTCCGCAAAGGGAAAAATGTTCCCGATAATACCAGAAAGTATGTTGAGGAGAAGTTGCGGTCCGCTGTCTGGCTGATTAAAAGTATTCAGCAGAGACAGAGAACGCTATATAATGTAGCCAAGAGCATTGTTAACTTTCAGCGGGAGTTCCTCGATAAGGGAATCGCTTACCTCAAACCCTTGACTCTGGTGGATGTCGCTAATGATATTTCAATGCATGAGTCAACCATTAGCCGGGTTACTACTAACAAATACATGTATACTCCCCGGGGAATTTTTGAGCTGAAATTCTTTTTTAATTCCGGACTGAAGAAAAAAGATGGCGATTATATCTCTTCTGTCCGGGTCAAAGAATTGCTCCGTGAATTGATCAAAAATGAAGATGCTCGAAAACCCTACAGTGATACTCAGATTCTGAAATTACTACAACAGCAAGGCGTGGTAATTGCCAGAAGAACGATTGCTAAGTACCGTGATGAGTTGCACATATTACCCTCTCAAAAAAGAAAAGTGGTCCTCCCTGACTAAGTACGCGGACCAAAAGTTATTTAACTTTCCTGGACAAAAGTTGACGATCTTTTTCTTCGGAGAGGGAAATCTTCTCGCTGCTGTTATCTGCTGCTTTTTCACCCGCATGGATAGGGGATTGACGAGTGAGCTGACAAAAAATTTTCTTTTTTCTATATTTTTAAGGAGGTCCTGACAATGCAAGTCCTGATTACGGGTAGGCATATGGAGATGACCGAGGCCTTACAGGATTATGTAAAGAGTAAAGTGGAGCGAGTGGGCAAATATTTGGAAAACATTAAAGAGGCTGACGTCATCCTGTCGGTAGAAAAATATCGTCATTCTGCCGAAGTAACCATTAAAGCCAACGGGATCATCATCAATGGAGAGGAAGAAACCGATGATATGTATAGCTCTATTGATTTGGTGATGGAAAAAATCGAGCGGCAGGTAAAAAAATATAAGGAGAAGATTCGTCAGCACAAGACCAAACAGCCGCTGAAAGAGGCGGTTGTAGGTACGGATATGGTTACCTCGGAAAAAGAGGAGGAAGGTGCGGCTAAGCTGATTAAGACCAAACGAGTGGCTATTCAACCGATGAGCCTAGATGAGGCGATCATGCAGATGGATCTAACCAATGAAAATTGCTTCGTGTTCATGAATCCGGCCTCAAATTCTGTAAGCGTGATTTACCGGTCTAAGGATGATAAATTGGTACTAATTGAGCCTGAGTTCCAATAAGCGCCCGAGACAGTTAGTGTAACGGAGGGAAATTTCTATGAGGGTCTTGGATTACTTGCCGGAGGAGGTCATTGAAGCGGAGCTAAAAGCTGAAACCAAGATAGAGGTACTGAGAGAATTGGTTCAACTTCTGGTGAACAACAATAAAATTCGAAACCCAGATAAGGCTCTTGAGGTTTTGCTAGAGAGGGAAAAGCTTGGCAGTACCGGGATTGGAGATGGGGTAGCTATCCCTCATGCTAAATTTAACGATATCAAAAACTTAGTAGCTGCTTTTGGTCGATCTCGAAAAGGGGTTAATTTTGAATCACTGGATAATAAACCAGCACACCTATTCTTCTTATTTCTAGCACCGGAAAATTCAGCTACTCTTCATCTAAAGATCCTGGCTAGGATCTCCCGGCTTCTGAAAAAACCTACCTTTCGAGAAGCTTTAATGCAGGCCAAAAATAGCGCTGATATTTACCGGGCTATTGCTGAGGAAGAAAAAGACGTTATAGGATAAAAAAAGCGAGAAAATGCTCGCCCCAAAATTCTTAACTATTCAAGAACTGTTAAACGAACAGACAGAGCGGCTGCAGCTAAAAGTCCTAAGTGGGGAGGAGGGATTAAACCGCAAGATCTCTTCCCCTCGTATCCAAAGACCGGGCCTGGCTCTGGCGGGCTATTTTGCCCAGTTGAGGGCAGAGCGGATCCAGGTACTAGGGAGCACTGAATTGTCCTTCATGGATACCCTCTCAAGCGAGCGCCGTCAACAGGTTTTAGAGGGTATTTGTCAAATACCCATCTCCTGCTTTATCCTGACGAAGGGTTTGTTTCCTCCACCAGAGATGATCTCTATAGGAAACAAATATAAAATTCCCATATTGCAATCCAGCCTTCAAAGTTCCCTCTTCATCCGACAGATTTCTATTTACTTAGAAGAAAAATTGGCCCTTGAGACGAGCATTCATGGGGTTTTGATGGATATCTATGGCCGTGGAGTTCTCCTTCTTGGCAAAAGCAGTATCGGCAAGAGTGAATGTGCCTTAGACCTCATCGTTCGAGGGCATCGGTTGGTCTCGGATGATATGGTCAATATCAAGCTGCTGCCCCCTGACATATTAATTGGCAGCGGTCCGGAACTAATCCGCTACCATATGGAGCTTCGGGGCCTTGGAATTATCAATATCAAGGATCTGTTTGGAGTAGCGGCTGTTCGGTATCGGAAAAAGATTGAGCTGGCGGTAGTGATGGAAGAGTGGAAACAAGAGTGTGAGTATGATCGGCTAGGGCTTGAGGAGAGTACTATAAATATATTGGGAGTTGATATCCCTTTGATCAAAATGCCAGTAGCCCCGGGCAGAAATATGGCCATCATTATTGAAGTGGCCGCCCGAAATCAGTTGCTGAAGGAAAGTGGCTATTATTCGGCCCGTGAGTTTGATCAAAAGGTGATCAATATATTGAGAAAAAAATCCAAGGCCAAATTTATCTAGCTTTTTATCAAGTGAGGGCAAGATGGAAAATAACTTAGTCGGAGTAGTTATCGTCGCTCACGGGAACTTAGCGCAAGAGCTACTAAAAAGTGCAGAGCTCATCGTTGGCCCGCTCCAGCAGGTGAAAGCTGTCTCTGTGGATTCGAGAAACGGGGTAGAGCAGGTGAGGCATGATATTCAAATGGCCATCGAAGAGGTTGATTCCGGCTCAGGAGTGTTAATCTTAACGGATATGTTCGGAGGAAGTCCTTCTAACCTGAGCTTATCCTTTTTGTCCACCAAACGCATCGAGGTCGTCACGGGAGTGAATCTTCCAATGCTCTTGAAATTGGCTACCTATCGCCAGGGACACTGCTTGGAGGAAATTAAAGAAACCGTGTATACTTACGGTCGAGAAAAGATCATTATTGCCAGTGATCTATTGAACAAGAAACTAGAGGGGAAAAAAGCCAAGATGTAGAAATATAGGCTCGCTCTTATTTATTAGCTACCATTCAAGAGACATAACCCTAAGTAAGAGCTAAGCCCCTTTGAGGGTTTATGGTTGTTCTGATATAGGGTTTATGGTGTCTGATATATAAGAGCGAATAGGCTATAGAATTTTAAGGGCAGCGCCAAAAGCGAAACAACAGGTGATGTTTTTATCAATTTTAATTCATTTTTAAACAAAGTGTAGATCTTGTTATGCCGATAGTGTTAGTGCGGATAGATGAAAGATTAATTCATGGTCAAGTGATTGTCGGATGGGTAAAATTCCTAAAGGCCACGGCAATCATTGTGGTTGATGATGAAATTGAAAAAGATAAGCTGCGGCTTGAGGCCATGAAACTTGCTGTGCCGGAACATATCAAGGTAGAGGCTTATAGTGTCGCCTTGGCCGTGGAAAAATATCTTCATCATGATCTGCCTGATAGAAATGTGATCATCCTTTTTTCCAGACTGAAGGATTTTAAAAGGTCCCTAGATCTTGGCTTTACCACCCGGGAAGTGAACGTGGGTTGTGTTCATTCTGGAGAGATAAAGATACTAAGCAACATAGCTATTAAGGCAGAGGAGGCATACTACTTAGTAGAAATTCAGAAAAGCGGGATACATCTAGATTTGCGCGCTCTGCCTGGGGATAAGCGAATCGAATTGCAGGATATTCCCATTTATCGAAAATTGATCGGACAAAAATAAAAATATCTTAGGGGAGATAGATTTTGAAAAAAAAATATCTTATCTTAGGAATACATAATCACCAGCCAATGGGGAATTTTGATTTTGTTTTTGAAGAGTGCTACCAGAAGGCATATCTCCCCTTTTGGGAAGTATTGAAAAGACACCCCAGCATCAAGATAAGTCTTCACTACTCGGGGATATTGTGGAACTGGTTTTTGGAAAAAAACTCTCCCCTTTTGGATATCCTGGTTGATATGATCCATCGGGGGCAGGTGGAATTAATGAGCGGCGGCTATTATGAGCCAATTTTGCCGATTCTGCCAGATGTGGACAAGGTAGGGCAGATCAAAAAATTAAATCGATTTCTCACCGAACACTTCCATATCAAGCCCAGGGGGATGTGGCTGGCTGAGCGAGTCTGGGAGCCTCATCTGGTGCGCTATATTTGCGAGGCTGAAATTGAGTATCTGGCGGTCGATGACCTGCACTTTCGCTCTGCTGGGGTTCGCGAGGAGGACCTGTGGGGTTATTACCTTACCGAAGAGCAGGGAAATCTGCTAAAAGTTTTCCCCGGCAGCAAGTATCTTCGCTACACGATTCCGTTCAAATCCCCTCAGGTAACGATTGACTATCTCCTCAATGGAGGCGGAGGAAAAGGAAACCTGCGGGTTATGGCCGATGACGGGGAAAAATTTGGTGTTTGGCCAGGCACCTATGAGCTGGTTTATAATCAGGGGTGGCTGGATAAATTTTTCACCCTAATTGAAAATCATCAGGATGTGCTTGAGACTGTAACCTTCAGCGAATATGTAGATATGTTTCCTCCCTTGGGGAGGGTTTATCTGCCAACAGCCTCATATTCAGAAATGGAAGAGTGGGCTCTGCCGATCGAGACTGCGGAAGAATTCATTGCTCTTGAAAAGATGATCAACACAACCCAAGAACTTGCCCAGACCGTCAAACCTTTTGTCAAGGGAGGATTCTGGCGCAATTTTTTGAGCAAGTATTCGGAAAGCAACAATATCTACCAAAAAATGTTATGGGTTAGTAAACAAATCGAAAGATGTCATAGTAAAGAGGCTGGTTCTAATTCTCCTCCCCCAGCCTGGCTTGAGCAAGCACGAGATGAGCTGTGGATGGGTCAATGCAACGATGCTTACTGGCATGGGCTTTTTGGTGGTCTCTATCTTCCCCATTTGCGGGATGGACTATATAATCACCTAATTAAAGCGGAGAACATCATTGATGAGCAACTCCATCCGACAGAGAACTGGATCGAGTGTCTCCCGGTAGATATCGATGGGGATGGAATAAAGGAAATACTGGTCAAAACCTCTCGTCTGATCTTCTGGGTCGATATGGACGCAGGAGGGACAATAAATGAGCTGGACTATCGACCAAAGGCTTTCAATTTAATCAACTCCCTAATGAGAAGAAAAGAAACCTATCACCAGAAGCTAATGCAGGGATCGCTCATCGGAGCAGACGACAATGACAGCTACGTAGTAAAAAGTATCCATGAGATTACGGCTAGCAAGGAAAAGGATCTTTCCGAGCTCCTTTATTATGATCGATATGCCCGAAATTGTCTGCTCGATCATTTCATCTCTCCCCAGGCCACGCTCAGGGAGTTCAGTCGGCTGGAGTACCAAGAATATGGAGATTTTATTACTGGAAACTACCAGAAGAAGCAAATCGAATCGACTCAAGAGAGTCTCCAAATCGATCTTTTTCGCGATGGTTGCCTGTTAATTGAGGGAGAGCATATTCCATTTCGAGTGGAGAAGCAGATAGGGATTTGGGCAGATAAATCGGAACTAGCTTTTGAGTACCGACTGGTCAATTTAGGAAAGTTGGCAGTTCAATGCAGATTCGGGGTAGAATTCAATGTGAATCTTCTGGCTGGACGAAGCCATGATCGGTACTATCAAGTACCCGGCGTTGTTCTTGAAGATCGGCAGATGGCCAGTTGGGGTGGACTGGAGCAGGTTAAAGAGATTCACCTGGTGGATGAAGCCCTCGGTCTGATTGTCTCTTTTGATTTTATCACTCCTCCTAACGTCTGGAGATTTCCAATCGAAACCGCTTCCAATTCTGAATCAGGATTTGAACGGGTTTATCAAAGTTCGGTTATCCTGCCCCATTGGGATCTTAACTTGCGCCCAGAACAGGTATGGACCTGCCGTTTCCGATTGCAGATTGCCAACTACAATCATAACTAGTAAAACTATAACCATAACTATAGTGCTTCAACTTTGGTTTTCTAGGCATGATTTTTGATTAGCTATTTTGGTGAAAATTTATAGTTTATTTCAATATTGTGTTCAGACTACCATAAAAATATGTTTATTGACGTGATTATCAATATTCATGCCAATCAAAACCTAACTTGAACGAGTATAGTAGCAGAAAGGATAAAGGTAAACCCCACGCCTTCACTCTATTAGAAAGTGAGCAGACCCAATACAGAAAGGAGAAAGGGTTTGGGGGTGATTCAGCAAATTTTTGAAATCAGTCTCATCGGTGGGCTGATAAATTTGGATGATGTCCCGCTGACTCAAATGATGATCTCGCAGCCGATTGTAGCCGCTCCTCTGATCGGCTGGATGTTTGGCGATTTGCAAGCCGGCTTGGTGATCGGGGCATTCTTTGAGCTTCTGATGGTTTACCTTTTGCCGATTGGCTGCTCAGTTCCCTTAGATGGCTCTCTGGCTGCGATTATCGCTACCGGAATCTACCTCCTGGTCGGATCGTCTTTCGGAGGGCAGCCTGAGGCTCTGATCAGCCTGGCCATTCTATCAGCCCTTCCCTTCTCAGCCCTTGCCCAAAAGCTAAGCGTCTTGGTCAGAGAGGTCAATAATAGGATTTCTGATCGAGCTCAGGCAGCGGTCTTGGATAAAACTCCAGGCAAAATCGATCTTCTCCACTTCAGTGGAATTGGGCTGTTTTTCCTTCGCTCATTCAGCCTGTGTCTGATAAGTCTGCTCATTGCTGTCCCGATAATCAGAAGTGTTATTCCCTTTTTATCCCCAGGGTTAGTTCACGGCTTAAAGCTTTTGTATTTTGCCTATCTAATGATCGGCATTGCCCTGCTCTTTGACGCCTTTCGAAGTCGGGATACTTATTGGTTGTTTGCCCTAAGCTTTTTACTAGCCACACTTTTTTCTACTGTCTGGCCATTGCCGGCTTGGATGGCCTTTGGGATGCCCTGTGTGCTGGTGGGAGCAGGGTATGCTCTAAGAGAAAGGCTAAGGGGGAAGTATGGCTGTAGATAGCGGAAAATCAATGAGACAGAACGCCCCCTGCCTAAGTAAGCTTGATTTGCTAAGGGTTATTATCCGCTCTTTTATCTTTCAAGGCAGTTGGAATTTTAAGAAGATGCAAAATGTCGGCTTTGCTTTCTCAGCCGCTCCTGCTCTTCGGCGGCTCTATCCAGATCAGAAAGAGCAAGAAGCAGCCCTGGGTCGGCATCTTGAATTTTACAACTCTCACCCCTATATGGCCTCTTTTGTTCTGGGAGCCATTATCAAAATGGAGGAGCGGCACTCAAAAGGGGAAGATATCAAAATAGAGGATATCCTAACATTTAAAAAGGCTATGATGGGACCGATGGGTGCTTTGGGAGATTCTTTTTTCTGGGCCTCCTGGCGTCCCTTCCTCGGTGCCCTGGCTGCCGCGCTGGCTCTGATTGGCTGGAAATTGACTCCGATTGCTTTTCTTCTCGTTTACAATATCCCTCACTTCTACATAAAATTTTTTGGCTTTTGGCAAGGCTATATTCTCGAGAGGGGAATTGTAGAGCGGATTCGAAAGTATGATTTATTTCGATGCAGTGCTCACCTGAAATCTTTTATGTTAATTATACTTGGAGCGATGATCCCAGTTGTGATAAAATTGGATTGTAAACCGCCGTCACTTTGCTTAAACCTGATAGAGAAGCTCGGAGTTGTGCTGGGAATCCTGATAATTTCGGAATTTTTCCGTCGAAAGATCACCTTGACTAGGTTATTGGTTATTACGAGTAGTATTTGTATCTTATTAGGGATATTGAATATTCTTAAGTAAGTAAAGAATGATAAATAAAAATTTTTCTGACCTTTTAATCTTTATCTGCTAGTCAAGACGCCGGGGGAACTATGCCAAAGCAGACAGTATTTATTAAAAACAAGTTAGGCTTACATGCGCGAGCTGCTAGCCAGATTGTCAATCTGGCCTCTCAGTATACCTCAGAAGTAACAATTCAGAAAGGGAATGTTACGGCCAATGGAAAAAGCCTTCTCGGGATATTGACTCTTGATGCTCCCCTGGGTAGCGAATTGCTGATAGACGTGAACGGTTCCGATGCACAGGAGCTGCTGACTAAGCTGGTAGAATTGATCGAAAATAAATTTGGAGAAAAAAATTGATTAGTAGGGAAGACTCCTTGATTCTTAATTATTTACCTTGGGTGAGAGGTATGGAGGTCGATTTTTAATGTTGAAAGGAGTAGGGGTATCACCGGGCATTAGCATCGGTAAAGCCTTTTTACTAGATAGAAGAAAAATTAAGGTTGAAAAATTTACCATTCCTGCTGAAATGGTAGAGGGAGAAGTAGCTCGGTTTATGGATGCTCTTCAAAAATCCCGAGAGCAGCTACTCCAGGTAAAGGAAAAACTCACCCAAGACCTCGGTGGTGATCAGGCACATGCCCATATTGTGGATGTCCATATCCTTATCCTTGAAGACGAGATGCTGGTCAACGAGGCCATAAAGATCGTAAGAGAAGAACGGGTCAATGCAGAATGGGCTCTGCGTAAGGTGTTGACTCGATTTGCCAACATCTTCGATCAAATCGAAGACCCCTACATGAAGGAGCGCAAAAGCGACATCGAACACGTAGGCCAGAGGATCCTTCATAATCTAGCCGGGGAAAAAATGAGAAGCCTTGATGGATTTGATGAGGATGTTATTGTAGTCGCTCACGATCTATCCCCGGCTGATACGGCTCAGATGCACCAGAGCAGGGTGATTGGTTTTGCTACTGATCTGGGGGCCAGAACTTCACATACGGCCATTATGGCCCGCTCACTAGAAATTCCAGCAGTGGTTGGCCTAGAAAATATTTGCACCTTTGTCAAAACCGGCGATCCAATTATCATTGACGGCACCGATGGAGTGGTGATCGTTAAACCAACCCCAGAAGAGTTTCGTGAATACCTGGAGAAGCAGCGCAGATATAAATACGTTATCCAGGAGCTCTTAAAATACAGTGATCAGCCAGCCGAGACCTTGGATGGATACAAGATTGATATCATGGCCAATATCGAATTCCTGGACGAAATTCCCCATGTATTGAGCCGTGGAGCGGAAGGAATCGGGCTGTATCGAACCGAATTCTTCTACATGAATAGCCCCAAATTGCCTACAGAAGAAGACCATTTTCGGGTCTATAAACGGCTAGCTGAACAGGTAAGCCCTCGTCAAGCAACCATTCGTACCCTGGACCTTGGGGGAGACAAGATAGAGTCTACGCTTCACGTGGCCGACGAACCTAATCCTGTACTGGGCTTGCGGGCTATCAGGTTCTCTCTAAAGCACTCAGATCTTTTCCGCCTCCAATTGCGGGCCATTCTACGGGCCAGCGCCTATGGGAAATTGCGCATTATGTACCCGATGATTTCCGGAATTGAGGAACTCCGGCAGGCTAATCTCATCCTGGCTGAAGTCAAAGATGAGCTGTCTTCACAGGGAATTTATTTTGATGAGGATATCCCGGTGGGAGTGATGATCGAAATCCCCTCGGCTTCAATCACTGCTGATCTTCTGGCCAAAGAGGCTGATTTTTTCAGCATCGGCACCAACGACCTAATCCAGTATTCCATTGCTATTGATCGGGGAAATGAACACGTGGCCTACCTGTATGAGCCCCTGCATCCGGCTGTCCTTCGATTGATCAAGCGTACCGTAGAGGCTGGGCATGCTGAGGGCATCCCGGTAGGTATGTGCGGAGAAATGGCAGGAGATCCTTTATCGACACTGATCCTGTTAGGACTAGAGTTGGATGAGTTCAGCATGAATACTGCCTCGATCCCAATCATCAAACAAATTATCCGCTCCGTTCGACTGGAGCAGGCTACGGAGCTGGCATATAAAGCCTTGTCTTTTTCTACGGCCAAAGAGATCGAAGAATTTGTGCGTAAGGAAATGAGCGCGAAATTTCCAGAGTTTTTTTAAGGGTTACTCTCTTAATATTCTTTTAATAAAATATAAAAATATAAACCTTGAAACTTATGAGATATCCACCTTGAAAGCAAGTGAGTTTTTCTCTTGCCCAAGATGCTGATCCTTGAGTATAATAAGGAGCATCAGTAGGAGCGTCAGGCTGAGGCGCAATCGCCTTCTATAGTTTTAATTTGTTAAGCAGTTCAATCGCCGGCGTAGCTCAGTGGTAGAGCAGCTGATTCGTAATCAGCAGGCCGCGGGTTCGAATCCCATCGCCGGCTCTTATTTTAAAACCAAAAGAGGGGTTGCCGATTAGGTTCGGCAACCCCTTTGCTGTTTCGCTGGGACAATGAGCAAGCCAATATTAGATAAATCAATAAGCTTAACCAGTATCTCCTTCTTCTCATAGCCGATAAGTAAATATTAATATTAATTTATTGACACTGATTCCATTAGTAGTTAAAATTAAATTATATATGTAATTTTTTCTTTATGTTAAATTAAGGGAGGTGGAATAACTCATGGCCTATGATGCAAAAGCGGTTGCCAATTATTTCTTAGACTTGGCTAAATCCAAGGGAGAAAAACTAACCCTCATGAAATTGCTAAAGCTTA
>Ga0078972_1001970_pt1 | contig 71592 bp, 51 predicted proteins | sample YelNatPaOPGAMG01_FD_67568 | JGI IMG/M metagenome (GOLD analysis project Ga0078972, IMG submission 67568) | Hot spring thermophilic microbial communities from Obsidian Pool, Yellowstone National Park, USA - OP-RAMG-01 (SPADES assembly) (version 2) | ecosystem: Environmental > Aquatic > Thermal... | reverse complement strand
TATTATACACAGTATTTTACTTTTCTTGTGAGCATGAGTCTATCTCAAAAATTATTCCGGTTATGAAATAAAATACCTATATTCTGCAAAAAATTTCATAATACAGGTTATTGATACACTAAAATATTTAATAATTTTAAATAGTTTTATAATTTTAATTTAATAGTTTATTGCATTATATAAAATCTTTTTTGGTATATTTCTTGCATTTATATTTTTATAATTTTATCTTGTCTATAGTTTCACGCTTTTCGTCATTTTTAAGCAAGTTTAGGCAATTAGAATTCAAAGCCCTTGGTAATCCTAAGCTTTGGCTAAAAATGACAAAGGTGTATTATAAAAGCGGTATGTAAGAAGTCCCCCCCAGTTGTTGCCCGGTGCCGCCGTGCCTTATTCTGTTTATTTTAAGTGTTTTTACTTAATTAGACCATGGCCTGAGTCAGAGTAAGGCAAAAAGGCTGATTGAGTATTCCGCCGGTATTACTCAAAAAGCCAAGGCGGCCTGGGCATCAACGCCAAAAAACCAACCTGAGCATCAACGCCAAAAAACCAAATCGCCCCCTCTGGCAATGGGAAAAGCCGGGCAGCCTCCTGAAGTATCAATGACCCAAAAACTCCCCCCTTCAATCGCTTATCTCCTGCGTTTTTTATTATCTCACGCACCTATATTCTTGCATTATTCGGCTGGTTTATGATATCAACATATAAAAATATCTCGTATAAAAATGTCTCGGCCTAGATTATTATGCCAATAAATAGTATATAAAATAAATAATATAAAAATATTAAGGTTTTTCAAACCTTAGGTCAATAATATGAGCTCTCAGTCATGAACCACGACAGCCCAAAAAAACATGATCTCTCTCATCAAGCCACAAAAAGTCTGCTCGCTGGCTCTCAGCAGGGTAGCAATCATGCTCTTCCTCCTGAGCCTGCAGATCCTAATTATCCTTCCGAGTTTCCGCCTGCTATCTCCAGCATCTTAAGTAAACTGCCTTATCTGCAAAACAAGAGAATAATGGAAGCTATCGAGAGCCAGATTCAGAGACAGGCATTAAGAAAAAACTGGATAAAAATCGTCGGCCCTAAGCTGTCAGAGCACACTGCGCCGCTTGCCCTTAAAAACCATAAACTTATCGTGGCTGTTGATGAACCAAAGTGGATGGTCGCCCTGCAGCAGATTGAAGCCCTGTTAAGCAAGAAGGTGAATGAGTTTCTAAACGCAAGTCAGCCGATCAGCCTTGAGTTGCGTCTAAAAAGGGTTTTCCCCAAACCCTTACCTAATCTCTCATCTTCATCAAAGGTAGAGGTGGAGCAGCAGTCCGCGAAGATTACCGCTGAGCGGGAGGCAGAAATTGACAGACTGCTTGGCCCAATCAAAAATAACGATAGGCTAAAGCAGACTCTAAGGGGTATCCTTATCAAACACTGTCTTCATGATCAGCATTTTCTCGAAAAAAATTAGTCATCTGGGCTAGCTCAATATCGAACTTTTTATGCTTTTTTGCCGAAAAGTGAAAGATTCATGGAGACAACCTTTCATTTTTCGCTGGACAAATCTTTCTCGACTTGACTATAATTGTTTTTTGATTTATCTTATTTATTGCTATTTATTATCAATCAATGAAGAGGTAGGTGATAATCATGACAAAACGATCTAAATTTTTTTGCTTTTTTCTTACTTTTATTGGTCTTTGTCTGCTCCCTGTTCTAGCATCGGCCAAACCCAGAATTGAGTTTATGGAAACCAAGTACGATCTTGGAGAGATGTATCAAAATCAGGAAAAGAGCCATATCTTCAAGTTTAAAAATACAGGTACAGAGATCCTTAAAATTGAGAGTGTCAAGGGTGGCTGAGGGTGTACTGCTGTCAATCTCTCGGAGAGAGATATCGCCCCAGGAAAAACCGGAGAAATCAAAGCTACTTTTCACTCAAAATCTTACCGTGGAAAACAGACGAAAACAATCTATGTGAATTCAAATGATCCTAACACGCCAGTATTTAAACTAGAACTCACGGCTATGGTCAAGGTAGAAGTTGATGTCAACCCCACTACTGTAAATTTCAGAGAGCTTCTACCAGGAGAGAAAAAGACCGAGACCGTAGAGGTAGTCAACTTAAGTGATAATCTTTTGAAAATAAACTCTATTACCTCTCCTTATGATTTTGTCAGCATTGATCTTGCTGGCCTAAAACTGCCCCTTTCCCTAAAGCAAAACGAGAAGGCAACTTTCAAGGTAAGCGTGGATGCAGCCAGCATGAAAGAAAGAACCTGGGGGCAAGTGATTATCAGTACCGACAATCCTCACACTCCGCAGGTAACTCTCTATGTAACTGGCCGAGTTCTGTCTGAAAATCAAAACTCAATGGGCAGCCACCAGCAGGGTTCAGCCCAGACTTTTCTACCCCAGATTACTTACAGTGATCGGGCTAGAAAGCTTTTCCCCCTCTATAACTTTGTGGCTGGCAATGTTGTTCAGAATCTGGCTGGGTGCAATAGCAGCCAATGCTTGCCCATGAAGGCTCTGATTCAGGTGCTGGTTACGCAAAATTTTCCTGATGAGAAGATCACCGAAGCCGTACGTCAAATTTATGGACCGGCAGCAGTAGCAGCCTCAACCAGTAACAGTCCACAGCCTCCGCGGCCATCTCTTCGAGAGGCGATTCAAAATGCACTGAAAGATGGTAAGAAGGCTAAGCTTGATCTCTTTGCTATGAGCTACTGTCCCTTTGCCCTGCGGGCTGAGAAGGCCCTTGATAAGATTATGGCTGAATTAGGGTCTAAAATTGACCTTCAGATCTACTTTATCGCTCAATCAAAAACAGAGGGCTCAGATAAATTAGCCGATTCGTTCGCCAGTCTTCACGGCCTGCCGGAGGTGGAAGAGGATCTTAGGCAAGTTTTGATCCAAAAATATTTTCCAGAAAAACTTTTTTCTTATCTAAGACTTAGAAACGAGAACATTAAAACCACTGACTGGAGGGAATGCGCCAAGAAGGCAGGAGTTGACTTAAAGAAACTAGAAGAGCTGATCGCCTCCAAAAGTAGTTTACAGCTTTTCAGGGAAAATCTGGCCAAGGCTCAGACTATGAATATCCATGCCTCACCCACCCTATTCATTAATAATGTCCGGTATCAGGGAGGATTTCAATAATCTCCATTGAACCATACTTTTGCGATTTTTCTTCTAACCCTAGATTTTACCGGGCTTGGGCCCTTGATTTTACCGAGCTTGGGATGAAAGATAACTTTCAATAAATTTCAAGGCATGGAGAGATTTTCGGCAAGCCTTTAAGAATCCATTAAAAAGAGGGGCTATCGCAGGAGGGACTATCGCAGAGGGGCTATCGCAGAGGGGCTATCGCAGAGGGGCTATCGCAAAAGGGACTATCGCGGCAAATCTTAAGTCTTATTGATAATCATCAAGGGAAAGTAGAGAGGCATTACTTTCTGAGTTTACGGGAAGGCAGATGCTGATGATGGTTCCCTCACCGGGCTCGCTTTTCAGATGGATCTGGCCGCCATGTTGCTGAATGATGCTTTGAACGATAGCCAATCCCAGCCCCGTTCCCTTAGGAGAAGTGGAGAAAAAGGGCTCAAAGATCCGACTTTGGAAATGAGGCGGGATTCCTTGGCCGGTATCCTGAATATCAATGCAAACTGTCTGCTCAAGGTCAAAGCTGCCCCTGCCGCTAAAAGCAGGGCCGAGATAGGTTTGAATGGTCAATTTCCCTCCGCTCGGCATGGCGTTTAGGGAATTTATAATCAGATTTAAAAATACCTGCTGCATCTTCTGAGCATCATGAGGAATCGGAGGGAGATCAGCCTGGTATTTGGTCTGTAATTGGATCTTGTGTTCTCTCAGTCTTTCTCTGAGGAGAGCCAGGGCAAGATCCAGCGGTTTATGAATATCACCCTTTTCCAAAGCTAGCGGCGCCGGGCGGGAAAATCTTGACAGATTGTTGAGCAGCTGCTCCAGCCTGCGGCACTCTTTCAAGATTCTCTCTAAATCTTCGCTTACTGGGCTTTCCGCCGGAAGGCTGTCTCGAACCAGCTCTGTCAACATGCCAATACCCACCAGGGGGTTTTTGATCTCGTGGGCGATAGAGGCGGCCAATTTTCCTAACAGACTCAGTCGCTCCCGATGCTGCAATTCCTGCTCCAGTATTTTTTCCTTGGTAATGATCCGGGCAAAAATCACAATAGCGGTTGTCTCTCCCTCGCCGTTGATCAGTGGATAGGCATAGAGATTAGCAGTCTCCTGAAAGATGATCTGCTCAAGCCTCTGGGCTTTATGAGTTGATTTTGTCTTGGGAATCGGACAATCAGGGCAGGGATTTTCCCTCTGGCGAATAAATTGAAAGCATTTCTTCCCTTTGATTTCCTTCTCGCTCTGGCCGCAGAGGTTGATAAAGGCTTTATTTACGATCTGCAGGTGGTAGTCTAGATCTATCATATATACTAGATCCGTAATCCCATCGAAAGCAGACTTAAATTTCTCTTTCTGCTCTTTTTCCCAATCAATCCGGCGGCGGTGAATCAGAATAATCACTACCTGCACAAATGACAAGGCTACCAAGACAAAGGAGATAACAAACAGCAGCCACTGCCAGGCGCTCTTTAGAACCCGACGCTCCCAGTGATCCATCTTTATGGCCGGAGTGGTTACGGCGATTGACCAGGTACGGCCTGGAAGCCGGACAGGGGTATAATTCAGGTAGTATTTCTCAAGTGGTGGACCTTGTGGAGAATTAGGAGCACAATCGAAGTAAAACTCCGTTCCAGTCTCTCCCATAAGCATTCTCTTCTGGACGATCTGATTCAAACTATGAGAGCTCCCAGTCAATAGCCTATCCTGATGCACTTGAAAAATCTTCTTTCCGATCCAAGACTTATTCTCATGGGATAAGACCTTCCCCTCATTGTCAAGTAGCCAGAATGAAGAATAGTCATGAAGATGTGAATAATGATTCTGGCAAAGATTATCAATCACTGCAAAATTAAGAAATAGGACCAATACCCCCAGAAACTCTTTTTTCCCCCCTATAGTTTCCCTTACAGCCTGGTCGGTGTAAAGTGGCAATGAGACTGGAATAGCGCTGATCCCAAATCCTTGGTCGTACTGGTTACTAATATACGGCCTCTGGGTCAGACCATGATGGAACTGGTTCACAGCGTCCTGAAAAAAATCCGTTTTTGAGAAATCTTTCAGTTGCATTTCCTGCCAGCGAGGAATTGGAGGATAAAGATATTCGTATCGCCCCTGCTCATTAATGATTCCGATATGGGAAACCTGATCATGCATCAGCTCATAATAGATTTGTAAATTAAAAAGCGCTTCATCAGTTTTCAGCCGGCGCAAAGGATAAAGTTTGGCCAAAGTAACGAGCTTTTCCTGCAATTCGTGGATGAGATATTCTATATCAGAAGCGATTTCCTTGATAATCATCACCTGACTCTCATTAACCTGGCCTATGATCTCTCTTCCAGCGCTGATATGAAGCCACTGAGCAATGAGAATGACAATGCCAATGATAAGCAGATAAATCGAGAGGGCTTTAAAGTTTGATTTTCTAAAAAATTTCTTGGCGAACATTGTCAATCAAAACCAATGTCGTTTCGTAATTACCAGCCTACTGCAAGTAGTCATTTAACTGGTATTCCTTGATTTTTTTGAATAAAGTTGATCTGGCAATTCCCAAAATCAGAGCAGCCTGGGCTTTATTGCCACCCGTTTCCCTCAGGACCTCCAAGATATAATGCCGCTCCAATTCTTCCAATTTCAATTTGGCTTCGGTCTTGCATTCACCCTGAAACTCATCCGCAGCCACCTGTCGGAGAGTTTGGCCATTGGGCCGCATTGTTCTGAAGAAATCCAGGGAATGGACGGTGATCATATTTCCTTCTTCCATGATCATGGCCCGCTCGATGATATTTTTTAACTCCCGAATATTGCCAGGATAATCATAATCAACAAGCATTTTTTGTGCCTCAGGATGGATACCTTGGATGTTTTTATGAAAATCATGGTTAAATTTATTTATAAAATATTGAACTAAAAGGGGAATATCCTCTTTTCTCTGTCGCAGAGGAGGAACTCGAATTAAAAAGACGTTAAGCCTATAGTAGAGATCATGCCTGAAGGTTCCCTCTTCAACCATTTTCCCCAGATCGTTGTTGGTAGCGGCAATTACGCTGATGTTCACCGGAATATCCTTTACCCCTCCAATCCTGCGAAATGATCGCTGCTCCAAAAAACGCAACAGCTTGGCCTGCATAGCTAGATCCAGAGTTCCGATTTCATCAAGAAAAAGGGTCCCTCCATCCGCCAATTCCACAAGACCCAATTTTCTGCTTTTGGCATCAGTGAATGCGCCCCGCTCAAAACCAAAAAGCTCACTTTCCATAAGGGGATTCGGCAAGGCAGAACAGCTAATATCAATAAAGGGATTGGCTGCCCTGCTGCTCTGCCGGTGAATGGTTCTAGCTACCAGTTCCTTGCCGGTGCCGCTCTCTCCAACAATCAAGACCGTACATTGATCGATCTGGGATATCTTTTTAATAAGGAAGTTAACCTCCTGAATCTGCTGACTATTACCTACCAGGGTCATCGCCTCATAATGGCGATCAATCTCTGCCCGCAAAACCTTAACCTCTCTGTGCAGTTGTTTGGTTTCCAGCGCTTTCCTGGCCACCAGCCTCAACTCTTCCATGTCAGAGCTCTTGGTGAGGTAATCAAAGGCTCCCATTTTCATAGCCTGCACAGCCATATGAACATCTCCGTAAGCGGTAAGAACGATAACCAAAATATCAGGAAATTCCTTCTTGATCCGCTCCAATAAAGGAATTCCGCTCAAGCCTGGCAAAAAAAGATCCAGGAAAATCAGGTGAAAGTCCTCCCGGGTCAATCTTTCCAGCGCTTCTTCTCCGCTTTTGACCCATGTAGTCTGATACCCATCCTTAATCAGCCAGCGGGATATTCCCAGACCCACACTCTCCTCATCATCTACCACCAGGATTTTAAACGACATACTTTTCGACCCCTCAAATTTAAATCTCTATCCCACAAATCCTTATCCCAAGGTCAGAATTCAAACTTAGTCATGGCAAACTTTACAATAAAGTTCCATACTATAAAATTATAATGCAAAACTCTCAATAAGCCAAATCGTCATCCCAGCAAAATGAATATAATCTGCGAATCATTTTGAACCATCAATCATGGTGAGCCATTTATGAATCGCTTATGGCTAGTTCTCGGTCGGATAGATTAACTAGCCGATAGACCGAAAAATAGAAAACTCAAACTCAATACGTCTCAAAAATAGACACATTCATAATCCGTCAAGGTCATGCACTCTGTCTGATACAGACCATAATTTACCATGCTGAGTGCTGCTGGTTTAATGTCTAAACTCCGTGAGTAAACCTGTGAGTAAACTTGGCACCGAATATGCTATAAATACAAAGAAAGAAATTAGAGAATCAGCAAGGGAGGCAGTATTCAAAAATACCTTTCAGGAGAACCTCTTAATTTTACTAAGTTAGTCTTTTTTCTTTCCTAATCTTTTGTTTCTATCTTTCTTTATGGTTCTGTTTTTATGTATCTATCAGCAAGAAAAACAAGCACTTTAAGTAAGCAGGGGAAAGGAGGTGGAGTTTCTATTCGAAATAAATAATAGATTAATATTTTTATTATACTAATTTTTTTAATTAAATATTTTTAGTTTATATTTATCAACATATTATCAACTTATCAGAATAGGAAAAATACCGAAAAATACCTATTCATAAGGGAGGAAAAATGTTATGGTTATAAAACCCAGCACCAAAAGTTTGTTAGAAAGTTTGTTAGCAGGAGCATGGCTGTTAATCATATTCATGGTAATCCTTGGTTTTTCATCAATGGTTCAGGCAGTTCCCGGAGGATCGGGAGCGAATTGGGCGGCGCTGCCTCCCTACAACACTCTCTGGCCTCTTTGGTCACCGGCACTCTCTCCTATTAATCCAACTACCGGGCTTCCTACTCCCATAGTGAGCAACCTGGCTCCATCGACGGTACTTCCCGTGCAGCCTGGTCTGACCTGGGATCCAGCAAAACTTTATCCCTGGCTCCTGTACAATACTCCACTTGGTATGGCTTACTATGATCCCTTATTTGGAATCAACCTCTGGCCACCAAGCTACTTAACCCTGGGACCAATATCCCTGCCTCCCAATTATGCTAACCTGCCGCCAACCAGTACCATTTGGCTTAACACATATGTGCCGATCGCTAATGCGCTTTATCTGAAATCCTTACCGAAATTTTCCCTGCCCCCAGCACCGACCACCGCCCCCTCTTTTATTCCGCCCGTTCCTCCATCTCCTCCTGTTCCTGTTATTCCTACCACAGCTCTTACTGTCCCAGCTCCTCCTGTGCCACCCGTGCCTACCACTACTCTTACACCAGTTCCTCCTGTGCCACCTGTGCCTACAACTACTCTTCCGCCGGTTCCTCCCACGGCCCCAACACTCCCTGCAACTACTGTTCCTCTCTTAACTCCGAGTGCCATAATCTAATAAGCAATCATATTAGGGTTTGTGTAAGCTAGAAATTGGTTATGATTTAATCCGATCAGAACCTGCTTCTTCAAAGAGGCAGGTTCTGATCGGAGTTTTTAACTCTCTATCGCCTATCAAGACATGAGGGCTGGCCTGTAGATTTCGCTGACAGGCATAAGACATCGGCCATGGTTATACTCCCATCCTGATTGACATCGGCGCACTCAGGACACGGTCCGGCCTTAAGGTAGCAATTAAAAACTATACTAACATCTTGGATGCCAATTTTTCCATCACCATCTACATCTCCATTGCATCGAGGCAAAACAGTCAATATACCGCCAGTTGTAGAAAAATCAATTAGATCGGCATCAAGATTTTCTAGTTGCAAGAAATGGCCTTGGTTTTCCTGGCCGTCCGCAGTCTTGAATTCCAACCAGACCAGATAGCCGCTTGCTCCCTTGACAATTCCCTCTCCCTCAGGAGAAGCTCCACTTATCCAGATTCTGCCGGGACAAAGAGGCTTGACCTCAAAGATAGAGAAAGCGCTTGCCAGCTCCCCCGGCTCGAAATTTTCTGAATAGGTCAAAACCCGCGGATCATAGATGACCTCAAATCCAAAGACGTGAATTTCATTCGGTGCCGACTGAATCCTCACGGGAACCATAATCTTGTTCTGACTCGCCTTAGCTGTGGTCCCTTGGATATCCAGTTGTCCTGACTCATCTTCCGCCTGTCCATACGAGCTACAAACAAGCGTGCTGTCCCCTCCAAGACAATCTTCATCCTGGCCGTTACACGGAATTTCCGGCGTCCCGGGATGAATATTCCAGTCTTCATCGTTACAATCGCTACTGTCGCTCACAAAACCACTCGGAGGAGAGCAAGCCTGAATACTTACAGAAGGATTGCCATAGCCATCGCCATCTTTATCTGCATAGTAAGTATTCATTACTTCCTCATCCACAAGGCCATCGCAGTCATTGTCCAGCCCATCGCAAACCTCATCTTGAGGCTGGGGCGCAGTGCAGCCAACCCACTGTCCGCCTTGGCAAATCTCTGTGCCGCTCCCACAGGCGGTTGAGCAGGCTCTTGTCAGGTCTTCATCCACAAGGCCATCGCAGTCATTGTCCAGCCCATCGCAAACCTCATCTTGAGGCTGGGACGCAGTGCAGCCAACCCACTGTCCGCCTTGGCAAATCTCTGTGCCGCTCCCACAGGCGGTTGAGCAGGCTCTTGTCAGGTCCTCATCCACAAGACCATCTAAATCATTATCCTTCCCATCGCACACCTCTTCACCTTGAGGCTGGGGCGCAGTGCAACCAACCCACTGCCCAGCCTGGCAACTTTCCGTGCCACTCCCATAAGCGGTTGAGCAGGGTCTTGTCAGGTCCTCATCCACAAGGCCATCGCAGTCATTGTCTAGCCCATCGCACACCTCTTCACCCTGCTCCTGCACTACTCCACATACTCCCTGATAGGCCACACTTACCGAATGGGCAGCCGCCTGGCACCAGTTATCGTAGGTTAGGCCATCGCATCCACAGACTGGATCAAATACATCTGGACAGCTCTTAGGAAGATTTGAGCAAACTCCCTGCCCAGTGCAATCTCCGACTCCATACTGACAGAATCCTCCCCCGGCACTACAGTCACCGTTATCCTGGCAGACTATCGCACTAAAGGCGTAGAGCCGGTAATCATAACTTCCAACATAAAGGGTGCCGTCCTCACCGATAGCTGGTGAGGAATAAATCTGAGCTCTGGTACGGTAGCTCCAGACTAGACTTCCATCAGGTCGCAAGGCATAAATTCGGCCATCGGTACTTCCAATGTAGATTGTGCCATCGGCACCAATGGCTGGTGAGGAATAGATAGCACCTCCAGTCGGATAGCTCCACTTTAGCTTGCCGTCTGGCTTTATGGCATAAATCTGACCATTATGACTGCCAATATAGACAAGACCATTATTTCCTATCGCTGGTGAGGAATGAAACTGAGTGCTGGCTTGGAATTTCCATTTCAGAATGCAATTATTGCCATTCAGCCAGAGAGCATATACTGCACCGTCATCACTTGCAACATAAATGGTATGATCAGCTCCTATGGCTAGCCCAACGAGAGGAGAGAGGGAGCTGTTTTCGCTGATTTGATAATCCTGACATATAGTTCCATCAGGGCTAAAGGCGTAAAGCCTGCCATCATAGGCGGCCACATAGACTGTACTATCCGGCCCAATAGCTGGTGAGGAATACATATAGAGCGGCGCTGTTTGGCTGGCCCACATAAGCTGGCCATCATTAGCCCTGAGAGCATAAATCTTTCCATCATGATTGCCAATATACACCGTGCCATCTGCTCCTATGGCTGGCGAGGACTCGGTTTGATACCCAGTCTGGCTAACCCATTTCTGACTGCCATCTGGATTTATGGCATGGACCTTGCCATCATAGCTTCCCACATAGATTGTGCCGTCTGCTCCGATGGCTGGTGAGGAGTATATCTTATCGGTAGCCTGGTATTTCCAGATCAGGCTTCCATCCGGCCTAAGGGCATAAAGCTTACTGTCCAGGCCAGCGATATAGATTGTGCCATCTACTCCGATGGCTGGCGAGGAGTATATCTTATCTGCGATCTGGTATTTCCATTTCAGGGTGCTACTCTGGGCTCCGACATAAGGGCTTTGACCAGTGCGCCCCGAATGGTATCCCCGGCATGGCCAGGCACTCTTGGCCGTACCCTGAGCAAAAGCATCTCCTGTGGCAGCTCCCGCCAGAGCAAATACCGCAACCACACTCAAAAGTATGAATATTCTCTTTAACCTACAATAACTTCTCATAATCCCTTCCTTTTCCGATTACTCATTCCTCAGACTGTGGACAAGCCCATAAACCCGCCAAATTCTGAGGCCCTCAATATAGGTAACTCAACTAAGTAACTTACCTGAAATTTAATGTTACACATCGAGTATACATCAATGTTCATTCCATTTCTCATCTCATCTGCACTTTGTGAATCACCTCCTTGAGATTTCCGGCAAAAATATCTTAAGCCATTCTCTTATCTAATCTGTTCTAATCTGTTTTGGATCACGGTAAGTGGTCATATTTTTTGGTCATAGTTTTAAATATTCCCCCCATTTTTAATTTATGCAAAAATAAGGCCAGTGGACTTGTTTACTTTACTAATGAAATATCTCCTTATTTTTACTATTAACTATGCATATGATAACCAAAATAGAGGGTCAGGGTCAACCAAATCTGCGAAAATATCGGCTAGGTGGAAGGACCCCTTTTGAAAAAGGGTTCCTTCCACACCATCCTCCTAAAACTTTAATAACAATAGGTAAAGTTTTAGGAAAGGGGTGAAGAGGGGAAAACCCTTTTTCAAAAGGGTTTTCCCCTAAAAACACATGTTGAAATAATGGACTTTTTCGCTAACTAACGAATATATAAGAAGAGAAAGGTGGACAAAGGAACATATAGGGGAAAAAATCAAAAATGCTTACCTATGGATTGACAAAAGAATTGAATATGCAGTTTGAGGAAACTTTGGAAAAAGTATCGGTAGAGTTAAAGAAATCAGATCTTCTAGTTTTAAGTATCATCGATTTAAAGGAAAAATTTAAAGAAAAACTTGGTATTGATTTTAAAAAATACGTAATCTTAGGCACCTATTATCCACCAAATGCTTATCAAGCTATACTGGCTGAAGAAAATATCGGGCTAATCTTTCCCTATAATATTGCTCTCTATGAACGAGATAAAAAAACTGTTCTTTCGATCATCAAACCAACAGCGATCGCGGAACTAGTTGATAACCTCGATCTTCACCAGATCATCCTGGACATGGAGCGCAAGCTCAGGAAGATCTTCGATTCTATTGAAGATCGAAAATAATAATTGAAAGGCTTGAATTCAATAATGAAATAATTGAAACTTGACTTCCGTAATCAGCCTCTATACAATGGTGATCAAAATAATAAAAAAGAAGAGGATAAAGATGAGCAAGAAACGAATCCTAGGAGCAGTTATCGGAGGAATTGCAGGGTTTGCTCTTGGCTATCTCAACCGCTGTCTAGGGGCAGGGGGCAGAAGCTGAGGGTTGACTGCCAGCCCCTGGTCAGGGGTAATTCTTGGCGCTGTTTTGGGATATCTGCTAACTCCGGATTAAGCAAGGCGGCTCGCTCTGTATCCTTCTGTGTACTTAATCAGCTTTCTTTTTTTCAGTTCTCTTTAGCTCCGATGTCAGGCCCCGCTCCTCTGAATGCATCGTTTACCCCGCGAATCAATTCGGCTGCATCAAGGCATGGTGAGTTTGGCCCAAGGGAGTAAGTTTTGGTCAATTGTGGGTCAGCAAGGATGATCTTTTGGCCGACAATTCCCTTGTCTGAAAAATCGCTCATCTGGTGAAAACAATTGCTGGAAGCCAGCACAAAAGCCTTAGCTGCAATCTCCTGTCGATCGTTTTTAACTACGCCCTGGCCGATGCCCCTGGGAAGGCAGGAGAAGATGTTATTGCGAACCTCTGCTCTGCTGGTGCCATCAACGTATAGGCCGTCGCCCGGCCCCTGGTTTAAAGCCCCTGCCTTACCATCAGCCTTGCCGACTATGGTGTTATGATATACCTTACAATCCGATCCACTCAAGAGCGCGATCTGATTGTGGTAGCCTCCGGGATCATGGAGCAGATTGCGGATAAGGCTGAGCCTGCTGCCGATGATAGTTATCTGGCCGCCTCCGACCAAGCCATTGCGGTAAAATTCACATCCCTCGATCCTGCCCGTGCAGTTTGTAGCTGCCAAAGCATAATGAGGGCTGTTGCAGACAGTAACCCTTTCGAGAACTATCTCACAGCCATCGATCATGAGGCCACGGGTGCCATCCGTGCCGTTGCGGTCAAAGGTTGTATTGCGGATGTTGATTTTGGCATCGCTGCTGGCCACAAGACCCGGCTTGGCACTATCTCGGACCGTGCACTCGACCAGGCTAAGGGTAGTAGCGCCGCCACTCACCATGATGTTAGGAGAGCCTAGGGTGCGCTCAAGGCTACAGCCCACAAGCTGGACCTTGGCTCCTGCCTGAGCAGTCAGGTTTGGCCCATAGCTGCACTGGCCGCTGTCGGTTATCGTGCAGCCCTCAAGCAGCAGGGAGGTTTCAGGATCAAAGGCGCTGATGCCGACCGCACCGCTGTGGCTAATGAGAGTGTCTTTGATTGTGGCTGATGAGCCCTCATGAGCCGAAAGGCTAGCTTTGCAGGATGCGCCGTTGTAGTCAAGGGTATTGGCGACGATCAACCCAACAGTGGAGCCTCCCATAAGGGTAATGCCCGGCTGGTCATTGTGCTCAATTAGATTGTCTCGAATTTCAACTACATCCGAGCAGACAATGCCAAGGCCTGCCCCCCTGTTTTGGCGGATTCGGTTTCCGTATTCGAGCCTGACCCAGACCCTGCCGCCCTCTTGAGAACCCTCATGCCCGCAGCCCGCGGCCCTGTTGTCATGGAGGTCGTTATGGCTAATTTCAACCACTTTCGCTCCCTCCCGAAGCCCGATGCCAGCCGCTTCGTTTTCGAACGATTCATTATTGCTGATCAGCTCACAGGCCGCCCCCTCTCGAAGACCAATGCCAGGACCACGGTTTCCATAAGTTACATTGCGGCTGATGGCAGCCACATGGGTTGCTCCTCTAATCCCAATGCCAGCCCCCCAACCCAATCGACCAGATTGGGTAACCTCATTGCCGACAATCCTGACATAACCTGTGGTCGGGTTAGTTGAGCGGCAGCCGATGCCGGCATTGGCTGATCCACTGACATAGTTGTCTTCGATCAGATGATAGACTAGCCTGCCTAACTTAGGATCAAAGCCGCCGGTGTCATCTGCTCCAATCCCTGCTCCGCACTCCTTGTCATCCTGGCAGGTGTAGTTTTGTCCCGAATCATAGACACGATTTTTCCGAACCGTCGGATGGGTAGGCCGATTAACCGGATAGCGCCCCTGCTCTTCACCTTGCCGAGCTCCAATCCCAACCCAGGCACTTTGGTAGACCAGATTGCCAACAATCAGAGCATGGGCTCCGTGCTGATTGCCAATGCCGGGGGCATCATGACCATCGACCGACAGGGACTCAAAGCACTCATTGTTATAAAAAATGGCATAGGCATAGTGATTGTTGCCCAGGTTGTTACCCTCGTTGCGGCAGACAACATTATTGATCACAATCGGATGGGAGTCATACTTAATGTTAGAGTAGCGAAAATCAATCTGCCGATGATCCCGACTGCTGCTCTCCTCGCCCTTCATCAGGGCATGGCAGCCAAGGCCGCTGCTGCCATTTTCGCAGATAATGCAGTTTATGACCGTACCCGAAGCACCCCGCATCTGCACAGTATGGGCATGGCCAGGCAGGGTATGATCCACCCTGGGCATATGAGTTATGGTAAAGCCATCGACCAGGGTAGCTACTGTAGCCCCAGGGGGAAAATCAATCATGGGCCGAGCCTCAACCCCACCGGAAAATCCCGTGCCGTCAATGATCGTCCGGCTTGCCCTGGCCAGCACCTTTTTTGACTCTACCCCATACAGCTTATCGGCCTGGCCAGGTCCAGGCACAAGATTGTTGCCCCCACCCCGCCAGTCGCTCACCAGCTTAACGCCCCGCTTCAAAACAAGCTGCTCTCGGTATGTGCCCGGCATGACCACAACCGTATCTCGGCTTTGGGCCGCATTAATGGCCGACTGAATGGTCGGATACTGGCGGCTAGGCACCACCAGGGTGCGGCAGGGCAGGCTGAGCCAGTGGTTGATTACTTCGCTGATTACCCTCATCCTAGCCTGATTAAAGCCAGCCAGACAGTAAAATTGCCCATAGCGGCCACCTTTCTCATTCACCAACACCAAGCAGTCAGACTGATACTGCTCACTGTCTTCGGCAAAGATCTCCTCAGGCCGCCAAAAAGGCGCCTGGTGCCAGTTAGAAGAAAGAGCATCAATCAAAAGCTGGTCGTAGCGCAAGGCATGTTGAGCCTCATACTCAACAAAAGAGCCAATATCATAGTCTCCATCAGGATCATCCCAATCCCGCACTGCGGTGGTTGCCTCCTGCCTCCCCACGCCCCGACAAAGCCCAGCCGATGAGACATCCAGCACCCAGCTGGCCCCCATCTGCCCAGCCCCCTCACTGGGGCAAATCCCCTCAATGTAGCAAATCCCCTCGGTGTCGATATAGCTGCCGAAAGGCTCAGAGCCGGTCCAAATCAGCATATTGCCGCTCTTCATCCACTGCTCGGCCATCGACCGATCCACCTCACCGCCATATAACAGCTTAGGACAAATATCAATTATGATCACAAGGTCCGCCTGACCGTCTCTCAGGTGCGCATCAAGCCAGGTTTTGAAAGATTTGACCGTATCTTGCCCAAAGCCACAAAACAGCGTCTTTGTGGCTGACTGGACAAGATTCACATGGGTATAAATATAATTGGCGCACTCTTCCTGCTCCTTTGGGGTCAGCATTCCCCCTACCCCTGGCCAATATATAGCTATGTCGCCTACTGTGGCCCAGGAGGCATCAGCGGCTAAGAGAAGCAGAGCCAAAAGTGATGATAAGATTACCAATGAGCATAGATAATTCAGTAGAGCTGGTTTTGTTTCAAATGCTTCTTGCATTCTTGATTCTCCTTCTGACCGCGTAGAACAACTCTATTAACAATTACATTATTAACAATACATTCCTCGAAAAAGTGCTCTCTCTTCTTGAGGGAACAAAACTATTTGTGGATCGGAATGTCTTTAATCCAAAAACGAACACACCCTCCTCTAAAAATATATTCTGTAAAAATAAATAAATAACTAAAAGCAAAATTTATAAAATTATAAATTTGTAGTATTTATATAAATATTTATGATATAGATATTTATATAAAATTTAACGTTAAATAATCAATAATGTCAAATTTTTCTTCGAATTTTTAGAGAAGCTCTGAGCTCTCGGGTACACTCACGGCAGGAGATATTTCAAGGAGATAGGCTTACACACTTCGCCCAGCCAGAATTATTGTTAGGGCCAGGTGGGCCGATGCCTGTTAGATACCTGTTAACTCGCCCCCTGAAGGGATAACCCGATCAGATAACCCAGACAGATAATCTGGTAAAAGTGCGGCCAGGCCAAAGAAAATGATCTGGAGGTAAGCCTAGAAGTAATCTTTGATTCACTTAATAAGCTAATAAGCCTTGCGGCGATTTACTTGATAAGCCGGCGATGCATTTTCAGCAAGGCCAGAGGAAAGAAAATAAGGGAGAAAATCAGAAGGTAGGCAAGATTCCAAAGCAGACCGGAATCTAGCAGCCCAAAGCTCAAAGATCGGGTAATCCTCACTAGGTGGGTCAGAGGGAAGAGGAGAGATAGCTTTTGAACCCAGTCTGGTAGATGATTTATTGGAAAGAATGTCTCGCTAAAGAGAAACATAGGAGTGATAAATAAAAATACAGGAATATTGAATATTTCAATATTCGGCATGATGCTGGTAATAAACATGCCGAATGATCCAAAAGCAAAGCCACCTAAAAATGAAAGTGGCAGAATTAAAACACCTTGCGGATAGTGAATAAAACCGAGCAGACTGATCACTGATTGCATGATCACAGTGGCGATGACCGATTTGGTTGCCCCCCACATGATTTCTCCAGTGATAATCTCCTCCAGAGACAGGGGGGTAGCCAGCATGGCATCAAAGTTTTTTTGGTAATACATTCTGACAAATGAGGTATAGGTATTCTCAAAGAAGGCATTATACATGATATTGACGGCTATCAGGGCCGGAGCAATAAAGCTTATATAGGAAACCTGAAAGCCCCGATAGGGAAGCTCTCCGACGAAGGAGCTTAATCCAATCCCAAAGGCCAGAAGGTAAAACAAGGGTTCGAAAAGTGGTGGCAGAAAGCTGACTTTCCAGGTTTTGCGGTAAACGCTCCAGTTTCGCTGCCAGACCCGGATAAAGCGTCTTGAGATAGTAAAAGAAACCGCGTTTTTTCTATGCATTAATTCATGCCCTACCGAGACTCTCGCTTTCATTCTCTCAACTCTCTTCCGGTCAACTTCAAAAAAACATCCTCCAGGGTAGCCATACGTAAGATGCAGTTCTCGTCAACAAATTGATCATCTATCTCCTGAAACAGCCTGCCGCTATCTTGGTTTTGGCCGTAGATTATCAGGCGATGGCCCAGGTCTTCATGTTTTAGGTTATGGTTCTGGACAAAGATTCGCAATTTGGGGCTTGGATCATCAACTTCAATAACCACATGGCCTACGTGATGGCGAATAAGATCGGCAGGTTTCCCCTCTACCAAGATGCGGCCATGATCCATGATTATCAGCCGGTCGCAAAGTTGGGAGGCTTCCTCCATATAATGAGTAGTCAGCAGAATAGAAAGCCCCTTTTTTGATCTGAGCTCTCTCAGCCGATCCCATACCTGATGACGGGATTGAGGATCAAGACCAGTGGTAGGCTCATCGAGAATCAGAAGGTCCGGGTCATTGATCAAAGCCCTGGCCAAGACCAGCCTGCGTTTCATTCCACCTGAAAGATTGATCACCTCATCATCTTGGCGATGCTCAAGAGCGATAAATTTAAGCAGACTTTGAGCTTTGGCCCTGGCCTGTTTTCTGGAAATATTGAAATATTGGGCAAAGATTTCAAGGTTTTCCCGCACATTCAGGTCCGCATCAAGGTTGTTATCCTGCTGACAGACCCCGACTCGAGCCCTGATCTTACGCCATTTTTTGGTTATATCAAGGCCGAAAACCCTCAGCTTGCCGCTAGTTATCGGAGAAAATCCATAGATCATGCGAATTGTTGAGGTCTTTCCAGCTCCATTCGGACCGAGTATACCAAAGCACTCCCCAGGGTAGACCTGAAAAGAAATCCCATCAACAGCTACAAAGTTATTGAAAACCTTTCTCAGATTCTCAGCCTCAATGACATACTCCACGCGACTTTTTCCTTATCGGATCATCTCTCCGCCCACACAATAAGGAGATAATGACTATAGTGAATAAAATATCAACTCGATCTTTATCATCGGCTATCGAATGCATACTACTTTATAGTAAAATATCACTGATGGTCAATATTATTGTGCAGTGCACTTCTTCCAGAGCAGTTTTTATCCCCAAAAAAACTTTGCGGGTATGGATGGGCAAAATCATCCGCTTGGATAGAATTTCGGAATAAGGTTTGGAAATAAGGTAATAAGTTTTTGGAATAAAAGAATATTCAGACTAAAGAATAAAATTAAGGAGATCATATAGTTATGGAACTTAGCCAGCTGCTTGAAGAATTACTCATGGTGCCCGGCGTAAGCGGATATGAAGAGCCGATCAGGGAACGGATCAGGGAATTGACCAAAGACTGCCTCGATCGGGTAGAAGTCGATGCCCTGGGTAATCTCATCGGCATCCGGGAGGGTGAGGGGAAATGCCATATCGCTTTTTTTGCCCATATGGATGAGCTTGGTCTAGTCGTAGCCAATATCACCAGCGATGGGTTCATACGGTTCAAAAAAATGGGCGGGATCGACGACCGCGTTCTTCCCTCGAGACAGGTAAGGCTTTTTAGCTCACAGGGCGCTGAAATTCCAGGGGTTATAGCCTGGGTTCCACCGCATATGGCTATCGAGGGGCAAAAAGAGCTGGATAAGGTGGTCCCCTGGCAAAATCTGCTTATTGATATCGGAGCCCGTAGTGCGGAGGAGGTCAGGGCGATGGGAGTAAGGGTCGGCGATCCGATTGGTTTCGCCAAGCAGACCTTTAGGCTGGCCAATAATCTTGTGTCCTCGCGAGGGATGGATAACCGGGCCGGCTGCGCGGTCCTAATTAAGGTGATCCAAGAAATGAAGAAAATCCAGCCTGGCCCTAGAATTAGCTGGATTTTTAGCACGCAGGAAGAATACGGCCTGCGGGGAGCAACCGTAGCTGGCTGCCGGATTAGACCTGATCGAGCCTTTATCATTGACACCGCCAGCGCTCCTGATTTTCCCGGTGTACCTGAAATTTATCGAGACCAGTTTCAGATAGGCAAGGGGCCTCTATTGAGGCTGGTTGACAGCCGCATGGTTACCCATCAAGGATTGCGAAAGTTTATTGAACAAATCGCCTCCGAAAGGGATATCCCCTTGCAGGTGGGTGTAGTCGGAGGATCAACTGATGCGGCAGCAGTACAACTAGCCGCAGATGGAATAGCAGCGCTTGCTATCTGCATTCCGTGCCGCTATACTCACTCCACAGTTGAGGTTGTCTCGCTAGACGATCTTCAGGCAACGGTCCAGCTCGTTGAGGAGATTATCACCCGACATCAGTAGAGAAGGTAAAAAAAGCTAATAAGAAGGCAAACAACCCTGATTCATTAAGGGGCGAAAATCTTCAGGAGCAAATCAGTGAGGCGCCTTGCATTGATCCAGACAAAATTACCCTTCTTCATTAAGAGAAGAGAGACAAACACGGCAATCCATGCTGTTGCTGTGTTGTGTCGGCAATAGCTGTTTAGTTCGCTCTTTCAGACAGGATTTGTTCGGTTATGATTGACAGGTTACTCAACTCGCCCTTGTCGACAAACTTATCCACGATACCGCTGCCGATAGTCGACTTTATTTCATCTTCAACAAAATGCGGAGGATAGCCTGAGATAAGGACAATGATGGTGTTCGGATTGACTCTTTTTATCTGATTTGAAATGGCACAACTGTTAAGATCTGGCATTTCCAGATCTACGTATACCAGATCAACCGCCTCACGGTTGATGATCGATAAGACATCCTGTTCATTCTGGGCCACAAAGGTCTCATACCCGCTCTGATCGAGAATATCTTTAAACACCGTGCATAAGGCGATATCATCATCAATGATGAGAATCTTTTGCCCCCTTTTTTTATTAGACGGCTGGTTGAGAAACATAACTATATTCTTATGAGAAATATAACTATTCTTGCCGGAATTACTTACTAGATCCTTAACAAAATACACAAGCTGCGGCGGCACAAGCTCCGCACGCTATAATTTATAGCGTAATTGATTCGCTGCGCACTTTGTGTTACGCACTCAGCGAAAGGACCGCTAACCTTTTGCCCAAAATGAGCAAGAATTAATACAAAACTTTTATCTGTAAATTTATAATCTGCCCTTGACAATGTCAAGAGAAAAACCAGGGCGATTCGAAAAAGCAGTAAAAGATCGGATTGTTTCTATCTCAATATATTCTTTTCTTCTCCTCATTTTATCCTCCATCTCCTTTTATCCTTCATCTCAGTGTAAGCAAAATCAACAAAAAGAACGATACCATAAACATAAACCATGATCGTAGAATAGACGATCGGATAAATTTACCGGGCAAATCGAAAGCCGGAAAACTAACATTTAAATCCAAACACAACCTTACTTCAAGGAGAATACAGTATGGCACCTGAATTTTTAAGACGGCGTGGCCGAGAGCTTATGCCTCGACCAATAGGTTCATTTTTCCCTTCACTGCGTGAGCAGATGGATCGGATGAGCAGGATGATTGATGAGTTCTTTGGGATGGAGGAGTTCGGCCCTCCGGTCATGTGGGCGCCACCGATAGATATCTCTGAAACCGATCATCAGGTGATCGCTACGGTGGATTTGCCGGGAGTCAAACCTGAAGACATTGATGTTTCTGTCTCAGAAGATACGCTCACTATACGAGGCGAAAAACAGGAAGAAAGAGAAGAGGAAGGACGATACACTCACTTTCGCGAGCGCCGATACGGATCCTTTAGCCGAACTGTAGAGCTTCCAGCCAGCGTAGACAGTGAGCGGGTTAATGCTACCTATCGAAATGGGGTTCTAAGGATTGAAATGCAAAAGTCAGCCGAGCGAGCACGCAAAAAGATACCCATAAAATCAGAGTAGAGAAAGTCGCAAAAGAGGGGCAAGCGGAATTTGCCGGCGGCAAATTCCGCTTGCCTCCGTTATCCTCGACCCGGTAGATCTAGCTTCTCTTGACGCTGTGGCTTTGGCAAGGATTAACTATTAGGATTAAGCGCCTCGCTAATCCAGCAAAGGCTTGAGGCTTGCCGCACTAGCAGACTAAACCGGAGTAATTTACAAGATCTTTATGCTCGGGCACTTATGGGACTTTTAGAAGCTTCCCCTGGGTAGTAATTCTCAGCCTCTCAACCGGAATAGTTACTCCTGCCTCAGCTAGCCCCCGCTCAACGATTACCGACAGCCCCCCACAGCAGGGGACCTCCATCATTAGCACGGTAGCTTTTTGAATTCCAGCAGTTTTAAAGATAGCAGCAAATTTTCTGATATATTCATCGGCCTGGTCGAATTTAGGACATCCCATAAGGACGACTCTGCCGGGCAGAAAATCACTATGTAAACTTGGGTAGGCAACGGCTGTGCAGTCAGCAATCACTAAAAGCTCTGCTCCTTTGAGAAAAGGAGCAGAAGAGGGCACCAGTCTAATCTGCACCGGCCAATGAGAGAGAGCCGATGGGGTGGTGGTGGGGCTAGTAGCTTCCTGCCCACTTGATTGGCTGCTGCTAGCCTTGGCCCTAGAGTCTGCTCCCTGTGGATGTCCGAGGCTCTCAGGGTGAGCAGCAGATGGACAGCCGCAGGCTAAAGAGCCTTGGGGTTTTTGCCCTCCCCTGCCCTCTTTTTGCTGATCAGCCTGATTCTGCTGATAAGTCTGGCTCTTTGGCTCAGGCTCTCTCTGGCCCTCTTGCTGGTCCAGATACTCCTGAACAGCATCGGCGTCAAAGTCATCAGCCAATCGCTCAGTAATCTTCAACGCTCCGGTGGGACATTCCCCAAGACAGGCTCCCAACCCGTCGCAGTATTTTTCAGCTACTAGCCTGGCTTTGCCGTCAATAATCTGAATAGCCCCTTCGGCGCACGAGGGCACGCATTGGCCGCAGCCGTTGCAAAGCTCCTCATTGATCTCAATAATCTTGCGTCTAACTTTCATGGATTGCTTCCTCTCCTTTGATCATGCTATATCTTCCCCCAATAGTACGCTTCTGGCTAGCTCACGACCACTTTCGCTCAGAGCCATCCGGTCAATGATGGCCGCGATCTGCTGCCGATCTTTTGCTGTCTCTCGGCTCCCTTGCTCCTCCTCAAGGTTAGCGATAAGATCGGCATCATACACCGCCTTGAAATTGGCACTCTCCTCAGCCCTAGGATGGTGGTGGTGGCCGACGATGTCAGCCACCTCATCAATCAGGGCTTGATCAGCCCCGACTTCAGCCAGAATCTGCCTGGCTATGGGTGGCCCTTCTATCTCCTGGTAGCGTGCCTCCTGGCTGTTATACTTTCGCTCCGCCTCCTTAATGCCGATATCGTGCAGCCAGGCGGCTGAGAGAACTACAGCCAGATTAGTGCCGCCGCTATTTCTGGCAATCTGCTCAGCGTAGCGGGCCACTTTGGTCGCATGGCCAATCCTTTTAAAATCCTTTTGAAAGTAGCTCTTCATAGCTAAGGCGACCCGTGATTTGAGAAGATCACCTTTCTGAGCCGCCCCGCTGTCCATATTTGCCAGACACTGGCTGGCATAGCGACACCAGGAGGCACAGCCAAAATCAAGCCGCGGGTTGATTATCTTATAGCCGCACTGCTTGCAGCGCCTGCTTGATTCATCTTTGAAAAACTCCACCGCCTGCCCGCATCCTGGACACTTGACCTCAAATATGGCGTCAGGCTTCCAAAAGCGGGTATCCTGCCCTGGGCATCTCATAGCAAACTCCTCAATCTTTCTGCCAGATATTCCCCTCTTCCCCACTCTAGATCTTCCCTCTTCCCTCCTCTATAGATTATCTTCCTAGATTATCTTCCCACCTCTATAAGATTAGAAGACGAGAGGGAGAGTATGAGAGTCTTCCAGCAAAGATGGGAAACATCTGTCTTGCGGCAGTGTCAAGATTTTTGTGTAAAATCCTCATTAGTCAACTTTTTGAAGAATGGCAGATTGTGGCGCACTTTTCCTATTGGGTTTGACCTCCATTGAAGTTCCATCTTTAAACTGATAAAAGCCAAGAGTGTGTAGCAGGATCTCTCTCCAGCCACTATTTCCATTGACTTTGTCCTTCGTTTAAACTCCTTATTAAGTCGTTCGATGATGTTTGTTGTTCTCAGTGAAATCCATTCCTCATCGGGAAAGTGAAAAAAGGTGAGGCAGGCATCAAGAGAGTTCTCAAGGCATTTAACAGCAGAGGGCAGGTCTTTTTCCCACTTTTGTTTAAACTCTTCAAATAGTTCTCCCGCCTTAGCCTTTGAGGAGGCATAAAAGATAGATCGCAGGTCATCAGCTACGGCCTGTTTGAGCTTCTTGGGCACCTTGGCTAAGACGTTTCGGGCAACATGAACTTGGCAACGCTGCACTTTTGCCTTTGGAAACTCCTCCTTGAATACTTTCTCCAGCCCAGACAATCCATCCATAATCCCCAGCACTATCCGCTGAGTATCCAATCCCCGCTGCTTTAAGTCCTTGAAAAATTCTCGCCAACAGGAGGCAGACTCCTTATCCCCTGCTTGTATCCCCAACACCAACCGATGATTCTCCTCAGTAACTCCGATAGCTACCAGCACAGGAGTGGACTCGATACTGCCTGCTATGCGCATAGGAAAACACACCCCATCCACAAACAGATATTTTATCTTTTCCTGGGATAAATCCCGCATTCTCCATTTCTCAACTGAATCGGTCAACTCCTTGCTGGCACTGCTTATCTCTGTAGCTGAGATCCTGCGCCCTATGAGCCGAGTAGAAATAATAGACAAAGTCCGAGTACTGACCCCAGTGAGAAACATCAGACATAAATCCTGGAGAAGAACATCTTCATACTGCTTGCTGCGAGGAATTACCTGGGTTCTAAACTCCCCATTCCTATCCCTGGGAACCTCTACCTTCACCTCTCCGATCCCTTTTAAGGTAAAGTGACGCTCATAGGAGCCATTGCGATAATTGGCCTGCTCCTGGCCCTCGGCTCGTTCATAGGGGGCTCTGCCAAGGAAGTGCTCCAGTTCTCCCCTCATGAGCTGGGATAAAAAACCACCAACGCTTTCTCTGATATCAACTCGGATCATCTCAAATAGTCTCTCAGGCTGCTCCTGAATCCCTTTGATTATCTCTACTACTTCTGGTACACTTAATTCTAATTTCATGGCGCTTTTCCTTTCTTTGGTGATTATTCTGATAAAAAACCCATTGTAAAGGAAAAGCGCTTTATTTTTCTACCCCTTAAAAATTTACACAAAACATTTTACACTACCCTGTCTTGCTGCATCTACTTATTGGCTATTATTGCCTCTTGCCTCTCCTTATGGTTTGGTGCTCTCTCCCCTGCTGTCCGCCCCCTATGCTGTCCGCAAAAGAGCGGCCCGCAAGGTCATAATATTAAGAGTCGTAATTGGCATGATATTGAAATTTTTGACTAAAACCTCTAAGCACTCCTGGACTCACAAAGGCCGGCTGGCTTGGTCTCAGGCTAATATTCTTGACCCCAAGCGGCCCTCTGTGGCTGGCGCTTGGATGACCATGCGGCGCTTGTATTGGCCGCCTTGTATGGGCCGCATCGAGCAGCTCCGTGCCCTAAAGGTTCATCTGGCCGACCTGAAGGTTCATCTGGCCACACTGGAGAAGCAGTCCAACCCCCTGTGGATAAAAGCATAGATATTATGGATATATGGATAAAAGCCTGGGAAGACTACAGTATCTGGGTAGTCGTAATTGGTCGCGGAGTTTTGACCACTAGAAACCGAAAGACTTCTTGGCCGTCATTGATCAGTCGGTGGGCGATATTGGCCGGGCTCTCAATGAGCGTATCCGCCGAAACCCTGGCTCGCTCCTCTCCAATCTCGACCAGGCCTGTGCCTTCAAGGATATAAAAGAATACATCTACCGGAGTAATGTGCCGCCTTAGCTCCTCACCAGGCAGCAGCCTGATGTGCATGACCTGGGCATGTTCGGTATCATGGAGTTTTCGGACATCCACTCCGTGAGGAGTCTTTACCTCTGGAGCCTGTTCTGGCCTAACGCTCTTGATCATAAGGCCTCCTTTTCTGGATAGCGGTTGGTTAGCAGTTAACGATTCTGAAATAGTTCTTGAATAAAATTACCGATGCTAGCTCTCTCTTTTGCTCTAAGCCTACCAGTACAATTATACCACAATCATTGGTGATATTCACTGACTTAAGTCAAGGGATTAATTAAAGAGGCTGGTAAATTCACAAACCTCAGGCCATCAAACAGTCCCCGATAACTAACGTGAGTTCTACATAAGCGAGCTTATAAGAACTTCTCGCTACCGGACACATTTTTAGAAATAAGTTAAGAATGGATGAGATGCCACTCATGGTATACTTTAAGTAATTGAAAAAATAAAATCACTACCTGACACTTTTATCGTCATTTCCGCGAAAGTGGCAATCCATGTGTTGGTTGCAGCAACCTTCTGGATTCCCGCCTACGCGGGAGAGACATGAAATGCCTGCACTTAGAAGGCATATAAAAAACGGGAGATAAAATGTGTCCGGTAGTAAGATTGCCATAAAGGTGGCTAAAAGATTTTAATCGTTCCTGAGACCAGCAATAAATTCCTCGGTCATCCGGTAGGCCTCATCATCAGGGAACTGCTTTGGCGGATGCTTCATAAAGTAGGCACAAGGAGAATACAAGGCCCCGCCTCTGCCTCTCTCGAGAGCCAATTTGCAGCACCTTATAGCATCGATAGCCACTCCAGCAGAGTTTGGAGAATCCTCAACCGAAAGCCGCAATTCAAGGCTCATCGGCACATCACCAAAGAGCCGGCCTTCCATTCTGATGAAGCAAACCTTATTATCATTCTGCCAGGCTACATAATCGCTCGGTCCAATATGGATATTGGCGGCATCGAGCCGCTCAGCCAGCACTGACTGGACCGCCTCTGTTTTCGATTTCTTCTTTGAGACCAACCTGTTTCGATTGAGCATATTGAGAAAATCGGTATTGCCGCCGGTATTGAGCTGATAGGTTCTCTCAAGCTTAACACCCCGCTTCCTGAATAAGTCAGCCAAGGCTCTATGAGTTATAGTCGCACCGAGCTGAGCCTTGATATCATCACCCAGAACCGGTATGTTCTTAGCCTTGAATCTTTCAGCCCACTCAGGATCACTAGCAATAAACACCGGCATATTATTAATGAAAGCCACGCCGGCCTCAAGAGCGCATTCGGCATAAAAACGGGTAGCTTGCTCAGAGCCCACAGGCAGATAATTAAGCAGTATCTGCGTCCCTGACTCTCGCAGCAGACCCACTATTTCCTCCTTGGAGGATTCTTTTTCTTCCGCCAGGACAAAGGTTCGAGCTTCATCATAATTTCGCATGTGATCGGAAAAGCCATCCAGGATTTTTCCCATCCGCACTCTAACCCCTTTGCGGGGTATGTCCCTGCAAAATATGGCCGTACAGTTTGGCGGGGCAAAAATAGCCTCGGATATATCCTTGCCCACTTTTCTCTTATCAATATCAAAAGCAGCCACTACTTCGATATCGTACGGTTTGTATCCGCCAATATCCCAATGCATCAATCCAACAGGCTCTCGACCCTCATTTTGTTTATAGTATTCAATGCCTTGAATTAATGAGCTTGCACAATTACCGACCCCTATCACGGCAATTCTGATCTTATCCACAAATGATGACCTCCTATAAATTTAATAAGCATGGAAATTCCCCTCAAAATTCCCATGTGGAGCCTCATCTCCTTTTCATTCCCCGCAAACCTTCGCGGCGGCTAACATCCCTAACGCCATATCCTGCACCTATCTAAGTGCCCATCTTATCTCATTAAATCTCAATATGTTAAATCACCCATGCCCATAACTTTGTCTCAAAGCTTGTGAGGGTAGACTTATTAGGCAACCTTAACAGTGGATCGGCTGGAATAACCCAACGACGAATGGATTTTTCATGCGAATTGAGATATTATACTAAATATAAAAGCCAATCTCAATAATAAAATTTTTCCAACTTGGGTACAAAAATCTCTCCATGCCTTGAAGTTATTGAAAATTATCTTTCATACCAAACCCAGTAAAATCCCAAGTAAAATCAAGGGGTCGGAGAAAAAGGGCCAAGGTATAGTATAGGATTACAAGGGATAGAATTAAGGTATAGAATTACAAGGTATAGGATTATAAGAAAAATTAAGAAGATAAGTGCTGGAAGAGGAGAGATTCCTCTTCCAGCATAAGTATTATTATTTATGTCTTATTTATGTCTTGCTTCTCGCATCTTCTGCAAGTAGTTTGCGGCCGCGTCTCTGCCACCCAATCCGAAAGCCAGAGCCAGAGCTAGTGAAAAAGCGCCAAATAGAATAGCAAAAGCTACCGTAACCACGGAGCTGGCTATATTGAGTTGCTGAAGAGCCATAGTTATGGCCAGAATCACCACTGAATATTTGGCGATTTTCGACAGCAAAGAGGCTGTTTCTGAACCTAAGCCAGAGCTTACCGCCTTGACGATAGTTTCCAGGAAATTGGCTAAAATTCCCCCGAAGATCAAAACCACCACCGCGGCAATGATATTCGGAATATAGAGCACTATCTTGTTGAGCAGATTGTAGATGATAGGCAGTCCCAGAACGTCAAAAGCAGCAATAATCACAATCAGCATAAGAAACCAATACACCAAAATGGCCAGCAATTCTTTGGGTTGTTTTTGGATATTCCCCTTGACCAGGAGGGCATTTATTCCAGCCCTTTCGGTCAGGACATCGAAGCGTAATGCACCCAGGACCTTGATAATCAATGTCCTGGCGACTCTGGCCACCAGCCAGCCAAGAAGAAAAACCACGACCGCGGCCACCAGGTTAGGCAAAAACATCATGACCCTGTTAGATACAGCGTTCCAGGCGCCTATGATATTGGCAACAATACCCATAAAATCTCACCTCCTCAGGTTGAATCTTATAACAAAAATGCCTCTTACAATTATTCTATCGGTTCAACGAAATATTTTTACTTCTTTTTGCTGAGATTAAGACTAAATTCTTATAGCCAAAATGTACAAATAATCTTCGTACACGTAGTCTCCATGCTAGTGGAGTAAGTGAAAGAACCACTTACCCAGGGCAGTGATATTTTACGTAGTCTTAATGCTAGTGGAGTAATTTTTACATAGCCTATGCTCAGGCACTTACCCACCCAGGCGCAGGGTGCAGGGCGCAGGGCATCATGAGGAGTTTCAGATTGCCATGAAACGGCTTTTCCCCTACCCACCCCGGAGCAGGGTGCAGGAAGTAATTCCGATTGTGGCGAGCTCAGTTATCCCCCTACCCACCCAGGCGCAGGGTGCAGGGCGCAGGGCATTAAGCCTTTGGTGAAAAATTTCGCAATCAGGCTTTCCCCCTTACCCATCCTGGCGCAGGGCATCAAGAGTGCGACTAATAAAATCCCGTATCCACTTAAGACGTAAGTTAAGATACGAGCGAGACAGCGCCTCTTTTGAGCCAACCGGCACCAGTACGCTCACCCCTCCCGATGGTTTCTGCGGACTCAAGAAGCCCAATCTTTGAGCCATAGAATAAGCAATCGAGCTTGTAACCGAGCCATGAGCACAGAAAACCGTGCCATCCTGGTCTACGGTAATCACGCTTTCGCTTGTGTCGGGAATTTCTACGATCGAGCTGATCATGGGCGCAAGCTTGCTCTGTTTGGCTGATGGGGTCAGGACCAAAAGATAGTTTTTTAAAGGATAGATATTAGACAGGTTACTTTCCGAAAGAGCAAACTCATAGCCTAGGGCCAGGGTAAGATAAAGATGATTCTTGCTGGCCGTAACTACACTGTTACATTGGATAGCGGGTTTTATCACCTTAAAGGGTAAATCTTCGACCAAATAGGATAGGGAGCTAAGGAGGCTCGCAATCGGCGTCTTGGCAAAATCCATCCTCCAGAGGACCTCTCCCCAATCACCCTGGTCTTTGACCGCGTAGAGCTGCCCTTCGCTCACTCCATAGATTATTCCATCCGGCCCAATCGTTGGCGAGGCTGGTTTGGCCTTCATATCAAGGGTCCAAACCGTGGCTCCATCGGCATCGAAAGCGTAGAGGGTGCCCTGATTGTCAAGAACATAGATTCGTGAGCCGTCGGCTGAAATCGCCGGGCTCGATCCGCTGCCAGGCTTCATTGGAGTTTGAAAAACGATCTGTAGCCTGCCGCTGGATTCATGGGGAGGCGGGGGAATAAAATCTATTCCATAAAACACGCCCTGGATATTAGATGAAAAGAGCGCCGCCTTGATGCTGCCGGCAATATAGATTCGTCCATTGACCGGATTGACTGCCGGGGTATTGGCAATCTTGAATTGATAGCCGAGCAGACCATTGAAGATGTCGCTAATCGTCAAGCGATCTCCATCACTAATCATGTCCCGCCACAGGCCAGGAGGAGTAAAAATTTTATAGGCATTGCCAGGCGCATATCCAGGAAGCTCAAGAGGAGGAGCGGCCAGATGCCCATCTTCCGGGTCAAAAACATAAACCCAGCCACTTGCGCCGATCCCTACGATGTAGCTATCGAGAGTGAATGAGGCTGAAGCAAAGGGGCCGTTGACCGGGGAACATTTCCACTTCAGGGTTCCATCAGGATGGAAGCTGAAAAATTCGTCCGAATCACCAAGATAGATATCCCCCCAGCGATCTATCAGGGGAGCACTGCACAGGGCTCCATTGTCAAGAAGATAACTCCTCCAAAGCTCATTTCCCTGCCGATCAAAGGCATGGAGGTTGCCATAACTTTCCTCTTTTCCAGTGGTAAAATAAATATTTCCCGAAGGACCTATGACCACCGCGGTCAGCACCGCCGAATATTCATCCTCCAGAGCATGCCAGCTCAGCTTCAAATGAGCAGGAGTAGTGAAGGGAAGATAGTCTGAATTTCTTGAATCCCGGTGAATAGTGGGCCAAGAGGTCTGAGCATAGGAGGGGAGAAGCCCAAGAAACTCATCTGCTTCATGACTGCTCTGAGTTTTTCCCTGGTTAAAAAAGCCAAAGGACCACTCTCTTGCTCCCGTCTGAACAGATGCAGCTTGGGCTTTGGCCACACCAAGACAGATGCAGGGAGGAGAAATAGAATAAATATATAATCTGCTGATAAAAAAGATAACCATCGCCGTAAGAAAAACTTTCTTGCTCTTGTCCACGAGACTTGTATCCATTATTAAGCTCCTTTAATCTCTCTATATATTTATTCTTTTTGGGGCTGTTTTCGGTTTTTCCTGCCTTTTATCCACCTTTTATAAGCTCTGCTGCTATTTGGTGGCCTTGCTAAAAACATCTTAATCGAGTATAAACTTAATCGTAAATTTCAATAAATTATGACTAATCAAAAAATATTATCTATAACTTTTAATATCTCCTCTTGCCCCTAGGCAGGGGCAAGATAGTAAGAAGGCCGAAGTCAAGCTGAAAAGGGCCCGATAACATAAAAGGGAAGTAGGCAAAAGATGCCCAATCAGTGGCTATTATCTACATCTACCAGGTCTATACGGATGCTCAATATTCAACACTCACACACAAAACTCATAATACTCTTAAATACTCACACGGGAGAACTCTCAGGAGGAAGACGGAATGGCATCTATATTGTTGTTCGATGATGACGTCCAATTATCTAAAGCCATGGAGAATGATCTAGAGAAGATGGGCAATAATGTCGTTGTAATTAACGATCTTGATGAAATGGATGATAAGATCAGTCAGATCGAAAATAATGACATCATTATCATGGATGTTATTTGCCGGTCCAAAAAGCTTGCCCAGAAAATGGGCACAAGAGAAGAATATGTCGGCCCCTATGGGATTATCTACGTCGCTGAAAAGTGGGGTCAGAATAAGGAGATGCTTGATAAGGTCATTCTCATGAGCTCCTGGGAGGACCCATGGATTGAGGACGCGGCCAAGAAAATTGACTGTCCCCTGTTCAATAAGTCATTTCAAAAGGAAAATATGCTCAAATACATTTCCGAGAAGCAATCCGCTTAAAAAAAGTTTGAGTCGTGCGATTCGGCTTGTGGACACAAACAGGCTAGAGGCGACAGGTGAGGGTAGGTTTTTGTGGATCAGTTCAATGGCACTGAATTTTACGAGATTCTCAAGGAATTATACACTGACGTAGATTACTACAAGACCTCGATGCAGGACTTTTTGGCCAGGGTCGATCGGATCGGACGTAAATTTTTCCACCTGAAAGCTGGCTTTTTTATCCAAACCGACCAGCAGGGGCAAACTCACTACCTGCCGTTCGATACCAGTTATCTACCATGGGAACAAAGGGTTCGGACTCTCTACAACTTTAAGAATCAAACCAGCTTCCATATGGTCCAAAACCTTCCAGAGGGGCTGGGAGATGATCTGCCCCACATTCCCTTCTGCTTCCCTGATGAGGATCAGGTAATCATTAATAACCAGTTCATCAACTTTGTGTACGGCTTCTTTGCCATCTGTGATGCCACCAGCCAGAAAAAGGGAATGCTGTTTTTCGCCTGTGAAAAGAAAACAGGGCATGACTTTGAGGTCGAAAATCAGTGGCGAGATCTATACTACATCAGCAAAATCTTTAACAAGTTCTTAATCTTCAAACTCCAGGCCGAGCAGGGTGAAAATATCAAAAAAGCCTTCCTGAAGGCACTTGAGGCCAAGGACATCTACTCCTACATGCATGCTGATTTTGTAACCAAATATGTAAGGGCCATCAGCCAAAAGGCTCTCGAAGAGCATGAGCCGGATTTCCAAGAGGAAGATGCCGATAATCTCATCCTGGCTGCCGAGCTGCATGACGTGGGTAAGATCAGTATCCCTGACGGCATCCTCAACAAACCAGGCCGAGTTACCGAAGCGGAGTATCGGGAAATCAAACGACATCCCTTCTATGCCTACAAACTTCTGGACATGGTGAATATCAGCCCGCAGGTGCTGCGGCTAATTACCAATCATCATGAGCGGTGCGACGGCCTGGGCTACTATCACAAGGGCCGTGGAGAGATCGACCTCGCTTTGAGTATTCTTATTCTGGCTGACTGCTTCGATGCCATGACCTCATGGAGATACTACAAACCCAAGGAAAAAATCTTAAGCCTAACCGATGCCCTGGCAGAGTTTAAGCACCAAAACTGCGGCGGCAATGGGGGAAGTAAGCCTAGGATTATCCTGCCCAGAGCCATTGAGCTGCTGGAAAAATGCCTAGAGGAAAATCTCAAAATCTGGGAAAAAGAGTCCGAGGAGCGCAACTCCTCCCTGGAAGAGCTAGCCAGAAACTGGAATAAAACCTTTCGGAACATCCCCCTCTACTGCCATAATTTCCCGGAGAAAAAATGCACGGGCAGCCCCTGCCTAGATAACTGATAGGGGCAAGCCCTGCATTTTTCGCTCTTTTGCTCTTTTCTCCAGACTCTCTCAGTGCAACTATCTCAGCACGCAATGATTATTAAACCCAGGCTCTCTCACTGCGGCCAGATTTCATACTTTATGGATAAAGAATCGGCCTGCCGGATAAGATTTACAGTGATAAGGCCATTTTCATCACAGGAAAACTCCTCGATCACCTTACTGCCCCCAGGTCCATACTGCTTGATCTCAATATCAGCTGGCTGTGGCAGTCGAGACAGGTCCCAGTCAGGATCGTAGGGGAAGAAAATCTCACTCCACATCCTGGGCGAGATCGCCTGACCATCGCGGTGCTCAACACATTCTAGATACCGATAGTGGCCGATGTTGTGCTCAGGGGAGATTTCAAACCGCTTGACCGCAGGGATCTTGGTGCCCTTCTCAAAGATCGGATCAAAATATTCCCGGCCACCGCAGGTTCTGATTACCCCAAAGGTCCGGCTCAAGACCTGCTCCACTTCAATCTTCTCCTGAGCCATATGACAGGCGCCAAGCGCTATGGAGGCAAAGGGGAGACTTGACAGATGCACCTTGTCCTGGCCATATTTTTCCTGCACTCGCCTCAAGATCAAAGGAAGCCGGGAGCTTCCTCCGACCAGGTAAATTTTCTCGATCTGAGCAAGGCTGCTGATCCCCTCGGCCCGCGCCGCCTCTGAATGCAGCACCTCTTCTAGCTTTAGTAGGGTCTGATTGACCAAGGGAAGGATCCGCTCATAGTAGTCTTCAACCCGCAGTCTGACCGCTCCCTCACCGATTCTGGCCTCTTCCAGATCAATCCGCACATATTTGGGATCAATAATATTGGACAAGGACTCCTTGGCTTCGCAACATCGGTGAAGCAGCAGTTTTTCCTGCAAAGGAGACAGAGCCTGAAGTTGCCGGCTTTCAATGACCATCTGATATAGGCAGCGGTCGAAATCATCCCCCCCGAGCCGCTCAATTCCAGCCGAGGCGATAACCGTATAGCGCTGTGGCTCGATTCGGACCAGCGAAACATCAAAGGTGCCCCCTCCAAGATCGTAGACCAGGACATAGACAGGCTTGCCCCGGACAGACAGCCGATCAGACAGGCCAGAGTATGAAAATTCGATGGCTGAAGCTGTCGGCTCATCAATCATCCGAGGCAGGACAGTGAAGCCTGCCTCACGAAAGGCCTGCCGGGTAACAAATCGCTGGGCGCCATTGGCATTGGCTGGCACAGTCAGCAGGGCTTCGAGCTCTTCGCTCCCAAGGTGCTGGGTGGAAACAATGGTTTCCCTAAGAATTTTAAGAAAATCAACCAGCAAATCTTTGACTTCCCATTTAAATTCTCCCTCCTGAATTTGCAGACCTGGATAATAATTTCTCAGGCTTCGCTTAAGAGAGCGAATCAGCGTGCCCGGTTTTCTGAAGGCGCACTCCAGGGCCTCAAGCCCATGTACCCCCCTGGCCTCACCGTGAGGATAAAATGAAACCGAAGGGAAGACATCCCTAACCACTCCCCCGTAGGTGAACTTCATAACCGCTGGCGTGCGGTTTTCCAGGTAAGCGACCACGGTGTTTGAGGTACCAAAGTCAAGGCCAATCTTCATGCTAACAACCTCCTGTTGACCACTACCTGAGGTTTAATGATCATCTCCCGATTGTATTCCCAGAAAAATCCATCCCTAACCGTAGCCAGGATTTTGGCTTCCTCCTGATCGGGGTCCCAGGCGAAATCGACCTCTTCATGAAGACTAGGGTCGAATTTTTCACCAACCTGTGGGGAAATCCGCTCTACCTTGCTGTTTTCCAGAATATAATCCAGATCATCCTCAAGATCAGTGAGATATTCGGCTGCCTCATCAGAAAGTGTTTTCCGCAGCTTGCGCACCTTGAGGGACAATTTGGCCACGGGAACCAGCAATCCCTTGATTCTCTTCACTACATGCTCTTCAAGCCGGCGGTTGATGAAGCCGATAACCTCATCCTCAAGCTGCATGAGCAGAGAATCGGCGATTCTGCTCTCGCGGATATTCAAGGTCTGATCGGCTTTCTCTGAGATTTTGGGCTCTGCTTTATCGGATATTTTTGCCTCTCTTGATTGACTCTGGTCTTCGTAAAGCGCTGGTCCTGGGGCAGGCATTTTAATCTCACCCCCCTGCCCTCCCTTCTGATAGTAAATATGCTCTCTTTCCATATTCTGAGAAACCTCCTCCCCGATGATTTTTCCTCCGGCATGCTCGGCGGCGGCGCTGATCGACAATCTGCTCTCTGGCTTGATTAATAGGGCAGTCTGGGAGCTAGCCAGATATTTTTTTCTCCTAATTTTCTTCTTCCTTGAAATCATCAAGCCTCTCCTCATCTTAATCATCCTCGTTTACACACACCACCTATTTTTTTATGTTTTTGCGGGTTTTATATCACTTGTGTCAGAAAATGTAAACTAAATATTTATCGCTCTTGAAATATAAACTAAATCTTTATTGCTCTTGCAGTGAACTTAAAATTTGACATTCATCTAATATTTTTTGTATATTTATTTCATACTGATATTTAAATGTTTGAAGTATAGCTAAATATCTTGTAAGGATGGAAAAACAATGAACATCTCGGATTCCCATATTGGTCACAGGGCAAGGTTGCGAGAGCGTTTTTTAAAAAACGGACGCTCTTCTCTGGCCGATTATGAACTTCTGGAGCTGCTTCTCTCTTATGCCATTCCCCGCAAGGATACCAAACTCATCGCTAAAGAGCTAATCGCCACCTTCGGTAACTTCGCCGCCGTGTTCGATCAACCTGCGGAAAAGCTGCAAACCCTCTCTGGCATAGGGCCATCAGTGGCCACGTTCTTAATCTCCATCCGAGCTGTTATGACCCGCTACCTGGAGCAAAAGGCAGAGAGGGCTGATGCCATTTCCTCACCTGAAGATGTGGCAGATTTTGTTCGCTTGGCTATCGGAGCCAGTCAGCGAGAGTGTCTGATGGTTCTTTGCCTGAACGCGGCCAATCGGCTGGTTCACCATGAAATCCTGGTGGAGGGGACCGTAGATCAGGCTCCAGTCTACCCCAGGGAGATCTTCAGACCAGCTTTGCTGCATAATGCCACGGCTATGATTCTCGTTCACAATCACCCCAGCGGTCGAGCTATCCCTTCTGAACAAGATCAGTACATGACTCAGAGAATAGACAGCCTGGCTTCGGAATTCAACATCGTTCTACACGATCATCTGATCGTTTGCCCCTCGCAGGCATACAGTATCAAAACTGGCCGGCTGCTGTAAAGAAAGTTGGAAGGAACCCTTATTCAATAAGGGTTCCTTCCAAACCATCCTCCTAAAACTTTAGTTAATATTAACTAAAGTTTTAGGAAAGGGGTATAAGGGGAAAACCCTTTTTCAAAAGGGTTTTCCCCTTTCTTAACTTAGCGGTTGACAAAAATTCTCAAATATGTCTAAAATTTCTCATGAATCCTACACACATTCGAACTATCTTAGAAGCTCTTCAAAAGGGAGCTATTAGCCTTGATCAGGCCCTGAATGAGCTCAAAAATCTCCCCTATGAGGATCTTGCCTTTGCCAAGCTAGACCATCACCGATGGCTTCGTCGGGGATTTCCGGAGGCAATCTTTTGCCCTGGTAAGTCCCTTGAGCAGATTGTACAGATTGCCCGCAGGATAATTGCTGCTCACTCAACCCTTCTGGCCACCAAGGCCAATCAGGAGATTTACGAGGCCATTTGCTCGATTGCTCCTCAAGCCACGTTTTACCCGCAGGCTCGGATGATTGTGGTTCAGGATGAGCCGCGGCCGCTCAGCGGGCAGGTTTTGGTTTTGTCAGCCGGAACGGCTGATATCCCTGTGGCCCAGGAGGCCGCCATCACGGCTCAAGTCTTTGGCAGTCGGGTAAGCAGCCTCTTTGATGTCGGGGTAGCTGGCATCCACCGACTGCTTGATCACCAGCATCTTTTTGAGCAGGCCAGGGTAATTATAGTCGTAGCTGGAATGGAGGGTGCTTTGGCCAGTGTAGTCGGAGGGCTGGTTAATAAGCCAGTCATTGCTGTCCCCACTAGTATTGGCTATGGAGCAAGTTTTGGAGGCGTGGCTGCCCTTCTGACCATGTTAAACAGTTGTGTGGGTGGGGTGGCTGTGGTCAACATCGACAATGGCTACTCTGCGGGATGTATCGCCCATCTTATTAATAGCCTGGATAAGCCGTCCGAGTAATAGTTCCGAAATGAGCTATGAGGCAAGGTGAAGACAAAAGAAGAGGAGATAAGGCTTGAAAATTCTCTACTTTGACTGCTATTGCGGTATCAGTGGCGATATGATTCTGGGCGCGCTCAAAGAGGTGGGGCTTGATATCGAGTGGCTGAGCGAACAACTGCGGTCCATTCCCCTGAAGGGATTAGTCCTTGAGCCGCAATCCGTTATCCGGGCAGGTGTTAGCGGCACGCTAATTAAGGTTTGTCTGCCAGAGTCATCATCAGATCTATCTTCCCATCCCCGAAGGACCCTACGGGATTTTGTCGATCTCATTCAGCACAGCCCTCTTTCAGAGGAGGTCCGCGGCTTAAGCCTTCGTATTTTCACTGCCCTGGCCCAAGCCGAAGCCAAAGTTCACGGCCAGAGCATTGAGGAGGTTCACTTCCATGAGCTTGGCTATTTAGACTCGGTGGTCGATATCGTTGGTGCGGTGCTGGGAATCAAGGCTCTTGGCATTGATCAGATTTTCTCATCTCCCCTAAATCTTGGTACCGGCTTTGTCCAGACCCAACATGGCACCCTCCCTGTGCCTGCTCCAGCCACCCTGGAGCTCCTCGCCACTGTCCCGGTATACTCAACCGGCATCCCCCAGGAGCTCACCACCCCTACGGGCGCGGCCATCATCTCCACCCTGGCTTCAGGTTTTGGCCCTATGCCTGCCCTATCCATCCAAAAGACAGGCTATGGCGCTGGAAGCAGGGATCTAGCCCAGATGCCAAATCTCCTGCGGGTAGTTATGGGAAGCAGCGACCCTGAGTGGAACTTAGAGCAAATATCGATCCTAGAGACCGATATTGACGACCTAAATCCAGAAATTTATGATTATCTCATGGCTCGGCTCCTATCAGCCGGAGCCCTGGATGTGGCTCTCATTCCCATTATCATGAAAAAAAACCGGCCAGCTATCCGCCTCAGCGTCCTTGCCCCCACTTCCCTGATCGATGAGCTGTGTTTGGTCATCTTTCAAGAAACCTCAACCCTAGGTATCCGAATCAAAGAGAGCTGGAGAAAAACCCTGCCAAGAGAAATAATTTCTGTCTCCTCTCCCTTTGGCCCGCTCAAAATCAAGATCGGCAGATTAAACGGCCAGATTGTTACTGCTTCCCCAGAATACGAAGACTGTCGAAAAATTGCTCTCAAGACTAATCGCCCATTGAAGGAAATCTACCAAGCGGCCATAAAATCAATATCGGATGATATACTGCGAACGGCTTAGGAGTGAATTCTTAAAACGGCTTAGGATCAGATTCTTAAGAGTCTTTAAAATTCATTTTTTACCTTAACCTTGCTCCCACAGTGAGGCTAGCTTACGTTCTGCTCCCTCGACCAGCTCTCTGATAATCTCCCGCACGGGCTGAACCTCCTTAACAAAGGCCACGCTCTGTCCGGCCATAACCGAGCCATTCTCCACATCCCCATCGATCACCGCACTCCTCAGAGCTCCGACCCAGAATTCTTCTAGCTTCATCTGAGCACTCTTTCGGTCAATCTTTCCCTCTTCGAGCTCCCTGAGAAGGTTCAACTGGAGCTGATTGAACCTCTTAGTGGCCTTATTGACAATAGCTCGCACCGGGACAACTGGAAGAAAGGGATCAAATTGATAAGTCTGCTGGGCATCGCGAGCATCTGAGTCAATCAGCTTTTTCTTAAACTGTGGATGAGCTATTGACTCCTCAGCCGCCGCGAACCGAGTACCTAGCTGGCATCCTGCGGCTCCCATCAGAAGATACTGGGCAATCATCTCTCCTGTGCCAATTCCGCCAGCTACGAATACCGGCACTTTCTGTATGTGCAGCAATATCTCCTGGGCCAGGACCGTAGTTGACACCGGACCGATATGCCCTCCGGCCTCATTCCCCTCAATGATAAGGGCATCTGCCCCTGCCTTGATCATCTTTTTAGCCAGGGCTAAGGTGCTGGCAAAGCAGATAACCTTGGCCCCACTTTCCTTAACTTGAGCAATAGCCTTATCTGGTGGAATAGCTCCAGCAAAAATTACGTGGCTGAGCCTCTTTTGAGAAACCAGCTCAACGTGTTTTTCAAAATTGGGGGCGATAGTGATCAGATTCACCCCAAAGGGCCGGCTGGTTAGGGCTTGGGTGGCCTCAATTTCCTTCTCAAGCATCTCAACCGGCAGATTGCCGCCAGCCAAAACCCCAAAACAGCCATTATTCGAGACCGCTGACACCAGACGAGACTCACTGACCCAGGTCATGGCCCCGCACAAAATAGCATAGCGTGTCCCTAGAAACCGAACCCCCTTTTCCCATAGTTTATCGAGATATTTCAGCTCCATAAAAATTTCCTCCTCATTTCCACCACAAAAAGCCCCCCATCACCCCTCACCACAGAGGCTCCCATTATAGAGCAAGCCTGATCCAATGTCAATTTAGAGAGAATTTACAAAAAGTTATACAGTCGGCTCTTTACTCTTTAGTGTCTGTCCGAAAAAATGCTTTTGGGGATTACACCTATAATAAGCAAAATCAAATACATAGGTAACAGACCCATGTATATAAGTAAACAGAAACTCGTTAAAAATTGGATGAAATAGATGGAAAATTAATAATTATTTCAAATGGTTACGAACTTTTAAAAGATAGAGTCTGTAATAATACTAATTAACATAATATTGTCAATAACTTAGTCAATTTCGGACAGACACTCTTTAACAATCTCCCCTGAGAGCTTCATCCCACTTTAACTAAAGCATATCCCTGGTCAAGGGCTTGACCGCAATCTCCACCATATAAAACCGCAATCTCAACCATACAAACTATGTACCTACCCATAAATTCTATGAACACCATACCCTGATCAATCGAGTTCCATCGGTTTGCCCCCAGCTATCTTCCTCTCCCTGCCAAAAATTTTATATAAGAAAAACATAAGATTATCATCTTCCTCCGCTCAGGTAGAAATCTTCCCTCACCACCTGGCATAAAGATTGCCTCACCAGGCAGACAGTCAACAAGATCAACCATTACCCATACAGATCATCGAAAGGCAACCATAAACTTAGGAGAGAGTATCCTATGGGACAATAAAAAATTACTCCATATCATCAACATAATAAATATAGAGACATTGTACTGATGAGGACAAAAAAACAGCTTAGCGTACGGCTGCTGCTTTCTTTGCTCTCAAACTGCACCTCTTTCACCCTATTGCGCATGCTCTTTAAGCTCAAATCTAGTAATTAATAGAGTCTCTACTGTGGGCGCAAGTGAACATGCTGACAAACTGATCGTGCTTCTGCTCTCTGAGTGAAAAACGACTCATCGTTTTCCAGACTCGACATCTCTTCGTAAGACGCTTTGAAGACGCTTTGATTTTTACATCCGACCGCATTTAATTTCTTGCTCCTGATCGCCAAAGTGCAGATCAAATGAGCTGTTTTTATCTGCTTCTCATCTAGTGCTTATGACCTAGATGCTGATGATGAGGAGAGGGTTAGGAGGTGAGAGCGGCTATTTAAAAAGCGAAAGAGTCAATTTCTGCAAGGTAACTTTTTTCTTATTTCCTAATAAGTTATTGTTTAATAAGTTCTTGTTCCTTAAGTTCTTGTTACTTAAATGAGCCAAGATAGTCTTTGGGGGGAGAAAGAGAGGTGTGGAATCATGAGACTTTCTCAAGTTAAAACCTTACTCATAAGCTTTCTCTGTTTACTAATGGTTAGTTTATCTCCTGGAGTAACAAAAGCTTACTATGGCGGCCTCTACGGTGGGCTCTATGGCTTGTATGGGATGGGCCTATATGGTGGTCTATATGGCGGCTATGGGCTCTACAGCGGATTATACGGCCTATATGGCGGCCTCTATGGTGGAATCATGAGTCCCTTTGGGCTGCAAAATATGTATTTCACCATTGATACAGGATCAGGACTAACCTATCAGGTGCCCTTCTTGCAGATCGCCCCGTTTCTTGGTATAGCCGGGCTGTACACATCTCTTTTCCCGTACTTGTTCAATCCTCCTGCGGCCGCGGCCCCAGTGGCTGCCGAGCAGGCTGGTTTCTGGCAGGGGCTTTGGTCCAATAATATCTATTCCGGCCCCATGACCCTTAATCTGGTAGCAGATCCGCTGACTCAGGCCTTGACTGGAACTGCCCAATTGCTGACTAATTATACGCTTGGGGTCTCAGTACCGGTTAGCGGCGTTGCCCTAAACGGCCAGGTTATTGTTTCTGGCACTGGCATAGGCATCGGCAGCCAGACCTTTGAGCTTGATATCAATGGGCTCTTAACCTCAACCACGACTATGGGCGGATCGTATTCTCTCATCAACCTTGGCAGCGGTGCGGTGGTCGAGACAGGGACCATAAATCTGGTTCTAACAACCCCGGTTGTTTAGCGCCAGCTTTCACACAGGGTGTGTGAGACAGAATACGGACATGGTAGTAGGTAGCAGGTGGGTTTTTAAGGATAGCAGGGTAGCCCAAGGATGATATAAGGCCCATAGTCCCATAAGTGCCTGACCATAAAGGCTTATAACTTGACATAATGAGGTAGCGATAGACAAGTTAAATAATTATCTGGCTAGAAGGTTATAACTCATTATGGTTGGTTGTATAGTATAGGTCTATGCTTTTGCACTTTTTCTCCGAATCCTTGATTTTAATGGATTGGCTATTAGAGATAATTTTCAAGGATTTCAAGGCGTTAAGAAATTTCTGCAAAAGTGTAGTATAGGTTTCACATATAGATTTTGTAGTATAGGTTTCACATATAGATTTTAAGGATAGCAGGGTAGCTCTAAGGATGATAAGTTAAAATCCCTCCTGCAAGTGTGAGGCAGACACTATTTTACACCGAAGAAGTAAGGGAGGCTCGTGCAAACCAGGTGTTCTGCCAAACAAAGCAGGCTTTTGTGGAGCAAGCCGCAAGGCAAGCAGGCTGAAGACCGCTAGCTTCTTTAAGGCTTTGTTTTCAGCTCTTGCGCCTTGCGGCTGTTTTTTATTTTGGTTATTCGGTTATATGATCTTTACGCCAAGTATGGTATCCATCTGTTTCAAGGCAAAGTGCTGAATTTCAAGGCTACTGAAAGAGGCCACGCCCTGGGCCGCTACCCTAACCGTATAGTCTCGCTCCCGTAGGGCAGCAGCAGTAAAAAGAACACTGATATCGGTGCAGATGCCCATAATGGTTACGGTATCGACTTTGAGCTTGCGCAAAATATCCTCAAGATCGGTCTGATAAAGACCATTAAACCTGGTTTTCGGTACTATAATCCCAGGGTAGGGCCGCAACTCCTCAATGAGCTCTGTCTCTTCGGTTCCCTCAATGCAGTGAGGAGGAAGCATCTGAAACTCTTTATCATCAGGAGCATGATGGTCGCATAGGTAGATAATCGGAATATGGGAATACACTCTGAGAAATTCACTCACATAGGGGATGATCTCCCTTACCTTGTCTCCACCGTAAAGAGGGAAATTTTCCTGGAAAAATCCCTTAATCATATCAATGACCAAAATCACCTCGGTCTTCATCTGAAAAATCCTTCCTTGGCACTGGTTCAGTTTGATTGAAACTCAAATAAAATCATCTAATTATAGAAATAGATCTCAAGCCTTGATTTTCAACTGACGGCAACCTTCTCTCTCAAGGTATTTTTAAAATTAATATGCAAAAATTAATTTAATATGCAAGAATTAATTGGTTCTTTCGCTAAGTGCGTAACACAAGTGCGCAGCGGATCAATTACGCTATCAATCGCAGGGACGTCCCCCTTGTGTGGTCGCCAAAATTGCGCACTTTGTTAGCTAAAAACCAATTAATATGGTTACAGAAAGTCAAAAGCCCTAAAACCCAAGCTCTCCCAGGGATTCAAGACCGATCGTAAAATTCCACCGCTGTCCGTCAAATCTCTGAATGTGAGTCAGCCTGGCGGACCAGCAACTTCCTCGACAGATAAGGCTGTATTGATTCTCAACCACTGATCCGCTCTCAAGATCATAGGAGATGGACACCTTCCCAACCCATCGGGAAGGGGGCAAAACCCAAAGCGGCAAGGCTGACTGGACATTTGCCTGCAGGAGACTGATGCTCTGATCCTGAATGATCCTGCCTCCATCACCGATTTTTTCAAGCTGGCTGTAGCGCCAGCCAAGGTCAAAAAAATCCTGCAAGGAGCCAAACGACCAGCGCAAATCTAGCAGCCTATTTTGTCCAGCCTCAACATCATAGTTATAGGTAAGATCAAAGTGGCTCATCATGCCGCCGCTTCGATCAGGGGGAAAAGGGTAGGAGGAGGCCTCAAGCTCAAAGTCTTTAAATCCAGCCTCAACTCCTTCACTTCGATCTATCCTCCCCTGGCTTATCCAGATCTGCTGATCCTTGGCCGAGCAACTTTTCCGAAAGCCATATTTTTGCCGAAGAATCAAACTCAGCCACGGCTGGCCTTGTCGGCTGCTGCTGCTGCGGTTTGCTGGCTCACCCTTCTCTTTTTTTTCTTCTGCCGTGGGCTCCTTCTCCCATACCCAGTTAATTAGCGATAGAGAGAGCTGTCGATTTTCTCCCAGCCGATCGAGCTGATCGAGGCCAAAAACCACTGTCTCTCTATCTGCCCCTGTCTGTTGGCTTCTGTCCCAGTCCAGGGTCTCATAGACCAGGTCGAGTTGAGGATAAAGGGTGTGGTCCAGACGGCCAGGAAAGCTTCGGCAAAATCTTGGTCCGGTAAGGCTCAGGCCGCCGCCAAAGATATTTCTGGCCTCTTTTTGTCTATCGGTCTGAAAATAAAGGGTTTTTCGACAGCCTAGCCAAGGGGTCAGGGTATAGAGCCGCCTTTGGATAGGGGTAAAGATTTTGGGAGATAGGTCAACCCGTTGTGTTTTCATCAGGGATTTTGATTGGGAGTCGCTGATCTCAAGGTCTGCCCAAGAGGACTCCCACTGCATAAAGAGGGGAAAATGGGCATAAGACCTGAGCTTGGTTGAGAAGCTGACCTGCGGCATCCTGCGATAGTAGATATTCGGCCCCTCATAGAGATAGGTAGCCTGATCAGCCGAAACCTCCACCTGCCAGGGATCAGTGGAGGTTTCGGCAAAGGCTCGCGACTCAAGGCTCTGGTTGTAGCGCTGTCCGATCTCCTGCCGAAAATCCCGATAATAGTCATCATCACTCAGGGCATTCACCTCAGCTACGGCCCGGGTGTGGGAAGCAACCCTTTGCTGAACCTGTAGCGTGGCCTCAGCCCGCCTCTGTCCTTTTTGCCGATCGTAGATTCCGTAGGCTCGAAGACGGCCAAAATCAGATCTAGTAAGGCAGTAGCGGTATTCTAGTCCGGCACCGACTCCCCGTTTCTCAAAATAGTCGATCGGAAAGCCAAGATCGGTCCAGTCGCAAAGCGGCAGATAAAAATAATTCTGCACAAAACTTCCCAACTCACTAGATCGGCCAAAGTCAGGGATCAAAAACCCTGGTGCTTTCTCCTGATTGATCGGAAACCAGAAATAGGGAAAATAGAACACAGGGGTATCCTTAATCCGAAAGGTAATGTTTCTCAGCATGGCTGAGCGTCCAATATCAACCTCTCCCCGGGAGAAGGAAATTTTCCAAACCGGATCGTTCGGATCACAGGCGGTGTAAACAGCGTGGGTAGCTATAATTTCCCTTGGCGAAACTTGCTCAATGGTCTCGGCAGTGAAATAATAGGATGGCTCGACTAAAATACGGCTGTTTTGAACCCTGAAAAGATTGGAGGTAACGTCAAGCCGCAAAGAGTCGCTCTCTAGTTGCCAACCGCGGCCAGGGAAAAGCTGCACACCTTTGCGGGCCCAAAGTATACGTGAGGGAATCGAAAAGTCGATTTCGCCACAGGTAAATGACAGATCTGCGAAGTCAACTTGAATCTTCCCCTCACCCCTGATCCGCTCTGCCTGATGGTCAAACTCAAGACGATCGGCCATAATGGAAATTTTGCTCTCTTGGGGGATTCCTCCTGCTGCTCCGAAGGAGGGAAGAGCTTGAAGGGAAATAATCGCCACCATCACAGCCAGGGAAACATACCTACCGTGCATCCAAAGCATCCAAAAATCCCTTGGCCTCCCCAACCGTATACAATGAGCCAGTCAGGCAAATAAGGTCCCCCGCCTCAGCCATGCTGCGGGCCATGATTATGGCTTCAGGGACAGTAGCCGCCACAGAGACCATCTTCCAATCTGCCACCAGAGCCTTTGAAACCAAAACATTTATGATCTCCTGCCCGCTTGCTGCCCGATCAATTCGTGGTCGGGTCACAATAACACGGTCAGCAAGAGGAACCAGCTCCTGGCAAATTCCAGCTATATCTTTGTCCTTCATAATGCCAAGGACAAGAATGAGGCGAGAAAATTCAAGCTCTTCAAGGAGCAAGGCAAGCTGTCTGGCGCCAGCCGGATTGTGAGCTCCATCGAGCATAATCGGAGGCGATCCGGGATACACTTGTGCCCTGCCTGGCCACCTGGCGCAAGCAAGCCCTTGGGTGATATGGGACAAAGATATCTCCCCACCCTGCTGCTGCCCAGCCAGCCTTCGGCTTAGGGTTTGAATAGCCGTCAAGGCTATTAGAGCATTCTGAATCTGATGCCTGCCGATTAGGGAGATGAAAAATCGCTGCCAAAAGGACTTGCCATCCAAAGCATCTGACCCACTCACTGGCCAGATGACCTCAAACTCCTGCCCACCCAGGCTTTGACTCACCTTCCGGACAACCGAAGGTGAGACAGAGGGTGCCTGGATCAGCTCGGCATTCCTCTGCCGGCAGACCTTGGCCAGGAGTTGAATAATCTCCGACTGCTGTACTCCGCTGACTACAGCCATCCCCGGCTTAATTATTCCTGCCTTTTCACCAGCGATCTCAAGGAGCGAATGGCCAAGATACTCCTGATGATCAAAATCAATGGTGGTAATTATGCCAACCAGAGGCTGGATGACATTGGTGGCGTCAAGCCTTCCTCCCATCCCAGTCTCCATAACCGCAAAATCAACCTGCTGCTCGGCAAAATAGACTAAGGCCATGACCGTAACCACCTCGAAAAAGGTCGGATGCCCAGCTTGAAAATCACCATCACTGATGGCCTGCCGAATTTCTCCGCTCAGGCGGATCACCTCGGATTGAGGGATCGGAAGGCCATTTATCATGATGCGCTCGGTAAAATCCACCAGATGAGGTGAGGTGTAGAGCCCTACCCGATATCCAGCAGCCTGGAGCACCGAAGAGATCATCGAGCAAATCGAGCCTTTCCCGTTTGTGCCAGCTACATGAATGGTCCTGATCTTAAGGTGCGGATTATCAAAATAGCTCAGTAAAGACAAGGTATTACGAAGGCCAAACTTGATCCCTATCGGCTGGAGATTATAGAGGTATTGAATAGCCTGATCGTATGACGATATCATCATCTTCTTCTCGCGATTAGCATACTTTTATACCACAACCGCTCTTATATATCAGATACCATAAACCTTCAAAGGGGCTTAGCTCTTATTAGGGTTATGTCTCTAAAATGGTAGCTAAATAAGAGCGACCACAACAAAGCCCTAAGGGCCAGTGAGGAGACCAAAACAGGAAGTGAGTGTGAACGGGGTCTTGTGCCCTCTCACTTTTGTGCCTTATCACTATAGTTTTCTCTGATCTTGTGCCGCCTTTATGATTCTCACAAGACAAGGAAGCGGATGGAGATGGGTTATAATTTCTCACTGGCTATCCGGCCCTTGAGGAGGTGGTCCAAGGGCAAAGAAGCTCAAGATCTTGATGAGAGTAGGCCGCATTTGTCGGCGATCAACAATCATGTCGATCATCCCATGAGCCAGAAGAAATTCTGCAGTTTGAAATCCCGGCGGCAACTCCTGGCCAATGGTCTGCTCAATTACCCGCTGTCCAGCAAAGCCGATCAGAGCCTTCGGCTCCGAAATAATAATATCACCCAGCATGGCAAAACTGGCTGAAACTCCTCCCGTAGTCGGATCGGTCAAGATAGAGATAAAAGGAAACCCAGCCTCAGCTAACTTGCCAACAGCCGCACTTGTCTTAGCCATCTGCATCAGAGAAATAATCCCCTCCTGCATTCTGGCCCCACCAGAGCAAGCTATGGTGATCAGGGGAATCTTTTCAGCCAGACACCTTTCCGCCCCCCGAACGATCTTTTCTCCGACCACCGAGGCCATGCTTCCCCCCATGAACCCAAACTCCATGGCGCAGATCACTACCCGATAGCCGCCGATAGTTCCTTCGCTACTGATGATGGCATCCTTGAGGCCGGTCAAGGCGGCATACTCCTTGAGACGATCACGGTATTTTTTCCGATCCCGAAATTTCAAAGGATCGGTAGGCTGAAGGTGATCGTCAAAGGTCTTGTACTCTCCCTGGTCATAAAGTAGAGAAAGCCTTTTTTGGGCACTGATGTAAAAATGGTATTGACATTTTGGGCAGATGTCAAAGTTTCGTTCAACCTCTTTTTTATAAATGATTTCCTTGCAGTTTTTGCAGCGGATCCAAAGCCCCTGCGGTATTTGCAATTTTTTATTTTCAATTTTTTCTTTTGGTTTATTCTCTCGTTTAAACCACACAGGATTTCTCCATAATTCTGAAAGAGCTGCGGCTGACCAAAGCGTATGATCCATGAGACTCTATCCCCTACCTCTCTTGCCTCTCAAAATTTCACCCGCTAGAATTAAATTCTTGCCCAAAAATCTGCTAGCCAAAAAGCATCTAAAATTCCAATAACTGCCACCCCTGGGCTAAGCAGCCGAAGCTCCGGTTGTGGCCCTAGCTATGGCTCTATGACTGCCACCTCGGGGGCTTTGAGCACTTGGGTGCTCAAGACTTCACCCGCGCTAGCTAATAAACTGTCTAAAGGTCAAGTCGGATGGCTGGTAAGGTATCCGTAATCATAATCATTCCTGAAAATCTTGTCAAGGACCTGCAAATTGCGAAAATATAAAAGCTGCTGAAGAAGTTAGCGATAAAAGTAAAACTTTCTCTCTCGCTCAGTATACGCACAAGGGTCTTGAGCACTCTTTTGTTTTCAACAAAAACACAGCGCTGATAATTAAGGTTTTGTTACTTTTTCTTACTACCCGGACACATTTTATCTTCCGGTTTTGTATGCGCCTTTTAAGTGCAGGCATTTCATGTCATTTCATTCCCGCGTAGGCGAAAATCCAGAGGGTTGCTACAACCATACACGGATTACCACTTTCGCGGGATTGACGATAAAAGTGTCCGCTAGTGAATACTTTTTCGGACATCAGGACTAAAAAAAACGATAGGGAGTAAGGGGAAGATGGGAAGTCAAAAGCAAATTTCCTAAAAGGCACCCCCACCGCAATAGGTTGATCAGACCATTGCGGTGGGGAAAGAGCCTTGTAATAATTAGATTAAGCTAAACTCTTAGATAAACCCAAACTCTCCCTAATACGACCACCAGGGCTGAACATCCAAGAGGAAAGCCTGCTCCGCCAGCCCCCCGCGCTCATCATAGGCAATAATCCTAACCAGGTACTGGCCAGGAAAGTAGGTGAAAAAGCTGAACACAGCCCCTTGAGCACCATCGGTCCGCTCGGACACCGAGCCGATATTGCAAGAGTAGTTAAGCTTGTCGCCATCAGGATCGACGAATTCCACCGGTATAGTAAAAGGCAGGCCAGCTCTGGCCACCTGCGGATTCTGAATATGCTTACAGAGCACTGGATTGTGATTCAGCCAAGTGCCAGGATTAGCCACGGTCAGAGGAAGTGAGCCCTGGGTAATCATCCCCCGACTGTCCTTGACCGTAATTACAATCTCGAATTTCCCCTCAAAGAAAGGTGTAAACCTAATCTGTCCAGTGATCGGATTGATGATGTTAAAATTCCACGGTCCGAACTGATACGAGGGAAGACCATTTATAGTGGCTGAGTAGGTGATGATATCGCCATCAGGGTCTCTGGCCAAAACATCGTAGACAAATTCCTCTCCCACCCGGGCAACCGCAGCATTTAATTCTTCGAGCAGCGGCGGATGATTTATCCCAGATACTGGATAATTAACCACTGACAGGGGAAAGGTTTCAACATCCGACAAAAGGCCATCAGTTACCCGAACGGTTACAATCAGGTCTTCCAGAACCTGGGGAACAAACTGCATGAGAACCACATTCGGTATAACTCCAGCGCTTGGATTATTAGGATCTTGCGGCAGGCGAAGAGCCAAATTGCTGGTATTTGATCCAAAGGCTCCGTATCCGCCGATGGTAACCACAAAATCCAGAAAATCTCCATCAGGGTCACGGGCGGCAATCAGCATACGAAAAGGTGCAAACAGGGTGGCAAACTGCGGCCCAATTCTCCAAAGCTCTGGTGGATGATTGTTCATGAACTCAAGATCGTCGTGAAAATAGATATCATCTAGCCGATAATTATTTCCCCTGATCATGATTGCCCTGACCTCTTTTAGCCCAACACCAGGTATAGCCGCTCTCAGGTCATCATCCATATTTCGGGCGATCAGATGCCAGGTGCCGTCCTGGTACTGACGACCAAGACAGACCTCGATGATGTCTCCTTTTAGCATCGGCCCAGGGCCTTCCACCGGACGATAGACAAGCACCTTGTTTTCACCGCTGGTGGTAACTACGGCCACGCAGAACTGAAACATAGCGAAATATTCAACCTCTAGGGGGGCCTGAATTTTGAAGGAGATGACCTTCTTTTTGATCAGGTTGCCAGTCTGGGGATCAATAAGGTTGCTGTTGTAGATTTGATAGGGCGTAAGCTGATTGAAGACCGAAGGTATGCTTTGGACCTGAAGGACGCGGCTTCCTTCGGCAAAATCAACCAGGGTCTGCAACCTGCCGACTCCAACATTGTAGCCGAATACCGGGTAAGTTGGGTCAGAGGTTCGCCATCCATGATTCAAGGGGCTATCCCAATACTCAAAGGTATCAAAAGCCACGCTGGTAGCCAAAACTGTCGAGCTAGCCAAAAAGGTGGACAAAGAAATAATAAACCACAAGATGATGATCAGGAGCTTCCTCGTATCCACAAAATCCCCCCTTATATGTCAATCAAAAACGCGTTATGGATAAACCTTGCCCCAAAAATTTGCTATAATAGAGAAAGCAAATGATATGCCAGCTAAAAAATCACCCTATGATGATAAATAAAACGATAATAAATTTAATAAATTCGCTCTTATATCAAACACCATAAACCCTATATCAGAACAACCATAAACCCTTGAAGGGGCTTAGCTCTTTATTAGGGTTATGTCTCTCAATGGTAGCTAATAAATAAGAGCGAATAAGAGCGAATAAATAAAATAAGGAGGAATCAAAAAGAGAATGCCCCACGACGGCAAAGAGCTTATCAAAGAGCCCATTATCGGCATAACTATGGGGGATGCGGCTGGAGTTGGGCCTGAAATCATTGTCCGCTTCTTTCACCAAGAGCCTGCCGCGGCAGGCAGGGGCCAGCGAAGTCTATTGATTGGGGATCTAGGCATTTTGCAGGAGGTGGCCGCACGATTGGGTATTGGGCAGTCCTTAAAATTTTGCCCTATCTCCTCCCCCTCTGAGGCAGAGTTTAAGCCGGACGTGGTCAATGTTCTTAATTTGAACAATCTGCCCCTTGAGGAAGTAAAGATTGGACAGCCAGGAGCAGCCTGTGGCCGGGCAGCAGTGGAATACATCGAGCGGGCCATTAATCTTTGCCTTGCAGGTGAGATTCAGGCCATGGTTACTGCACCGATCAGCAAGGAAGCCATTAACCTGGCTGGCTTTCACTTTGCTGGGCATACGGAATTGCTGGCTCAGCGAACTAATAGCCGTGATTATGCCATGATGCTGGCTGGGGAGAAACTTCGGGTGGTCTTAGTAACTACTCATGAGGCCATAGCCAAAGTCGCGGCCAAGATCACCAAGGAGCAGGTTTTGCGGACAATTCGGCTGACTGATCAGTGGCTTCGAAAATTCTTTCCCCAGGAGCGAAAGATCGCGGTCTGTGGACTTAATCCCCATGCAGGAGAGAGCGGCCTGTTTGGCCGAGAAGAAATTGAAGCTATCTCACCAGCCATAGCCATAGCCCGATCCGAAGGGATTCCTGTTGATGGTCCCTACCCTGCCGATACCCTCTTTTACCAGGCTCAAAGAGGAATTTTCGGGGCCGTGGTGGCTATGTATCATGATCAGGGACTGATTCCCCTCAAAATGCTGGCTTTCGACTCCGGGGTAAATATAACCCTTGGCCTTCCAATCATCAGAACCTCACCAGATCATGGGACCGCCTATGATATTGCCTGGCAGGGGAAGGCGAAAATCTCAAGCCTCTCGGCCGCGGTGGATATGGCTGCCTATCTGGTGCGGCAAAGTGGCAGAGGTAGTGGGGAGGTGGAAAAATGACCAGACATTCTCCCCAAAGGGCCTTGGCTAAAACTTCCTCTCTTCGCGAGAGGCTCCTGGCTACCTTGGCTCAGTACCGGATGTTCCCTAAAAAAAGCCTTGGCCAAAACTTCCTGGTAAGTGATCAGGCCCTTGATCGGCTGATAGCTGCCGCCGACCTGTCAGACAAGGACCTGGTCATTGAGATTGGAGCAGGCCTTGGCCAGATTACCCGCTTGCTGGCCAGCAAGGCCCGGTGGGTCATTGCTATTGAATTTGATCCGCAACTTGTGGCTATTCTCCAAAAAGAGCTTGCCCCCTTCAAAAACATTACCCTGATTCAGACCGATGCGGCTCGCTGCTTGTGGCGGGGAATAATAGATTACTTTCCGCGGCAGGAGGAAGGAAAAATCAAAGTGATCGGCAATCTTCCCTACTATGCGGCTGTGCCAATCATAATTGGCCTTGAGGAGATCATAAACCAGATCTGCCTTCTGATTATCACCCTTCAGAAGGAGCTCACCGAGCGAATCATGGCTCAACCAGGCGGAAAAGCCTATGGGGAGCTGAGCGTCCGTCTCCAGTACCGTTACTGGATCGAAAAAATCGCCTATCTTCCACCCGAGGCTTTTTATCCTCGGCCCAAGGTAGCCTCACAGATCATTGCCCTTCGCCCACGGCCAACTCCAGCAGTCTATGTCCAGGATGAGGCTCTGTTCTTTCGCCTAGTGCAGGCCGCTTTCTCTCAGCGCAGAAAAACCTTACTAAATGCCTTGAGTGCGCATCAGGAGCTTGGGGTCAGCCGCAGCGAGTGGCCAACTATCCTCGCCCAAGCCCACATCTTTCCCCAGCGACGGGGTGAGACCCTCTCGCTTTCAGAATTTGCCAGCCTCACTGAGCTTGTTTTCCCCCGCTATTTTGCTTTGCGGACTTCTTAGCCGTTTTTTTCTGCTGCTCTCCCTTGTTGATTCGCTGAATAGCCCCACCTTCGGCCTTTAGTACCCTTCCGTCAGAAAATTCCACAAAGACCAAGCCCTTCAGGATGTCGAAGGAGACCACCTTGCCCTCTTCATTATTCAGCAGAACCCGCTCGCCCAGTTTGGGGAGCTTCTTGCGGATCTCCTCATAGGTAGCCGCCTCATAGACTAGACAGCACATCAGCCGCCCGCAGATGCCAGATATTTTCCCCGGATTCAGAGTAAGGCATTGATCCTTAGCCATGCGGATCGAAACAGGCTCAAAGTCCCGCAAAAACAAAGAGCAGCACAACTGCCGGCCGCAGCAGCCAAAGCCACTGATCATCCTGGCCTCATCCCTGACCCCGATCTGGCGCATTTCAATCCGAGTCCTGAAGCGAACAGCCAGGTCCTTTACCAGATCTCGAAAGTCAATCCTACCCTCAGCTGTAAAATAAAACACTGCCTTGCTGCCGTCAAAGGAATACTTGACCTTGATCAGCTTCATGGGCAAGCCCCGCTCGATAATCTTTTTCTGGCAGATGGCTTGAGCCTTCTTGCCCATCTCCTCGTTTCGCTTGGCTTGCTCAAGATCCTGCGGCGTAGCCTTGCGAAGAATCCGCTTTGTGGGTTTTCGGCCCTGCTTTTTGCCCCTAGTAGATGAAAGCCTGAAAACCCTGGCTATCTCTTCCCCCTTATCCATCTCAACGATGCAGTAGTCTCCGCAGCGAAGATCAATGCCATTTTGCAGATAGTCATAGGTCTTGCCCGTTGGCTCGAATCTGACGCCAACAATTTCGGTCTCGGAAAAATCATCCTTCTCATCAGCCGTGGCCACACCCTGCTGGTGGCCAGAGCCTTTCCCTTCCTGGAGACAAGAGCTGCTTTCGGCCCCTCCATGGTCCAAGCTCTCCTCCCCATCGGGGAGCTCCTGGCCGCCGAGGATGAACTCATCATCGGCGATTTTACTCTTGACCTCAATGACTTCGCCACCGCTAGCCGGATCTTCAACCACGACGATCTCGACAACCTCCTTGCTCCCCGACTGCTCCTCATCCTCGACCAAAAGCTGATCCTCAATCAGTTGATCATCGAGTAATTGATCATCACTCAACGGCTCGTCAGCCTCCTGGCCGTCAAGCACCTGATCGTCAGAAAGCAGGTCGCTCAACGCCTGCTCATCAGACACCTTAGCCTCAAACGGCGCCTCCTGCAAAGCATCGAGCAGCAGACTGTCAGCCTCATCAGGCTGCTGGTGGTGGTCGTGGGCATCGGCGTCGTGGGGCTGCTGCTGGTTGGTATCAGGCATCTGCTCCCTGGTCTCCTCAGCCCCGCTGAATTCACGGCCAGCTACATCCTGCTGGCCTGGCGGTGATAACTTTTTCTGATTATGGTTATTGATGTTTCCCATTTATTTCAATCCTAAGTAAGGTCTTGCTATTGCTCCCTGCTTGACTATCTCCTTCTCCCTCTGGCCGCCGCCAAGTCTCAGCATCATGGTCTCAAGCGCAAGTTGCTTATTTACGTTACGCTGCAAAGCGGCAGAGGTTTCCTCAATCAATCGAATATTTTCTTCGATCTGGTGGCTGGACAAGATCTGGGATTGCCGAATAATTTCTTCCATCCGGTCAGTATTGATCAGGCCTCTTTCATCACCCGTCAGTTGATATTTCCAAAGATCATAATACCAATACAGCCAAAGGTCAAGGAATTGCTGAAGGCTGTCAACATCCTCCTCATCAGCCAGCTTTTTCGCCTGGCTGAACAAAACCTCAACGCAGGCCGCTGAGCTAAGGCTATCTAACAGGCCAAAAATCCTCTCTCGCTTATCCTGTAGGCTAGCTAAATCAATCCTTCGGGCTCTCCCCAGACTTCCCCCGGACAGGTGGGCCAAAAGCCGCACCTTGTCTGCTGGAATGCTAAGCTGCTCTCCGATCAGTCGCTCAAGATCATCCTTGGGTAGTGGGGAAAACCGCACCACCTGACACCGAGAGCGAATCGTGGGCAGGATTCGCTCAAGGCTTGCCGTCACCATTACTATGAGCATAGCTGCTGGGGGCTCCTCCAGGGTCTTAAGCATTGAGTTGGCCGCAGCCTCAGTCATTCGCTCAGCCTGATCAATAATGCACACTGCTCGTCTGGCTAGATAAGGCCGATAGCCAACCGCAGCCTGAAGCTCCCTCACCTGCTCAATCTTAAGCTTTGCTCCCTCGGCTTCAGGTTCGATCAGGAACAGGTCTGGATGGGTTCTCTGCTCGATCCTGCGGCATGAGTCGCACTGGTCGCAAAAATCCCCATTCCTTTCCAGGCAGTTAACCGCCTTGGCCAAGCCAAAGGCAGTGAGTCTCTTGCCAACTCCATCAGGTCCAGTGAAAAGATAGGCATGAGAGACGGTCCCTTTCAATAACGAGGCCTGCAAAAATCGGATAGCCCGCTCCTGGCCGACAATCTGACCAAAGGGCATAGGCTCAGCTACCTCCTAGACCACAGTCGCTCGGATCACCCTTCAGCTTAGCAATGGCGTGGGGAATAGCTGGTAGAACAACCTCAAGGCATTCCCTAGCTCCCTTGGGGCTGCCCGGAAGATTCAAGATGAGCGATTGACAGCGCGTGCCACAGACAGCGCGCGAAATTATAGCCTGGGGGGTTTTGGCCAGGCTAACCATCCTCATGGCTTCAGCAAAGCCAGGCACAAGCCGGTCCACTACCTCGATGGTGGCCTCAGGCGTTACATCCCTAGGGCTTAAGCCCGTTCCTCCACTGGTCAGAATTAGGTCGCAGCCGACTGGCTTGGCATCGGAAAACTGCTTGATTGCCTTCTGAATAGCCTCCTTCTCATCAGGCACGACCTCAAGGCCGATAACTTCATAGGTCTGCTCCTGCTGCTCTTGAAGCATCTGGCGGATAGCCGGGCCACTCCGATCAGCTCTCTCGCCCCGCGCCCCCCGATCGCTAGTAATGATAATCGCCGTGCGAATAACCATAGGCTTTAATCCTCATAATTATGATAACACTATGATAATAACACCCTTGAATAAATCCTGCCGCATTGAATAAAAGTATGAAATAAAATTAGGCGGCCCATGAATAGACTCACAGACAGACTCATAAAATAGAACTGTCATAAACTGATAACGTGAGTGCATTATACCATAAATATCCTCAACCAGTACACTGAAAGATCAAGAGTATCGGATGCTTTCCCCCATATTTTTGGTTAACCCATCAGGGGCTCTCTCCCTCGCTCTCGCGCGGAGCGCATGTCGGTCCAAAGCCACGCAGCCACGGCCGCAGGGGCCTTCGCTCTCGCGCGCGGAGCACATGTCTGCTGCTGAGGAAAAGGTTATTCGCATGTCTGCTGCTGAAATGCTATTATTGATGCCTCTCTCCCTCGCTTTCGCGGAGCGCATCGAGCAGATTAGCCAAATCCTGCGGTAGGGGAGCCGTGAACTCAAGATATCTATTTTGCTCAGGATGAATGAACCCAAGGAGTTCGGCATGGAGGGCCTGGCGCTTCAGATCAACAATAGCCTGATACAGCTTCTGATGCTTCCTGACAGACAGGGGCGGGCTGCGGCGTCCATAGACCGGATCTGCCACTAGGGGATGCCCCAGGGAACTCAAGTGAACCCTGATCTGGTGGGTCCTCCCCGTCTGAAGGCAGAGCCTAAGGAGGCTAAACCCAGAGGAAAAAACCTCTTCCACTGCATAGCGGGTAATAGCCAAGCGCCCTTTTTTAGTCAGGGTGGACATTTTCTTGCGGTCAGCAGGGTGGCGGCCGATCAAGGTTTCTATTTCCCCTTCTGACTGAGGCATCTTACCGTAAACAATCGCCTTATAGACCCGCCTGATCGTTCTGGCCTTGATCTGCTCGCTCAGACTGCGGTGAGCAGCATCGGTTTTAGCCACCACCAGAAGCCCAGATGTGCCTTTGTCGAGCCGATGGACAATGCCTGGCCTTAGCTCGCCACCGATCCCAGACAGAAACCGGCAATGATACAGCAGGGCATTCACCAGGGTGCCGGTGTAGTTTCCAGCGGCTGGATGCACCACCATGCCGGCTGGTTTATTGACCACAATGACCGACTCATCCTCATAGACAATATCTAGAGGAATGTCCTGGGGGAGAATTCGGCTCTCTTGCGGCTCAGGCAGGATGATCTCAACCCGATCACCTGCTCTGAGCAAAGCACTTGCCTTGGCCACAATCTGGCCGTTGACCACGACCTGATCCATCTCAACAAGCCTTTGAATCTGAGACCTTGAAAGATCGAGAGCTTGCTTTCGGCTCAGAAAGCGGTCAAGCCGCTGGCGGGCTTCATCTGGTTGTACGATGAACTGATATGACCTGCTCATAATTTCTCATCCTACTTTTCGAAGGGTGAGTCTTTAAGTAAGTTAAGCAAATATTACAGATAAGGCTCAAAGCATCGCTACAGTCTCAGTAAATAGCTTCGCTCTCAATAAAAGTATAGCTTAGTCTCAGTCAGTATAACGGAAAGCACCATCCAAGTAAAGCTTCCAAGGCGCTATTAGATAAAGCTTACCAGGGTCAAAGTATTCTGCAACGTTTCGCCACCAAGGTTTCAAGACGAAATTTTATTGAGTTGATAGATCCTAAAATTGAAATTTTTTTCATATTCTAATAAAAAAATTTCTATATATCAGTAACTAATTGTTTATCCATGTTAAATTTAATAATTGAGATTGGAAGATATGAATAACTTTTCACATTTCTTGTTCGGATTTTTATATAATTATTTGGTTATATAATTATTACCTCAAGCAATTTTTGTATGATTTCAATATGTTAGCTAATTTTAAGAAAAAAACGATTAATTTTAAGAAAAAAACGATTTATCTAATTTAAAATGGCATAATTTATGCGTATAGTAAGTATAGATATAAAATTATTATCCCCCTACTGGTTTTCTATCTCTCTAACTATTCTATCTATTTCTACTTTCTCTATTTCTATTCTCTTTCCTAAGACCGAGAGAAAGCAAAATTAAGGAGGTGATGGCCAATCTAAGACACCTGGGTTTAGTGGTCCTCTCGCTAACAAAGTGCGCAATTTTGGTGGATCCAAGGGCTGCCCCTAAAATTAATTGTATCTGCTCTCTCACTTAGCGAAAGAACTATTTTAGTTATGTTTTTTATTTCTCATCAAAATCTTATATGTCACAGGAGTAGGAGAAAAATGAGCCGAAAAGCATTAGAAAAAGTAATAAAGGTAGTAACTTTCATCATCATGGCTATTAGCTTTTTGCCCTTAATAATTTCACCTGCCCAAGCAGACACCTATACCTACACTACAGACGCTGATTTTGATAAAGGGGATTTGATCAATGTAGTCCATGATCCATCTGATCAACTCCAACTTGATAAAAAAACTTCAGCCTTCAATTTTATCTGGGTAGCGGTGTCAAGTAAGGGAACGATTGTTAAAATTAACACCCGCACTAATCAAATCGTAGGTGAATACAAAACCGCTCCAGATGGCATGGGTAAAGATCCATCTAGAACCACTGTAGATGCCAATGGCAATGTATGGGTAGCTAACCGAGCTGAGAGTGGCTGGGTACCATCAGAAGGCAAATATATGGGATCGGTAACTTACATCGGCTCACCAGACACAATATGGATAGACCGAAACGGTAACGGAGTTTGTGATACCTCCACTGGCCTGGGCGATGTAAAACCATGGACTAACGCTAATGGCGCCGATACCTATGGTGGCACTTCCACTGCTGAGGATGAATGTATTATTCACTATGTCCGGGTTCATTCCATCGGCACCCGGCATCTTTCGGTTAATAAGGATAATGATGTTTGGGTCAGCGGTACAGGGTATAGAAATTTTGATCTTATAGACGTTGAAACTGGTCAAATTATTCGCACTGAATCTTCGATTAACTGTGGTGGATATGGCGGCCTGCTTGATAAGAATGGAGTTATTTGGTCATCAACCCCAGGCTCCTTGTTGCGATGGGATACTTCGCTACCTTTAAGTAGTGGCACCTGCCTCTCTCTTGGGGATTATAGTTATGGTCTTGGCATTGATAGTGATGGGAATATATGGAATACCTCGCTGTATAACAACAAGATTTGGAAACTTGCCCCCAATGGTACCTTGCTTGGCACTTATAGCCACGGGAATTATAATGCTCAAGGATGTGTGGCTGATAAGAAAGGTCATATTTGGGTAGCTCATAGCCTACTTGGGCCTTCAAGTACAATTGGCCATATTTTGAAGAATGGCACCTACATTGGCAATGTATTTCTTGAAAACGGAGCTGGCCCTACCGGAGTAGCCGTAGACGCAGACGGCTATATTTGGGCTACCGGCTACTACAGCCAAAAGGTATATAAGATTGATCCCACTAAAGGTCCTATCGGAGCCGATGGCCTAACGCCAATAGGCGAGGTTGTCTGGAAAAGCTCTCCCCTTGGTGGAAACCTCTACAACTATAGTGATATGACTGGAAGCACGGTCATTGCTCCTCCAAACAAGGGTACCTGGACGGTTATTACCGATAGCCAAAATCCTGGTGCTGAATGGGGAAAAATAAACTGGTCTTGCTATACGCCAGGTGACAGTTCCATAGTTGTCTCAGTAGCCAGCAGTGATGATTCAAATAATTTTGACTCACTAGTGCCAGTAACCAATGGGCAAGAGTTGCCAAACACTGGTCAATATCTGAAAATCGAGGTCGCCTTTACCCGTAGTTCTCAAGATAGCGATGGCGATGGCATTAAGGATAGTCCTATCCTATACGATCTGACGGTAATGACCAATGAGCCTCCAGACTGCTCCAAGGCGTATGCAGATCCTAACTGCCTCTGGTCACCGAATCATCAAATGGTTCCAGTGAATATCCTTGGAGTAACTGATCCTGATGGTGATCCGGTAACTATCACCATTACTGCTATCACCAGTGATGAGCCTACGGCCTCTGACAAAGGCTCTGGCGGAGCTAAGCATGCTCCAGATGCTGAAGGTATAGGCAGCAGCACAGCTTTGCTTCGGGCAGAGAGGTCTGGTAATGGAAATGGCCGAGTCTATGAGATCACCTTTACGGCCAGTGATGGAAAGGGTGGAGAATGTGAAGGCAAGGTCAAGGTGAAAGTGCCGCATGATCAGAGGGGGCCTTGTACAGCCATTGATGACGGCCAAAATTATGATGCTACCAAGATCAATTAGGCATTCACAAGATTAAGTAATGGTCCTCTCTCGTTAACAAAATGCGTAAGTTGGGCAGATCCAAGCGTCCCTACAATTTATTGGTATGGGTAATTGGATCTGCCCTCGCACTTAAGCGATAGAACCATTAAGAATAAGCTTACCTAAAGAATTAAGATAACTATAGACAATTTTGGGGGGAAAGCCAAGGCTAAATAACTAGGGCCAGCTTTCCCCATTTTTTATTTTCTTGCTTACAAAACAGCTCAGGCAGTGCAGATTTTTAAAAGCTTCACAATTAAGATGGTCTTTTAGCTAATAAAGTGCGTAATAAGGGCGGACACAAGGTCTGCCCCCTACAATTAGCTTATCCGCACCCTACAATTGATCACCTACAATTGATAGCGTAATTAATCCGCTGCGCAACTTGTGTTACGCACTTAGCGAAAGAACCATTAGAATTGCTGTCAGGATTCTGATTAAAGCATAAGAGATCTTATTATCCAATCGTCAAACAGTTAAAGTGTGTGTTGGTCAATAAAGGTATGTGTTGGTCAGGAAAGAGGATATCGCCTCATTATCCCTGATAATCATTTTTTCATCCTTGATAATCACTCTCAAAGAAAGGAGGTAAAGAGGCTACATCAAAGTTTTGTAAATTTTTTATTTTTTTATTTTATTTTATTTTATTTTATTTTATTTTTATTTTATTTTTATTTTTTTGTTTTCCATGACGTATCCCCTATCGTGTTTTAAGCCAAACCATTTGTAAGTCAAATCATGATCATAAATTTTCATGATCATAAATTTTTGGGATTCTATGAAAGGGAGGCACTCTATGGCAAAGAGAAAAATTTTAAAAGGGATAATTATCTTCAGTATCTTAATTTCAGTATTAACTATTCTCAACCCTAAAGCGAATGCTCAGTTCGGCTACATCGGGCCCTTTGGACCATATTATGCAGGGCCTTTCTCCTATGGATATCTCCCCTTTCCTCCACCGCTGCCCGCAGCTCCTGTAGGTCCTTATCGAGGGCCGCATGTTCTGACCACCACCTCTACCTTACTGACTGCTCTTACTCCTGCACCAACAGTTCCAGCCGTCACTCCTGCTGGATTGAGCGTTACCACCCTGGTGCCGACTGCTCCGGCTACTATTACCATTACCTTACCAGCAACTGCCTTAGCTACCTTATCTCCAACCTTAGTCCCAACAGTTACCACTACCCCAACAGTTACCACCGCTTTCCCTGGTCTGACCACAGCTTTTCTGCTCGGTACTGTACCAACTACCACCACAACTACTACTGTTCCTACTACTACCCCCACTATTGGTACAGGCTCTCTGACCACGCTGGCTCTGCTTGGACTGCTGCCGACTACCACCACGACAACTACTCTCCTGCCAACCACCACCACCACAATCGGCACGACCACGGCTTTGTTGCTCGGTGGCGGCGGCATTTCAACAACCACCCTGCTACTGCTCGGAATTTAGTTTTGTACAACCCTTTTGGTTTTTGAGAGTTAATTGCTGACCATAATAAGGCCTGCTCGGGAATTTTCAAAGGGATAATGCCTATGGGAAGCTCCCTGAGCAGGCATCGCTTTTCACCCTCCCTATTTTTCACTTCTCAAAGAGTCTGGCACTTTTGCAGAAATTTCTTAACGTCTTGAAATCCTTGAAAGTTACCTCTAATAGCAAATACAGTAAAATCAAGGGTTCGGAGAAAAAGTGCAAAAGCATAGAAGCATAGAATAGCATAGAAGAAAGAGTCTAATCCTGCCAAAAGAGTCTCCTCTTTCTTTGCTCTCTGACTGATAAGTGGTCCTATCGCTAACAGAGTGCGCAATTCGGGCGGACCTACAAGGGCCTCCCCTGCGATTGATTGGTTAATCCTGAATCCAGAGCAAACACCTGAAAAGCTTTATATTCCAGAATGTTAACTCACACATTTTGTGAAAGTTAACTGATTGATTTTAAAATGCAATTAAGCATTCGCTCTGGCATAAGGATAATTGGATCTGCTCTCGCACTTGGCGAAAAAACCGCTTAGAAGTAAAAATTACTGGATAAAAAGTAAAAATTAAAGATAAAGACACGGCTAAAAGGCTTAAAGAGAGCATAATAGGGGTTAGAGATAGCATAAATAGCTTGACCCGGTCTCCCTTCTTATGATATTATTAACTCACAATAAATAATTTAAAAATATCTCCTACTAAAAATGATCTCAGAGAAAGCGACGAGCATCATATGGCTCCGTACGATTTAGTGAACGTACTCCTCCTCAGGCGATTTCTCGAGAGCTCAAATAGCCGAGAGCGCAAGCTACTGTCTCTTCCGATTTCCTGACTAAACCGTCAAGGGAACTTTCATTCTCCAAGCGTCAAGGGCTCCAAGCGTCAAGGGAATTTTCCAGATGTTCCCTGTCTTTAATGGGAGGCTTGCGGAGATTTCGGAGATTTCCTCACTCTTTTTGAATATTTCAATATTTTTGGGTATTTCCATATCCTCCTTAAATTGGAGACTCCCATATGCTCCACCCCTTGATAGGGGATCTGGTCAAAAGAGCGGCGGAGGATTGCCGATATTATTACTATTCTGAAGCACCTCCCCCTTGATTAGGGGATGAAGGATAACTATGCCCCTGAAAGCCTTGATAGGGAAGGCTGGGTGAGGATGAATAAAAACATCCTCACTATCCTCGCTCCTGAATCATCGAGGGAGGGGAGCGAGGATGGGTGTGAACATGTGGTAATTTTCATTTTTAAATAATTTAAATAAACTATTTTTTATTTATGGCTAGTTATAGGGGACGGTGGTTAGCTGAGGTGAAGCAGGGGTAAGGCTTGCTCGCATCGCCCTGACCACTTTTCTTCACCCAAGAGAACACATGCTTATGAGCGAAACCAAACTCTTGAGAAGAATTTGCCCAGGGCCGCTGAAGGAGATCAGCGTAATTCTCTTTATCTATCTTCTCGTTGTAACCTCATGTCGTCCTGTGCCGCCAGCAGCTCAGCAAGCTAAGCAGGAAAGTGCTCTGAGCAGGATCAAAAGAACTGGAGTCATAACCCTAGTTACTCAAAGCAATAACCATTGTTATTATAAGTACCTGGGTAGGCCTTCAGGCTTCGAATATGAGCTGGCTAAGGCCTTTGCCCAATTTCTGGGCGTAGAGCTGCGAGTGCAGATTGTCAGCAATTGGGAGGAAATGGTTAGATGCCTTGGCCGGACCCATTTTTTGGCCGCTAAACTGACTCCTTCTCCCTCTCGTCAGAAAGTAGTTGATTTTTCAGATGGTTATTTAACCATCCAGCGCCATATCATTGTTCACAAAAATAACCCTACTATTCGAACCATCAATGACCTAGACGGGAAAACCATTCATATCTGCAAGGGGAGCCTATCGGAAGAATGCCTTGACCGACTCTGGCAGGCTGGGATACACTGCACCATCGAAGTCCACGATGAGGCTACGGTTGAAGAGCTTATCGGTAAGGTAGCTCAAAAGAAGATCGACATCACTATAGCTGACTCTACCATTGCTCTTCTTTGCCGGCGCTACTATCCCGATATCCGAATCGGATTCCCAATCGAAAAGGCCCAATCTCTGAGCTGGGCCGTGGCCAAGGGAGAGAGAGAGCTTGTGGAAAAAATCAACCGTTTTTTTGAAACCATTCGGGCAAATGGCCTTTTCTATGATATTTATGCTAGATATTACTCAGATCTTGAGGTTTTTGATTACCAGGATATAAAAAAATATCATCAGAGGCTCAAAACTCGGCTACCTAAACATAAAGCCACCATCAAGGAAATAGCCCAAAGATACGGGTTTGACTGGCGATTGATCGCCGCTATGGTCTATCAGGAATCACACTTTGATCCTGAGAGCCTAGATCCGAATAATGACCAAGGGCTTATGCAGCTCACCTCAGCTACGGCTAAGGAGATGGGCATTGAGGATCGCCTCGATCCACAGCAGAACATCAAGGCCGGAGTCAAATACCTTCGGTATCTCTATGACCTTTATCAACAGGCTCCAGAACCAGATCGTCTACTTATCAGCCTGGCTGCCTATAATGTTGGGCCCAAGCATATCCGAGATGCCCAGGTGCTTGCCCGGCGGCTTAACCTTGACCCCTGGCAATGGTCTTCCCTCAAAAAAACTCTTCCCTTGCTGGCCGAGCCCCGCTACTATCGACAAAGCAAATACGGCTACTGCCGCGGGACAAGGCCGGTGCGATATGTCCGAAAGATCATGATCTATTATGATATTCTCAGGCAGAAAGCCATTGAGACGGTACGCTATGAGCAGCAGGATGAGCGCAAATCTCCTCTTAGGATAAAGCAGGATAAGGCTGCCTAATGCTGTACTGCAAACGGTGGGGAGTGAATCTTGGGACTAATGGCTGCTAAGACTAAGCCCGTACTTTTTCATCTTGTAGCGTAAAACCCGCTCACTTATACCCAGGGATTCGGCCGCCTTGGTCTGAACCCCATCATGAAGGGCCAGGGCCTTGGTGATTAATTTTTTTTCGAGCGCAGAGACCGCATCGTCAAGCGAGTGGGCGGTTGTGGGCAAAAGGTCTGCTTCGGACATATTGGACTGGTGGGCGTAAATATTCGGAGGAAGATCAGCTAGAGTGATATATTCATACCTGGTCAGGACTGTGGCCCGCTCGATAATGTTTTCCAGCTCTCTAACATTGCCCGGATAATGGTACTTGAGCAGTGCGTCAAGGACCTCTTTGGTCACTCCTTTGACCTTTTTTTTGCATTTTTCACTATGCCTTTGCAAAAAAAACTCGATCAGTCTTGGGATATCCTCTCTGCGCTCTCTTAAAGGGGGCAGAAAGATTGGCACTACATTGAGCCGGTAGTAGAGGTCCTCACGAAAATGTCCCTCCATCATCCCCTTTTCCAAATCCTTGTTCGTGGCGGCGATAACGCGCACATCTACCCTAAGACTGGCATTGGCTCCAACTCTTTGTATCTCCCTCTCCTGAAGTACCCGCAGAAGTTTGACTTGGAGAGGATGGGAGAGATCACCGATCTCATCTAGGAATATAGATCCTGAGTCAGCTTCTTCAAAACGGCCAATCCGGCGCTGAATGGCACCAGTGAATGATCCCTTTTCATGGCCGAACAGCTCACTTTCCAGAAGATTTTCAGGCAAAGCCGCACAATTAACCTTAATAAAGGGCCGCTCTGCCCTGGAGCTATTAAAATGAATGGCATGGGCAATGAGCTCTTTGCCCGTTCCGCTCTCTCCACGGATCAGGACCGTAGTGTCGGTCTTGGCCACCCGGCTGACTAGGTTCAGGATTTCCTCCATTTTGTCGCTTACGCTGATGATATTGTCAAAGGAGTAGCGCTGGGAAAGCATCTCCCGCAGTTCACGGTTTTCCTCGATTAGATGCAGATATTCCACTCCCTTTTGAATAATGATCAAAAGCTCATTCAGGTCAATTGGTTTGGTAAGATAATCATAAGCTCCGGCTTTCATGGCGGCTACTGCCCGGTCAATAGTGCCGTAGGCGGTAAAAATTATTACCAGGATCGAAGGGTTGATTCGTTTAACCTCCTCCAAAAGCTCCTGGCCGGTCATCTCTGGCATTTGATAGTCGGTCAGGATCATATCTATTCGCTCTCCCCTGACCAGGCTCAGTGCCTCTTTGCCACTGCCACAGGCCAGAGCATGGTAGCCCTTTTTCACTAGAAAACCCATCAGCACATCTCGCTGATTCTTTTCATCATCGACAATCAGAATATTAATCATAGCGGCTTCATCTCCACATGCGGCATCAGCGGTTTAATAGGCAGCCAGATCCGAAACTCTGAACCCTTCCCCACCGAGGACTCAACTTCAATCTTTCCGCCGTGCTCCTCGATAATCTTTTGAGAAATGGGTAGCCCAAGCCCTACCCCTCCTTCTTTACTCGTATAGTAAATTTCAAAGATTTTGCTTGTGTCTGCAATACCCACACCCGTGTCAGCCACGCAGATCAAAATCCGCTCCTGGACCTGACTAACCCTGATCGTGATTACCCCTCCCTCGGGCATGGCCTGCTCGGCATTGCGGATGATATTAATCAGGGCCTGCTTAATCTGGTTTGGATCACAGCGACATCGCAACAAGGCCTCTCCCTGCTGATATTCGGCCTTGATTTTCACCCGATGGTTTTCCGCCTCAGGGGCCAAAATAAAGATAAGATCATCGATCAGGCGGGAAATGTTCACTTCCTCTAACTCAAGTTTAGGCTCTCGGGCAAAGGTGAGAAAATTGCTGATGATCTTATCCACCCGCTTGACTTCGTTTCTTATGATCTCGGTAAAGTTGATAAATTCCTGCTGATTTTCCTCTTTTTCCGGCAGATACTCCTGCTGAAGCCGCTGAATGGCCATGCTAATAGCATTCAGTGGGTTTCTGATCTCATGAGCTACGCCAGCCGCCAGTTTCCCGATAGAGGTCAGACGCTCGGTGCGCTGCAAACTCTCGGCCAAGATCTTATGTCGTTTATACTGGACATACTGATGGTAAAAAATAGTTATTAGCCCACCGCTGCCCAAGGCAATGATCAGCAGACTAAACCAGAGTGAATTTTTCTGCGACTGCTGAATGGTTCTGGTAATTTTATCCAAAGAAAGGCCTATTCGGAATACCCCTATCACTTTCCCTTGAAAAATGAAAGGCTTGACAATTTCAAAAGCTTCCTTCCCCGACTGAAAACGACGAAACCCGCTTTGAATATTCCTGTATTGGCTGGGGAAGCTGTGAAGCGCTGGCAAACAGATGTTTCGTGGAGCAACGATGGCCCCCTGCTGGTCATGAAAGGCAATATAGCTGATGCCCTCCTGCTCGGCAATATCGCTGATCAATTTCCCAAGCCCTATCTCCTGACGAAATTGTTCCATGTACCTGGCATCTACATGGACAATGATGGCTCCCTCGTTGTTCGCTCTGGCCATAGCTACCCAAAAGAGATTTTCCATGATCGGGTGATCCTGATGAACACCTTCCAAAATAAATCGTTTCTCGCCCCTCAGGATGGGAGCAATCACTTTCAGGAAGATCGCCCGATGCCGATAATCAGGCACCCAGTTCAGAATCGAAGGAAAAGGTGGAGCCAAAGAATCAAGCACTAGTCGGCCACACTGATCAATCACCTGGACGCGGAATAAACCGTTCTGGGTCGCTATCTCATTGAGGAGCGCGTTATTGTACCCATAAATCCGAATCAACATATCAATCAGCCGGGCATTGTCCAAAAGACGATTAACCAGGATCTCCTGAGCCAGCTTATTGGAGATAATAGCATTCTTTCCACTGGCCTGAAGGCTTTCCGCTAAGGCTTCTCCCTGCTCACGCAAGGTCTTGTATATGATCTGCTTTCCTTTTTGTATTTGCCAAAGGCTGTGAAAGCCGACGACAATGATCAGCAGAAAAATGCTGACGATGGCATAGGTCCACGAAAGATTCGTCTCTCGCTCTTCTCCCATAGCTGATTTTCCCCAAAAAACCTCATAGAGCCCCAAAATTTAAGCTCCTCAAAAAACTTGCCTGATTTAAAAACTCTTAAGACTATTTTGCCTTTAGACTATTTGACCTTTGGCCCGGCGGCCAACAAGTCCAAAAGACACATTAACCTGGTTTTTGGGCTTATTTTTGACTTCTTATTGACTTATTTTGACTTCTTATTGACTTATATTATAATACCCTCACCCTTTTCTGCTCAAGATATGAATAAAAAACAGCCATCAGGCCCGGAAAGCAAAAAAGAAAAAATAAGGCGGGATTTGCCTCCCGCCTCCTGTATCAAAATCTCTTTTATGCCCTTCGAGGATAGGTCCCCACTAAATTTGCTCAGGGAATGGAAAGCTAAATCGCTTTCCTTTCCCTTCTATTTCATCGCTTCCACCACCTCCTTCGAGTAGCTAGCTCATTTAATCCACTCTCTCTTCTTTGACCATTCGGCTGGCAAATATAACCTATTAGCTGACTTCGTTAAACCTGATCACCTCCCTTATTTTCTTTGTCTTTATAAAGTAGCAATCTCCATGCCATTTTTTAAATTGAGATTCATGCCACCTATTTCATTAAAAATAAAGGCGATATATCATTCTTCTCTTAATCAATCCAGTGATGAGCTAAATTTTTCGACAATTTCGTCGAAAATAAACTGCCTAGAAAAATCTACCTAATAGGACTATTGGCTTGATTTCATATGCGTTTTCTTTGGTTACAAGCCATGAGCAATGGATGACAAAAGTGTCGAGGGCAGGGGAAAGATTGCTTGGTTAAAATTTTTGACAAATCACCGAGCTATCCGCTATCTTTTATAGTAAGTGGAATTGTATAGAGGTGGAATTGCGATTGTGTGGTTACAATACTACTTGTCTGCCAAATTGAGGCAGCAGAATATGCAGCAGAATATAAGGGAGGGGATGATAAGAATACAGTAATTTCAGAGAAAAATAGAGGTTCGAGGGAGAGTTGGGTATGAGTATTAAAAAAGAAGAGAAAATTTTTAAGGTTCAAGAAAGTTCGATAAAGTCAGAGATATTACGCAAATTTCTGGAAACATGTATTCATAAAATTGATAGCTTAGACAAAGATCTCTCTCTTGCCCTTGACCAGATGGAGAGAGAGGCTAGAGATAGAACCGTAACTTATTATTATGAGGTTATCGGAAAATATTTCTATTAGCTCTGTTTCTATTTAGCCTAGGCGCGGCTGTTTAATTCCCTGCTGATTGCCTGCTGTTGATACCTTCCTTGCGGTGCCTCTTCCATTCATTCATTGCGGTGCCTCCTCTTCCATTTCGCCCCTGCGCTGGTAAGTTTTTCTTCTGACTACTCGCTGCTACTATGATCATCGGTTTATACGATCACTGTTCCCATGCACAAGATGCACAATAAGGATTTGAAACCTTATAGCGTTATGATCTGCTAATTACTTGCGGTGCCTCCTCTTCCATTTCGCCCCTGCGCTGGTAAGTTTTTCTTCTGACTACTCGCTGCTACTATGATCATCGGTTTATACGATCACTGTTCCCCTGCACAAGATGCACAATAAGGATTTGAAACCTTATAGCGTTATGATCTGCATTCTATCGTCATGATTCGGTATGACCTGCTATCGTCATGATCCATTATGATTTGCAAGGTTGGCTGTAAGTTCAAACTGTAATCTTTTTGCTCTACGATCTTTGCTTCCTCAGTCTGTATATCAAAATCATACTGGCTTCCTGGTATAGGAATAAGCTTTTTATAGGCAACTTTAAATTCTTTCGATCTTATATATCAGACACCATAAACCCTATATCAGAACAACCATAGACCCTCTAAGGGGCTTAACTATTATTAGGGTTATGTCTCTCAATGGTAGCTAATAAATAAGAGCGAATTCTTTTGGTACACCAGTGGCTTGGTTATAAAGTTCTTTGGCCCGCTCTTCAGATTCATGAGTTGTTCGTCCTATCTTAACGTGAGTTCGATATAACTATGGTGAAAAAGAATAAGTAAATCAAGCGTATAAATATTTTAGTACTCAAAAACCGTGAATATAAGGCTCTAATAAGAGTACAAATAGTTAATCACGTCTATAAATTGGAATGATAATACTATTTAATTTCCTAGAAGTCTCGGAAAAATAAAATGTTAATAGTTTCTTATAAGCTCCCTTATGTCGAACTCAGGTTATCTTAAGTAAATCACTAGGATAGGAATCATTTGTTAGAATGTATAAATAACCCTTCATTAGGAATACGTCTCTTAAAATGGGCTAACTATGAAGCCCCTCTTAATTCTTTTGCTTGTTTAACTCGACGAGCATTTGCATAATGGTATCAAGTCTCTGGTTTACTTGTCCTATCTGAGTATTAATTTTCTGCTCAAGAGCATCTACTTTTTGATCTACCCTATCGATCTTTTGGTTTACTTGTCCTATCTGAGTGTCAATCTTTTGGTCAAGCTTGTCAATTCGCTGGTTTACTTGTCCTATTTGAGCATTAATTTTCTGCTCAAGAGCATCTACTTTTTGATCTACCCTATCGATCTTTTGGTTTACTTGTCCTATCTGAGTATTAATTTTCTGCTCAAGAGCATCTACTTTTTGATCTATTCTATGATTTATCTGATCTAGCCTTTGATTTACCTGGTCTACTTTTTGATTTATCTGAGTATTAAGATATCGAAAGTCGGCCTCTTGCTTGTTTTGAAGCTCTGCTATATCCCTTTTAATCTCTGCCGTCCGCTCCTCTATGGCTTCATAGATCACCTCTAGCGATACCTTCTTGATTATTCTGGTAGCAAACCCTTTCATCTTGCGGTTATCCTTTCGGCCAGACTACTTAAATAAGGCAAACATGGTAAGAATTGCCCCTGTTTGAGCTATCAAAAGACCGACCATCCAACCGACTACCCACTTAATCGTACTGGATTTTGCTTGTTAAATCTTCAGCTCGATTTCCTATAAGTCGATCTTCTGTATATCGCTCTTGGCAGCAAGATCCTGTTTTCGAGAATCGATTATTTCTTCAATATCTTTTATTACAGCCTGAGCCTTTTTCTTTTCCCCAGGTCTCAGCAAAGATATTGAATAGCTCCATTACCTTAATGCTTGTGCTCATTTTGTGTTGTGGCCGCTTTCTTAAATGGTTCTGTCTATCCCCTGATAAATCTATCCAAGTCTTCTTTGAGGAAGCGGTAATTTCGCCCCACTTTATAACTGGCCATTTTTGACCAGTTTTAAAAGTGTTGTTTGAGAAATCCGTAAATATTCTATAGCCTCTTTGGAAGTTAAAACCTCGTTCATTTAACCCTCTCTATATTATTGTTAGGTTAGATAATGTATTCACTGTTAAGATAATAGATAGTAGGGTATATGTCAAGTAGATAGTAGGGTATATGTCAAACAAAAAATTTACCATAGAGCGTTTTAGTGGTCTTTTAGCTAACAAAGTGTGCAAGCTGGGCAGACACAAGGAGCTGGGCAGACACAAGGTCGGTCCGTCTCTACAATTGATAGCGTAATTGATCCGCTGCTCGCTTGTGTTACGCACTTAGCGAAAGAATCATTTAGGGTGAAGATGATTAAATCCTTGAATTCTTAAGCTGGGTAGGGATATATTATAACTAGCCCAAAAATCCAGTATTGTCACCATACACGTGGGGCTTAACTGTGTCTCTTATCAATTTCATAACCACCTCATACATTGTCACCATACACGTGGGGCTTAACTGCAGCCAGACCATGTACATTTGTTCGTCAATTGATTGTCCCCACACAGGTGGGGCTTAACTCTTTCTTTGCCCCAGCCGGTGCTGTTCCCAAAATTGTCCACACACACGTGGGGCTTAACGTGGCAATGATATTGCATTTCAGCAATATATCCGCATTCTCCCCACACACGTGGGGGTGAACCTGGAGGTTGATTTTTATAAATCAGAGGCCAATTTTTATAAATCAGAAAACGAGATTTTTTTCACCGACCGGCATCTATCCCTTCACCCTTTGGCTGACCAAAAAGGTGATCAATAAGGTAGGTTCTGTAGGTAAAAAATACTGGTACCTTTTCTGGAAAACTTATCCCTGGGAGCCTCATAAAATGGGATTTGTTACTTTAGATAAATCAAAACAGGAGATCACCAAAGAGCGCCTTGAGAGCTTAATGGCTGCCCCCTGCCAGCCTATTGCTGTTGAGCGGGATAGATTCACCAAATTTTTAAAGGACCTGCCTGGGCTTATATATCCACCTAACTACTGCCGATCAGGAGCCTCTAATTAGTGTCTGTCCGAAATTGACTAAGTTATTGACAATATTATGTTAATTAGTATTATTACAGACTCTATCTTTTAAAAGTTCGTAACCATTTGAAATAATTATTAATTTTCCATCTATTTCAT
>Ga0078972_1001968_pt1 | contig 71656 bp, 76 predicted proteins | sample YelNatPaOPGAMG01_FD_67568 | JGI IMG/M metagenome (GOLD analysis project Ga0078972, IMG submission 67568) | Hot spring thermophilic microbial communities from Obsidian Pool, Yellowstone National Park, USA - OP-RAMG-01 (SPADES assembly) (version 2) | ecosystem: Environmental > Aquatic > Thermal... | reverse complement strand
AGATACGTAAAAAATTTTATTTAAAACATTTACTATTTTGTCTGACTTTGGGAGTCACATTTTGCAAGAAGAGATAAAAATTTTTTTAATTCCCCTCGCCCTTTGATGGGAGCTAACCATTACACACAAGTTAGCCCGTGTTATGAAGCACATTCATTTTTTTATGAAAAATCAGAAAATGCCTGAATTTGTTAATAATATGGGTTGGATTTTTGATGGTACAAAAACAAAGCGTATCACTCGGCTGGCGCGGAAACCTATGCACTTGAAATCCCCGCTTGAACTTTAATAAAAGGTATCAAGAATATAGTTCCAAAACGTCCTGATTTTATTCAAAAAATTGCCTGGCTGCCAGCCACGGGCTAAAATTAAAGATGTGGGTAATGGACAGTTGATGGGAGAGGGGGAAGGGGAGAGGGTGATTTAAGAATTAAAAATTATCAATTAAAAATTTTCAATTGAAATAAAAAATGATAAATGACAATTAATAATTGAAAATTGATAATTAAAACCGCCCGCTCTCTCCCACGTTGTGGAGAGAGGAAAAAAATAAAAACAAATCTCTCTTAATCTCCCTTTAGAAAAGGAAGAGGTAAAAAACAAAAATTTTTTTAATTCCAATCTTTTTTTAAGAAGGGAGAGGGGAGATTTTATGCAGTAAAAAAAGTAAAGCAAAAAAATTTACTTTATATTTTATAAAAACCTAATGTGACTGGTACGTTGCATCACTTATCTGATTTTAATTGACAGTATCTATTTTTTTTGTTAAAAATTATGAAATTTTAATTATAAGGAGAGTTATATGCCTACACCTTTAGAAAAATGGGTTGAAGAACAGGCAGCCATTACCAAACCAAAAAAAATTCACTGGTGCGATGGTTCAGAAGAAGAAGCAAGGAAAATTGTTGAAGCAGGTATAAGAGAAGAAAATATAGAAGGGACACCAGTTTTTAAAGAATTAAATCAAACTAACTGGCCATTATCCTATTATCATAAAAGCCATCCAACCGATGTTGCCAGAACTGAACATTTAACTTTTATATCACATCCTGATAAAGAAAAGGTTGGTCCTAATAATAACTGGATGAGCCCCGAAGAAGCAAAAGAGAGAATGAAAAAATTATTTGATGGTTGTATGAAAGGCAGAACAATGTATGTTTTGCCTTATATGATGGGGCATCCTGATTCACCATATGCAAAAGCATGTGTGCAAATAACAGACATTTCCTATGTCGCAGTAAGTATGCGCATAATGACACGTATGAGCAAAAAAGTAATAGAAAAAATTGGTAATTCGGAAAATTTTGTAAAAGGTTTACATTCTGTTGGTGATTTCAGCCCAGATAGACGTTTTATAATCCATTATCCAGAAGAAAATTTAGTTCATAGTATTGGTTCTGGTTATGGGGGAAATGCATTGCTTGGGAAAAAATGTTTTTCCTTGAGAATAGCATCATGGCTTGGATATAAAGAAGGTTGGCTTGCAGAACATATGGCTTTAATTGGTGTTCAAACACCGGATAATAAAATTTATTATATTGCAGCGGCATTTCCTTCTGCCTGTGGTAAAACAAATTTTGCAATGTTGCAGTCAACTTTACCAGGTTATAAGGTATGGACAATTGGTGATGATATAGCATGGTTAAATATTGGACCTGATGGAAGGTTATGGGCGGTAAATCCAGAAACTGGTTTTTTTGGTGTTGCCCCAGGAACTTCTATGAAAACAAATCCAAATATGATGAAGACCTTGAAAAATAAAAATTTTTATCCAACTTTATATACAAATACAGCTTTTAATCCTGACACAAATGAACCATGGTGGGAAGGTTTAGATGGGGCTGTTCCTGAAAATTTAATTGACTGGCAAGGGAAAAAATGGGATAAAAATTCTGGCACAAAAGCAGCCCATCCTAATTCAAGATTTACAGTTTCTATTTATAATTGTCCAACCTTATCGTCTGAATTTGATAACCCCAAAGGAGTTCCAATATCTGCAATAATTTTTGGTGGAAAAAGAACAAAACTTTTACCATTGATAGTTGAATCATTTAACTGGGAACATGGAGTTTTTAGTGGCGCCCGCAGTGGGTCAGAAACAACTGCGGCTGCATCTCATACCGTTGGCACAATAAGACGTGACCCGATGGCGATGCTTCCTTTTTGCGGTTATAATATGGGCGATTATTTTGGACACTGGCTCTCTATAGGCAAAAAATTGAAAAATCCACCTAAAATTTTTACAGCCAACTGGTTTATAGCAGATGAAAATGGGAAATTTTTATGGCCTGGTTTTGGTGATAATATCAGAGTTTTAAAATGGATTATTGAAAGAATAGAAGGCAATGCAAAAGCAAAGGAGACAGAAATAGGATTTGTTCCGGAATATAATTCTTTTGACTTATCCGATTTAAATATAACTCAAAATGATTGGGAGAAAATTTTTAGAATTGATAAGGATGGCTGGAAAAATGAAACAGATGAAATAGAAAAGTTTTTTAGCCAATTTGGTAAACATATTCCAAAAGAAATAAATGAACAACTTGAAAAACTAAAGAAATCATTGTAAATATGGGAAAACATAAAAGTTTTATAACAACAAAAAAGTCAAAAAGTGAAATAAAAACAATTACAAAAACAGTTGAAATACCATTGCGTAAACCAGGAGAAGATCCTTTTAAGTATTATTTAAGATTAAAAAAAATGGGTTTACCTTTGCCAAAAAATACTGAAGGACAAAATAAAAAAATTTAAAAATAAAAGAGTTCTTCAGAAATTACTTTTCATATACCCATAAGTTAGCCCGTGTTATGCGGCATATTCAATTTTTTTGATTTCTATGTGCTAATAAGCAACCAGGTATAAAAACATGGCTGATGCCAGAGCAATTTTTTTCATTTTTTTTATCTCTCCCTTTTCTAAAGGGAGATACAGAGGGATTTGTTTTTATTTTTTCTCTATCCCAAGTTTGTAGGAGAGAGGGGAATTCAATTTTCAATTTTTTCCATTGCAATGCCGCAATTACAAGCGATGACATCAGAATAAAAAATGCATAAGGGCGAGGGGATAAGAAAAATTTTTCATTTTTATCCCTCACTTTTTTAAAGTGAGATTAAGATGGATTTTCAATTTTTATTATTACCTCCCATTACTGAGACATTACTTAAGGAAATTTTTTCAAGTTGACTTTATTCATTATATACTTTACAATTTACTAAAAAAGTAAAATTAAGTGAGGTGAATTATGTTTACAAAAGTTGTTAGTTTATTTAATAAAGAAATTGAAATCCCGGTTGTTTTTAAAAGAAGTTTCCTTTTACTTTTTTTCTCATATTTAACTTTTTGTGGGGCTTTAATAAAAATTTATTTACCTGTATCTCCCGTTCCTTTTACTTTACAAAATTTAATGCTTTTTATTTCTGTATATTATTTAAATTCAAAAGAAATAGGTCTATCGCAGGCATTATACATTTTGGCTGGCTATGTTGGATTGCCTGTATTTGCAGCTGGCTTAACTGGAATGGCAGCATTTGTAGGACCTACAGCTGGCTATTTAATAGGTTTCATAATTGCAGGAATCTTTATTTCATATATATATAATAGGAATAGGCAAAAAACTTTCTGGGGGATGTTTTTTATTTTTATGTCAGGAGCCATTATTATTTTATTTTCTGGCACATTACATCTGGCTTTTATTTATGGAATTGGGTTAAAAAAAGCAATTGTTATAGGATTTTTACCTTTTTTAATTACAGATACAATAAAAGTTTTAATAGCTTCATCACTTTATAAAGTTTTAAAATAAAAATGGATTTAAAAAATAATATAAATTTACAAACCGAATTAAAACAACAATTACATTTAACACATGAAACAAAGCTGAGTTTAAATATACTTCAATCAACCTATATGGAATTGGAAGATATATTAAATCAGGAACTCGTAGATAATCCAATAATTGAAGACATAATTATTCCTAAACCAGATGAATATGTTAAAAAAGATGAAAAAAATTTAGAGAAGGAAGACGAAGAAGATACCTTTGATTCGCAGGAAAACTTTGAAAAAGAAGAAAATGAACAATTCAATAAAGTTGTTGATTATCATTATAATTCTATTGAACAAGAAGAGCAGGATGACCTGCAAACTCATCTGATTGAAAGATTAAACGAACTTGATATTTCCAATGAATTGTATATTGCTGCAAAAGCAGTAATACTTGACCTGGATGATAACGGGTTTATTTCAATAACCGTGGATGAAATTGCAAACGAAACAGGATTGAGTAAGGAAATGATAGAAAAAGCAATTGAAGTTGTGCAAAATATAAATGACCCGCCAGGTATCGGGGCAAGGGATATAAAAGAGAGTTTGTTATTGCAATTGAAATATAAGAAATTAAAAGATACGCTGGCATATAAAATAGTAGAAAATTATTTTGAATTGCTTGAAAAAAAACAATATGAAAAATTATCCCAGATTTTTAAAGTTTCTGTGCAGGATATAAAAAGTGCAGAAAATATAATAAAAGAATGTGAACCATTTCCTGGCAGAAGTTTTAAACCCTTAGAAAAACCAATTTATATAATTCCTGATATAATTGTTACAGAAGAAGATGGTGAATTAAAAGTTAATATAATGGGGAGCAATGTTGAAATAAAAGTTAATCGTGATTACATAAAAGAATATAAAAAAAATCCCTCAACAAAGGACTTTGTTGAAAAATATGAAAAGAATGTAAAAACACTTATTGATTCAATTGAAAAACGCAATAGCACAATAAAAAAAATAGTGGAATATATACTTACAGTGCAAAAAGATTATTTAAAAGACCCAAAATCGGGGTTAAAACCACTTGTTTTAAAAGAGGTTGCAGATGCTGTGGGGGTTCATGAATCAACGGTAAGTAGAACAGTATCAAAAAAATATATACAATTGCCAATAGGCGTTATGCCATTAAAAAACTTTTTTTCTCAAAAGTTACAAACAAATCAGGGAAATATATCCAATAAAACGGTTAAAGAAAAAATAAAGGAATTAATTGAGAATGAGGATCCAAATAAGCCACTAACCGATACAGAAATTGCAGAAATTTTAATTAAACAGGGAATTAATATTTCAAGACGCACAGTAACAAAATACAGAGAAGAACTTGATATAATGTCGGTAAATATGAGAAAAAATATAAAAAAAGGTTAAAGTTTTTTGTAATTATGCCTGAAATTATGCTCAAAATAACGATGGGTATTTACAACTGAAAGTAAAAAATTTTGAGAAGTGTTTTTAAAAGTTGTAAATTTGCTGATTTAAAAATTAATTTTTTTTGTAATGCATAAGTTATAGAAGGTTATATCAAAATAAAAAATTAAAAATCCCTTTTAGTCCAACTTTAGAAATTTTGGGAATTAAAAATTAAAAATTTTTTAATACACTTTTTTAAAAGCTAACCATTACCCACAAGTTAGCCCGTGTTATGCAACACATTCAATTTTTTTCATTTTTTAATATCCCCCTAAAGTGGAAAACAGGGGGATTTTAGATTTTTTAGATAAACAAACAAAGCGGAGCACTCGGCAGACGCTGAAACCTATGCACTTGAAATCTCCGCTTGAACTTTAATAACAGGTCTCAAGAATATAGTCCCAGAACGGTATAATTTTATTCAAAAAATTGCCTGGCTGCCAGCCATGGGCTAAGGACTAAAGATGTGTGGATAATGGATAGTTTTTAAAGAAGAGTGAAGCGAGATTTTATTAATAAAAAAAGTAAAGTATATTTATAAAAACTTATTGTGACTTAAGCATTGCATTTTTTGTTGTATTACAATTGACTTTATATGAATTATATGGTATTTTTATTTTAAGTAATAAATTATAAAGGAGGTTAATTATGGAAATTCTCCTTACAGGCAGACATGTTGAATTGACAGAGGCAATAAAAGATTATGCAGAGAAAAAATTAAGAAAATTAGAAAATTATTTTGATTTTAAAGAAAATGGCAAATTAAGAGTTACCATTACAGTTGAAAAATTCAGACATATTGCGGAGGCGGATTTGCATTCAAAAAAGCATAATATTGCAGCAAAAGTAGAAACCAATGATATGTACTCATCCATAGATAAATTGGAAGATAAATTATTAACGCAGGTGAAAAAAATTAAGGAAAAATTAAAGGATAATAATAAAAACAGAGCAAAAAAAATAAATATACTTGCAAATATTTCAACTTTAACATCTGCATCAGGAGAAAAATATAATGAAATAATAGAAGAAGAATTACAGGCATTAAAACCAATGAATACAGAGGAAGCAATAGAGGAAACAGAATTATCAAAAGAAAAAATGATATTGTTTTATAATGTTGATTTTAATAAAGTATGCTTGTTAAGAAAAAGAAAAGACGGTAAATATGGTTTAACAATATCAAAATATTAAAAAAGAGGTGAATTTATGATGCGTATTTTGGATTTTCTCTCAAAAGATTGTATAGAAATAAATTTAAAATCAAAAAACAAAAAAGAAGTTATTGCAGAACTGGTAGAAATTTTAAAAGGTAAAGAAGCAATACTTGATAAAAAATTGGTTATAGATTCCCTTATGGAAAGAGAGGAACTCGGGAGCACGGGGGTTGGACAGGGAATTGCAATACCCCATAGTAAAACAAAAGGGGTAAAAGAACTTATTGGGGCTTTTGGTGTTTCAAAACAGGGTGTTGAATTTGAGGCGCTGGATGGCGAACCAGTCCACATATTTTTTCTTTTACTGGCACCAGAAGGAGCGGCTGGGCTTATGCTTAAGGCGCTTGCTCGGGTTTCTAATTTTCTAAAGAATAAATACTATAGGAAAAAAATACTGGATGCAAAAAGCACAGAAGAAATAATTCAGATTTTAGAAGAAGAAGAAAAACTAAAACAGTAAATAAGTATTAAATTTTATATAAGGTTTTTTGAAAAAATACAGCAAATTATTCAAAAGTAAATTTGAATTTTATTTTGCCCGAAAAAATCAAATGCGATTTTGGGATATTTTAAATTAAGGTCTGTTTTTATCTGAGTTTTTGGAGGAAAATACTGATTATGAATTACATCACGGTAAAACAATTTTATGAAGATAACAAGGAAAAACTTAGATTAGAAATTCTCTACGGAAAAGAATTTTTAGAAACAAAAAAGATAGTTGTTTCAGATATAAATAGACCCGGACTTGCACTTGCAGGTTTTTTTGATTATTTTCCTTATGAGCGTATTCAGGTTTTTGGAAAAACTGAATTCGCTTTTCTTAAAAAACAAAATAAAGAAAAGGTGGATGTTGTATTAAATAAATTTTTTTCATCAAATATATGTTGTGTTGTTATTTCCAGAAATTTAAAGCCCGGGCAGGATTTTATTAATTGTGCCAAAAAAAATAAAGTGCCTGTTATACAATCATCTTTGTTTACAATGAAATTTATAAATTCTGCGATGATTTATCTTGAAAAAAAACTGGCTCCTAGGGTTACTTTGCATGGGTCATTTGTGGATGTTTACGGTATAGGAGTACTTTTAATTGGCAAAAGTGGTATTGGTAAAAGCGAAATATCTTTAGAACTTATAAAAAGAGGACATAGATTGGTTGCGGATGATTTGGTTGAAATAACAAAAGTAGGGGACGACGAATTAATTGGCCGTGGGATTAATGTTATTCAGCACCATATGGAAATTAGAGGTATCGGCATCATTGATTTAAAAAGTCTTTTTGGTATTGGGGCAATAAGAGAGCAGCAAAAAGTTGAACTTATAATTTTTCTAGAAGAATGGGAAAAAGATAAAGATTACGAAAGGTTGGGTTTGGAAGAAAAAACAGAAGAAATTCTGGGGAAAAAGGTTCCAAAAATTATTTTGCCAGTAAGACCTGGAAGAAATTTAAGTATAATAATAGAGGTTGCAGCAATGCTCCAGAGATTAAGAGCGCAAGGATATAATCCAGCAAAAGAATTAAATAAAGCAATTATAAGTTGGATGGAAAAGGAAGCGAAAAATGTTTGATTTGAATAAATTTATTTATCCAGGCGTTAAAATTAAAAGATGGGTTTTTTTATTTATTTTAAGTTTGATTGTTTTTGCAATTGGATTTTCAGGGTTACTTGGCTGGCAGTTGCAGCATATAAGAATAGAAAAAATAAATATAGACAGTTTTTTTTATAAATTGCAGAGATTAAAATTTATTGATTTTGTACTTTTAATACTTGGGATAGCAGGTATTATTTTAGCATTAAGAAGGTCCTATTTTGCCATAATTTCAATGTTTGTCTCAGAAAGGGGAAAAAATGTTTTTACAAATATTTATAAACAGGCAAAATTAAAAAGAGGACCAAAAATTGTTGCAATTGGTGGGGGAACAGGACTTTCAACACTTTTAAAAGGAATAAAGGAATATACTTCTAATTTATCTGCTATTGTTACAGTGGCAGATGATGGCGGTTCATCCGGACGTTTAAGAAAAGATTATCATATAATTCCGCCAGGGGACATAAGGAACTGTATTGTAGCCCTTGCAAATGAAGAAGATATACTTGCAAAATTGTTTATGTACAGATTTACAGGCAAAGGTGAATTAAAAGGACATAATTTTGGAAATATTTTTATTACTGCCTTAACAAATATATCAGGCGATTTTCCAAAAGCAATTAATGAAATATCAAAAATCCTTTCAATTCAGGGCGAAGTTCTTCCTGTATCGCTTGATAATATAAAATTGCGTGCCAGATTAATGAATAAAAAAATAATAGAAGGGCAGGCAAATATATCAAAAGCAAAAAATCCAATTGAAAAAATTGAAATTGTTCCGCATAACTGTACGCCTTATGATAAAGCATTAAAAGCATTAAAAGCTGCTGATGCTGTTGTAATCGGACCGGGCAGTCTTTATACAAGTATAATACCAAATCTTTTGGTGCCGAAAGTTAAAGAAATTTTAGAAGACAGCAAAATAACAAAAATTTATGTTTGCAATATAATGACTCAACCCGGGGAAACGGACGGGTATTCTGTTTCTGACCATATTAAAGCAATTTTTAAACACAGCAGTAATAAGGTTATTGATTATGTTCTCGTGAATAATGGCATACCGAGTGAAACAAAATTAAAAAAATATAGGGCTAAAAATTCCTATCTGGTAAAAATAGATAGAAATGAAGTGAAAAAACTTGGAGTAAAATTGATTGAAAAAAAATTATTTGATGATGAGGTTTATATAAGACATTCACCGTATCTTTTGGCAAATGCAATAATGAAAATTTTAGTTATGTAATTTTAAAAGTTCTTTTAAATTGCCAAAAAAGCAAAAATAAAATTTTTGATTTGTTAGTGCCACATTTACAGGAGGTAACATTAGAATAAAAAAATGTATGAGGAATTAAAAATCCCCCTTGGTTCCTTTTTAAAAAAGGGAATATTAAAGTGCGGTTCAGGGAGATTTTATTAATGCAAGAAAAACAAAAAATTTTCTTTAAATTTTACAAAAACCCATAGTAACTTAGGCATTATTCGATTTATGACCAAGTTAATAAACAAAAAAGGAGGTAATAATGGTAGGTATTTTATTGATATCTCATTATACACTTGCTCAGACATTAAAAGAAACAATTGAATTAATAATAGGGGAAAGAAAAAATATTAAGGCGATATGTGTTTCAAAAGATGACAAAATAGAAAATTTTGCCGTATTGCTTGAAAAGACAGTAAAAATGTTAGATGAAGGGGATGGGGTTTTGATTTTTGCGGATATGTTTGGTGGTTCCCCATGTAATGTGGCATTATCTTTATTTGCAAAAAATGATAAGGTTAGAATTATTACAGGGTTTAATTTACCACTGGTAATAGAAGCAATAATGTATTCTCATAAAAATTTGGATGAACTTACAAAATTATTAATGGAAAAACGTGCAAAAACAATAGTTGATGCAAAAGAAATTTTTCAAAAAGGAAAGAAGTAAAATGCCAATTTTACTTGCAAGAATTGATGACAGATTAATACACGGGCAGGTAGTGGTTGGCTGGGCGCAGGCTTTAAAAGCCAATCACATTGTTGTAATTGATGATGATGTTGCTGGCAATGATATGCAAAAATTTTTGTTCAGAATGGCAACGCCAGATGATATAAAATTATCAATTTTAAAAATTAACGAAGCGGCAGAAATAATAAAAAAAAGAGGATTTGACGATGATTATACAATTTTACTTTTCAAATCCCCTGAAAGTGTTTATAAACTTGTCAAAGCAGGTGGTAAAATTTCTGAAGTAAATATAGGTGGTATGCATTACGGAGAAGGGAAAGTACAATTATTTGATGCGGTATTTGTGGATGAAAAAGATATTGAATTTATCAAAAGTTTAAAAGAACTTAATGTAAATTTAGAAGTAAGAATGGTTCCCACAGACCAGAAAAAAGATATTTTTAAGGCAATATCTGATAAAATTCAGGACAAAGATAAAAAATGATTGAATTTAATAAATTGTTAATTTTATCCATAGTTGCTGCTTTATTAGAATTAGATGTTTATTATGTTGGTGTTTTTTTAATTGCCCAGCCAATTTTTTTAGGGGCATTTGCCGGTTATTTTTTAGGTGATATAAAAATAGGAATTTTATTGGGTAGCATTGTTCAACTCATTTGGATAAATAATCCGCCTGTTGGTGCATTTGTTCCACCTTCTTCATCTGCGATTGCTTTTATATCTACGGTATTTTCTTTGGAAATGATCAAAAATAACGGCAATTTAAATAAAGAGGCATTGCTTATGTTTTGTTTGATAATAGGAATTACAGCCGGTTATTTTATAGGACAGACGGATATATGGCATAGAAAATTAAATGTTAAAATTATTCATTTATTTGAAAATAAAATAAAAGAATGTAAAGAAAAATATATTTATTTAATTCAGATTTTAAGTTTGACAATAAAGTTTTTAAAAGATTTTTTCATTTTTATTGTGATTATTAATGGAATTTTTTTAGCAGAGTCCATATTTATATCCTTGCCCTATCAAATCATCAGGGGCTTAAAAATAGCATTTTGGATTATGCCTATTATTGGTCTTGCAGTTATTTTTAATATGATGGGGACGAAAGAGGGAATGAGATTACACGGTATTATTTTCTTATTATCTTATTTACTCTTTTATTTATTAAAAGGAAATATAAACATATTATTTTTTATTTTAATTATAACACTTTTTGGTTTTTCATTTGCTTATGTTTTAATTTTTAAAAATAAAAAGGCGACAGAATGAAAAAAATTAACTGGCTTGACATTTTTATGGGTGGATTTAAATTAAATTTTTTACAATCATCATGGAATTTTGAAAGATTGCAGAACATTGGATTTTTATTTTCAATTTATTTAATTTTAAAAAAAATTTATAAAAATAACATTGAATTATTAAAAAAGGCAATAGAAAGACACATTGATTTTTTTAATACTAATATTTTTTTTGCATCTGCAGTATTTGGAATGATTGTCAGATTGGAAGAAGAACTTGATAATTCCGATGCACATAAGAAACATACAGAAATCGAAAGTGCAAAGATTGGTGTAATGGGTCCGCTGGCTGCAATTGGTGATTCTATTTTTTGGTCAACAATAAAACCATTTGCTTTACTTATCGGATGTGGTTTTACGTATTTGATGGGCTTTACCCCTGAATCGTTTTTTTATGGTTTTGGTTTATCCGTAATAATTTTTAATTTACCAAGAATAATTATTAAATATTATCTTTTAATAAAGTCATATTACGATTATAACAATTTATTTTTATTGTTGCAAAAAATAAAATTTCAATATATTGTAAAAGTCATAAAAATAGCCGCATTGTTCCTTTTGGGTGCAATTATGGCTGGATTTTTTTATCAAAAGAACTTAAATTTAATTCCTGTTAGATTATTTGATAATGTTTTGTTAATAGTAATTTTTATTTTTATAACAATTGCGTTAAAGAAAAAAACAGTGATATCGCATATAATAATTGCAATTGTTATTTTTTCAATTTTATTATCATATTTAATAACATAAGGTGAAAAAATGAAATATTCACAAAAGGTAATTGTTATTAACAAACTTGGCTTTCATTTGCGCGCAGTTGCAGTATTTGTAAAAGAAGCAGAGAAATTCAAGTCAACAATTAAAGTAAGAAATAAAGAAATAGAAGCGGATGGTAAAAGTATAATGGGACTTTTAACTTTGATTGTGCCACAGGGTTGTGAAATTGAAATAAAAGCTGAAGGACCTGACGCAAAAGAAGCAGTAACGCAATTAGTTAAAGTGGTGCAAAATAAATTTGGGGAGAAAGAATAATGTTCAAAGGTATAGCTGTATCTCCAGGTATTGTTATAGGTCCTGTTTATGTTTTAACAAAAAAAATTGAACAAATTTCAAAAATAGAGACAGGTAAAGTTGATGTAAAAACTGAAATGGAAAAATTTAAAAAAGCAATAGAAAAAACAAAAAATGACATTTTAGCAATTAAGGAAAGAGTTGGCTTTGATATAGGGGTTAAAGAAGCTGATATATTTAATGCGTATTTGCAATTATTAAATGATTCGAGTTTTGTTGGTAAGGCGGAAAACATTATAAAAGAGCAAAAGGTTAGCACAATTTATGCTCTTCAAATGGTCCTTAAGGATTACATTGATTTTTTTAATAAAATATCAGATCAGTATTTAAAAGAGCGAAGCAAGGATATATCTGGTCTCATAGAAAAAATAATTAATAATTTACCCGAGATAGAAAATAATGAACAAAAAATTAATTTTAAAAAGTATATTATTGTGGCAGAGGATTTAACTCCAACTGACACAGCAGAAATGGATAAATCCAGGGTTCTTGGTTTTATTACTGAAAAAGGAACTGTAAATTCTCATACATCAATTGTTGCAAGAGCAATGGAAATTCCCGCTGTTGTTGGGGTTAATGGAGTTCTTTCAATTACAAAAACAGGCGATATCGCTGTTTTGGATGGGGAAAGGGGTGTAGTTATTATAAATCCAGACAAAAAAGTTTTAAAGACATATGAGGAAGAACAGAAAAAGTTTTTATTAAAAAATAGAATGTTAAGGAGATTAAAAAAATTAGAAAGCAAAACATTGGATAACAGAAAAATAGAATTGAACGCAAATATTGAGTTTGCAGAAGAAATAGGTGTGGTAAAAGAAAATAATGCGGATGGAATTGGACTTTTTAGAACGGAATTTATTTATATGAATAGATCTAATTTGCCAACAGAAGAAGAACAATTTAATATTTATAAAAAAGTAATTGAAGAAATGGCACCAAAACCGGTTACAATTAGAACGCTTGATATTGGTGGCGATAAGTATTTTCCATATTTTAAAATTCAACCAGAACCAAATCCATTTTTGGGCTTAAGGGCAATAAGATTATCATTAATAAATACAAATATTTTTAAATTGCAACTGCGGGCTATTTTACGGGCATCTGCATTTGGCAATGTAAAAATTATGTTCCCGATGATCACTATAATAGAAGAATTTGAAGAGGCAAAAAAATTGTTAGAAGAAGTAAAAGCGGAGTTAAAGCAAAAAAAAGTAAAATTTGATGAAAATATAAAAGTTGGTGCAATGATAGAAGTTCCATCTATTGCATTGAATTCTGATTCTCTGGCTCAGATAGCTGACTTTTTTAGTATTGGTTCAAATGATTTAATTCAATACACAATGGCGGTTGATAGAGGCAATGAAGCGGTTTCAAAATTATATAATCCATTAAACCCTGCTGTACTTAAATTAATTAAAATGACAGTGGAAAATGCGCATAAAAATAATATAAAAGTTGCGGTTTGCGGAGAAATGGCTTCAATTCCTGAACTTGCTTTTCTTTTAATTGGATTGGGGATTGACGAACTTTCTATGAATGCAGCATCTTTACTTACGGTGAAAAAAATTATAAGAAGTATTAATTTTAAAGATGCATTTGAAACCGCGGCCGAAGTTTTAAAATTGCAAAAAGCAAGCCAAATATCAAATTTTTTAACGCAAAAAATAAAAGATGCAATTGCAAAAAATTTAAAATCAGGAGAGAAAAATGAAAATTAGAAAAGCTGTTATTCCTGTTGCTGGGCTTGGCACCAGATTTTTGCCATATACAAAAGTAATACCAAAAGAAATGCTGCCTATTTGGGATATACCGGTAATTCAATTTATTATTGAAGAAGCAATAAGTTCTGGTATAGATAGCGTCTTATTTGTTACTTCAAAAGAAAAATATACCATAGAAGATTATTTTGATAGAAATTTTTATCTGGAATATTTTTTAAATAAATCAGGGGATAAACAAAAATTAGAAAAATTAAAAAAGATACCGCAAAATTTTAGAATATATTCAGTAAGACAGAAAGAAGCTCGTGGTTTAGGAGATGCAATTTTACAAGCAGAGGACTTTGTCGGGGATGATTATTTTTCGGTCTTTTTACCTGATGACGTAATTTTTTCAAAAGTCCCTGTTATGAAGCAGATGATTGAAATAACACAAAAATATAATAAATCGGTTATTGGTATAGAACGTGTTAACTGGAAACAGGTAAGTTCATACGGTATTATTAAACCAAAAAAAATTACAAATAGGGTCTATGATGTTCTTGACTTAATAGAAAAACCAAAAAGACAGATTGCTTTTTCAAATCTCGGAATTGTGGGAAGATATATTTTACCGGCAAGTATATTTAATTATGTAAAAAATACAAAACCCGGGGTAAATGGAGAGATACAGATAACCGATTCTTTAAAAAGTTTAATGAAAAACGAGGGCTTGCTTGCTTATGAATTTGAAGGCAAAAGATGTGATACAGGTAATAAATATGATTATCTGATTGCAATTTTAACTTATGCCAGCATGCAGAAGGATTTGAGAAAAAAATTAAAAGACGACATAAAAAAGATATTTTAGGTTTTAAATAAAGAGGAATTTATGAAAGATGGTATAATAATTTTAAATGTAGATAATGAAAAAGCAAAAGAAATTTTTAAAGATAAATTTTCTGAATTTGATATAGAGAAAATTTTTAATTCAATCAAACTTGAATCAATAGAATATTATTTAAAAAATAAAGAAATAAAAATAAAAGTAAATATACAAATAGAAGTAGATGCTAATTTTTTTATCAAACTTAAAAATTATTTAGAAGAGCAGACAGGGCAAAAGGTTTTCTTTAGTTTTAAATTTGAAAAAAATATACCTGACGAATTTTTAATAAATAATTTTTGGTATTTTTTTATTGAGTATTTAGGTGGAAAATGCGCCTGGATTGAAGATATTGTAGTTGAATATAAAGATGAAATGCTAATTTTTTGTGCGACAAATGAATTTATATATAAAAAATTAATTAATGATGAAATAAAAAAAATTTTAAGAAAGTCCTTAAATGAATTTTTTTTAAGGGATTTAAAATTTGATATAAAGCTATCGGAAAAAGATATAAATAAAAAACAGTTTGATTTTAATAAAACAAAAATAAATATAATAATAAATGGTGATGTTATTAAAAGCGATGTGTTAAAAGAAGAAGTAATTAATGGAAAAGTAACGCCAATTTCCGATATTGTAAAAGAAGGTAAATATATAATAGAGGGAAATATTTTTACAAGAGAAGAATATATTAAAGAAATCAAAGACAAAGAAAGATATGTGCTGCTTTTTTATTTAACAGATAAAAAGGACACTTTAAAATTAAAAGCATTTGTTGAAAAAGATGATGACCTTGTAGAAGAATTAAAAAAATTAGAAAATGTACGAGTTGCTGTTGATGTGAAATATGATGAAATTGAGGGCGAATTGATTGGCACTGTAAGAAAAATGCAAAAGGTAAATAAAGAAAAAAGGCAGGATAAAAATTCTAATAAAAGGATTGAATTGCATGCTCATACAAGTATGAGTGCAATGGATTCTGTAATGCAGGTAGAGGACTATCTGGAAACTGCAAAATTTTGGGGGCATAAAGCAGTGGCTATAACTGATCACGGGGTTGTCCATGCATTCCCAAAAGCATTTAAACTTGCCAGCAAAATAGGAATAAAAGTAATTTTTGGTATGGAAGGATATGTTGTAAATAGCGAGGAAAATTTTAAAAATGAAAATTATTTTCACATTATCATTCTTGTTAAAAATCAGGAAGGTTTAAAAAATTTATATAAACTGGTATCTAAATCACATATTAATTATTTTTACAAAAAACCAAGATTGCCAAAAAAAATAATTCAGGAAAACAGAGATGGGTTGCTTCTTGGAACCGCCTGTTATTTAGGCGAATTATATCAGGCAGTTTTAAATAAATGGGATGAGGAAAAAATAGAAAATATAGTAAGTTTTTACGATTTTGTTGAAATACAACCAATTGCAAATAATAAATTTTTAATAAAACAAAATAAAGTTAATACAGTTGATGAATTAAAAGAAATAAATAAAAAAATTTATGAAATAGGAAAAAAATATGGGAAACCGGTTGTAGCCACAGGCGATGTTCATTTTTTAGAAGAAACAGATAAAATTTTCAGGCAGGTTCTTATGGCTGGACAGGGTTATGAAGATGTGGAAGATGATGATTCAGCCGACATTTATTTTAAAACGACAGACGAAATGCTTGAAGAATTCTCATACCTTGGAAAAGAAGTCGCACAGGAAGTTGTAATTGATAATACGTATATAATAAATGATATGATAGAAGAAGGAATTAAACCTGTGCCGGATAAACTCAATCCACCTAAAATAAAGGAAGCAGAAGAAGAAATAACGAATTTAACATGGAAAAGAGCAGAGGAAATTTACGGAAAAAATTTAGACCCAGTCATAAAAAAAAGAATTGAAATTGAACTTGAGGCAATAGTAAAGAATAATTTTAGCTCACTTTATTCAATTGCTAAAAAAATGATTGATAAATCACTTGAAAAAGGTTTCATTGTTGGTTCCAGAGGTTCTGTTGGGTCTTCTTTGGTTGCTTTTTTATGTGGTATATCAGAGGTAAATCCTTTACCGGCGCATTATTTATGTAATTCCTGTAAATACATAGAATTTATGCAAAATGATAGTTCAATTATTGGATTGGATCTTGAACAAAAAAAATGCCCGCAATGTGGAAATTTATTGTCCAGGGATGGCTTTAATATACCTTTTGAAAGTTTTGTTGGTTTTAAAAGAAATAAACCACCAGATATTGATTTGAATTTTGCAGGTGAGATACAGGCAGAAATACATGATTTTTTAAGAGATTTATTTGGCAATGATAAAGTTTATAGAGTTGGAACTATTTCCACACTCCAGGAAAAAGCAATTAAAAAGGACTTTATTGAAAAATTTAGAGAAAAAACAGGAAGAAGTTTAAAAAAAGCAGAACTTGAAAGATTAGCAATCGGCTGTTCAAATGTGAAAAGGTCTACAGGACAGCATGCGGGTGGATTGATTTTGGTTCCAGAAGATAAAGAGATATACGATTTTACCCCAATACAGTTTTCCCCAACAAAAGATGTTATTACAACGCATTTTGAGTATGATTGGTTAGAAAAATCACTGGTAAAAATAGATGCCCTGGGACATGATTTGCCTTCAAGTTTGAACCGTCTCGGCAAGCAACTGAATATAAAAGTAGATGACATTCCGCTTGATGATAAAAAGGTTTTACAGATGTTTAGAGATATTAAAGTACTTGGTTTAAAGCCAGATGATTATGAATATCCTGTTGGGACTTTAGGAATTCCTGAATATGGCACCAAACTTGTAAGAAAGGTTTTAACAAGTGCAAAACCAAAAAATTTCAGCGAACTAATTTATGTTGCAGGGCTTACCCATGGTAAGAATGTATGGGAAAATAACGCGGAAATTCTTATAAAAGAAAAAAAATTAACATTAAAGGAAGTTATATCAGTAAGAGATGATATAATGAATTATCTCATATCAAAAAAAATACCGAGTGATAAAGCTTATGAGATTACCGAAAGGGTAAGAAAAAAAGACCTAACCATAACTGATGAAGATGTTAAAATTATGAGGGAGTACAAAGTTCCTGAGTGGTATATTGAATCATGTAAAAAAATAACTTATATGTTTCCCAAAGCCCATGCCGCAGCTTATGCAATGATGTCTGTAAGGATTGCTTTTTTTAAAATGTATCACCCACTTTATTTTTATGCGGATTATTTTACAAGGCAAATGGACGGCTTTGATTATGAATTTGCATTCTTAACAAAAAAAGAGATAAAATCAAAAATTATGGAATTAATGTTAAGAAAACAAAGGACACAAAAGGAAGAGAAAAATCTTGAAATCCTTGAAGTAATGTATGAAATGAAAGACCGTGGTTTTGAATTTTCAAATGTGGATTTATATGAGTCAGACCCAATAGCGTTCAAAGTAAAAGATGAAAAAATTATGTTACCTTTGATTGCTGTTCCTTCTCTCGGCGAAAAAGCAGCAAAGGTTCTTGAAGAACAAAGGAGAACTAAATTTTCTTCGCTGGAAGACATAAAAAGAAGAACAAAAATAAATAAAAATATAGCACAATTTTTTAAAGATAAAAATATCATAAAAGATATACCGGATACAGAACAGATTGTATTATTCTAAATTATATATATGGTTAAAATTAAAAAAGTTTATTTTTTTTATTTTATAATTTTTATACTTTTCGTAATTTCAATTTTTGATATAATTTTTGAAAATTTTTATAATTATAAATTGTATTTGTTTTATCTTATTTTATTATCTTTTGTCCCTTATCAAGTAAAAGATATACAATTAAACAAAAAATTATTTTTTTCAATTCTTTATTTTATTTTATCCGTTATTTTAATATCATTTGCCCAATACATATTTTCATTTTTTAATGAGAACATAGTAATTTACGGGATTTTACTTATTTTATTAAGTAGTTTTTTATTGTTTTTTTATGAAAAAAATTTTAAAGAAGACACAACAATAAAAATTTTTCCGATTTTTTTAGAATATATACTGGTTGGTTTGATTTTTTTTATTGCAATTTTTTTAAGGGTTTATAAATTAAATGAAATACCACTTGGCATCTGGTTTGATGAGGCGCAGAATGGAAACGAAGTTATTAGGATTCTTGAAAATAACGAAGTGCCTGTTTTTATCCCGAGATTTACACAAATGCCTGCTATGTATTTTTATCTGGGTGCTTTTATGTGTAAATTATTTGGCATTGAAATATTAAGTTTACGTCTTGTTTCTGTTATTGTTGGCTCACTTTGTTGCATCGCATTTTATTTTTTATTAAAACATATTTTTAAAAATTCAAAATATGCATTATTTGGCTCATTTTTAATTTCAACTTCACGCTGGCATATTACTTTTTCAAGGGTTGCTTTTTTGGGCATGCTTTCAATTTTAATAATTGTTTTATGTTTTTATTTTTATCTTAAAATGTTAGATGAAAAAAGAATCGGTTTTGCAATTGTAACCGGCTTGGCAGGTGGATTGGGGCTCTATGCTTTTACCACATCATATTTTTTGATAATTTTTATTTTTTTGCATAACTTTTTTATTTTTTTTAAAAGTCCAAAAAATTTTATAAAAAATAATTTAAAATTATTTTTAATTTTCCTTTTTGCCTTTTTAATTGCCACAATGCCGCTTTTCGTTTATTCTTTAACAAATTACCAGGATTTTACAGCAAGGGCAAAGGATGTAAGTATTTTAAATGATATAAAAAATGAAAAATCATTTATGCCAGTTATAAGAAATATATATAGATATTTTTTAACCTTTAATTTTGCAGGGGATTATAACGGCAGACATAATTTATATAAAAAACCGCTGCTTGATGAGATAAGTGCCGTTTTATTTGTTCTTGGATTTTTAATTAGCATTTTTAAAAGAAAATACAGAAAATTTTTTTTTGCATTTATTATAATGCTTTTGCCGGGAATTTTAACAATAAATATAGAGGCTCCACAGGCATACAGGATTACAGGTGCAATTCCTTTTGTTTATATTCTGGTTGTTATTGCATTATTTGAACTTGAAAAGGTTTTATTGCATTTGAAAGGGAACGCGATTTTTTTAAATCTTTTTTTGTTTTTAATTATTTTATCCATTGGAATAATGAATTTTAATCAATATTTTATTTTATATCCTCAGGAAAAAGCATCCTATATGGATTTTTCTCCAGAAGCAACAGGAATCGGAAATTTTATTTTAAAAAATTCAAATGATTATTATATTCTTGTTTCAAAAGCACAGAAAATGTATGGCTTTTATTACTGGGAACAGAAACAAATTTTAAGTTTTATGACCTACAATAAAGCAAAATTTGATTATATGGAAGATTATAATAAAATAACAATTGATAAATTGATTGAAAAAAAAGGTGTTGCTTTAATAATAAGACCTTCTGATACTGATTATATTGAAAGAATAGAAAAAGAATATCCAGATTCAAAAAAAGAAGAATATAAAAATTATTTTAATGGGGAAATTTTATATATTGTTTATTATATAAATTCTGATAAAATTAAGAAAAGTAAAAATGCAGAATTTATCATATATTTACCGTAATAGAAAAGGAAGAAAAATGAAAGAAGGAACACTTTTTAAATTAGAAAAAAATTTTATAACAGTTGATGAAAATATGTCAATAAAAATGGCTATAAAAAAAATAAGAAAAACATCAAAAAACATAATGGTTTTTTATGTTTATGTAATTGATAAATTCAGGGTTTTAAGGGGTGTTTTGCCTTTAAGAAATTTGCTCCTCGCAAGTGAAAAGCAAAAAGTTAAAGATATAATGATAAGAGAACCGATAGTAATATCAGAAAAACAGGATGATGAGGAAATAGCAGAGATTTTTAAAAGAACAAAATTTCTTGCCTTGCCAGTAGTTGATGATGCTTACCGTATAATTGGAATAATAACTTATAAATATGCTGTTGATGTAATTGAGAGTGAAAGTGTGGAGGATGTATTAAAAATAAGAGGGGCTGACATTCATGTATTTGATAAATCAATTGTGAAACGAATAAAAATAAAATTGCCGTGGCTAATTACAACAGTTATAAGTGGTATTTTATGCGGTATTATTTTAGACAAATTTCAGGTTGCATTAAAAAATATCATAGCCCTTGCATTTTTTATACCGCTTATTACTGCAATGGGGGAAAGTGTGGCGGGACAGGCATCAGCAATTATAATAGAAGGACTTGTTTTAAAAAAAGTAACTGAAAAAAATATGAAAAAAATTTTTTTAACTCAAACTATGGAAGGATTATTAATGGGTTTAATTATAACATTTATTATTTTTTTTATAACCCTTTTCTGGCTAAAAAGTTTTCTTGTAATGCAGATTGTTAGTTTATCGATTTTTCTTGGTATAATCGTTGCAACTGTGAATGGGACATTAGGCCCTGTTATATTAAAAAAAATTGGATTAGACCCTGCAGCATCAACAAATCCTCTGGTTTTTGCAATAACTGATATAACCATACTTATTATATATTTTGGAAGTGCTGTATTATTAATAAAATGAAATGATTATGAGGTTTTTATGCAAAGCGAATTAAAGAATTTTTTAAAGAAATATCATATTGAATTTGTTTTAGCAACCTTGATTTTCATAATTATTACGCACTTTTTTTATGTTTTTGCAGGAACTAAATTTATTTCTTTATTAAAAGAAAATATACTTATTTACAATATAATTCTGGTAATACTTTCTTTAATTATTTTTTTAATTGCGAAAATTTCATATCCGAAAATATATAAGTTTAAAATACTTTTAACTGGCTACATACTTATTGCTTTTTATATTATTTTTATTTTGATAACATCAAAATTACCATTTGATTTAAAAATTTTAGGAATTGATCTGGATTTTTATAAAAAAGCATTGGAACCACCGGAACATTTTCCACTAAAATTTTTATTTACCCTGTTAAATTTGAATATGATATTTATTATCTCAGTAAAACCAACCATCAATTATTATGATGGCCAGAGGTATTCATTATTTGCAATGCTCATTAATATAATTATTTATATTTATTTACTTTTTTTTATTGCTGGTAAATTTTCCGGGGCTCATCCTGAAATTTTTCCGACTAAATTTGTTATTTTATTTAATAAAAATTATCAGATATTGAATCTATTAATTTTAATACTTGTTATGCTGTTTTCAATTTTTAATATAGAAGAGGAACATAATTATGGCAGTATAATAATGTCAATGTCAATTATGAGTTTTTATTGTGCTTTAAATTCTGACGCTTACTGGCCTGTAAAGATGATGCTTCTTGTTATGGCATTGATTATTATAACAGGAATGTTTGTTCATTGGATAAATTGTTTACACCATAAGGCGCATTATGACCCTTTGCTAAAAATTTATAATAGGCAATTTATGAATAACATAATTCAAGGAGTTGCTGATATAAAGATGGAAAAGGAATTTAGTATTTTAATGTGTGATATTGACCATTTTAAAAAAATAAATGATACCTATGGGCATGAAGCAGGAGATATTGTTCTTTATAATGTTGCTCAAACAATAAGAAATGCTGCTTTGCCAGAAGGAATAACATGCAGGTACGGCGGCGAAGAAATAATTGTTTTTTTAAAAAATAAAGTTGATGATGAAGCGATTAGCAAAGCGGAAAAAATAAGAAAAGCAGTAAAGAAATTAAAAGTAAAAATGAAAGGGAAAACCATAACAATAACAGTAAGTATTGGTGTTGCAAGCGCTAAAAAAGAAAAAGTAGATATAGAAAAAATAATAAAACTCGCTGATGAAAGTGTTTATAAAGCAAAAAAAAGAGGCAGGGATAGAGTTGTTTTTGAAAATAAATAAAGGAGGGGAAATTATGAAAAAAATATGCATTGTGTTTATAACTGTTGATAAAAAAAACGCAGCAATGAAAATAGTTAATCAACTCTTAAATAAAAAATTAGCTGCATGTATAAATATAATAGAAAATATTAAATCCTGTTACTTATGGAAAGGAAAAATTGAAAAAGCAAAAGAAGTTTTATTAATAATTAAAACAGGTAAAAACAAAATTGAAGATTTGATTAAATTTGTAAAAAAAATTCATCCTTACACAGTTCCTGAAATAATAGCTTATGATATTATAAAAGGTAATGAGGACTACATTGATTGGGTTATAAGTGAAACAACAAAATGAAAAAGCAATCTGCAAAATTCAGTTTTTTGCTTGCGACAGGTGTTTTTTGCTTTTTTTTATTTATTTTTTTTATAACAGAAAAAAGGGGAACTGGCTATTTAATTTCAAAAGTACTTTATTCTTTATTTCTTGCGATTTTTACTTTTTTAATATTTTATACCGGAAAAATTTCACACTACAGGAGTTTATTTTTTATCATATCAGCCATAAGTTTTATAATTTTTTATAAATTTAAATTATGGGGAATAACAGGAAATTTTTTTATTGCTCCGCAAAAAAATGTTCCAGAAGTTCCTGTATGCCACATTGCACTTGCATCGAATTTTTTTATAACTTTTTTAGACCAGTTAAAAGCAATTTTTGTTTATGGCTGGGATAAGTGGGGGTTTTATACAATCGGTGTTTTTTATATTTTTTCAACTTTGGCGATCGGGCAGGGGTTTTGCTCATGGGTATGTTTTTATGGTGGCATAGATGAATTTTTTAGCAAGCTTTTTAAAAAAAGGGCTATTAAATTAGATAGTGTCCCCGGCAATGTTCGGGATTTTCCACTCGGGTTTTTACTTTTTTTATTGCTTTCTTCAATAATTTTGTTTGAACCGATTTTTTGTTTGTGGTTTTGCCCATTAAAAATGACAACTGCTTTTTTAAACAACGGAGAGACCTTAACTTATAAAATACAGATAATTATTTTTGTTTTGATTGGAATTGTTTTTTTGGTTTTACTGCCACTTTTAACAAAAAAAAGAACATTTTGTTCTTTTATATGTCCATTTGGGGCTTTTATTTCAGTTGCCGGGCGAGTAAATCCATATAGATTGGAAATAGAAAATGAAGAATGTAAAAAATGTGGTAAATGTATTTCTGTATGTCCATCACTTGCAATAAAAGATAATTATGAAATCACAAATTACTGCACAAAATGTTTTAAATGTGTGGATGAGTGTCCGGAAAATGCCATTAAATTAAAGTTGATAAAAAATAATTCAGATAGTTTATTTATTTTTTTTATTTTATCTGCAATAATTTTTGGTGGAACAATTTCCTCGTTTTTTATACCAGAGGTTTTTTATCTGCTGTTGAATTTAATAAAGGTATAAAAATATGGAAATTGTAAATGGTTTTTTGCTCGGTATTTCTTCCGGCTTTAATTGTTTGCTTTCCTGTACTCCATACCTTGTTCCATTTTTTCTTGCAGAAGAGAGAGATTTTAAAAAAAACATAATAATGGTTTTAAAATACCTTGCGGGAAGATTATTTGCTTATATCACACTTGCGGTTATTTCTTCAATAATAGGAATAACATTGAAAGAAGTTAAAATATCTGAAAAAATTTATTCATTGTTTTTTATCATATCCTCAATTTTATTATTTTTATTTGTTTCAGGCAAAAATTTTCATTTTTTTCTTTTTAAAAAGATAAAATCAGTAACATCCCAGTTACCATTTGTTGTTGGATTTTTTAATGGTTTAAATTTTTGTCCACCACTTATCATTGCCTTCTCAATTGGAATTACAGTTGGTGATATAATTAAAAGTATTTTATTTTTTACATTCTTTTTTATAGGGACTTCATTTTATATGTTACCATTTGTTTTTTCTGGTTTTTTAACAAAATTTGAAAGCATAAAAAATGCAGGAAAAATTGCGGGATTTTTAGTATCTATATGGTTTTTTTTGTATGGTATTATTTTACTATTTAAATAAATTTTTATTTAATATATAATAACTCAAAATCGCAATAGCGATTTTTGGGTAATAAAATTATTTATGCAGTTTAATGACAACTTATTTTTGTTATTGGCGTCTAAATAAATAAAATTTTTTAAGCAGGAGAAAAAAATGATAAAAAAATTCTTAATTTTAAGCACATTTTTTTTAATTTTTATAAATTACATAAATGCTATGGAAGAAGATTATTCTGTTGCATATATAAATGATTATGAAGGCGAATGCGAAATAAAAAGGAAAGGAAAAGATATAACAGAAGCGATTTCTGATATTTATGTGCCGCTTTACGAAGGTGATGTTGTAATAACAGGGATGGGAAGCATTGCTGAAATTATTTTTGATGACTCAACAATTGTGAGATTAGACCCGGAAAGTAAAATTTTAATAAAGGACTTAACAAGGGAAAAAAATAAAAAAACAATAATTGATTTATTAAAAGGTAAAATAATTGCAATTGTAAAAAAACTTATAAAAGAGGAAGAATTTACTGTAAAAACAAAGATGGCAATGGCTGCTGTAAAAGGCACTGAATTTATTGTGGAGGCAGGGGATGAAGAAAAGGTTGGGGTTTATGAAGGGCAGGTGGAGGTTTCGGGAATTGATTTACAAGGCAATGTTTTGCACAAAGTAATTGTTGGTAAAGATAAAGAGACAGTAATTTCAAAAAAATTAAGAGGGCCCGAAAAACCAAGGAATTTAAGTAAAAATTTTATAAAGAGATTTAAGGAAGTCAAAGATTTAAGAGAAAAAATTGAAATGATAAGGAAGTTAAGGGCTAAAGGAAATATAAAAGAATATAAATTAAAAAGAAGGATTCAGAAAATAGAAAATATAAAAATGATGATGAGAAATAATCCGCAAAGATATAAAAATTTAACAGAGGGGCAAAGGAAATTAGTTGATAAATTAATTCAAATGCAACCATATTTGGAAAAACAATTAGATGATATTAAAAGAAAAGAAAGGGAGCAGAGGATGAAGGTTTATTTAAAAGAAAAAAAGAAAGAGGAGAAAAAATGAAAAAAACAGTAATTTTATTTATTTTATTTTTTGTTTTTTGTGTTATGGTTTTTGGAGAAGAAAATAAGACAACAATAATAACAATAGAAGAAAAAACCGTATATGATATACTCGGGCATGAGGATTTGGCAATGAATATTTTGGCTGGATGGGGGATATCATCAGCAATTTCTGGTTCGATTTTGCTTTTTAATGAAAATGAATTTTTGAAATCAATGGGCATACAAAACATATTATTTGGTTTTGCCAATTTGGGAATATCTTTATGGCAGAAAAATTTAATTAATGAAAAAATTAAAAATGGTTTTGATGAGCAAACTGAGCCAGAAAGTTTTCAAAATTTATTAAAATATGGTTTTTTCATTGACCTGCTTGTGATGGGTATAGGAACTGGAATGTATTTGTATGGCAATGAACAGATAAGAGGCCATGGTGCTGGAATTTTTATACAGGGATTTTTTCTGATGGCTTTTGATGGGGTTAATTTTTTAATAAGCAAAAATTTAAGCAAAAGATTTGAGGAATAAATTCAGCAAATAAAAAATTTTTAAATTTCATATTGTTAAATCTGGGGCCAGACCCCACTTTTAACATTATCTATAAGTTGGGATTAAGGTGAGAGGGGTATAAATATACAAGAATTTTTTAAAAATTCTTGACTATTAGCCATATATTGAGAGATAATTACTAAAAGTTATTTATGATTTCATAGATAAAAAGGAGGAAATTATGTTTATTGGGTTTACAGGACCAAATGCATCAGGAAAAGGAGAAGCAATAAAATACCTTGTTGAAAAATATAAATTTATATCAACATCCCTGTCAGATATTATACGTTCTGAAGCAAAAGCACGCAATTTAGAACCTACACGGGAAAATTTGATAGCAATTGGAAATGAATTAAGACAAAAAGAAGGACCTTCGGTTCTTGCAAAAAGAGCAATACAAAAAATAAAAAATATGCCACAGGCAGTCATAGATAGCATAAGAAATCCTTTTGAAATAGAAGAACTTAAAAAGAATTTAAAAAACTTTAAATTAATTGCAATAACAGCAGATATAAAAATTAGATTTGAAAGGGCAAAAAAACGTGGAAGAATAGGAGATGGAACAACCTTTGATGAATTTCAAAAGCAGGAAGAAAAAGAATTAAGGGGGGATGAGAATTCACAGCAACTTTTAAAATGTATGGAAATGGCGGACTTTACAATTGATAATTCAGGAGAAATTGGGGAACTGCATAAACAACTTGATAAAATTTTACAGAAATTAAATTACAAACCATATAAAAGGCCAACTTGGGATGAATACTTTTTAAAAATGGCATATCTTGTTGCTGAAAGGTCAACTTGTTTAAGACATCATGTTGGTGCGGTTATTGTAAAAGACAACCATGTAATAAGCACCGGCTATAATGGAGCAGCGGCAGGGGTTAAAGATTGTCTTGAACTCGGATGTTTGCGTGATCAGCTGGGAATTGCATCCGGGACAAGGCATGAAATATGCAGAGCAATTCATGCAGAACAAAATGCAATCATACAAGCGGCCCTTCATGGCAAAACCACGCAGGGTGCAACAATTTACTGCACACATTCTCCCTGCATAATATGTGCAAAAATGATTGTGAATGCAAAAATAAAAAGGTTTGTAACTTCAAATTATTATCCTGATAAATCCTATGAGGATTTATTCAAGGAAGCCGGGGTGGAATTTGTAATAATTGACAGACCTGATTTGCAGATAACCACACTTGACTAAGATGAGATTTTGTTTTATTTTTTCTTTTCTTTTTTTTATAAATAATATATTTTCATTAAATACTCTGGATTTTAAAAAATACTTTGAAAATTATGAAAAAAAGTATATTATTTATATTTCAAAAGAGCAAAAGAAGTTATTTTTAATTGATGATAAACAGAAGGTTATAAAAGAATACAAAATTGCAACTGGTGCAAATGAAGGACCAAAACTTTATTCCGGCGATAATAGAACGCCAGAAGGTGAATACGAAATAACAAAGATTTTATCATATAAAAAACCGCAGTATTTAATTGAAAAAGAAAAAAGTTTAAATAAAAAAGAATTAAAAAAACTCTTGCAAGAATATGAAAAAGGAAAACTTGAATTAAAAAAAATGAATGATACTTATTTAAGGGCAAAGGATGGACATAAAAAATTTGGAACAGAAGAGGACTTGGGTTATAATTCTTATGGACCTGTGTTTATAAGGATTAATTATCCAAATGAACAGGATAAAAAAAATTATGAAAAGGCAAAAAAAGAAAATAAGATACCAAAAGAGAATGGTAATTTTAAATCAATTGGTACAGGCATTGCAATTCATGGAACAAATGATGAAAATTCAATAGGGCACAATGCTTCCTCTGGTTGTGTAAGAATGAGAAATGAAGATATAGAAGATTTGTTGTTTTACATAGAACCAAAATTAAAAGTAATAATAAAAGGAGGAAAAGATGAGTAAAGAAGTCAAACTTTCTGCAAAGGCAAAAGAAAAATCGGATTTATTAAATGAAGTTTTTAAAGAAATTGAAAAAGTAATTGTTGGACAGAATAAAATGGTAAAATCATTAATTCTTGGTCTTTTGTGCAGAGGGCATATTTTGCTTGAAGGTGTTCCAGGGCTTGCAAAAACACTTGCGGTAAAAACCCTGGCAAAGACCATTCAGGCAAAATTTTCAAGAATACAATTCACTCCCGACCTTTTACCTGCTGATTTAACAGGTACGAGAATTTATAATGCCAGAACAGGAACCTTTTCAATTTCTTTTGGTCCAATTTTTGCAAATATAATTCTTGCTGATGAAATAAACAGGGCTCCGGCAAAGGTGCAATCCGCCTTACTTGAAGCAATGCAGGAAAAACAGGTTACAATTGGTGATAAGACATTTCAACTTGAAGAGCCATTCATTGTTCTTGCAACTCAGAACCCGATAGAAACAGAAGGAACCTATCCTTTACCCGAAGCACAGGTTGATAGGTTTTTAATGAAAGTAATAATTGCTTATCCATCGCCAGAAGAAGAAATAGAAATAATAAATAGGACTACAACGGGCAAAGAAATAGAGGTTGCAACAATTTTAAAACCAAAAGATATTCTTGAAATGCGTGAAATAGTTGATGAGATATATGTGGATGAAAAAATTAAACGTTACGTTGTTGATATTGTATTTGCAACAAGAAAGCCGGAAGATTATAAATTGCAGATTTCTCATTTAATTGATTTTGGTTGCTCGCCCAGGGCTTCAATAAATCTTATTTTGGCGGCAAAGGCAAATGCATTTATAAATGGTAATGGCTATGTATCGCCTGATGATATAAAAGAAGTAATTTATGATGTGCTGAGGCATCGCCTGATTTTATCCTATGAAGCAGAGGCAGAGGAAATAAAGCAGGACGATATAATAAAACAAATTATAAATAAAATAAAAGTTCCATAAAAATGATATCCAGGGAAATTTTAAAAAAAATAAAACGTATTGATATTACAACAAAATACCTTGTGAATACTATTTTACAGGGAGAATACCTTTCTACTTTTAAAGGTAGAGGTATTGAATTCACAGAAGTCAGAGAATATGTGGAAGGCGATGATGTCAGGACTATTGACTGGAATGTAACTGCGAGAATGAATTTTCCTTATGTTAAAACATTTATAGAAGAAAGAGAATTGCAGGTTATTTTTGCAGCAGATATGAGTGGCTCTCTTCTTTCCGGTTCTAAAGAAAATTTAAAAAATGAATTGCTATTTGAGTTTGTTGCAACATTAGGGCTTACGGCAAATCAGAATAACGATAGGGTTGGATTTCTGGGCTTTACTTCAGGACTTGAAAAATATATACCACCTAAAAAAGGCAAAAAACATGTATTGAGAATTATAAGGGAGATTTTATATCACGAAATAAAAAATAAAGAAACAAATATAAATTTTGCTTTAAATTATCTAAACCATATTTTAAAGAAAAAAAGCACAATTTTTTTTATTTCTGATTTTTATGATAAAAATGATTTTTATGATTCACTTAAATCCCTTAGGCATTATCATGATATTATAGCGGTAATTGTAAGGGATGACTTTGATTATGAAATTTTACCGGTTGGGTTAATACCTTTTTTTGATGTTGAAAAAGGACGGACTGTATGGCTTGACACTTTTGATAAAAATGCAGTTGATAAATTTAAAAAAGAAAGTTTAAATTATGATAATAAATTAAAAAAGATGTTTAATTCCCTTGGCATTGATTATATAACAATAACCTGTGGCAAATCATTTATAAATGATTTAATTGCATTTTTCAAAAAAAGAGAAAGACGACTGATGAGGGGATAAAATGATTTTTTCAAATATTAATTTATTACCTTATTTAATAGCGGGATTTATATTTTTTTTATTAGTTATTTTCTTAAAAAATATAAATTATAAAAAAATAAATTTTTCAAATTTCTTATCTCTTTCAAAAATAAAAAGTGAAATAAGTATATCTTATTTGATTACTGATTTGTTAAAAATTGTTGGCTTGATTTTCTTGATAATTGCTGTTTTAAGGCCTCAAAGTGTTAAAAAAGAAACAACAGAAAAAATAAAAGGCATTGATATTATTATTGCCCTGGATGTTTCAGGAAGTATGCAGGCGGATGATTTAAAACCAAATAGATTAGAAGCGGCAAAACTTGTATGTAAAAATTTTTTGGATGGGCTTAAGTCGGATAGGGTTGGGCTCGTTGTTTTTGCTGGAAAAAGTTTTACCCAGTGCCCATTGACAATTGATTATGAAATCATAAAAAATTTTATAAACCAGATTGATTTTCAGACAGTAAGAATTGATGGGACAGCAGTTGGCGATGCCATTTTAAATGCAATAAATAGATTAGAAAATTCAAGGTCTTCAAAAGTGATAATACTAACAACCGATGGGGTCAGTAATACCGGTTTTTCTCCAATTGAGGCAGCAAAAATGGCAGCGGCAAAAGATATTAAAATTTATACTGTTGGGATTGGTAAAAAAGGAGGTGCCCCAATGATGACCTATGATAGATTTGGTGTGAAAAGGCAGGTCTATGACAGATTCACAGGACAACCTTTAAAATGGGAAGAACCGGATGAAAAAACACTTACGCAAATTGCAGATATTACAGGCGGCAGATATTTTAGAGCAACTGATGAAAAAAGTTTAAAAGAAATTTATGATTTGATTGCAAAAATGGAAAAGCAGGATATTGATGTAAAAACATATAACAGGTATGAGGATAAATTTTATGGCTTTTTATTTACCGGATTTATAATTTTATTTATTGCTTTAATTTTAGAAATTTTTAAATTTACGCGGGTAATTGTATGAGATTTGGAAATGAAGATGTCTTAAAATTATTTTTTATATTAATGCCTTTATTCATTTATTTTTTTTATAAAATATATGTGATTTTAAATAATTATAAAAAATTTCTTGATTCAAAGATACAAACAAAAATTTTTTATAAAATATCATTAAAAAGCATAATTTTAAAATATTTTTCACTTTTCTTAGCATTTTTCTTTTTTACTTTAGCACTTGCGAGACCTTTGGGAGAACCAATAAAAACCGAAATGGAATTTAAAGGAATAGATATAATGGTTTTAGTTGATGTTTCATCAAGTATGGCTGCAATTGATATTATGCCAAACAGAATGGAAGCGATTAAAAAGGGACTTAAAGAATTTCTGGATTTATTAACAGGTGATAGAATTGGAATTATAACTTTTGCCGGAGTTGATTTTGTTCAATGCCCATTAACAATTGATTATGACGCCGTTGATTTAATAATAGATGGCATTTATCCTGGTATGTTGTTTAAAGATGGAACTTATCTTGGGAATGCAATAAAATCGGCAATTGAAAGATTGGAAATAGATGCAGGCAAATCAAAGGTTTTAATTTTAATAACAGATGGAGAAAATACAGGCGGCATTTCGCCTTTGGATGCGGCAAAAATTGCAAAAGAAAAAGGGATTAGAATTTATACAATTGGAGTTGGAACAAAAGAAGGTGGAAAAATACCAGAAGGAACTGATTTTTTTGGCAGAACTTATTTTAAGACATATCAGGGAGAAGTTGTCATTTCAAAACTTAACGATTCAGAATTAAAACAAATAGCAAGTATAACAGATGGGAAATATTATAGATTAACTGATGCAAATTTGTTCAAATCAATAGTTAATGATATAAAAAACATAGAAGAGAATAAGACAAAAATAAAGAAGACCGTGAAATATAAAGAAAATTACCAAAAATTTTTATTATGGGGTTTGATTTTTTATTTGATTTCAGCCATAATTGGAATTGAAAACTATTTAAAAATTAACCACAAGGCAACAAAAATTTGAAGTAAAGCAAGAACTATATTTAAAAATTTTCTATCGGCTACAATTGAAATTCTCGAACCAATTATTGCACCTAAAAATACAGTTATTGCTAATGGCAAAAGTAAATTTAGATTTACGTTTCCAATAAGGGAATGCCCTAAAAGTCCAGTTAATGCAGTAAAAACAATCATTGCCGAGGATGTGGCGGCAGCAATTTTAATAGGTGTTTTGAAAACCAAAGTCATTAAAGGAACTTTTGCAAAACCGCCACCAATACCGAGGATGCTTGATATAAATCCAGCAATTAATGCAACCGGAATACCATACCACATATTTATTGAATAATAACCATCTTTGTGTTTTTTATGTATTACACCAAATTTTTTTTCTGGTTTTTTGTCTGAAATTTTTTGTGGCACAAAAATCAGTATTGATGAAATAATCATAACAATGGCAAAGGTGATTTCCAAAACACGGGCTGGAAATAGTTTTGAATTATAACTGCCAATAAATGCGCCAATCATTGTAGCAGGTTCTAAAATTAAAATTATATGCCAGTCAATTAATTTTTTAGTGTTATAAATTAAAGCGGCAGTTAAACTCATAACTGCCATTATGGCAAGTGATGTTGAAACTGCCTGATGAAAAGCGACCCCGGCGTTTAATAAAATGGGAACATAAAAAACACCGCCACCTAAACCGAGCATTGAAAAAAGAACTGAAATACATAAAAAAAGTAAAATTAAAATAGAATTCAATTGTAAAGTCCTTTTTTGTAATTTGACTTTATTTTTATTAATTCAAAAAACATTTTTATTGAGTCCTTGACTGCTTTTACCTTTGTTCCTTTTACATCATACCATTCAACGGGATATTCTTTTATTTTGTAATTTTTTGCATTTGCAATAAAAAGAATTTCTGGGTCAAAACCAAAATCAAAAATTGTTTGTCGGGAAAAAATAATTTTTGCCACTTCTTTTTTAAAACTTTTAAAACCACATTGCGTATCTTTTATTTTTAATCCAAGTATTATTCTAACGAGTATATTAAAAAATCTTCCCATTAAATCTCGCCATATTGGTTGTCTTATCTTTTTTTCTGCTCCTTTTACAGCGCGTGATGCAATAACAATGTCAAATCCCATTTCATGATGTTTTAAAAAGTGATTTAAAAATTCAATCGGGGTTGAAAGGTCTGCATCAGTGAATAAAATGATATCATTATTTGCTTCTAAAACCCCGCGTCTTACACAGAAACCCTTCCCCATATTTTTTTCATTATTTAATAATTTTATTTGTAAATTTTTATAATTTTTTACTAAATCCGCTGTTTTATCCGAACTGCCATCATTTACAACAATAATTTCTGTTTTTAATTCCTTATTCGCTTTTAAAAACTCATTAATTTTATTCAAAGTTTTATCCAATCTCTTTTCTTCATTATAAGCTGGAATTACTATTGATACTGAATACATTTTTTCTCCTGTTATTTTATTATAGAAAAAATAATAATATAAAAAAAATAAAATGTCAAAAGAATAAAACACTCTGAAAATCGCGATAGCGATTTTCAGAGAAAAATCAAAATATAAAAGTATATTTAAAAACAAACAAAAATTATAAAAATTTTTTTAATTATTCACCTAATATTTGGGTGATTTAAAAATTAAATTTTTCCTTTATTTTATTATATTTTTAGCCCCAAAATCGCTTCTATCGCGATTTTGGGGAACACGCCCAATCGCTACAGCGATTTTCAGGAACGCGAGTTTTTACAAACAAAAATGTAATGGGATAAATATATTAAATTAACCATAAAAATAATCGGGCATAAAAATCTGCTTGACAAAAAAAATGGCAGGTATAAAATTATTTACAATTTAAAATTAAATAAAGGAGGATTTATTTATGAGTTATATTGAAGTTATAAAAGCAAGGCAGATTTTAGATTCGCGCGGAAACCCCACAGTTGAGGTTGATGTTATAACCTGTGAAGGTGTTCTTGGCAGGGCAGCAGTTCCTTCCGGAGCATCAACAGGAACAAAAGAAGCAGTTGAGTTAAGAGATGGCGACAAGAAAAAATATAACGGAAAGTCCGTTTTAAAAGCAGTTGAAAATGTAAATAAAATAATTGCAAAAGAATTAAAAGGAATGAGTGTTTTTAATCAGGTTGCCATTGATAAGAAAATGATAGACCTTGATGGTTCTGAAAATAAGGGAAAACTTGGTGCTAATGCAATACTTGGAGTATCTTTAGCAGTTGCAAAGGCAGCGGCGAATACATTGAAATTACCTTTATATAGATACATAGGTGGAACAAATGCAAAGACCTTGCCTGTTCCAATGTCAAATGTTATAAATGGTGGAGCCCATGCTGATTCAAATGTTGATTTGCAGGAATTTATGATTATGCCAATTGGCGCTCCTTCATTTTCTGAAGCAATAAGGTGGGGGGCAGAAACATTTCATGCATTAAAGGCGGTTTTAAAATCAAAAGGATATAATACAGCAGTTGGTGATGAGGGTGGATTTGCACCAAGTTGCAAATCAAATGAAGAACCTCTACAACTCCTTGTTGAAGCAATTGAAAAAGCAGGTTATAAACCAGGAGATGATATTGCAATTTCAATAGACCCTGCTGCATCTGAATTTTATGATGAAGCAAAAAAAAGATATGTATTTAAAAAATCAACAAAAGAAGAATTAACATCATCACAGATGGTTGATTTTTATGTGAACCTTGTAAATAAATATCCAATTGTAAATATAGAAGATGGTATGGCAGAATTTGACTGGGAAGGGCATAAATTATTAACAGAAAAACTCGGAAATAAAATACAAATAGTTGGCGATGACATTTTTGTTACAAATCCGAAAATTTTAGCAAAAGGAATAAAAGAAGGAATCTGCAATTCAATTTTAATTAAAGTAAATCAAATAGGGACTTTAACTGAAACACTTGATACAATTGAAATGGCAAAAAGAGCAAATTATACAACTGTTGTTTCCCATCGTTCAGGAGAAACAGAGGACTCAACAATAGCAGATATTGTTGTTGCAGTAAATGCAGGACAGATAAAGACAGGTTCTTTTTCAAGAACTGACAGAATTGCAAAATATAATCAGTTATTAAGAATTGAAGAAGAACTTGGAGATAATGCCATATTTGATGGAAAAGCAATTTTTTATAGTGTAAAAAAATAAGTATGTAAACTTTTTCAGCACTGCCAACGTCTAAAAATTAAAATAAATTAAAGTATCTGGTGATTAATGATGAAAAAAGTTATATTTTTGATGTTTATTTTAGGAACCATAGTTAATTTTACTTTTGCAATTTCTTTTTTTGATATAATTGCAGAAGGTTTTTCATATAATTTACAAAATAATTATCAAAAAATTAATATTAAAGATAAAATCAGTAAAAAACATAAAAATTTACCAATAAAAGAAACTAAAAAATATAATAGTGTAAATTTTAATTTTGAAGAAAGTGAAAAAATAAAAAAGACAGAAGGAAAAAACTTTAATTTAATTAAATATTCATATAAGACACAGGACGTTTCACTTATTAACAAAGATTATAAAGATATTTCAATTAGATATTTTTTTAACACACCTTTTTTACTCACAAATCAGCAAAAAAAATAATCCAATTCCTTTTATAGGGTAATAATTTAGTAATTATTATCAATTATATTCTAAATTTTCTAATGAAAGGAGGTGATTACAGATGAAAAAATTATTAGCAGTTTTAATGGTATTAGCATTTGCAGCAGTAGCATTTGCAGCAGAAGAAAAATCAGCAGCAAGTAAAGCAGCAGCTCCTGCAGCAACAGCAGTTACTTCTGCATCAGAAGTAACTCCAGCAGCACAGGCAGCTCCTGCAAAAAAAGTAAAGAAAGCAAAAAAAGCAAAAAAAGCTGCAGCAAAACCAGCAGAAGCAGCACCAGCAGCAACAGCAGAAACTACACCAGCAGCAAAATAATTAACTTAGATGCTATTTAAAATAAGACAGGCAGGTAAAAATAACTTTACCTGCTTGTTTTATTTTTGTTATAATAGTCCAAAATTTTTAAAAGGTGAATAAGGAATTTAGATGAATATATTGAAAAAATGGAAATTTATTTTAGATACAGGTAATTTACCAAAAGGTGAAAGTTTTGATTTTGTGAGTAAATGGCTTCTTGCAACAAGGGCAGAAGTTTTCTCAATGACCTTAACTTCGGTTTTAATCGGCGCATTACTTTCCGCAACAAGTGGTTATTTTAATTTATTTTACTTAATTCTTATTTGCATTGGTATGATACTCGCCCATGCTTCAAATAATTTAATCAATGATTATTTTGATTACAAACAGGGACTTGATACAAAGGATTATTACAGAGTGCAATATGCACCGCATCCAATTGTATCAGGACTTATGTCAGAAAAAGAATTATTATCTGCTTTTTTTATTTTTGGGCTCATAGAACTTATAATTGCAATTTATTTATTTTGGAAAGTCGGCGTTTTAGTCCTTGTGTTGGCAATTATTGGTTTTCTTTTAAGTGTATTTTATGTTGCGCCACCTTTAAAATTAAAATACATTGGACTTGGCGAAATAATTATTTTTCTAATCTGGGGACCATTGATTACTGGAGGCACTTATTATGTAATGGCGAAAAATTTAAACTGGAATATAATTTTGGCATCAATTCCTTATGGACTTGTAGTAATGAATGTTTTGCTTGGAAAACATCTTGACAAATATGATAAAGATAAAGAAAAAAATGTTAAGACATTACCTGTAGTTCTTGGGTTTAAAAATGCAATAAAATTTGCAAAGATAAATACCGCAATGTTTTATGTGGTTGTTATTTTACTCGTGTTATTTAGAATAATAACTCCATTTGCTCTATTATGCTTTTTTTCAATAAACAGATTCAGGGTTCTTATGAACATATTTGACACAAAAAAACCAGAAACAAAGCCGGATTTTTTTCCAGATATATGGCCACTTTGGTATGTTGTCTGGGCTTTTTGGTTTAATAAGATGGCAGGTGGACTTTTTATTCTTGGATTATTACTTGGCATTTTTATAAAAATATAAAAAATTATGAAAAATAAAATTTATCAAATTTTTAGAGATATAGAAAATATGATTATAGTATCAGATGATATTGAATTAAAAGAATTTTTTTCACAATTTTATAAATTAGTAAATTTAGACGATCATTTTGATTATTCAAATACTTTGATTTATTTTGATGATTTAAAGAATTTTGATAGTTCAAGAATAAAATGTAAATATGTATGGAGTAAAAACGAGTTGCCTGAAAATTTGAAGAAAGATTTAAAAGATAAAATAATAGTTGAAAATAAAGATATAAAAGAAGAATATATATTTAATTTTTTAAGAGATTGCAGTGTGTGAAAAATATTTTTTAATTTTTAAGAAAGGAAAAAAATGGAACCCAAAGATTTTTTATCAAAAAATGTTTTTGCAGTTGCTGGTTCTTTCAGAGATGAAAGTAAATACGCATATCAGATTTTCAGGCGTTTAAAGGCAATAGGAAAAAAGGTTTATCCAATAAATAAAGTTATAAAAGAAGTTGATGGCGAAAAGACATACGAGACAATAAAAGAAATTCCAGAAAAAGTAGAAGTGGTAAATTTAGTAACACCGCCTGAAATATCTTTAAAAATAGCAAAAGAATGCAAAGAACTGGGAATAAAATTTTTATGGGCACAGCCGGGCGCGTCGGATGAAAATTTAATAAAATATTGCGAGGAAAATAAAATAAATTTATTACATGATGTTTGCGTTCTTATAGAAAGTGCTGAATAATTTAAAAAAATTTTTTCTTAAACTATTCCTTGTGGGTAATGGTTTGCCTCAATTTGGGTTGAGAGTTAGAGAGAGGGGCGATTGCATTTAAATCCCCTCTTACATTCTTTCTCCCTCTCCCTTATCCCAAAAAGGCGAGGGGTAAAGCACTTGAAATTACTACTTGAATTTTAATAACAGGAATCAAAAATATTGCCCCAGAACAACATAATTTTTTAAAAAATTGCATAACACAAGTCCTGGGCAGGTTTTTGAAGAATATAAAGATTATTGTGATTTTTGAAATTAAATATATTGTTTTTTAAATTCCTGTATTGATTCTTCTTTATCCCACCATATTTTAAAATCAGAATTTATTTTTTGAACTTTTCCGGTTTTAGATGATAAATATGCTTTATGCAATATTTCAATTATGTGCATGGAATGGGCTGCATTATAAACCGGTTGTTTTTTATTTATTATGTAATTAATAAATTTTCCCATTATGTCATCTTCTGGCTTAAATTCTGATAATTTCGGAAGCCAGCAATCAGGTATATTTCTGTATTTTATTTTTTTACCATTAACTTTTTCTTTTGTGTGAATAATAACAGGATATTCATCCAGATTGTCAAAATTAATAAAAATAGCACCTTTTCTTCCATATATTATTGTTCTGTTTTCTAAAAATGGATGTTGCCATATTGCTTTTACAGTTGCAAAAACACCGCCGTTAAATTCTAAAATTAAAAAATTATTATCATCAACTGTTGGTTTTACTTTTTTCCCGTCAGGTAATAACCTTTTTGGTATTAATCTATTTGAAAATGCAATAACTTTTTTAGCAGGACCGAGTATTGAGACGAGGCGTGATACAGCATAGCAACCAACATCGAGCAAGGCACCACCTTTTGCAACTTTTTTATCATAATACCAGTTAAGGCGTGGAGGACCTGGAAATGAAAGTTCTGAATGTGCAGATGTTATTTTTCCTATATATTTTTCTTTTACATATTTTAATGCAGTTGTAAATTGAGGGTAATGGTCAAAGGGAAGCCCCATAACTATTTTTTTATATTTTTTTGATGCATAATATACTTTTTTGGCATCGTTTAAATTTGTTGTGAACGGCTTTTCAACTAAAATATGAGCACCTGCCTTTAAACAATAAAGGGAATGTTTGGCATGTAATGAATGTGGGGTTGTTATAACAACTGCATCTGGACGAATTTCTTTTAACATTTTTTTATAATCATCATAATAAAAAGGTATATTATATTTTTTTGCTTTTAATCTGGCATTTTCTAAGTGCTTTGAAAAAATAGCAGCGTTTTCAACATTTTTTAGTTTTGTTGCCATTATTATGAACCTGTCAGAAATCTGTCCAGCACCAAGATAGGCAATTTTTAGTTTTTCCATTGTTTCACCTTTTTGTATAAATTTTTTTTATTATATAAATATAATTTAATAAAGTAAATATCATATTTTTCCCCAAAATCGTTATCTCCATTTTTAGGTTAAATTTTCCCTTGACTTTAACATTTAAAATAGTAAAATAACATAAAATTATTAATAAAGGAGGATAGAGGATATGAAAAAATATTTTGGTTTAATTTTGGTTTTATTTTCCCTGATTTTTATTTTGACTGCCTGTCAGAAAGGTCAGCAACAATCAGCTGATATGTTAAGGTTTATGTACTGGGGGGATGTTCAGGAAATTGAAATTATTACAAACCTTGTAAATCAATTTGAAAAAGATACAAAAATAAAAGTAAGTGCAGAAAGAGCGCCATCTGGACCACCTTATATGGAAAAGGTTTTAACACAATTTGCGGGTGGAAATCCGCCTGATGTTTTATTTGTTGAAGTAAATAATTTTAAAAAATTTGCGGAAAAAGGTGTTTTAGAGGACTTAACACCATATCTTGAAAAAGAAACAGCTTTTAAGAAAAAGGATTTTTATCCGCAGATTATAGATAGATTTACAATTAATAATAGTTTATATGTATTGCCACGTGATATAGCACCAATATGTGTTGTTTACTATAATAAAAAATTATTTGATGAAGCCGGTGTAAAATATCCAACAGATGATTGGACATGGGCTGATTTAGTTAAAAAAGGACAAAAACTTACAAAAAAAGATGCAAATGGTATTTATACTCAATTCGGATTTGTTGATGATTGGCCAATATGGGAATCGTTTGTTTATAGCAATGGGGGTTCGCTCGTGGATAATGTAAAAAATCCAAAAAGATGCACACTTGATAAAAAAGCAGCAATTGATGCTGTTCAGTTCAGAGCTGACCTGATTCACAAATACAAAATTTCTCCGTCTCCTTCACAGATGACAGCAATGGGTGGTATGGGAACTTCTGATATGTTTGTTTCTGGTAAAGTTGCAATGTTTTATAGTGGAATTTGGAAGACGCCGCTTTTCAGACAGATAAAGGACTTTCAGTGGGATGTTGTTATGTTTCCAAAAGGACCAACAGGTATAAGGGCATTTTCAACGGGTGGTTCTGGATATGCAATAACTAAAGGTTCAAAGAAAAAAGAAGCAGCATGGAAACTTGTCACATATCTTGCAGGGAAACAGGGACAGATAGAACTTGCAAAAACAGGTCTTGCACAGCCAGCAATGATAAAAATTGCAGAGTCCGAGTATTTCCTTGATAATAAGCCACCGAAACATAAAGATATTGTTTTAAAAGGCGTGAAATATGTTGTATTTGCTCCGCTTATGTCAGAATGGGAAGAAATAAATGTTAGTTCGATTGCTCCTGCTTTTGATAAAATATGGAGCGGAAAAGAAAAGGCAGCAAAAATTCTGAAAGAAATTGTCCCTGAAATAAATGAAAGTTATTTCAGTAAATAAAATAATACTTTTCGGAGGTTTAAATGGCTTATAAAACAAAAAAAATAAAAAAGAGCAGAATAAAAATGTCAACTCATGAAGCAATATGGGGTTATATTTTTTTAAGTCCATGGATTCTTGGTATGATATTTTTTACCGGAGGTCCAATTATTGCATCTTTAATTCTTGCATTTTGTAGATGGGATTTAATTACACCACCAGAACTTGTTGGCCTTGATAATTTTATAAAAATTATGAGCGACCCTAAATTTTGGAAAAGTTTATACAATACTTTTTATTATACTATTTTTGCTGTTCCGCTTGGAATTATTGGTTCTATTATAGTCGCATTACTTATGAATCAAAAATGGAGATCGGTAAGATTATTAAGAACAATTTATTATTTGCCTTCAGTTACAGCAGGGGTTGCTTCTGCAATTATATGGATGTGGCTTTTTAACCCGGACTTTGGTTTAATTAATTATTTTTTAGGCAAACTTGGAATTAAGGGACCGCTATGGTTGGCAAGTGAAGAATGGTCAAAACCAGCACTTATTATTATGAGTTTATGGGGAGTTGGCGGGAATATGATAATTTACCTAGCAGGGCTTCAGGGAGTACCATCACAATTGTATGAAGCTGCGGAAATAGATGGCGCCAATCTTTTTCAAAAATTTATAAATGTAACATTGCCTATGCTAACACCTGTTATATTTTTTAATTTAATAATGAGCATTGTATGGTCATTCCAGATTTTTACCCAGGTTTACGTTATGACTCAGGGACAGGGTGGTCCTGCGGATTCAACTCTTGTTCTGGTTTTATATATTTATCAAAAAGCATTTAAATTTCACCAAATGGGTTATGCATCAGCATTGTCATGGATTCTTTTTATTATAATTCTTATTGCAACATTAATTCAATTTAAATTTTCAAAATGGGTATATTACGAAGGTGAATTAAAAAAATAAATTAATAATTTCCGGAGGATTATAATGGCATATACATCAAAACAAACAGGTTTCTGGGCAAGTAAAAAAAGACAGGAAAGAATAATAAGTTTAATTTTATTTATAATTGCATGGCTTGGGGCTTGTATATTTGTTGTTCCACTTGTATGGATGATATCAACTTCTTTAAAAACACCGACTGATATTTTTACAATACCTCCAAAATGGATTCCTATTTCTAAAATAATAGTCAATTATGATACAAAACTGATTGCAAAAGGTTCTGGTATTGCAAAAATATCAAAAGGCGAAGAAGGGGCAAGAATAGTTGATATAATAAAGGAAGGGAAAATTGTCAGTTCAGTAGTGGTTCCAATAGTTGGTGAACTTTATGTAAAAAATAAAGATGTAATAAAAACAGGTGATTTGGTTGCACAGATTCCTTCATCAGGAACAGCAAAAATTATAAAAAATCCTGATGGCACAAGTATTATAAAAATTTTATCAAAATCAGGTTATACCATAAATGAATATAATTTGCCAAGGGGTACAAAATTTTATATAAAAGATGGTGATACAGTAAGGGTTGGGCAACATATTGCAACAATTATGCCGCAATGGCATAATTATGTAGAAGCTTGGGCTCCAAAAGCATTAAATGAGACATTTAACACTTACTTATTAAATACAATTATAATTACAGCAAGTGCCATAATTGGGGTTTTACTCAGTTCCACATTTGTTGCCTATGGTTTTGCACGTTTTAGGTTTCCATTAAGGGACCTTTTATTTTTATTAATGATCAGTACAATGATGATTCCTGTTCAGGTTACAATGATACCAACATTTATTCTTTTTAAATACCTTGGCTGGATTGATTCTTTTAAACCATTAATAATTCCAACATTTTTTGGTGGTGGTGCTTTTAATATATTTTTAATACGACAGTTTTTTATGACTATTCCTTATGAACTTGATGATGCTGCAAAAATAGATGGTTGCAATTATTTTCAGATACTTTATATAATATTATTACCGCTTGTAAAACCCGCTTTAATCACAGTTGCCATTTTTGGTTTTGTTTATAACTGGAATGACTTTTTAAATCCTTTAATTTATCTTAACAGTTCATCAAAATATACACTTGCACTTGGTTTGCAAACATTTACAACAATGTATGGGTCTTATTATCACCTTATGATGGCTGCATCAACAATTGTCTTATTGCCGGTTTTAATAATATTTTTCTTAGGACAGAGATATTTCATAGAAGGGGTTGCAACCAGCGGTCTTAAGGGCTGAACTAAAGGCGTTTTACTTTTGGATATTTAATACAGAATGAAAAGATACATATTAAAACGGCTATTCCTTTTGATACCGATTTTGTTCGGTATAACCATAATTACATTTTTCATAATTCATTTAACCCCGGGCGGATTTACAACTGTGAATATGCAAATGGATATCAGGACTTCACCTGATTCAATTGCGCGTTTAAAGTCATTATATGGACTGGATAAACCAATTCATATAAGATATCTGGACTGGTTAAAAAGATTTATTTTTTTTGATTTTGGGAATTCTTTTCTTGATGGGAGACAGGTAATAAAAAAGGTTCTGGAAAGGTTACCAGCAACTCTTTTATTGAATATATCGGCGCTGGTTCTTGAATTTTTATTTGGCATAATCATAGGAGTTACCTGTGCTGTAAAAAGAAATAGTATTTATGATACAGGGATGACCTTTTTTACTTTTCTTGGCTATTCAATACCTGCTTTCTGGCTTGCTTTAATTTTAATGATGATTTTTGGCGTTAAATTAAATTTATTGCCCATATCTGGGATTAAATCAGTTAATTTTGATTTTTTATCTTCATCCGAAAAAGTTATGGATATTTTAAAACATATGATTTTACCTGTTTTTATTTCTGCCTTTTCAGGACTTGCATACATATCGCGATATGTAAAAAATAATATGGTGGAAACATTAAATCAGCAGTACATAAAAGCAGCGTACGCCAAGGGATTGTCAGAAAATACAATTTATTACAAAAGTGCTTTAAAAAACAGTATTTTACCCATAATTACTTTACTCGGATTATCGCTTCCAGGACTTATTGGCGGTAGTTTTATTTTTGAAACAATTTTTGCCTGGCCTGGAATGGGGCGGCTTGCTTATGAAGCAGCAATTAATTTTGATTATCCAGTAATTATGGGTGTTGTGACGATGTCTGCTTTTTTAACCCTGCTGGGTAATTTACTTGCGGATATTTCTTATGCATTTATTGACCCGAGAATAAGATACAAGTAAAGGGTATGAAAATGAATAAAATGATTTTATCCGGCTTAATTTTAATAATTTTTTTATTCAGTATTGCTTTATTTGCGCCATTTATTACAAAATATGATTATAAAGAACAAAATATAAATTTAAGATTACAACCACCATCCAAGGAACATTTATTTGGCACCGATGAACTCGGAAGGGATGTTTATACAAGAATGGTATATGGGGCAAGAATTTCAATGAGTGTTGGCATAATTGCTGTGTTGATATCCACAATTCTCGGGGTCTTGATTGGAGCCATATCCGGTTATTTTGGCGGGATTTTAGATAATATAATAATGAGAATTGTTGATATTGTTTTAACCATTCCTGTTTTATTTTTAATTCTTATGCTCATTGTATATCTTGGACCTTCAATTTTTAATATAATGGTCATAATTGGTTTAACTTCCTGGACAGATATTGCACGAATTATTAGAGCAGAGATATTGAGTTTAAAAAAACAACCATTTGTAGAAGCTGCAAAATTGATGGGCTTGAAAAAAAGAACAATAATTTTCAAATATTTAATTTTAAATACACTGGGTCCTGTTATTGTTTATATGACGTTTGGGGTTTCAGGAGCAATACTTGTTGAATCAGGGCTTTCCTTTCTCGGGCTTGGAGTTCAACCACCATATCCAAGCTGGGGCAATATTTTAATGTCGGGAAAGGATTATATACATTCAGCGTGGTGGTTGATTACATTCCCAGGCATTGCGATATTTTTAGCAGTGTTTTCTTTTAATTTGTTAGGTGAAGGAATAAGAGATTATTTAAATCCAAAATTAAGAAATGAAAGATAATTATGAAAGATATCATAGAAATACAGAATCTAAATGTTAATTATTTAATAAAAAAAAATGAAAATGTCTATGCCCTAAAAGATATTAATTTAAAAATAAAAAAGGGTGAAACAGTTGCAATTGTTGGTGAGTCAGGATGTGGGAAAACAACGCTTGCGAATTCCTTAATAAAACTTTTTACTTTAAATGCTGAATATTATGGGTCAATAAAAATAGATGGAGAAGAAATTTTAAATAAAAGAGAAAAGGAATTGCAAAAAGTAAGGGGAGAAAAAATCGCTATGATTTTTCAGGAGCCAGGTGCTTCTTTAAATCCTGTATTTAGTATAAAAGAACAGATAGAAGAAACAATAAAAGAACATAAAGAAATTAAAGATAAAGCAATTTTAAAAAATATGTCAATAAATTTATTAAAAGAAGCAGGTTTAAAGGATGCGGAAAGGATATACAATTCCTATCCGCATCAATTATCAGGTGGAGAACAGCAAAGGGTTATGATAGCAATTGCGTTAAGTTGTTCTCCGCAGATTCTTATTGCTGATGAACCAACAACAGCTCTTGATGTTACTGTTCAGGCGCAGATAATAAAGCTTTTAAAAAATTTGAGAGAAAAAAGAAAATTAACAACTATCTTAATAACCCATGACCTTTATTTAGCAATGGAACTTGCAGAACGTATCATTGTTATGTATGCTGGTGAAATAGTTGAAGATAATTTTATCAAAAGTAAAAAAGATGCCAAACATCCATACACACGGGCACTTTTTGAAATTATACCCGATATTAAATCAAATAAAAAAGTTTTTAAAGTTATTCCAGGTGATATAGAAGATATGAGAGAAATAAAAAATCAATGTTATTTTGCGAATAGATGTAAATATGCGAAAAAAATTTGTTTTGAAAAACATCCGGGCTTAAAAAAAGAAAAAAATTATTTTATAAGATGTTATTTCCCTGTGAAAAGGTAAGATTATGAAAGAATTGCTTGTAATAAAAAATTTAAAAAAATATTTTTTAATTGAAAACGTGTTTTCCGGTAAAAAAGACATTGTAAAAGCGGTAGATGATGTGACTTTTTGCGTTGAAAAAGAAAAAATTGTAGCACTTGTTGGTGAAAGCGGTTCTGGAAAAACAACAGTGGCAAGATGTATTGCAGGACTGGAAACAAAGGATACAGGTGAAATTCTTTATGAAGGTAAGGAGTTAAGTTTTGATACAAAAGAAAAAAGAAGGAAAATTCAATACATTTTTCAGGACTCAATGGGTTCATTGAATCCGCGAATGAGAGTAAAGGATGTCATAGAGGAACCATTGAAATTCCATTTTGATTTAAAAGGCGAAGAATTGAAAAACAAAGTAAATGAATATCTATATTCTGTTGGATTAAATGAAAATTTTAAGGAAAAATTTCCACATGAACTATCTGGGGGACAGAGACAGAGGATTGTTATTGCTCGTGCTTTAACAATGCAACCGTCATTGTTGATTGCTGATGAGCCGGTTTCAAATCTTGATGTTTCAATTCAGGCGCAGATTTTAAAACTTTTTTTAGATTTGAATAAAAAGGAAAAGTTAACGATATTATTTATCACGCATGATTTAAGAATTGTAAAAAATCTGGCTGATTATGTGATTGTAATGAAAAAGGGAAAAATTGTTGAAATGGGAGAGGTTGAAAGTGTATTTTCAAAACCAAAGAGTGAATATACAAAAGTTCTGCTTTCATCAATACCTGGTATGGATAGGTAGAAATTTTATTTTATGATTTATATGTGATAATAAAATAAGCAACAGGGGATAAAAACATAGCTGGTGCCAGAACAATTTTTTCATTTTTTTAATTTCTCCCTTTTCTAATTGGAGACACAGAGGGATTTGTTTTTTTCCTCTCTCTCCAAATTTGTGGGCTAACCATTACCCACAAGTTAGCCCGTGTTATGCAGCACATTCAATTTTTTTGTGATTTCTATATACTAATAAGCAACCGGTTATAAAAACATGACTGGTGCCAGAGCAATTTTATCATTAAAATCAGAAAATGCCTGAACTTGCTAATAACAAGGGGTTGGATTTTTAGTGGCACAAAAACAAAGCGGAGCACTCGGCTGACGCGGAAACCTATGCACTTGAAATCCCAGCTTGAATTTTAATAACAGGTCTCAAGAATATAGTTCCATAACGTCCTGATTTTATTCAAAAATTGTCTGGCACCAGCCATGTTTTTTGAGATTTAACATTGCGAGTAAGTAAGCGTATATAAAAACATAGTTGATGCCAGAGCAATTTTTTCATTTTTTTAATTTCTCCCTTTTCTAAAGGGAGACACAGAGGGATTTGTTTTTATTTTTTTTCTCTTTCCCCAATATGCTAACCATTATCCACAAGTTAACCCGTGTTATATAGCGCATTCAATTTTTTGATTTTTATGTAATAATAAGCAAACGTGTATAAAAACATGGCTGGTGCCAGAGCAATTTTTTCATTAAAATCAGAAAATGCCTGAACTTGCTAATAACAAGGGGTTGGATTTTTAGTGGCACAAAAACAAAGCGGAGCACTCGGCTGACGCGGGAAAGCCAGGGCACTTGAGATCCCCGCTTGAACTTTAATAACAGGATTCAAGAATATAGCCCCTAATCGTCCTGATTTTATTCAAAAATTGTCTGACACTAGTAATGGATTAAAGCCAGAGAAAATATGATAAATGAGTGAATTTTATCAATACAAAAAAGTACAACAAAAAAATTTGTTTTATATTTTATAAAAACCTACCGTGACTCAAGTATTACCTTTCGGAGTATCCCCTTAGTTATAGGAGGTGATAATAAAAATTGAAAATCCCTTTTAATCTCCCTTTAGAAAAGGGAGAGATAAAAACGAAAAATTTTTTTAATTTCCCCTCTTTTTAAAAGAGGGGCAGGAGGAGATTTTATGCAGGCAAAAAAGTAAAGCAAAAAAATTTACTTCATATTTTTTAAAAACCTACCGTGACTGAGGCGGTACACTTGGATGCATTTTTCTCTTGACAGCCACTTTCATAGAAGGGGAAAGGGATGATTTTATGTAGTAAAAAAAATAAAGCAAAAAAATTTACTTCATATTTTATAAAAACCTGCTATCACTGAGGGATTACCTTTCGGGTCAAAAAACACTTGCATTTTATATAAATAATTTGATATAATATTTAATAACGGAGGCGAAAAATGAAGAAAAAAGATATTTATATTTTTTTAATATGCCTTTTGATATGTTTTTTACCGGGAATTATTGGTTCACTATTTACTACGCCAGCAATACAGCAAGGATGGTATCAAGGACTAAAAAAGCCAATTTTAACACCACCAAATTATGTTTTTGCTCCTGTATGGACTATTATTTATGTTATTCTTGCTTTTGTTCTTTATTTTTTAATTAAAAAAGCAGGGAAATTAGTATATATAAAAGTTGCTTTGATTTTATTCGGCTTGCAATTAATATTAAATGGTTTATGGTCATATATTTTTTTTGGATTAAAATCACCTTTTGGAGCATTGTTTGTAATTATTCTTTTATGGTTTTTAATTATTTTATGTATGAGGGAATTTAAAATTATATCAAACAGAGCATCCTGGTTACTTATTCCTTATTTTTTGTGGATTACCTATGCTGGCTATTTAAACATTGCAATCTATTTATTAAATAAATAGGGGATTAAAATTTAAAAAAGGAAGGTGACAAAACATGGCAAGAGGAAAAAAAACAGTTCAAAAAGAAGTAAAGCAAGTAATTTCGCCAGAACAGTTGACCAATGAAATCCGCAGTGTGGCTCATGAGATTTATTTAAAAAGGATGAAAGAAAATAAGCCAGGCAATGATTTATCCGACTGGCTTGAAGCAGAAAAAATTGTAAAGAGTAAATACGGCATAAAATAATTAAATGGTATAAAAATGCCTGAAGGTGAAATTTTTATTGAGCGACGCAAACATAAGAGGGTTCCCAAAAAGTTAAAGGTTTTTTACAGATTGATGACAGAAGAAGAAATAGAAAGTAATATAAATGAAAGAACTAAAAAGGAAGTTGAAAGTTCAGATATTAGTATAACCGGGATACAACTTTTATGTGATGAAAAAATAGATGTTGAAAAAATATTGCGATTGGATGTTTTTGCGGGGGAAGATGAACCAATAGCAACTTTTGCAGAAACCAGATGGGTTAAATATGATGATAAAGTAAAAAAATACAGGGTTGGGATGGAATTTTTAGTTATTAAGGAAGAGCATATAAATATTATAAAAAAAATTACAGGGGAGTAATTAAAATAAACATAATTTTTCAGCTGCGATTGGATTTATAAGATACTGTGGTTTATATTAACGAAATCTCAATTATTCATCTTCAAAAAGTACCATTATCTACAAGTTAGCTCTTGGCAGTCAGCACATTCTATTTTTTTGTTATTTCTATGAGATAATAAGAAACCGTGGATAAAAACATAGCTGGTGCCAGAGCAATTTTTAATGGAAAATCAAAAAATGCCGTAACTTGCTAATAACATGGGTTGGAATTTTGGTGGTACAAAAATAAAGTAGGACTCTCGGCTGACGCGGAAACCTATGCACTTGAACTCAACGCTTAAAATTTTATAACAGGTCTCAAGAATATAGCCATAGAACGATTTGATTTACGCATTTGACATTTTTTGGAAAATTTTATGTGTAAAATTAAAGATGCGAATGATTTATAAAAAAAATAATTAAAAACTAATTATGTGGATGCAATCGAAATTATCAAAAAAGTTGACATATACTAATTTTTTGCTATAATTAAAATATAAATTAGATTTGCTTACTTAAATGGAGGCGACTATGGTAAATATTGATACTTTACTTAGATTGATGTTTGAAAAAGGGGCTTCTGATTTACATCTAACAGTTGGGGTTCCACCGATGTTAAGAATAGATGGCGAAATAACACCAACTGAATTTGAAAAATTAAGACCCGATGATTGTCAGAATATAATTTACAGTATTTTAACAGACGAACAAAAAGAAAAATTTGAAAGAGAAAATGAACTTGATATATCTTTTGGGGTTGAAGGAATAGGAAGGGTAAGGATGAATGTGTTTAAACAAAGGGGAGCGGTTGCAGCTGCTTTACGTAATATACCAATGCATATTCTTAGTTTTGAAGAACTTGGTTTACCGCAAGTAGTAAATGATATTGTAAAATGTCCTAAAGGACTAATTTTAGTAACAGGCCCAACTGGATCTGGAAAATCAACCACCCTTGCTTCAATGATTGACTGGCTTAATTCACATAAAGCGGGGCATATTATTACAATAGAGGACCCAATTGAATATATACATACACACAAAAATTGTATAGTTAATCAAAGAGAAGTTGGAACAGATACAAAATCATTTGCAGACGCATTAAAATATGTATTAAGAGAAGACCCTGATATAATACTTATAGGGGAAATGAGAGATTTGGAAACAATTTCTGCTGCATTAACCATTGCAGAAACAGGGCATTTAGTTTTTGCTACTTTGCATACTCCTGATACAGTCCAGGCAATAAACAGGATTATAGATGTATTTCCAGCACATCAGCAACAGCAAGTCAGGGCGCAAATATCATTTGTATTGCAGGCGGTTATTGCCCAGCAACTTTTGCCAAGAGCATATTCATCAGGACGCTGCCTTGCAGCAGAAATTTTAATTGTGAATGCTGCTGTGAGGAACCTTATAAGAGAAGAAAAAGTTCATCAGATATATTCAATAATGCAAACAGGAACAGAATACGGTATGAGAACAATGAATCAATCCCTTGCAGAACTTTATCAAAAGCAGCTTGTTACATATAATGAAATATTTGCAAGGACAACGGACCCCAAGGACTTGCAGAGATTGGTTACAGCAAGAGGTATATAAATTTTTAAGGAGTAAGAAAAATGCCAATGTTTTCTTTTAAAGCGAGAACACCTGATGGTCGTGTAATTGATGGACAAATAGAAGCGGAAAACGAAGAGGCATTATCTCATAAACTTAAGTCGCAGCAATTACAGATTGTATCATTTACAAAAATTGGTGGGCTTGCTTATATATTTAAAACAGGACCAAAAGTTAAAACTGCGGATATTGCAATTTTTTCCAGACAATTTTCAACAATGATAAGTGCCGGTTTACCTGTTTTGCAGGCATTAAATATTTTAGTTGAACAGGTAGAAGATAAAACATTTAAAAGTGTTTTATCAAAAGTAAGGGATGATATAGGGGCAGGAGCAAATTTGTCTGATGCTATGTCAAAATTTCCAAATGTTTTTTCTCCGCTTTATTGCAATATGATAAAAGCAGGGGAATTGAGTGGAGCACTTGATCAGATACTTGATAGATTATCAACATACCTTGAAAAATCAGAAGCATTGATTCAAAAAGTTAAAGGGGCAATGACATATCCGGTTACGATAGTTATAATTGCATTGCTTATAGTTATTATTTTAATGGTAAAAGTAGTTCCAACATTTGCAACAATGTTTGAAAGTTTTGGAAAGGGCTTGCCATTGCCAACAAAAATTTTAGTAGAAGTTAGTCGTTTTGAGCAAAAATGGGCACTTGTACAAATAATAGGAATAGTTGTAATTGGTTTTTTATTTTCTATTATTAAAAGGACAGAAAATGGTGGATATATAATTGATAAATATATGTTAAAATTACCTATTATTGGGCAATTGGTGAAAAAGTCAGCTGTTGCAAGATTTTCAAGAACCCTTGGGACATTATTAAAAAGTGGGGTGCAAATTTTAGATGCTCTGGAAACGGTTGCAAGGGCCTCAGGTAATAAAGTTATAGAAAAAGCATTGCTTGGGGTAAGAGCTTCTGTTAGGGAAGGGCAAAGTTTAACTGAACCATTAAAAGCAGCTGCTCTTTTTCCTAATATGGTAATTCAAATGGTATCTGTTGGAGAAGAAACAGGCAAATTGGATGATATGCTTTTAAGAATGGCTGATTTTTATGATCAGGAAGTAGATACTGCTGTTGACGCATTGCTTTCAATGTTAGAACCTATGATTATGGCTTTTTTAGGTGTTGTAGTAGGTGGTATGGTTGTTGGCCTTTATTTACCAATGTTTATGATGGGAAGTTTGGTTGGCGGTTAATTGTATAAAAAAGTGAATTTTAAGTTTACAAAAAACTTGACAAATAAATTTTATTATAGTATAATTTAATTAAGAAACTAAATTTATTAAAGAAAGGAGGTGAAATTATGAAAATATTTGGAAAAGAAAGAGCATTTACACTTATAGAGCTGATGATTGTTGTTGCGATTATTGGTATTCTGGCTGCAGTTGCTATCCCAAAATTTTCTGACATGCTTGAGAAAGCAAGAGAAGGAGCAACTAAAGGAAATGTAGGGGCAATAAAGTCAGCGATTTCAATTTATTATGGGGATAATTCAGGAGTATGGCCAGGCGATATATCAGCAGCGGCCTTTAAAAATTATCTTGAAAAAATACCCCCTGTTAAGGTAACCCATCCAGCCAAATTAGGTGGCAATACTTTATCTGGAACTGCAACAGTAGTTACTGTTGTATCAGCAAGCGGTGTTTTTACAAGTACTACTGACGGTTGGAAGTACAATTACACAGATGGTAATGTTTGGGTAAATAACAGCCAGACAGATACAGTAGGTACCGTTTATTATACATATGGGTATGAATAATTGACATTAAAAGAAGAGTCCATAGAATTTAATTTTATGGGCTCTTCTTTTATTTAAAAAAATGGAGGAAAAAAAATAATATTATTATATATACAAAGTTTAGTTATTTTTATCTTTGGACTTATAATTGGCAGTTTTTTAAATGTTTGTATTTATAGATTACCAAGAAAACTTTCAATTTTTTATCCTATCCGTTCCTTTTGCCCTGCATGTAAAACCACTATAAAATGGTATGATAATATACCTGTAATTAGTTATTTTATTCTTTCAGGAAAATGCAGACACTGTAATTCCAAAATTTCCTTACAATATCCAATTGTAGAATTTATAACGGGTTTATTATTTGTTTTTGTTTTTATTAAATTTGGGCTTGAAAAAATTTATTTTTACTATATAATATTAACAAGTTTTATTTTGTTATTTTCGTTTATTGATATTGAAAAAAAGCAGGTTTTAAATGAATTACTAGTTTTATTTATTTTTGTTATTTTAATATTTAATATTTTTGAAATAAATCATATAAATATTTTTGAAGCATTGTGTGGTTTTATAATAGGAGGTTCAATAATTTATTTATTAAATTTTTTAAGTAATGGAAAAATAGGAGAAGGTGATATTAAACTTTTTGCAACAATGGGTTTAGCCACAGGGTTAAAAGATGTATTATATATAATTTTTTATTCATTTTTAGTTGGTGGATTGATATCAGTATTTCTTGTGTTTTTTAAAAATAAAAAAATGCAAAGTAAAATTCCTTTTGTGCCTTTTATCGCAATTGCATTTTTTATAAGAATTTTTTTAAAATAATTTAATCTGGAGAAAAAAATGTTTGATTTTTTTCAACAGGGGACAGTGGGACTTGACATAGGAAGTTCAACAATAAAAGCTGTGAAATTAAAAAAACTAAAGGATTCCTATGAACTTGTTGGAGCAGAAATACTTAATTTATCTTCTGAATCAGTTGATGAAATGGACCCGGATGTAAGAAATGCTTTATATATAAATACCATAAAAAAAATTTTAAAACAAAAAAATGTGTCTGGAAAAAATATTGCTGTTTCTTTGCCCGGGGATGCAACAATGATACGATACATAAAGGTGCCGTATATGACAGAAGATGAATTAAAAAATACGATTCCTTATGATGCGGAACAATATATACCTTTATCCAGAGACCAGGTTGTTTTGGATTATCATATATTAAATGAAATAGAAGAAGAAAATCAAAAAAAACTTGAAGTGTTATTGGTTGCTGTTAAAAATGAAACAATAAATCAATTTATGGATATGTTTAAGGCGGCGAGGGTGAATGTAAGTATTGTTGATATTGATTCAATGGCGCTTTGCAATGCTTATTCGTTAAATCTCGGAGCAGAAACAGAGGGAGAAGTGAAGGCAGACACGGTTGCTTTGATAAATATAGGGGCAAAACTCACGACTATTACAATTTTAGAAAAAGGAATCCCGCATTTGACAAGAGATGTAAATATTGGTGGACATAATTTTACAAAAGAAATACAACGGGAATTTAATTTAAGTTATTCTCAGGCAGAGGAATTGAAAAAACAACATGCTGTTATTATGGTGGAAAGCGATGAATTGCTGTTAACTACGACCCCTTCTGCCGAAGATGATAAGGCGGCCAGGATTTTTGAAGCAATAACTCCTGCCTTAAATAAATTATTAAATGATATAAAACGGTCTTTTGATTTTTATGAAAGCACAGCAAAAAAGAAGCCGGTTCAAAAAATTTTATTAAGCGGTGGAAGCTCAAAAATTAAAAATATAGATAGATTTCTATCAGAACGTCTTGCCATACCTGTTGAAATAAATTACCCATTTAAAAATATAAATATTAATTCAAAAAATTTTGACCTTGATTATTTAAGGGCTAATGCTGTTTTTTTTAATGTTGCATTGGGTCTGGCATTAAGAAAAGAGGAAAAATAATGGTTCAACTACAGTTAATAGAAATAAATCTTTTACCAGAAAAATTAAAAAAACAAAAGCAGATACAGATGATATACACTTATGCTGTAATGGCTGGGATTTTAATTGCAGCGGGACTCATAGGAATTGTCTGGATTCAGATGCAAAAAATTGCAGAAGTTGAAAAGGAAATAAAAAAGATAGATGCCGAATCAGCTGCCTTGCAGGATAAAATAGCACAGGTAAAAAAATTTAATGAAATGGAGAGTTTATATCAAAAGAAAAAATCAATACTGGATAAATTATTAAAGGAACAATCTTACTGGGCGCGGGTTTTTGATGATATAAGTGAAATGGTTCTTCCTGATATGTGGTTGGTGGCGATAAGGGATGTCAAGACAAAACAGGAAGGCGAACAAATTGATATAGAAGGTTATGCAATGTCACGGATTATTGTTGCTGATTTTATAAAAAAGTTAGAAGAAAAAAGTAATATTATAAATTTAACCACAACAGAAATTGTTGAAGGGGTGTCTGTTGATAATGTAAATGCAGTTAAATTTTCAGTATCGTTTGTATATAAATTTGATATTTGAGGTTAAAAATGGCAATTAATTTGAATATTAAACTAACCCAGAAGCAGCAACAGAATTTAGTTTTAGCAATTTTATTAATAGGTGGGTTAGGATATGCATACTGGAATTATTTATTAAATCCAATGATTATGAAATATAATGAAAAAAGTAAGATGCTTCAGGAAAAAAGAAAGGACTTAAAAGACGCAAGAGAGTTGGTTGCAAAATATGATGAATTTTTAAAAAAGGCAGCACTTATCAATAAAAAAATAGATTTTATTAATAAACGTTTACCAGCAACTATGAGTATTTCTGATATAGTGCGTGAATTAACAGATAAAGCAGCAATATCAAATATAAAAATTATTTCATTTAGACCAGCAGAAAAAGTAACGGTAAAAGAGAATTATAAAGAAATGTTAATAGATGTCAGTATGGTTTCAAACTTTAATAATTTTGGTAATTTTTTAACAAATCTTGGTTATATAGAAAAGGTTTTATCTCCCATTAATCCGGTTATTGTATCTATGCCAGAAGATGAAAATGGAAATAATTTAAAAATAAGTATGATGGTTAAAGTATACTTATTTCAGGATTGAGGGATTATTTTATGTTGAAAAAGGATTATAAAAAGTATATAATGGTCTTAAAGATATTTTTAATTTTATTTTTTTGTCTTTGCTTTAGCTTTGCCAGGGCTATTGAAAATAGTGAAGATGAATTTGTAATAAAACCATTGTATATTTTCAAAAATAAAGGAAATAGAGATCCTTTTAAACCGAGGTATAAGGCAAATATTTTACCTGTTGTTGAAAATATTTCAATATCTACCCTGGTATTGCAGGGAATTACAGAAACGCAGGAAACAAAAGCAGCTTTATTTAAATCAAGCAGTGAAAATACAAGTTATATTTTAATGGATGGTAAATTATATAGAGAAAATGAAGAAGTGGTTCCTGATATTTTTGGTGAAATAATAAGTGAAAAAGAAGTTGTTTTAAGACAGGGTGATAAAGAGATAATTTTTAAATTATCTGATGATGTAACAGGACCAAACATCAGTCCTGGGTTTTAAAGGAGGAAAAATGAGATTAATAAAAATAATTTTATTAAGTGCTTTAAGCATAATTTTAAGTTTTAATTTTATTCCTGCTCAGGAGGAAGATTTTATAAGTGTTTCACCTGTTGAAAAAAAAGCAACGGGCGACCTTATTGAGCAAGAAGCTGTTAAAAAAATTGAAAAGGCGGCAACCCCTGTTTCTGCAAAAGTAGAAAAATTGGCAAATGTGGAAAAAGTTATAGCAACGGATTTAAAAGATAAAATTAAAATTCAAATTGTAACTTCAAAAAATATAGAATACAAAGCAACTGAATTATCACCGCCACCTAATTATAGAATTTTAGTTCAGTTAACGAAATGTGGTGTAAAATCAGAAACAATAAAAGTAGAAAAATCAAATGTGATAAATATTAGAACGGCACCGCATGATTCAACTGCATGGGTTGTTATTGACCTTAAAAACAGGGCTAAGTGGAAAGCAACAAATGAAAACAACAGAATTATAATTGATGTATTAAAATCAGAAGAAGTAACCGAGGTCTCAACTCAAGTTCAAACTCCAGCGTATAAAAAAACAGATGGTATCATATATAGAATTGTTGATGTTTCCGGCAAGGATTTAAAAAAGAAGCACAGGATAATTATAACAACAGATGGACCTGTAAAATACAAGATAAAAAAAGATGAGAAAGCAAAAAAGTTGATTTTGAATTTAATAAATGCCATATCTGTTTATGGTAAAAACAAATTGGAATTATCAGAGGGTGTTGTTGATACAGTAGAAATAAATGAAGATGGAAAAAATAAGTCCGTTGATGTTGTATTACAATTAAAAGAAAATTCCCCTTATACAGTTGTTCGTGATTTGAATCAAATCGTTATTGATGTTGAAAATGTTTCTGTGGGAAAAGCAAGGGCAAAAAAGAAGCTTGACCTTTATCAAAAAATTTCCTTGAATATTCAAAATGCAAGTTTACCGAGTGTGTTACGCCTTTTATCAACACAAACCGGTTTTGAATTTACATTAGGACCATCAGTTTCAACTTCTCAAACAATAACGATGAGAAAGGAACAGGAACCTTTCATAGATGTTTTAAAGGATATTTTAATCCCTATGGGTTTATATTATGAAATAAAGGAAACTGCTATAAAAATTGGAAGTGTTGCAGAATTAAAACAGGCAAAGCAATTATTACCAAAGGTTACAAAGTTTTATACTCCAAAGACAATGAAGGTTGATGATTTAGATAGGTTATTAAAAGTTCAGATGAGTAAAGATGTATTTATTGATGTTGCTACAGAAAAGGACACTGCAGAAGGTAAAAATAGATTGATGATTGTTGGAACAGAAGAGGATGTGGATAAAGTAATGGATATGATAGCAAATATTGATGTGCCAGAGCAAGGTTATTCAGGAGACGAAGAAGAAGGCGGAACAGGAATTAAAACAAAAGTTTTTAAATTAAAATATATCAGGTTACAACCCGGTGATTCGATTGAATCAAGTGTAGTTGAATCAATAAATTCAACCATTCAAAGTTTATTATCTTCTGATGGTAAATATACACTTGATACAAGGACTTCAAGTTATATTGTTACTGATAGAATAAAAAATTTAAAAAAGATTGAAAAAGTTTTAAAATCATTAGATGTTAAAGTCCCGCAGGTTAATATAGAAGCAAAATTATATGAAATAAATAGGTCAGCTATAAAAAATATGGGGGTTAACTGGAATGCAATATCGCAAAATAAAGAGCCATTTATAAGAGGCGATGTGACCGCAAATTTTTTACCCGGAACAGGTAGTTTAAATATTGGAACTTTGCAAAATGGTTTTAATATAACAGCTTATTTAAATGCTTTAGAAAATCAAAAAAAGGCGCAATTGCTTTCAGCACCACAGATAACTGTTTCAGAAAATAAACCGGCAGAAATTACAACAAAAAGAGCAACTTATTATCAAACATCCAGTATTGTGACAAGTCAAACAGGTCCACCTGTTGTTACAACTCAATACGTTCAGGTAGAATTGCCTATAACTTTAAGTGTGAGACCAAAAATTACTCCAAATGGAAGAATAGAACTTTATATTAAAATTACAGTTACACAGTTAACTGGGGCAACGACTTCCACGAATGCTCCGCCTGAGACATCAACGCAGGAAGCAACAACCTATGTTGATTCAGCAAATGATGAAACAATTGTGATTGGCGGTTTGATAAATAACAGAATAGTTGAAACAGAAGATAAAGTTCCTATACTTGGTGATTTACCATTACTTGGTATGCTATTTAAAGGAACAAGGCAGGAAAATCAAAATAATGAAATAGTGGTGTTTTTAACTCCTTCTATTGTTGAGGAATAAATCAAATTTATTTTCTAATTAAAAAAGGAAATTATTAATGATAAGATATCTTACAGCAGGAGAGTCCCATGGAAAGGGTTTATCCGTCATTGTTGATGGATTCCCTTCAAATCTTGAAATAAAAAAAAATGATATTGATTTATATCTTGCTGAAAGGCAAAAGGGTTTTGGTCGCGGCGGAAGGCAGAAAATTGAAAATGATAAAGCAGAAATAATTTCAGGTATAAGATTTGGTAAAACAACAGGGGCACCAATTTCTATATTTATTAAAAACTATGATTACGATAACTGGAAGGAATTGTTGTCAACAGAGGATGGTTTTGCAGAAGAATTAAATATACCAAGGCCCGGGCATGCTGATTTAGCAGGTGGAATAAAATACGGGCATCACGATTTTAGAAATGTGTTGGAAAGGGCAAGTGCCAGAGAAACAGCTGCCCGTGTAGTTGTAGGTGCTTTATGTAAAAAATTTCTTTTACAATTCGGTATTGATATGTTTGGCTATGTAGTTGATATAGGTGGAATAGATACGGATGTTGATGAGGAGCTGTCAATTAAAGAGATAAAAAAGAAAATTGAAATTGTGGATAATAAGACAGGGGTTTATTTAAAATTCCCGGATATTAAAAAGGCAAATTTAATAATTAATAAAATTGAAAAGGCAAAAAAAGAAGGAGATACAATTGGAGGAATTGTAAAAGTTATTACATCAAAATTACCAATTGGACTTGGGGATTATACACAGTGGGATAAAAAGTTAGATGCAAATATTGCAAAAGCAATAATGAGTATTCAAGCATTCAAAGGTATTGAATTCGGTGCCGGTTTTTCATATTCAAAATATTTTGGAAGTGAAATACATGATGAAATTTTTTATTCAAAACAAAATGGCTTTTTTAGAAAAACAAACAACGCAGGTGGAATAGAAGGCGGTATGACAAACGGAGAACCAATTATAGTAAAAGCGGTTGTAAAACCAATATCAACTGTTTTAAAAGGTTTAAATTCAGTGAATGTAAGAAATAAAAAAAAGACAAAAACAAAGTATGAAAGGTCAGATATATGTGCTGTTCCTACTGCATCTTTAATTGCAGAAATGGCGGTTGCAATTGAAATTACAAATGCTTTTTTAAATAAATTCGGCAGTGATGATATTGAATTTATTAAAGAAAACTATAAAAATTATTTAAAATATTTGAAAAGATATTAAAAATGCGTAATATTGTTCTTATTGGATTTATGGGGAGCGGCAAAACAGTTGTTTCAAAAGTTCTTTCAAAAAAGTTAAAAATGAAAATAAAAGATACAGATGAATTAATTGAAAAAACGACAAAATTAAAAATAAAAGAAATTTTTGCAAAATATGGCGAAGAATATTTTAGAGAAATTGAAAAAAAAGTAGTTAGTAATGTGTCAAAGAGAAAAAATATAATAATTTCTACTGGCGGTGGAATTGTAAAGAACGAATTAAATATAAAAAATTTGAAAAAAAATGGGATTATAGTTTATTTGAAAAATAGTTTTTTAACTTCGGTAAAAAGGTTAAAAAATAAAAAAGATAGACCTTTATTTGACCATCAAAATTTGAAAAATACAAAAAAACTTTTTAATTTAAGACAGAAATTATATGAAAACGCAGCAGATATAATAATAAAAACGGATAACAAAAGTATTAAAGAAGTTGCAAAAGAAATAATTGAAAAAATAAAAAATTTAGAAAAAAATAAAAATGATAACAATAAAAGTTAAATTAAAACAGAATCCATATGATATCTATTTAGGAAAAGGAATTTTATCTAAAACAGGGGACATTTTAAAAAATAGAATAACAGGGAAAAAAGTTTTGATAATAAGCAATAAAAAAATATTTAAATTGCATGGGAAAAATTTAATAAATGGAATAAAAAAATATTTTAAATATAATATTTTATTGCTTCCGGATGGAGAAAAATATAAGAATTTAGAAACAGTTAATTTAATATATAAAAATTGTATAAAATTTGGGTTGGACAGGCATTCTGCAATTATTGCTTTTGGTGGTGGTGTAATAGGAGATACAGTGGGATTTGCTGCTGCAACCTATATGCGTGGAATTAATCTTGTTCAGGTTCCAACAACTTTACTTGCTCAGGTTGACAGCTCTATTGGGGGGAAAACAGGTGTTGATTTAAAAGAAGGAAAAAATTTAATAGGTTCATTTTATCAGCCGCTTTTTGTTTTAAGCGATATTGATGTATTAAAAACATTAAATAAAAGGGAATTCAAAAATGGGCTTGTGGAAATTATTAAATATGGAATTATTATGGATAAGGAATTTTTTTATTATTTAAAAAATAATTACATTGATATTTTAAATAAAAAAGATGATATACTCATAAATATTATTAAAAAATCAATTCTATGTAAAACAAAAATTGTGGAAAAAGATGAAAAAGAAAAAACAGGACTAAGGGCAATTTTAAATTATGGACATACAGTAGGGCATGCAATAGAAGCAGAAGGTAAATATCAAATGTATAAACATGGGGAAGCAGTCGCAATTGGTATGGTAATTGCTGCAAAATTGGCTTTGCGTAAAAAATTATGCAGTAAAGAAACTTATAAAGAACAGATTGAAATTTTAAGAAAATTTAATTTAATAAAACCTTTAAAAATTAATAAAATATCCAATATTATAAAGCATTTATACAATGATAAGAAGGTTTTAAATGGCAAAATAAGATTTATCTTGACAAAGAAAATAGGGTGTGTTAGTTTTATTAAAAATATAAATGTTAGTATTATAAAAAAAGAATTGGAGCAGTTCAGGAGATATGGTGAAAGTATATAAGGAGGATTTTATTTTATGCCTGATGTTATGGCTGAAATTGAAGAGTTAAAAAAGAAATTGCAACAAAATCCTGACTCTCTTATTTTTGTCCCTCTTGCAGATGCATATAGAAGGGCTGGTATGTTAGATGAAGCCATAGAAATTTGTAAAAAAGGACTGGAAAAACACCAGAGTTATACATCTGCAAGGGTTGTTCTTGGTAGAATATACAGTGAAAAAAATATGATAGATGATGCCATTGCAGAATTAAAAAAGGTAGAAGCTGTTGATATGGACAATATTATGGTTCATTCAATGCTTGGCAACGCATATCTCAAAAAAAAAAGATATGCTGAAGCAATAGAACAATTTCAAAAAGTTCTTTCACTTAATCCAGAGGACCTTGACACACAAGAAAAATTAAAAGAAGCATTGGCTGCAAAACAGGAGCCAGAAAAAGTAAATAAGCCATCTCAACCAGAACCAAAGCCGCAACCACAGGCACAAGCAAAGGTAGAGGCGCAGCCAAAAAAGGAAGAAAAGCCATCAGATGATATTCAGAAAAGTTTAAAAGCAGCTGAACTTTATACAAAAAAGGAAGATTTTGAAAAAGCAATAGAAATATATAATGAAATATTGAGCAAAGACCCTGAAAATTTAATTGTTCAACAGCGGTTAAGAGAAGTTTATAATTTCCAGGAAAAAAAGTTAGAAAAGTTAAAAAGTTCAAAACAAAAAGAAGAAATAAAAAGTAATGATAAAATTACAGCAGAAGATATACTTGACGTAATGAGAGAGGCGGTTAAGGAAGAGAAGATAGAAGAGAAGATAGAAGAGAAAATAAAAGAAAAAGCAGAGGTAAAGCCAAAAGAAGAAAAGGTAGCAGAAAGTATTACTTTTGACGAAAAAAAAGCAAAAGAAATAGAAAAAATTTTAAAAGATTTAACAAATATAGATGGATTGGTTGGTGGTATTTTTTTACAGAAAGATGGAAAAATTATAGCAAGTTTTCTGCCACCGGATATAAATGCAAATGAGATAGGCAAGGACATTGCGAAAATTGTTGATAAAACCGAGATGTCGGTAGCAAATATGAAGCAAGGCAAGTTAAATCATGTTATAATTGCTTCTGAGAGCGGACAATTATTATTTACCGAGATTGGTAAAGGAGTTCTTTTTATGATAGGAAATGAAAAAATAAATATGGGTAAAATGAGTTATGTTTTGAAAGATATAGTAGTAAAAATTAAGGCAGTTACAAAGTAATTGTGTAAAGAATAATAATTGGAGGAAATAAATAAATGGATTTTAAGTCGTTATTGCAGAAGATAGTAGAGAATGTTGATGGAGCAATTGGTGCTGCTGTAATAGGAGAAGATGGAATTGCAATAGACCAATATACGACAAGATCAGATTTTGATATAACTGCTGCCGGGGCAGAATATTCTACAATTATAAGTAGTGCTAAAAAAGCATCACAAAATTTTGGGCTTGGTAAAACAACAGAAGTTTTAATATCTACAGAAAAAGCAACAATGATAATGATGATGATGGGAAAAAATCTATTTGTAACTCTTGCTTTAAATCTTGATGGCAATCTGGGTAGAGGCAGGTTAGAACTTAAAAAAACCATTCCTGAACTGGAAAAGTTAATTTAATTTTTATGTTTTTTAGAAATCTTAAAAGAACCTTTTGGATTTTTTATGATAATTTATTAAAGGGGCTAATAATTAATTTTATATTTTTTATTATTTTATTTTTAATTTTTTTTATTGGTATAAAAACAAAAAGATATTTGGAAGGTGCAGGTGCCATTATTTTATTATGGTATTTATTAGTTCCTGCCATAATGTATTATTTTTCAAAAATTATAAGGGTTGAAGAAACATCGGGAATTATAAGTGAAATTTTTTCAGGGATAAAATTGTATTCTTTGAAAAGTATTGTGGTACTGGTATTGAATCTTGCTTTTGTTTCAATAGCTTTTCTTGCAATAAATTTTTATAAAAATTTAGGTGGACAGTTTAAAGTTTTAGGAATTATATTAGGGGGGATTGGTATTTGGATTTTGCTTGTTTTTCTTATTATGCAGATTTATATTTTGCCGATTTTGGTTCTCGATGAAAAAAGAAGGGTCTTAACTTCTTTTAAAAAAGCATTGATTATGGTGATGACCAATCCCTTTAGTGCTTTTTTTACTTTTTTAACCATAATTTATTTATTAATTTTATTTTATCCCATATTTGTCGGAATTTTTGGCAGTAAAATATCTTTTTTCCTTTCATTTCTTACATTGTTTCCTATATTTTTATTACCATTTATTAGTTTTGTTTTAATAATTCTTTTACAGCTTAATGCTACTTTTTTAATATATGAAAAACATAATATTTTTAAAAATCTAAATGAAATATGGGAAGATAGAAAGTTATCAAATATTTTAAAACCCTGGGAGACCAGATGATACATCAAAAAGCTAGCAAATTAACTCCTAAACGTGTAAAAAAAATAATACTGGTTTTAATTTTATTTTTTTTATTGTTTTATTTTGTAAAAAATATATATAGATTTATTGAAACTAAAATTTACGCTGATAAATTAGAAACAGAAATAGAAGTTTTGAAACAAAAAAATCTTGAATTAAGAAAAAAAATAAATGGAGTTTATGAAGATAAGGAATTTATAGAAAAGCAAGCAAGGGAACAACTCAATCTTGTAAAAGATGATGAAATAGTTTTTATAATTAAAAAAGAATAAAAGTAAAGCACATCTAAAAATTGCGATAGACACGATTTTTAGAAGGCAGCATTTGTTTTAAGTATAAATCAATACACTTAACTTCCCCGCTTGAAATTTAATAAAAATTTTCAAAAATTTTCTGGCACCAGCCATGTTTTTTGAGATGTTGGATTGATAGCAAGCAACCGGGAGACAAAAACATGGCAAGTGCCAGAGCAATTTTTTCATTAAAATCAGAAAATGCCTGAACTTGCTAATAACTAGGGGTTAGATTTTTAGTGGCACAAAAACAAAGCGGAGCACTCAGCTGACGCGGAAAGCTATGCACTTGAAATCCCCGCTTGAACTTTAATAACAGGGTTCAAGAATATAGCCCCAGAACGACCTGATTTTATTCAAAAATTTTCTGGCACCAGCCATGTTTTTTGAGATGTTGGATTGATAGCAAGCAACCGGGGATAAAAACATGGCAGGTGCCAGAGCAATTTTTTCATTAAAATCAGAAAATGCCTGAACTTGCTAATAACTAGGGGTTAGATTTTTAGTGGCACAAAAACAAAGCGGAGCACTCTGCTGACGCGGAAAGCTATGCACTTGAAATCCCCGCTTGAACTTTAATAACAGGGTTCAAGAATATAGCCCCAGAACGACCTGATTTTATTTAAAAATTGTCTGGCTGCCAGCCACGGGCTAAAACTAAAGATGTGGGTAATAGACAGTTTTAAAAAGGGAAGAGGGGAGATTTTTTTAATGTAAAAAAGTAAAGTAAAAAAATTTTCTTTATATTTTATAAAAACCTACCGTGAATGAGGCGTTACATCCGTTATAATTTTTTTATTGCTTAGTTTAATTTATTGAATTATAATTATAAAAAATTTTAAGGAGAAGGAATGGATAAATATTTAGAAAAATCTGTTATAGAAAGTTGCTTTGTTAAAGAAAAAAGTTTAAAAAAACATAAAAAGAATATTATAAAAATAGTTGATTTAATTTATAATTCATTAAAAAAAGGAAAAAAAATTCTTTTAATGGGAAATGGTGGTTCGGCAGCGGATGCCCAGCATATTGCTGCTGAATTTGTGGTAAGATTAAAAGAAAATAGGAAAGCATATCCTGCTATTGCTTTAACAACAGATACATCTATTTTGACTTCCTGTGGAAATGATTTTGGATTTGATTTAATTTTTAAACGCCAGATTGAAGCTTATGCGAGTAAAGGTGATATTGTAATTGCTATTTCAACATCAGGAAATTCTAAAAATGTTTTATATGGTATTGATGAAGCGAAGAAAAGGGGCTTAAAAGTTATTGGATTTACTGGCAAAGGTGGTGGTAAAATGAAACAAAAATGTCATATTTTAATAGATATTGAATCAGAAAATACAATGAGAATTCAAGAATCGCATATAACTTTTTTACATATAATTTGTGATATGGTTGAAATGAAATTAAAAGGATGAAAAATAATGAAATTGAATAAAAAATTTTTAAAAGAAATAATAAATAATTTTAAAAATAAAAAAATTTTGGTTATTGGTGATTTGATGGTTGATGAATATATATGGGGTAAGGTTTCACGAATTTCACCTGAGGCACCAATCCCTGTTGTTGATGTTGAAAAAGAAGAATTTAAACCTGGCGGAGCAGCAAATGTTATTTTAAATTTAACATCACTTGGGGTAAAGGTCTATTCAGCCGGAGTAATCGGGGATGATATAAATGGAAGAAAATTATTAAATTATTTAAAGAAAAACAAAGTAAAACAGGACGCAATAATTATAGATAAAAAAAGACCAACAACAATTAAGACGCGTGTTATTGCTCACAGCCAGCAGGTTGTAAGAATTGATAGAGAAAAACGTTTAATGATTTCTGATAATATTATAAATAAAATTATTTCAAAGATTAAAAATATCATAAATAAAGTTGATGCAATAATATTTTCTGACTATGGAAAAGGAGTCATAACAGAAGAACTTGTTAATTTTGTTGTAAAAAACAGCAATGGCAGAATAATAAATGTTGACCCAAAACCAAAAAATATGAAAATTTTTAAAGGCGTTACATTAATTTCGCCAAATAAAAAAGAGGCAGAACTTGCAACCGGGATTACCATAGAAAATGAAAATGATATAAATAAAGCAGCTTATGAACTGGAAAAAATGACAAATGCAAAAGCGGTTTTAATAACCCGTGGGGAAGAAGGTATGACTCTTTTTTTTAAAAATGAAAAATACCATATACCTACCGTTGCCAGAGAGGTTTATGATGTAACAGGGGCTGGAGATACGGTTATAAGTGTCATAACTGTTGCTTTAGCTTCCGGTGCCGATTTTAAAAGTGCAGCTCATATTGCAAATATTGCGGCTGGAAAAGTTGTGGCAGAAATAGGAGTTGCTGTCTTAACAAGAGATGAATTAAAAGAGGCAGTTGATGAAGTGTGATAAAATAATTTTTTCAAGAAAAAAATTGATAGAAAAAATAAAAAATTTAAAAAGAAAAGGGAAAAAAATTGTTTTTACAAATGGATGTTATGATTTACTTCATATAGGTCATATTAAATTTTTAAAAAGTGCTAAAAGATGTGGAGATGTTCTTGTGGTGGCAATAAACAGCGATTCATCGGTGAGAAAAATTAAAGGTGATTTAAGGCCAATTATTCCGCAAAAAGAACGTGCCGAGGTTCTTGCGGCACTTTATTTTGTTGACATTGTGACTATTTTTTATGAAGATAATCCTTATAATATAATAAATGATATAAAGCCGGATGTTCTTGTAAAAGGTGGTGATTGGAAAATTGATAAAATAATCGGGGCTGATATAGTAAGAAATAATGGTGGTATTGTAAAAAACATTAAATATATAAAAGGTGAATCAACGACAGGGATAATAAATAAAATTTTAAAAAATTATTGAGGGAGCTAAAAATGAATATAATAGGTATAATACCTGCAAGATTAAAATCAACACGACTTAAAGAAAAAATGCTGATAAAAGTCAATGGCAAAACAATTATTGAATGGACTTTTCAAAATGCTAAAAAATCAAAATTAATCAAAAAACTTTATATTGCAACTGATGATAAAAAAATAAAAAATGTCATTGAAAAAGCAGGTGGTAAAGTTATAATGACATCGTCAAGATGTAATTCCGGCACAGAAAGAATAAGGGAAGCATTAAAAGAAATCCAGGCAAATATAGGCGATATTATTATAAATATACAGGGTGATGAACCGCTTTTGGAAACGCGTTTTATTGATAAAGCAATAAAAACATTGATAAGTGAAAAAAATTGTGATGTGGTAACTCTGGCTACACCATTTAAAGACCTTGATGAAATATATAATCCATCATTTGTAAAGGTGGTTGTGGATTCAAATTTTAATGCATTATATTTTTCTCGTGCTGTTATTCCATTTAGCAGGGATGGAAAATATAAAAAAGGGGATGTTCTAAAGCATATTGGAATTTATGTTATGAGAAAAGGTATTCTTGATAAGTGGTTAAATTTAAAAAGTAAATATGAAAAAATTGAAAAACTTGAACAGCTAAGATTAATAGAAAATTCATGTAATATAAAGGTTGTGGTTGTAAATAGCAGAAGTATAAGCATTGATACAAAAGAAGATTTGAAAAAATTTAAAAAAATGGTCAGGAAATAAAGATGATGGAAAAAGATAAAAATAAAGAACTGGAAGAAGATTTGATTAAATTTATGCAGACAAAACATAAGTCGGCTCAGGAAAAATATAATGCAATACAGGCGTTGGCTAAAAAATATAATATGCCACTTCAAAAGTTATTAAAAAATATAATTGTTGAATGGGTAAACGAAGACAGGGAGAAAAAATTTGGAAAAAAAGGTTAAAATTACTGAAAAAATAACTATAGGGCAAAATGATTTTTTCTTTATTGGCGGACCGTGTGTTATTGAAAATAAAAAAATGGTATTTTTAATAGCCCGAGAACTAAAAAAAATAACCGATGAATTAAATATACCTTTTATTTTTAAAGCATCTTATGATAAGGCAAATAGAAGTTCAATTAAAAGTTTTAGAGGAGTTGGCATAAAAAATGGATTAAAAATACTCAGTGATGTTAAAGAAAAACTTAAAATTCCTATTTTAACCGATGTCCACACAGAAAAAGAAGTTGATATTGTAAAAAAAGTTGTGGATGTCATTCAAATTCCTGCTTTTTTATGCAGACAAACCGATTTAATTTTACAAGCAGCCAGAACAAAAAAAACAATAAATATAAAAAAAGGGCAATTTTTATCCCCGTATGAAATTCAAAATATAATAGATAAAGTAAAAAGTGTTAACAATGATAATATTTTATTGACTGAAAGGGGATTTTCTTTTGGTTATAACAATTTGGTTGTTGATATGAGAGCAATTGCAATAATGAAAGAAACCGGTTATCCGGTTATAATTGACGCCACACATTCTGTTCAAAAACCAGGTGGAGCTGGGAATAAAAGTTCAGGAGAAAGAGAATTTGTTGAAACAATAGCAAAAGCAGCAATTGCTGCAGGGGCAAATGGCATTTTTATGGAAGTTCATCATGATATAAAAAATGCTCTTTCAGATAAAGACACACAAATACCAGTTGAAAAAGTTAAGAGTTTACTTATAAAATTAAAAAAAATTTTTGATGCAACAAATGAATAAAAATAATGAACCAGTTTACCATGCATTTATAGATGGTGCAGCAAGCGGAAATCCAGGGGATGCAGGGGTGGGTGTAGTAATTTACAAAGATAATGAGGTCTTTTTAAAAAAATCTATATATATAGGAAGCACCACAAATAATGTTGCTGAATATATGGCTTTACTTGAACTTCTTAATTTGGCAAAAGAAAATAAAATAAAAAAAATAACTGTATATACTGATAGCGAATTGCTTGAAAGGCAATTGAACGGGATGTATAAAGTAAGAGATAAAAAATTGAAGAACCTATATTATGAAGTAATGGATTATAAAAAAATTATTGATTTTAACGTGCTCCATATTGGCAGAGAAAAAAATAAAGAGGCAGATAAATTAGCGAAAAATGCAAGTAAAATGAATAAAAATAAAACATACTATGAAAATTAAAAAAGCAGTTTTTGAATAAGGAGGAAATATAATGTATGAGATTTTAACTGCTCTATTTGGCATTATTTTAATAATGAGTATAATTGGGATTTTTAAATTTGGATTTAATGTTGTATTTTTTTATATAGGACTTTTTTCTGTTGTTGTGGTTGTGTGGAGTGTGATAGCGATAATTGAGGAGAAAAAAAATAATTAGATATGAAAGAATTAATAAAGGCAGCAGAAATTTTAAATTCATATGATTTTGATTTATGGGATATTTTTTATGAAATGTCTGAAAATTCGGTTATATCAATCGAAAATCAGAAAGTAGAACAATTTACAACCGGTTTTGATTGTGGAACAGGTATAAGGGGAGTAAAAGATTATAATATTTATTATAACTTTACCACAGAAAAGGATAAAATAGCTGAAATTGCAAAAAATTTAATAAAAAGCGACAACGATAAAAAAGAAAATTTATTAATAAAAAAGATAAAAGCAAAAAATAAAATAAAAGTTCCACATAAATATATTAAGTCAAAGAAAAAAATTGAAATGTTAAAAGATTTAGATTGTTTTATAAGAAAAATTGATTCAAAAATAAAACAGGTAAAATTAGTTTTATCAGAAAAAGCACAGCATGTGAAAATTATAAATGATACAGGAAGTTTTATTGAAGAGAATAGAACTTATACATCCCTTATAATATTTATTGTTGCTTTTAAAAATTCAAAAATTGAAACTGGTTATTCAGTTATTTCTGGTAGTGCAGGTTATGAGTTATTTGAGGAAACCGATATTAAAAAAGAAGCAAAAAGAGTTGCTGAATCAGCTTTAAAATTACTTGATATTGATAAAAAAATAACTGGTTTAATGACGGCTGTAATTTCAGCCGAAGCAGGTGGGACAATGATACACGAAGCAGTTGGGCATTCTCTTGAGGCGGATTTGGTTCAAAAAGAGGTTTCTGTGTTTAAAGGGAAAATTGGAGAAAAAATAGCAAATGATATTATAACAGTAATTGAAGACCCAACCATACCTTTAAAAAGAGGTTCATATAATTATGATGACGAAGGGGTAAAAAGTAAAAAAAACATTCTAATTGAAAATGGGATTTTGAAAAGTTATATTCACAGTAGAATAACAGCAAAAAGAGATGGAGTCCTTTCAACAGGGAATGGCAGACGCGAATCGTTCAGGCACGTACCTATACCGAGAATGTCAAATATTTATATTGCTCCTGGTAAAGGAAAGGCAGAGGACTTAATAAAGGATACAAAAAAAGGAATTTTTATAAAAAAAATGGGGGGCGGACAGGTAAACACAGTTACCGGTGATTTTATATTTGAAATAAAAGAGGGATTTGCAATTGAAAACGGGAAAATAACTTATCCTGTTAGAGATGCTACTTTGCTTGGAAATGGCCCTGAGATATTAAAAAGAATAGATGCTGTTTGTGATGATCTGGGTTTTGAGTCAGGTACCTGCGGTAAAGATGGGCAGGGAATTCCTGTTTCAGATGCTCAGCCAACAATAAGGGTGCCAGAGATATTAATAGGAAGTAAATAAAAATATGAGTTCAATAGGAAGAAAATCATTAATAATAATTAATTTATTTTTTTATTTATTTTTTGTTTCTGGTTGTGCTTCTTTAGAAAAAGAAAGAAAAAAACAAATGTTAGAAAAGCAGGCAAAAGAAGCATATTTAGAAATAGAAAAGACAAAAATAAAAAGTCAATCTGGCTGGGATGATAAAAATAATGCTAAAATTGCTGGAGGGGTTGTTGGCAGTATTGTTTTAGGTGGAGCCACCTATCTTATTTTTAAAGATGAACTTTCAAAGAAATCAACAATAAGTTTTGATACAATGGGATTATATATAATAGGGCTTTTCATTGTTGTTGGTTGGATGGGTGGTTATGAACTCGGTGGATTAATTTATGATGCAGCAAATAAAAAGTAATCAATTATTTTGTTAAATTCGTCAAAATCAATGTTGACCCGAAATCATGATAGCGATTTTCAGAAAGTAATCTCTCAATTACAGGAGGTGACATTATAATAAAAAATTGTAAATCCCTCTTTAATCCAACTTTTGAAAAATGGGGAGATAAAGATTAAAAATTTTTTAATACCCATCTTTTTTAAAGAAGGGTTATGCAGGTAAAAAAAATAAAGCAAAAAATTTACTTTATATTTTATAAAAATCTACCGTGACTGAGGGATTACCTTCAGGAACAATTTTAATGTTGAGATTTTATAAAAAATATGATAATTTTTGTTATCAAATTTAAGGAGTTATTAATATGCTGAAAAAAATATTATTAATGTTTTTGATAAGCGTTATTTTCTTTTCTTTAAAAGCCGATAATTTG
>Ga0078972_1001966_pt1 | contig 71694 bp, 52 predicted proteins | sample YelNatPaOPGAMG01_FD_67568 | JGI IMG/M metagenome (GOLD analysis project Ga0078972, IMG submission 67568) | Hot spring thermophilic microbial communities from Obsidian Pool, Yellowstone National Park, USA - OP-RAMG-01 (SPADES assembly) (version 2) | ecosystem: Environmental > Aquatic > Thermal... | reverse complement strand
ATAATGATTGACAGTTTCCTCAATTTCTTCTTCAGGAAGTTTTCTTATTCTCAAACCATACGCCACATTTTCAAACACATTCATATGTGGAAAGAGCGCGTAGTTCTGATATACAATGCCAATCCCTCTTTTCTCTATGGGAACCTCGTTTATCTCTTCGTTGTCAAAAAAGATTTTTCCTTTTTCAGGTGCATATTCACCTGTAATCACACGAAGAAGAGTAGATTTACCCGAACCTGTAGGTCCTACAATTGCAACGATTTCACCATCGTTAACCGTGAATGAGATGTTATCACATGCAAGCGTCTTTCCGTATCTTTTTGTAACATTTTCAAGACGAACAACCGTCATGTTTTCGGTTGGGTATCCTTTTTCTTCGATATAAACAATTTGGTAAATAACAAATAAATAACAAAGAACTAAAGAAAGAGAGCAACTAAAGTAAGAGCAAGCAGAACGAATAGAATTAGCCACACAAGAGCGCCTAATGCCTTTGCTACACATGTCAAACCTAAAATTGAAAAAATTATCGCAAGTATCACTGCCATAACGAGTAGTTCAAAAAGAACCATTCAAAACCTCCTGTTTATGGTGTTTTACGAGCATCTAGTCTGCCAACTGAAGTTACATATTCTCCAATTTTGAACTCTTGCTCATTTGCTACGAATAGATTTAACAACACGCCACAATCTATGAATACCATTTTTTCTAAGGCACGGAACTTATGTTGTCGAGGAATTTCTACCACATCAAGGACAGTCCCGCTTATGAAATAATGATATGGAGTATTACCACCTTGAGATTCCGATTTAATCCATTTTACCTGCAGAGGCGTTTTGTTTGTAGAAAGGTCCATAAGGGATAGAAGGATTTTTACTTCCTTTCCGCTTATTCCTTCTTTTATAGGTCGAGTGCCTTCCACATAACCTCCAGGATAAATCATATCTCTCCAACCTTCGGTAATCCAGGCAGGTAGAAAACATTGTAGTTCGAACCCACGCACCTCTACGAAGATTTCGCCGTTAATTGCATCGCCATTTATATCACGAATTTTTGCATTCTCAGAGTACTGCCGAATCTTTTGGTCAACAAGCCCCTCATTGGACATTTTTTACCACCCGGCAAAACTATTCTTTTTATGGGTGGGAATATACTATATAACATATCGCAGAGGTAAACTCGAAAAAAAATTCTCACGATATATAAAAAATAGAATTGAGGCTAAATATTAATTTACACATAACCAGTAATCTCTGGTAATACTTTTTCCTTTTTCTTCTTCTCTTTCTTAATCTCTTTCTTAACTTGAGATTTCTTAGATTTCTTTTTCTTTTCCATATTTGGATTTTCAGATGAAAACATTACCACGCTCTTCTTGGGTAAGGTAGATGGGAAGATTTCTTCCTCATCTTCTTCTTTCTTGAAAATTTTGCCTCTGCCTTTACACATAGGGCATTGTTGGGATGATAGCCCATAACTGTTTGTAAATACCTTTGTGCCTGTACCCCCACACATAGGACAAATATACTCACTCATAATTTAAAGGTAATGTAATTTTTATCATAAATATTTGACTTATACTTGATTTACATTTCTTGAATTATTATTTGGCTTGGTATTTGGTTTGTTATTTGACTTACTATTCGGCTTGGATTAAAGAGAAATAGATGCGAGAAATAGATGTGAGAAATAGAGTCCAAAATTTTTATTTTTCACATAGACATTTATATTTTTCACATAGACATTCTTTCTCGATATAAATAATTTGTTTATAGGCTTGGCTACTTATATTATTCGTATTCAAATAGCCGCCTTTAAAAGGAGCATATATGCCCGAAATGCTACAAAAAGAAAATAACGAAACAGGAAAAGATGGAGAAGTAGTAAATCCAAGTTCTCCTAGGTTAGGCAATACAAGCATAGGTAATCCCAGCATAGACAATCTAAGCCTCGACAATCCAAGCCAAGGAGGACCATGTTTAGGAAGAGATTTCAAAAGGCGATGGGCAAAGATATCTTCAGCAACACAAAGCAACGAAAATAACGAAGAATCGAAAGAAGAGTTAAAAAAAGAGAGTGAGTCTGAAGATGTTAAAGATATACAAGATGCTAATTTTTCAGAGAAAGAGGATTTAATTACAGACACACCAAAAAGTGAAGAAAGGCCTATTGGAGAATTAAAAATAAAAGTAACAGATAAAGAAACAAAAGAGATAAAAACAAATGGCGAAGAAGATAAAAAAAGCAGTAGTCTTCATACGAAAAAGAGGGTATCTCAAAATGCATTTTCGGCAGGAAAAACTAACGGTAATGTTAATGGTCTTGTGAATGGTAAAACAAACGGAAGGATTAATGGTTTAAAGTTCAGAAGAAAAAAAGAGATATCTTGGATATTAGCTCGTGGTTTAATAAATGGTCGGATTAACGGGTTAAGACGAGGCTTAAGTAACGGTAATGGTCTAATAAATGGAAATGGGTTGGTAAATGGAAATGGGTTTGTTAATGGGTATATTAACGGCAGAAGTTTTGTTAATGGACGTAAATTCCTTTATGGTGAAAAGTCAGTAAAAGCGTTTCGAGTTAAAAAAAGTGTAATTTTTAGTCTTGTTGCAATGATTGTATTAGCGTTGATTCTTGTCCCTTATTTTGCGATAACTGGCGATAATGGTATATCTATAGATGGGGATTTTTCTGATTGGGAAGATGCGATAAGATTCCGAGATTCTACTTCAGATATGGATAAAAATTCAGATGTAAATATAGAGCATGTTGCAATTGCTTACGATGAAGATTCGCTATCTTTCTTAATCGATGTAAAAGGTAGAATTTTCTCAGGTGATGTAGAGAATGGAAGAAAAGATGCCGGCTTGGACACTGCCTATATTTTCATAGACAAGGACAGAGATACAAAAACAGGATATGAGATTGGAGGGCTTGGAGCAGATGCGCGCATAGAACTTATTGGCTGGGAGAATAACGTTAGGAGTACGACTTTTTACAAGTTCGACGATAGTCGTTCAAAAGAAGATTGGAATGGGTTCTATCATGTATGTAGTCTGCCTGCAATCTGTTTAGGGGATAAGGTTGAAACTCAGGTTGCTTATACTCTTATAGGTATTTCGAGCCATAAGAAAGTGGATTTTACTGTAGTGATTTTTGATGCAGAAATGAACATGGATAGATTAGATTACATTGCCAGTTCTTCTGGTGGCACATTACAGGTATTTCAGAAATGGGTTGCGCCTTCGGTATGTCCTGCAGGGTCGATTTGTAAAGTTATGGAACTTGAGTTTTATTCTTCAGATGCAGATTTGGAAATTAAATCTTTGAGTTTTAACTTAAGAGGGAATGCAGATGATAGTTCATTTACAGAATCCTATCTTTTAGGCTATCCTGCATCGCCAAGAGATATGTCAAAAGATATGTTAGACGAAGAAGTGCTTTCGAGAGCCTCGGTACAAAATGGAAGATTAACATTCGATTTTGCAGGGTTACATCTTTTACATGTCTATAAAAATTCGGTCTTAAAACTTTCACTTGCAGTTCAAATTTCGAATAACTCAAAAGCAGGTTCTACGTTCTCATTCTGCATAAATAACTCAGATGATGTCTGTAGGGTAGATGGAAAAGGAGGAGTAACTATTTCAGACTTTGAGGGGAGTTCGTATATATCCTCATCACCTGCAGGGCTTGTGGTTGATGGGAAATTTGATGATTGGCTTGGGATAAAAGCAAACTATGATGAGAAAGGAGATGCAGAAGGGCGATATTTAGGAACAAAAGAATTTGATTGTAGTGCGATAGACATAATGGATTATAGATTATCTATATATGAGAAAGATTTGTTTGCGTATGTGCGTGTTGATGGAAAGGTCCTTAGCGGAAATGAAATTCCCGTGATTGTAACTGAAGATAGGAAATATTATGAAAGGACCGAAATTGGGAATAGTGAAGTCTCTGAAAGTTCTGAAGTTGTATTACCTGAACTTGTAGGGGGCGATTTTCTCTATATTCTAATAGATTCTGACAAGAATGAGAGTACGGGCATGAGGTTCAACATGTTTCATAAAGGGTATGACAGCATGATTTCAGTTGAGGGGACAAGAGGACGAATTATATCCTCAAAGGTATTAAAATATGACGAACATGCAAAGGCTTGGGAGACTTCCTCACAAACAGGAGCAAAAGCAATATGCGATGGTTCTGAGATTGAACTTAGTGCATCACTTTTTGATTTAGGAATAATACAAAACGATTTTGATGCTCTGATATACATGAGCGATTGGAGTTCAAATATGGATGTTTCTGACTATACTTTTTCGGGAAATAGGACAAGATTTGGAAGTCGAGCAGGAACGAATGTTGTTTTAAACGAGATTTGTCCAAAACCACCAAGTGGTGATGATTGGGTAGAACTCTACAATCCAACTGATAATGCAATATCTATTGGATACTGGAATATTTCGATATACGACAGTAGTAATCAGTTAATATACAAATATACGATTCCCAGTGGGACGGTTTTAGAACCAGGTGAATTCTATGTTGCATATATTCCTGCATCCATCCCATATAAAGGAGGGGTAATATTAATTTCGAACAATGGCTTGGTAGTAGATTCTGTATCTTATTCCACAATATCACCACCATTTGTAAGTTATGCAAGGCACTATGGTGATTGGGATTTGAATGACCCTACGGCTTGGTTTAAAAGTAGAACGGCAACACCTGGAGAGCATAATGAAGCCATACCTGAATTAGGGGATATTAGAGTTGCGATTTTCTTTATAGCGTTTGTTACTCTTTTGTTTATAAAAAGGAGTAAAAGAAGAACAGAGAAAAGAAAGAATGTAAAAGGCTGTCCGGTTAGGAGGATGGCAAAGAAAAATAAAGGAGAATAATAATGATGATGCTTGGGAGGAGGTGAAAGAGTGAAAAGAAGAAAGATAGAAATTGAGTTGATGAATGCTTTATATAGAGAGCCCATGAGAGAATCGAGAGTTGCGAGTGCGATTGCACGTTCAAGGCAGATATCTGAGAGAAGAGTGATACATGTGCTAAAAAGACTTCAGGAAAGGAAACTAATAAAAAATATTGACAAGGTCTCTAATGCAGGGGCAGAGCCCATATATAAATTGACAAAAGAAGGAGAATTATTGCTTGAAACAGAAGTTAAGGAGCAGTTTACATAACCGTTAATTTTACTTTCGCTTACCTAGTAGGAAAGTATATAACCAATAAGAAAGTGCATTTGATGAAATGTTAGAAAGAGCAAGTAGGGAATATTCAGACGAAGAGATTTTTTCTCTTTTGTTACCTGAAGTATCGGCTTGGTTTAGGGAGAATTTTGGAAAATTTACAATCGCACAAAGGTATGCAATAAAGGAAATTCACGATGGTAGAAATGTTCTAATCTCGAGTCCCACGGGCTCGGGCAAGACATTATCTGCATTTACCGCGTCTATAAACGAACTTTTTAGTATGGCTTTCGAGGGAAATTTAAAAGATAAGGTATATGTGCTTTACATATCGCCTTTAAAGGCGCTTAATAACGATATTGAAAAAAATTTGAATGAACCTCTGAAAGGTATTTACAAGATTTTCGAAAAAGAACGCAAAAAAGAGATGGAGGAAATTCCAAAGATAAGGGTTGCTACGAGAACAGGCGATACACCTACAAAAACGCGTCAGGCACAGTTAAGAAAACCTCCTCATATACTGATAACAACACCTGAAACACTTGCTATAATTCTTAACGCCCCGAAGTTCGCTGAATCTCTTAAGGAGTTGAAATGGGTTATTGTAGATGAAGTGCATGCTCTTGCGGAAAATAAAAGAGGTGTGCACCTATCATTATCACTTGAACGACTTACAAGAATGATTGGCAGAGAGGTTGTTCGCATAGGTCTATCAGCGACAATCCATCCGCTCGAGGAAGTTGCAAAATTTCTAGTTGGTATGAAGCCCAAGATGAAATCAGATTTTCCACATGCCGGAAAACAAAAAGATGATGAGGATATAGAATATAAGGATATAGAAGATGTGGATATAGTTAATAAGGATATAAAAGATGAGGAGATATTAGACGAGGGCATATTATATGAGAATATATCGGATGAGGTATCTTTGGAGGATGCAGAAACCTCCAAGCCTGAACCAAGGGATTGTATAATTGTAGATGTAAATTATTTTAAGGAATTGGAACTAGAAGTTATCTCGCCCTGTGAGGATTTCATATATTCGCCTGCAAATGAGATGAGCGAATCTTTGTATAAACTTCTTGATGAACTGATTTCCTCACATAAAACCACACTTATATTTACAAACACCCGTTCTGCGACCGAACGAGTAACCTTTCACTTGAAGAACAGGTTTGGTGATAAATATGTAGATTGCATAGGGGCGCATCATTCTTCGTTATCGAGGAGTATGCGTCTTGAAGTTGAAGAAAAACTGAAAAAGGGCGAATTGAAGGTCGTGGTAACTTCGACATCGTTAGAATTGGGTATTGATATTGGTTACATAGATTTGGTAATCCTTTTAGGCTCGCCGAAATCGATTTCAAGATGTGTGCAGCGTATAGGAAGGTCAGGACATAGATTATGCGAGGTCTCGAAAGGGCGTATAGTTGTCCTTGACCGAGACGATTTGATAGAATGTTTAGTTCTGATGAAGCAAGCAAGAGAGAAGAAGATAGACGGAATAAGGATACCTGAAAACTGTCTTGATGTGCTATGCCAGCATGTAGTAGGTATGAGCCTAGAGAAATCTTGGGAGGTCGAGGAAGCCCTTGAAGTTGTAAGACGTGCATATCCATATAGAGAATTGTCAAAAGAGCGTTTTGTATCTGTGTTAAGATATCTTGGAGGATATTACGAGAACTTAGAAGAGAAACATGTTTATGGCAAGATATGGTTTGACGGCGTGAAATTTGGAAGAAGGGGAAAGTTAACAAGGGCGTTATACTACATGAATGTAGGGACGATTCCAGAAGAGGTTTCGATAAATGTTTTTCGTGAAGATGGGAATTATATCGGTAAAGTAGAAGAAGATTTTGTTGAGAAATTGATACCTGGAGATATCTTTGTTCTTGGTGGAAAGACCTATGAATTTAAGTATGCTCGGGGGATGGCTTGTTATGTCGAAAGTGCAGAGAGCAAGCGCCCTAATGTTCCAAGATGGTTTTCTGAACAGTTGCCATTGTCAAATACTCTCGGCTTGGAAATCCAGAAATTTAGGAGCGAATTTGGAGAGGTAATAAAGAGAACATCTCGAGAAGATGCGATATTATATTTGAAGAAAGAATTTAAGATTGGTGATAAAACCGCAAATGCGGTTTACAATTATTTCTATGAACAAATCAGGTTTGCAAAATTGCCAGGTTATGAGAAGATGGTAATTGAGGAATTTATCGATGAAGAGTTAAGAAGAAATTATATTTTTCATTGTGTGTTGGGCAGGCGAGCAAATGAATCTCTTGCAAGGGCGTTTGCACAAAGGGTATCAGAGGTACATTCTTGCAATGTAGGAATATCTGTTTCTGACAATGGGTTTGTTATTACGGTTCCGAATCCGATAAGGATATCTGAAGAGGTGCTTTTCGGCTTGGTGCATCCATGCGACCTTGCATACTATCTTAGGGCATCGCTTGAAAAAACAGAGATGCTAAAAAGGCGGTTTAGGCATGTTGCAGCACGCAGTTTTTTGATTTTAAGGAAATATCTATCGAAGACAAATTCTGTAGGTAGGCAGCAGATGAATGCGCAAATTCTATTTTCTACAGTGAAAAGAATGGATAAAAGTTTTCCGGTAATTGTAGAAACATATAGAGAAATAATGGAGGATGCCATGGATATAAAGAATGCAAGAAAATATCTTGAGATGATACAAAATGGAGAAGTTAAAATAGAATATTTGAAGAATAGATATATTCCCTCGCCATTTGCGTTTAATCTCGTTCTTATGGGGAACTCAGATACCATCTTAATGGAAGATAGACGAGAGATGTTAAGGATGCTCCATCAAAGGGTGTTGAAGAAGATTGAGGACCTAGATAAGGAATTAGAAAAGGCAAAGGAATACAAAGTAAAAAATGGAAATTCTTAGGTTTATTTTTATTCTTCTATTACATTAGACTATTACATGAGAGAAGATATACATGAGAGATGATATGAGAAAAATCTATTATATGAGGGGGTAGAGTTAATATTGAGGCAAGGTTAGTATGGCTTGGTATTGTGAATGGATATGAGGTAGTAAAATAGAGGAATAGATATATGACGAGTAAGGGAACAAATATAACAAATAGAGCAAGTAAAATTGCCTCTGAAAAAGTAGAAGATGTAAAAGGAGATAATGATAACGAAAATAAGAGTAAGAATCCGAATAAAAATACAGATGTATGCAAGAGAAAAATTCTTTCGATGGAGATAAAACCCGGATGTGTAATATATAATAACCGAACAATCTTTTTTAAAGATACGAGAACTTTAGCATTAGCAGACTTGCATTTGGGATACGAAGGAGCAATGGAAAAGGATGGGGTATTATTTCCAAAATGCCAATTAAATATAATCAAAAAGGAATTATCGAAGATAATAAAGAAACATCATCCGAGAGAGATTGTTATAGTAGGCGACGTTAAGCATGAACTTTCTGGAAATATTCCACAAGAATGGAAAGAGGTTATGGACTTCCTCGATTTTATTCTCAATTCCAAATGCAAATTGGTGATTGTAAAAGGGAACCATGACCATTTTCTTGAAAGTATGATTAATAAAAGTAAATTGTATAAAGATGTTAATTTAGTTGAAAGTTATCAAGTTGGGAATTTTCTATTTTTGCATGGGCACAAATCTGAAAAAGAATATTTCAAGGAAGATAAAGAAGATAATAAAGATAGAAAAAGGATAGTTGTTATGGGTCATGAGCACCCCTCTATCTTGCTCCGAGACGAAGTAGGTGCACGGTTGAAACTACATTGTTTTCTTGTTGGAAAGAATGTTATTGTATTACCTGCCTTTTCTCCGCTTGCCTCTGGCGTGGATGTGAACTGTTCTGAATTTATGTCTCCTATTTTGAGGAATATAGATTTAGAAAGAGAAGGAATTAAGGTTATAGCTACTACCTGGCTTGGATTGCTTGATTTCACTACTTTGCATAAACTAAGAATGATAAAATATTGAGGAGAGGGAATTAAGGTTATAGCTACTACCAGGCTTGGATTGCTTGATTTCACTACTTTGCATAAACTAAGAATGATAAAATATTTAGGAGAGAGAATCAAGGTTATAGCTACTACCAGGCTTGGATTGCTTGATTTCACTACTTTGCATAAACTAAGAATGATAAAATACTGAGAATTATGAAATAGAAGGATAAAATAAAGAAACAAAAAGGGTTTTATGTGATTTGGAAAAAGCCTGCCTTTAATTTTTATTCGAATTGATTTTACATGAAATTGTTTAGAGATTGCAAAAGGATTATAAGTAGGAAATGCAAATGCGGGGATGTTTAAACTGGAAGGAATTTGTTGATGGGTCAACAGACAACAGTCATCAAAAAGACAAAAAAAGAATCGCAAAAGAGAGTTAAAAGAAAAGAAGCAAATTTAGAAGTAACAAAAGAGAGATACAATGAAAAGAAAGATTTAGGAAGGCTTGCATACAAGACAATGAAACTTGGGTTTGATAATTTTGAATTTTACAACCTTCAGCCAAAGAGCCCAAATGACATTTTCGATGGCTGCGGAAGGGTAACTCCTTATTATGAGCAACTTCTATGGAATCTATCAAAGATAACCCCTGCAGACCTAAAGAAGAGGATAGATAAAGCAAATTATACACTTTGGGCAGAGGGAGTAACTTTTCTTCTTGAAGGAAACGATTTTCGAATTTTACCTGTGGATTGGTTTCCAAGGATTGTGCCTAAAGAACACTGGAAGATAATCGAAAAAGGGTTAAAACAGAGACTAAAGGCAATAAATATCTTTCTCAAAGAAGCCTATTCTGGGAAAGGGACTTTTATTCCAAAAGAGTTGTATGAAAATTCGATATATTGGCAACCTGAACTTGTGGGTCAGTCTATTCCAAGGGATACCTACGTTTCGATATACGGTCCTGACCTTGTGCATATGGGAAATGGGAACTATGTTCTACTCGAAGATAATCTAAGAATCCCATCAGGTTCTTCCTATGCAATGGAATACAGAGGAGTTACAAAAAGGGTATTTCCGGAATTCTTTGAAGGTTACAATGTTGCCGAATTTGATACCTGCAGTTTAATAAAAGAAGCAGCAAGGCATCTTTCGCATAATAGAGACCCAAATCCAGTTATTGTGCTTCTCACACCTGGGATATATAATTCGGCATATTATGACCATAAATATCTTGCAGAGCACATGGGCATTCCACTTGTAGAAGGTTCTGATTTGTATATAGATACCGATGGTAGGGTAGTGTTAAAATCGCCTGATGGCGAAGTAAATGTAGATGTCATATATCGTAGGATACAGGATTTAGATATCTTTACACCTGGTTTGAGCAAAGCCTATTTTAAAGGAAAGGTTAATCTAATGAATGCATTAGGGACTGGAATTGCTGACGATAAAGGTATCTTCCCTTATGTTGAAGATATGATTCGGGAGTATCTTTCAGAAGAACCCATATTAAAAGGAGCAAAGACATATTCACCTAGAAGAAAGAATGATTACGAATATATCATGAAACATGCAAAGGAACTTGTAATCAAAGCAAGAGAAGGATACGGTGGACATGAAGTTATTATAGGTCCTGAGGTGCCCAATGAGGTAATAGAAAGTTGCAAAAATGCAATTAGAAAAAATCCCGAACAGTTCATAGCGCAAGAATGCCTGGATTTCGGCACCCAAGCCTTAATGAATGTAGAGAATGATAAAATTGTTCTGAAGTCGTCTTATGTTGATTTAAGATGCTATGTAATTCACGGAAAAGAGACGGAAATAGCAAAGGGGGGTCTTACCAGGGTCGCCCAACTTGGCACAAGGATTGTTAATTCATCTTCTGGAGGCATGTGCTCAGATACATGGGTGTTAAGATAAAGGTATTAAGATATGTGTGATAAATCCAATGAAAAAATAAAATGAAAAAAGATAAAAATGGAGTGTGAAAGATATGCTGCTTCCGAAATCTTCGGCGTATAGAATCTACTGGCTTGGAAAATGGCTCGAACGTGCTGAAAATATTGCAAGATTAATCGATTCTGTCTATTTTAAGGTTTCAGACGATACTACATTAGGTGAGACAGAAGATTGGTTACCTATCGTAAAGGCATTAGGTGCGGAAACATGTCTTAACGAAGTAACTGGGAAAGACCCTAGCAATGTATCTCCGAAAGAGATTGTGAGTATACTTGTATTTGGAAATACCTCATCATCGATACTTAACTGTCTAAAGATTGCAAAAGTGAATGCACAATCAGTTGCTCAGAAATCACTATTTATACAGGTAAACAAGGCGTTTGAGTATCTACACAATATAGACCCACAAGGGATAACCTCAATGTATGAATTGCATGATGTAATGACGAATGTAATTTCTGATTGTATGAGTATAACCGAACAGGTCGGAAGAGAATGGTTTTAGTGATAGAATCATAAAGCATAAAAGTAATCAAGGATAATATATATTCTCCAATGGTTGGGAAAGATGGCTTGGAAGCATACGGTTGCGTTATTATGTAACCTCTTTTGGTGGGGTAAGAAAAAGGAGGACGAAGAAGAGAAGGACAAGAAGGCTCAACTTAAGGTACCGAGTAAGATGGGTTCAAAATATGCTGCAGTCCCCACAAATTTTCAGGATCCCGCGACTAAAGAGAAGGATGGAAGCGTCTTTTCTGATTTCGTAAAGGATACTATAATAAAAGATGAAGATGAAAAAAAGAGCGAAAAAAATATTGCAGAACCAAAATCAGAATTGGTTACTACCCAAAGTAATTTAAGTAACGAGAAAAAAACAAGTTCTGAAATTACAAGTTCAACAGGAAGCGTTCAAACTTCGCCCCAAAAAGAACTTAAGAAATTATCAAAGAAGATGGTCATGCTTGGAGATGGAGGATGCGGTAAGACATCGTTGATAAAGAAATTTGTTTATTCAACATTCGATGACAAATACCTTCACACAATTGGAGTGCATATAACAAAAAAAGAGATACCCTATCCAGAAGAGGGGGTTGCAATTGTATTGAATATATGGGATATTCAAGGACAGAAGAATCTAGTTAATTATGAATCCAATGTAACAGGTGCGTTGGGTGCTTTCATAGTATGCGACATAACAAGAAACCAGACGCTTGAACATATGCCCGATTGGATTGACATGATGAAACGCAAAGCCCCTAACGGTAAGATGATTCTTATAGCAAACAAATGGGACTTGAAAGAAAGAGCGGAATTTGGCGAATTTCAAATGAAATATTTAGCAAATAAGCACAACTGCCTTTGGTTCCCTACATCTGCAAAAACAGGCGAAAACGTGGAAAATGCATTCAAGGCAATGGCTGATTTGATTCTTGAAATGCACAAAAAAGGAAATTAAAAATTGTGTTTACAGACATTGTATTTATAGCCATTGTGCTTATAGACAGTCAGTTACGAAAATATTATGTGCTTTCCTGAAAATCTTTTAAAAGATTATTATTGCCTCAAGTTATTTTAAGAAATCACTATTTTAGAATTTACTTTAGCCTCAATCTTCTTTAAAAGTCTTTTTGCGCCAAGCCTATGCAAGATTTCCATCGATTTTTCGAGCGCATCAGATGCTTTTTCCTTGTTCCTGTTTGCAAGTATTCGAGCAAGTTCGTAATAGGCATTTGCAAGTTCGAATGGCACATTTATTTTTTCAAGAATCCCAATAGATTCCTCAATTTTTTTCTCTGCGCCATCTTTTTCTCCAAGAGCATGTAGAATCAGCCCGAAATTCTTAAGAACAAGTGCTATGCCTAGTTTATCGTTTGTCTTTCTTACTATTTCATTTGCTTCTTCGTTATATTTTCGTGCCTCATCTATTTTCCCGATTTCAACAAGAACTTCGCTTGCGTTCGTGAGTGCGTAAGGTAATATTCCCTTATTTCCTGTGAGTTTCGAAAATCTTATTGCTTCCTCGAAAAATTCTAAAGATTTATCGTATAACCCTTCTTCTCTATATGCATCTCCAATATTGTTATACACTCTAGCAATTTCATGCATATTCCCAAGATGTTTTAGCATCTCCAAGCCTTTGGTATATTCTTCAATTGCCTTTTCAGTATCCCCTTTTTCTATAAGGACGTTGCCCAAATCTATGCACAAAGTTGCATGAAGTTGCAGATTCTTGTCATATTCATCGCCGTGGTATGAGAACGAACTTTCTTTCTTAATCTGCAAAGCCTGCATTGCACTTTCAAAATATGATATTGCATTTTCAAAAAGACCTTTTCTCCAGGAGAGATATCCAAGCCCGCGCTTTGATTGTGCAATAAAATGATAATCTTTAATTTTCTCAGAGATTGCTAAGGCAGATTTGAATTGGTTTTCTGCATCGTCCCATAAGGAAAGTTCAAGCATAACCAAGCCTATCTTTAAGTTAGCTTCCGCAATCCCTTTTTCATTATTAAATTCTGTAGAAAATGATAGACATTCACGATATAAAGAAATAGCATTTTGGAAATTACCTTTAGCACCTTGCAAATCTCCTTTTAATATCAACAAATCATGCCATCTCGAGCCTGCGCGCTCTCTATTGAATGATTCAAGTTTTGTTTCGAGTTCATCTAAATACCCATGCGAAATTAAAATAGAGCCATTCTTGATAGCAACTTGTAAGGCTTGGGCATATTCTTCCGCGGCAAGGAAATGATATATCGCCTCAATGCAGTCCTTATCAATTGAATCTTCGATGTATTTCATAAGATAGAACTTTGCTGCTTCTCTGTGATATTTCTTTTTAGTTAAAGGAGAAAGACGAGAATAGAAAAATTCTCTTACAAAATCATGAAGGGTAAAACGTTCGTTTTCTAATTCGAGAACAAGCGATTTTTGTATTAAGTGGTCGAGTGTGTGTATAGTTGCTCCTTCTTCGATAAAGTATGCTTCTGAAGGGACGGGCTCGCCATAGACTGAGGCAATTTCAAGAAGTTTACTCTCCTCTTCTGATAACTTTGAAAAAATCTCCTCTTGGATGTATCTCATAATTACATTCTGACCTTTCAGACCTTCCACATCCTCGAGCAATTCAATAAAAAGAGGATGTCCCTCTGTTGCTTTGAATATGCTTTCAAATTCTGCTAGTAGTTTACCTTTACCTGTTGTTTCTATGAGTTTCTTTGCATCCTTTTCCTCAAGTCCACCAAGTGTATATTCTGCAACTAATTTTTTTACCGCAACATCTCTTCTATCATAGAAAGGAACTATCTCTCTTGTCATTATAATACTCTTTGGACCATCTACTCTTTCAAGCGTTTCAAGAAACAGATGGAAGAACTGCAGGACCTTTTCAGAAACCTTATGAAAATCATCGAAAAAGAATACTGCTTTAAGATTTTTAATCCCATCTTCGAATAAATTTGCAACTTCGTTTAAATCTATATTCTGTTCATCTTTAAGATAATTACGCAATCCTCTCCTATTAAGACGTGCAAGGAATTCAGATAAAGGTTCGAGAACATTTCTTAAAGTATCCCATTCGTGAAAATCATACCAATATACATTATATTCATTTTTCAAATCATCAGCCAACTTAAGTGCAATAGTTGTCTTTCCAATACCCGAGATGCCATTTATTACAACAACCCTGTTTTCATTCGATGATAATACCCTCTTTATATCCTCAATCTCCTTTTCCCTACCTATAAAATGCTTTAACTTAGGTGCCTTTTCCATGTAGGCAACTAGTTCTGTGCTTTTCTTTGATTCTAAAAATAAATTCTGAAATTCAATAGCACCATCTTTTGCTAAATTAAGTATTTGCCAGGGGGATAGTTTCACTCCAAACTCTTCAATTATCTGCCTTATCTCCATCTCTCCTTTTATTCCATTATTATCTATTATTTTTAATTTGTATCCCTTAACTTCATCTGCAATTTTCTTTGTATGTATTTCTCCTTCCCAAGTAAGATAGTATGTTTTACGCATTCTCTCCAAGCCTGCAACATGTGATACCCTCTCAGAGACCAATTTTCGCTCTTCTAACTTCGTGATAGCACGTGAAACATGCGAACGCTGTATCCCAGTTGCTTCTCCGATTCCTTCTTGAGAAAGCGCATAAGGGACTTCAAACTCATCTTTATATTTGATGTAGTCTAAAAGGTGGAGAAGGATTTTCTCGTCGTTTGTTAATCTCATTTCTCCCCTTCTGAACATGTAGGTTAGTAATATCTTGGGAATTATTTGTATTTAATGTTTTGTTAAATTGTCTTTTGTTAAATTGATTTTCAATCTAAATTACTTTAAATGACTCTAAAATCTCCAAGATAGATATTGAAGACATAAATTCCAAGACGTAATATCTAAGACATAAATATCCAAGCCAAAGTTTATCTATCTACCTGATAATCCGCTCACGATGCAAGTAAGAAAAAGAAAAGTTGAAAACAAACTTAACAATCTTTCAGGTAAAGAATGGATAAAGTTCACAAAGTCTTGGTTTATACACAGACCACCAAGAAGAGAAAAAGAAGAGGTTCTACATCCTGCGAAATTCCCAGAAACTTTGGTAAAAGAGTTTATCCTCTTCTTCACAAAAGAAAATGAGTATGTGCTTGACCCATTTGCAGGAACTGGGAGTGCGCTTGTTGCTGCATGCCAAGTTAATAGGAATGCAATCGGAATTGAGGTCATGGAAAAGTATAAGGAAATTGCAGAAAAAAGAGTAAAGAATACAATTGAAAATACGCGTGCAAAAGTAAGTTGTAAGGTTATACTTGGTGATTCTCGTAACCTATCTAAGTTGGTTGGAGAGCGTAAATTTGATTATTGCATAACATCACCTCCTTATTGGAATCAATTGAAGAGGAATTCGTTGCGTCAAAGGGAACGAAAAGAGATTGGTCTTGATACAAAATACGGAGAAAAAATTGAAGATATTGGGAATATAGATTCCTATGAAGATTTTTTGTTAGAACAAAAGAAGGTTTTCTGCGAAGTGTATAAAGTTATGAAAGAGGGAGGTTATCTTACCATAATCACGAATAATGTATTCTATAATGGAAGGCTGTATCCTCTTGCATTCGATACACTTACCACACTTTCAGATATTTGGACGCCTAAAGACGAAAAAATTTGGTGTCAAGACGATAAGCCTCTTATGCCTCTTGGCATCTACAATGCTTGGGTGGGGAATAGACATCATGAATATTGCTTGATATTTCGTAAAGAGTAATTAAAGAATAATTAATAAATTAAAATTCAAAGATTAAATGTATTAAAACTTGTATTTGACAGTATGATGAAATCTGCGAATAGTATTTATACCTATCAGCAGAATATTTGCTCGGGGAGAGTTATGAATAGATACAGGGCATATGTAAGGCGTCATGGTAGAGTACCATTATCGATAGTTGCGGTTGTTGTTTTGCTATTTTCTTTGACGACCACTTTTTACATTTCACAAATTAGTTTCCAAAAGGTTGAGATGAATAGAACAGATAGATTGCAGAAGATGGATAGATACCTTGGAGATACAAAGACAGAATTTAAAACCCAAGCCTTCTACATCGCAAATGCAAACGTAGAAGCAGGTGCGCAAAGCCTAATGGACATACCAGAAATAAATGAAAACATCCAAAAAGATTTTGAAAAGTACATAGATTCGATATACAAGCCATACACGCCAGCAGGGCTTGAAGGTATGAAGTTCGAAGTGAAAGATACGCCCGTGCTTTATCTAAGATGGCTTGAAAAAGATACAAAAGATGTTACAGAAACACAAGTTTTAGAGATTTCAGGCGAAATAAAGGATACTAAGGTTTATTCACATCTTGAAATTGTAGGACAGGTTAATCTTACTGTTACTGACCTTCTTACGGGGATAGTAACTGAACGAGTAATCAGAATCGAAGAACCGTTTGATTCGCCGTATCTACTTGCTCTGAATGCAATCGAAAGTATGCGAAATAGTGTTCAAGGCGATTCTTCGGACGTGGGAAGATTAGTGAGATACATGCTCTTTTCGCTAACTGAGATTCGTTCTCTTAATGCAATAAATGAATCTGCAAAACTTGTAACAGACGACGAGATAAAGATTGCTGTAAATCTTGCGCTATTCCTTGAACAGGTAAGATTATTCAGAAACTATGACCATATTGCTGCGAAGAATATTGTATATAATGGCAAAAACTTAGACGATTTATTGAAAACATATCTTGTAGGAGGCTCTGTTGACCCTGCAGACTTGTTTATTAAATTCCTCGATATAAAAGAGTTTAATGTAACGATAGTTTCGGGAGGTTTTTCGGGTGGTTCAGGTGGAACAGGAGGGAGTGGTTCAGGGGCAGGTAAGAAAGTGTTTCTAAATCCATCGGACCAGTATGAAAATGTAGGACCTACAGGGTATGTGGAAGCCGTGGGTGCGAAAGACATGGCTGACAGGACAAAGGAAAAACTGGATGCTCTTGGTTTTGATGTAATAGTTGACCAGGATTTTGACACCGCGCCCTATCATGCAAATTCTTGGGGGGCAGACGTTTTTCTTAGCATACATACGAATGCAGCAGGACCTACTGCAAAAGGGACTGTAACGATATATCCAAGCACGGCAACTGGAGAAAGACTTGAGAAGTCGAAATTATTTGCACAGATGGTTAATGACGAACTTGTTGCTGAATTGAATACACAGGATAGAGGTATTTGGAGTGATATGGAAATCAGAGGAATTACTTTCCATGTATTGAGAAATACGAATATGCCTGCTGCGTTAACAGAAGTTGCATTTCATTCAAACTTAGAAGAAGAGGCGCTTTTGAAAACCGAATCGTTCCGAGACAGAGCTGCTACTGCAATGGCTAGAGCAATATGCAAATATTTCAATGTAGATTCAAGTTCGCTAGGTAGTTCTGGCATGACTGTTAATCCTATTTCGTATACAAACTATACTGTAAAGATAGACGAAATAGTGCCTAACGACGATGTTTCGTTTATAGAATATCTTGTTTCTCAAATTAAAGATACAGACAATAACCTAAGTGAAATGGCAGATAACATAACTTACCAAGCCGATTTGTTAAACTTCGAATTTAGAGTTAACCATATGTATGAAACGCCGTTTGAATTCTGGAATCATGATAAAGAAAGTTGGGCACAGGCATTAAGAATGAGATGGGAGAATTTCACAAAAGTCGAATGTTCTATTCTTGTGCCTCAAATTGAACGCTCAGGAACAAGTTACTTAATTAAGGGAGGGGCAGGTTCTGCAAGTGGAAACGGTTCAGGAACTGGCGGAGGAGGAAGTGGTACTTATGACGGTTATAAAGCACTTGAATATGCTTGGCAATATGGCGGTGAGGGAAAGAACTGTCATTGCGGTTTCAATTATAATATAGATGGGGGGGACTGTGCTCATTTTGTATCTCATTGTTTAGAAGCGGGTGGCTTGGAACCCTATACTTCACATGGTCATAGAAAAGGTGCTATGGCATCGAATGGAGACCCTAAGTTTGCCTCAAATGGTATTCATGTAGGTGCAACGGCGCTCTGTCAGTGGCTTGTCTCATCAGGGCTTGGGGAATTTGTCGATTCCTTAGATGATTTATGCGTGGGCGATGTTATAGAAATCTCAGGATATTCGCATGTTATTCTTTACACTGGAAAGAACGCAGCAGGGCAGCATACCTATGCAGCGCATAATAATAATCATGAACCAGGCACTGTGCTAACTTCAGGTTGCGACATGATGGTTCATATCAAATCAAATACTGCAGGGAAAGAATTAAGAGACGCAACTGGTAATCCGATAGGGAACGACGAGCAGACTATTGGAGGACCTGCACTATATCTTAACACCCTGAACATATCGCTTGAAGGTTCGTTCAGGCTTGCAGGGACTGCACAATCTACGGTAAAAGATGGAGTTATCTTGGCTGAAAAGACAAAAGTCGATACTGCCACATCTACTAACATTGCGTTCAAGATGAAACTTACATTTCCGATGTATTGTCCATTTTCGCTTGATATCGCAGAACCTGTGCCATTAAATCCTGGCTTGGTTGTAAATGTTCCTGGAGGTGGTTCTGGAGGCTCAGGTGGTTCAGGAGGTTCTGGCGGAGTGCCGCAAAGCGGAGTAAAAATCAAAGTATTAGGTTATGGCGAGATGGATATAGAAGAATATCTAAGAGGAGTTGTGCCTTCAGAATCATATCCTTCGTGGGAAATGGAGGCTTTGAAGGCTCAAGCATTAGCTGCAAGAAGTTATGCATATTATCAGGTACAGCATCCAAAACATGGCGAATATCATGTGTGCACGACAACATGTTGTCAGGTGTATAATCCTGCGAATATAAATCCGAGAACTGATGAAGCAATAGCCGCGACTTCAGGGCAATACGTTATGAAAGATGGGCAGGTTTGCCATACCTTCTTCTCAGCGTCGTGTGGTGGACATACAATGAATTCAGAAGATGTCTGGGGCGGATATGTAGATTATTTAAGAGGAGTGCCCTGTCCTTGTGGAAAACCAAAGAATGGTCATGGTGTGGGCTACTGTCAATGGGGCGGGCAAGCAATGGCTCTACAGGGAAAGAAATATGACGAGATTATAAAACATTACTATACTGGTGTTTACATAGGAAAACTTGATGGCACAGTAATATCAGGTCCTGAGGGTGGAACAAGCGGCGGATTAACAGTTGCTGAACATCCGGTAATTGAGGCAGTCGAAAATACCACCTTCTTCTCGAATGTATCCTTGCCAATAACTGGAAAGGTAATTGATATCATCATGAAATCGCAGAACCTATTTGGAAAGATTGGCGATTCTTACGTTCAGTCCCTATACACAAAGGTGCCTGTTGAGGTGCTTTATAGACTACTTGATATTCCAAGCCTTACGAATGTGGTATCTTCACTTGAGATGAATGCGGTTATGGATATGATGTGGGCTGCTTACGAAGAGAAAAAAGATAAAGACCCTACTAATGTTAATCATACCCTCTATGGGTTATTGAACAAATTGAAATTTAACGGGGATGATAAACTTCTTATCATGGAAGTAGAGCATGATTCTTATCAATTTACTTTGAAGTTCAGAAAAAATCCAGACAAGACATGGGGATACAACTACACTTATACAGCACAGATAAAGGCAGATTTCAGAGATTTTCATATAGATATAGAACTTGACCCATTTAGATTAGAATTTAATAATATAGTGCATTACAAGGTAAGGCATACGCATTCGGGCAAATCTTGGGAGACTGAGATTATTCTTCCCTTGTTTAAAACACCAATGCAGACTTATTCTCTAAGTCTTAACGATTTGTACTTCCCGGGGAGTTTAATGAAAATGAATGTAACTTTCGGCTTGGTGCCTATTGGAGGTTCGATAGGCGAATTCTCGGCTATGATTTCAGATTGTCATGATAAAATAGAATCTGCTGCGCCTAATATTTCGCACGAAACTGTAACATACATTATGTCAGAGATGATTAGAAAAACAATGACTGACTTGTCATCTCAAGTCAATACCCTGAAACAAATCAGGTTTTTCATAGAATATGCTCGGGCATCAGATGGTAAGCAACTTGGAAATCTTACCTTTGCTATTAACATAACCTCAAATTACAAGAAGCATGCCGAATGGTTGCTCCAAAATATAGATAATTTTGTTTATCATCTTGAAGATCCGAATACAAAGGCGATGTTCTGGCAAGTTCCTGAGGATATGAGAAACGATTTTAAGATAATACGCGAAAGATTCTTACCTACTGTAAATGTGCTTTCTACAATATCTGTAGGTTGGCTCTGGGACGAAGAGAATATAGATTCGTTAGGGAGTGGTCAGGGGATGTATCCTGACATTATAGATGCAGTAATTGCATCTGGATATACAGCAGGAACTAACCTTAACCAGGAGAAGTATGAACTTGTGGATATAGATAACGTGCCTCAAGATGCGTTTAGCAAATATCATATTCTATTAATAACGGGGCATCTAGCGATAACTTTCTCAGATTCTTTGAAGAATACGCTAAAGAAATTCGTTGAAGATGGGGGATTGCTATGGATTGATAACGACAGAGACTATGACATTTACAATTTCTTTGCTCCTTTCGACCTTTCTCCAGACAATTCAAATCATGTGAAACATTGGGGCGATTGCTGGGATACTATGAAAGGCGAAGATGCAGATAAGTATCCATTATTAGATGGTCCTAATTGTCCATATCCTCTTTCAAGCGAAGACATTAAAGACTTAGGTAAAATTAATTCGTTATGGCCAAATGATTATTATTGGTATTGGTGCTCGCCCTATCTTGTTTCTGCGCCTGGATACGATGTTATTCTGAAAAACGATGTTAAGGTCTGGGATGGTCCGGATGACGACGGAGGAGATGGCAAACCCGTTATCGTGGTAAAAGCAATAGGTAAAGGGCATGTGCTTATCACTGCAAATAATATGTTTGATCCCATAGCACCGCCTGCAAGTATTCGAAATGATGTACCCATGAGATACACAATTGCAGCAGAGAAGTTCTTTGGAAATGTGCTTGCATGGCATAAAGCATACTATTCTGATGTAGTCTTATCCTCGAGACCTGCGTTAGGAGTGCAACTTGATGTAGCAGGATATGAAACACTACACGCAGCAACCTGGGGAGGTTGGAATGCTGAATGTTATGTATATCTGCCTAATGTTCCATCTTCGCAACTGAACACTCTCGTACCAGGTGCTACAAATGTAAATTCGGATGTTTACCTGTTCTACATGGTATCAAGAGAAACCTGAATGCGGAAAGTAGATAAAACAAGATTGCAATAAGATAGCCTATAACGAGATGCTACCAAAGAGATACTTGAGTGCAAGATATGCGAGAAGTGGAGCCATGATAGTTCAAAAATATATTCGACGACAAAGATATGTTCGATATCTTCAAAGATATAGATATGAGAGGCATAGATATAGAAAGATAGGTAGATTCGGATTTGGAAAAAGAGATGGCGTGGCAGGGTTCTTTGAAGAAATTCCAGCGTTAATACTTGCGACTATTGGCATGTCTATATTCTTTATTACTGCGCTTATGGCATATTCGAACTACATGGGTCAGCAGGAGGCAATAAAATTTGTAGATGATGGGGATGCATTTTCGAAAGCGATAAGGAACTATAAAGGCTTGGTATATGATGCAGATGGGCATCCTATTGAAGGTAGATTTGACTATTTTAAAGTGCCAAATCTTAATGTTACGAATGTGTCGAAGGACCTAAATGTTAAGATAAAGAACAGGCATTTTATTGTGGAGATAAAAGATGTATCTGATTACGATACTCATTACGATGTAAGAATAGAATCGAGTTCGAGGGAAGGTTTGAGAAGAACAGAAGTTTTATCCACTGTATATATAAGAGTTACAGATGACGAATCACATCTTGCAAGATTAATTACGGAGATTTGGGTTTGAGATTTAAAAGATGGGAGAAGAAAGGACAATCTGCAATGTATGATGGCATGCTCTTCTTTGTGCTAATGCTGTTAAGTTCTGGTATTGTGATGTTGACAACTTTACGGGCTTCAAACCAAACAAATGTAAACCAAAATTCTTATTTGGCAGAATATGCAGATTCTACACTCTTTGCATTACTAAAATCGACTGTAAACTATACCTATTACTACGATTCCTCCGGACCTGTTCTAAAACAGATAAATCGTACAAATAAGATGGTCAGTGAACTTCTACTCGAAGATATTGCGGTCAGGTATTCTGACAGTACACCTGACGAAAGTCTTGTCAATGTCTTTGAAAAAAGTATAAAAGATATTGCAGATAACGCAACATATCCAGAATACAGATACACGCTTGTGGCACAATACGAAGATATTCGTGTTGAAATAAGAGGAAAGTCAGTGGGTGCCTTGCCAATGGAACGACATGCAAGTTTTATGGAACTTGCCGGCTTGGAACCTATTAACGGCAAAGTTGTAGTTTATCTATACATCTGGAGAAGGTAGGGAGGTGCAAGGACGTACGATTGGATTTCATCAAAAGTCGCAATATCTGTTGCGGTTGTTATCATGGTCTCTTCAGTCATTGGCTTCTTTTCAATAATGAAAAACCAGTATGACACGAGAGAATTGCAGGACTATGCAGATGCGATTGCAAAAAGGGTAAATGAAATTTCACAACTCGATATAGATACGAAATCAATCATAGATTTTAATGATACTGCATCAGGACAACATATAAAATCTACCTATCGCGATAGAACATACGAGATAAAAATTACCATAGATTTAGTTAGTTTAAGGCAGGATTCTCTTATGGTTACTTCACATTTTGTAAACCATTGCCATTTATATTCGCCTAGCGAATTTTCAAGCATTTATACAAACAAGACAGAATTTGTTAATTTGGATAAACAGCATTTTGAAATTAACTTTCTCTCCGGAATTGATTTCGTGGTAGAGCAGAAACTTCTCGTTGTAGATGGGAATTCAGAATATCATACCTTCATTTATCTAAAATAATATCCTATTATCTAAAATAATGAAAGGATTTATGATGAAGTGATTTTGAGGGAGATAGTGTATCAAATTTACTTTTTGAAATTTTTTGTTTTATATTTTGCAATTATGACGAAATATAACAGAAAGTAGCCTAATCGTTAAGCGCCCATGCTCTACGAGAGGATTATATAAGAGTAAACTAATTCTAGTTTAGATATCATGCTTCAGGGAAGGGAGTTTGCAAGTATATCCAATTCCAAGATGGTAAGGCAAGTTTCCAAGCCGAAGCATCTACCAAAAAAAAGCATTCCGACGTGTCAGAATAGTTTTGGTATTTTACTTGTATCTTCAATGTTAATAGGCTTGGGCGTTATGTTTGCTCTCCTACTTCTTCCTATGGATTCTGAGTCGATAGTGCAAAAAATCATAGAAACTACTGATTTTAAAGGTAAGAACGGAGAAGATGAGGTAAGAACAGGTTCTTTCATAATCCATGGGCATGTTTACAATGAAAGCGGAAAAGAGACTGTGGTTTCTGAAGTTTGGATAACGAACATGCGTACTGGCGATTCTTTAAAGGTTATGACTGATACAAACGGATATTACAATGTAGATGTAGGTAGCATATTCGGTAAAATGAAAGGACTGCGGAACGATGATATTTTAAAAGTTAATACCACATTAGGTATATTCGTTGCGGAAAATTATACGACGTGCAAACCACTTGTATCTGAAAGAATTGTAAATCTTACCTTAAGCCTACCCTCTCAAATTCCAGAGTTTAAATCATTTGCTATTCCTTTAGCATCTCTTCCAATACTATATTTCATTTTTGCCATAAAATTAAGAAAAAATAAAATCAAGGAAAAACTAGAAAAACTAAACCAAAGAAATTAAATCGAAGAAAAGGTAAGATATTCAGAAAAATGTAAAGTTAGGTGGGGGAAAGACCTGTTTGCTGTCCATTCTTTTGGGCATCCAAGCCGTTAAGTCTTGCAATCTCTTTTTCCACTTCTTGTATAAATTTCTTCGAGTCTAATTCTTTGTATAACCTAAGGGCTTCTTTTAGATAGTGCATGCAATCGTCCTTTCTTTTCATCTCTTTATAAAGAAGGGCTATTTCGAAGTTACAATGTGCCAAATCTTCGATAATACCCAAAGGTTTTGTTTTTTCTAAGGCAGTTTTGAAATATCTTTCTGATTCCTCATATTTCTTCTGAAGCCTGCTTGCTGTACCGTAATAACGATATACGCTTGCAATCATGTGCTTATCATCCATCTTTTCGAACATCTCAAGAGCCTTTCCAAGATACTCGTATGCCAAATCGAAATTCCCTCTTTTCACATGAACTTCGCCTATGTTCGAATACCCATAGGCAAGCATCGTTATATCTGAACATTTCGAGGATATTTCTATACACTTCCCATAATGTTCGAGCGCCCTGTCATACTCTTCAAGGTAAAAGTAGGTAGCACCTATATTATTGCATACTCTTGCAGTTTCTGGTAGATTCCCTATGTCGTCTAGAAGTTCAAGTGCAATCTCATAATACTCAATTGCTTCGCTGTAATTTCCTATGCTAGAATGCACATTGCCAATATCTATATATGCAGCAGTCATGATTGTTATTGCTCCTACTTCTTCTGCATATTCTATACATGAATTGAAACATTGAAACGCCTCTTCTGACTTCCCAAGCCGCCAATATACCCAACCCATTCCTCTAAAAGCGTCTGCAATACCATGTTTATCTGATATAGATTCTGAAATCTGCAAAGCAGTCTCAAATGCTCGTATTGCATTCTGCCATTCTGACCTCTGTTTGAGTATATGTCCTATATTTCTGTATGCAATTGCACGATGAAGTTTATACTTATCACCTTCTGCAAGTTTTATTAGTTTATTGTATGCATTTAACCCATCGTCCCATTCGCCTCTCATCGTATGTATCTTTCCAATCATTGATAAAACTTCCAATTTCTTATCTCCGACTTTTTCTGAATCAGAAATCTTATCTGCATTTTCTAATGCTTGAGTATAGAACTTAAGTGCTTCTTCGAGCGCAAATATGCTCATGGCATGGTCTCCTGCAAGTGTAGAATATTTGAGTGCCTTCTCATACTCCAAGCCGAACGTGTAATGTCTTGAAAGCATGTAGATATACTCAGACTTATGTCTGCGTCCTTTCTCGTTATACATAGTTTCTATTACAGAGCCAATTTTCGCGTGTAGTAAGCGTTTCTTAGATTTTGTAAGGTTAGAATATACAACTTCCTGTAACATCGCATGTTCAAATGAATATTTTTCTTCGTCGCTAGTTGTGTCTTCTCGAATTAGTTTTAGTTCCATAAGTTTTTCAAGCCTATCCAGAAGTTCATCTTCATTAATTTCAAGTGAACGTAGAAGTATTTCGAATGAAAAATCCCTTCCAATAACAGAGGCATGTTCAAGAATCTTGTATGTCTCATCGTCCAACTTGTCTAATCGCCTAGTAATAATATCTTGCACTGTTGTAGGGACTGAAACTCTAGAAAAATCTACTTTCTCGCCTGCATGCTCAGCACCAATTCTTATTACCCCATCTTCAATAAGTGTCTTTACAACTTCTTCAATAAACAATGGATTACCATCTGTTTTTGAATATACAAAATTCGAAAAACCAAGTGGGAGATACTCAGAGCCAAGTATCGATGAAAGCATTTTTGTTACTTCATAAGGTTTTAGCCTTGTTAATTTAATTGAACTATAGAACTTCTCTCTTGATAATCGTTGTATTAATTCTACAAGTGGATGGTTTTTTCCTTTATCAGTAGAAAGTTCTTCAGGACTGTATGCACCTATTAAAAGAACACGAGAGCGCTGCGTATTCCTTGCAATGTAATAAAATAGTTGAAGAGAACTTGCATCAGCCATATGTAAGTCATCTAAGAAGAAAACAACAGGCGAATTCTCGGCAAGTTTTAGTATGTATTGAAGAACATTTTCAAAAACCTGTGTTTTCTCTCTTGTAATATCTCGAAGTGTGCCTTCTATTAGGACATTTGCAGATTCTTTCTCTTTTCCACCTATACCAAAAATTGCAAGTTGAGACGCATATCCTTTATCTTGGACACCCGTATTTCTCAAGGCATCTATGAATGGAAGATATGGGTCTGAACCTTCTGAATACAAGCATTTCCCAGAATAGAAACTTGCACCTTTTGCTTTTGCATGTTTTGCTAACTCTGAAATTAGACAACTTTTTCCAATTCCTGTTTCTCCTTCTATCAATATTAAAGAACCTTCTGAACGAAAAGCCGCATCGAGCGCATCGATTAATTTCTTCATCTCAGCGTCTCGCCCCATAAGATTACTACGAAACGCACCCTCGAGCAAACCTTCCTTGAACACAATACTCACCATTTTATATTATGCAAAGTTCTTTCTCAACATTTTCCAAGTCATCTTTTGCATTTATATTCTTGAATATTTCTCTCGACCTCTCAAGATGTTTCTTTGCTTGTGCACAATCACCAAAATCCTTGCATGCCAAGCCGTATTCGTAATGCGAATAGCCTAGATAATATGGCGCACCTACCTTTTCTAATAGCGCAATCCCTTTTTCAAACTCCTCTTTGCAATTTTTCTCTTCCTTCTTTAATTTATACATTATTCCTCTTGCAACATGCACCCCTGCAACGAGAAATTTCTCATCGAGCCTTTTAAAAATAACCATTGCCTCATCAAGTCTCTCTTCTGCTTCTTTAAACCTTTTCTCTTTTGCAAGAAGTTCGCCTGCATTCAGAGAACCAATGCCAACCATACGAATGTTACCTCGTGCTTTTGCACATTCAATTGCCTTCAGATAATGTTCGATTGCTTCTTTTCTATCTCCACTTTTATCAAACACTATTCCAAGCGAATTATGCGCAACAGCCTGATTCTCTAAGTCATCTATTGTTATGCTCGCATATAGACATCTTGTATATCTTTCAATCGCGTTCTCAAGTTCTCCTTTTTCTGCCAAAATATGACCAATACCAAGTGTTGCACGAATGATTAGTTCCTTGTTCTCAAGCCTATCTGCTATGTCAAGGCATTCTATGTTTTTTTCCATAGCCATATCATATTTACCTTGACGCCAATACGACCACCCCAAGCCAAGAAGCGCTTCTGCAATACCCTCCTCATCTTTTGCATCTTTGGAAAGTTTAATACTTTCAATATACGCCTCCTCTGCCTCTGGCCAACCACCTCTTTTTGACATTATGTATGCAATTCCACGCCTTGCACGGGCACGGGAATTACTATCTTTCAAGGAAGAATATGCGGTTCTAAAAAGTTCAAGTGCAGAACTCCATTCCCCTGCATATTTGTAAATATCTGCCAATTCAAGTTTAATCTTTGCTTCTTCTTCGTTACTTGCAATTTGCATTGCTTTTTTATAATACGATATTGCATCTTCGTATGCATAAGTATCTGATGCTTGTTTTGCAGATTTAAGTAGATAATTAAGAGCCAAGCCAACCTCTCCACTTTTAAAATAATGCTCTGCAAGTTGGAAGACATGTTCGTCTTTGTTATCAGTTATTTTCTCAAGCGCTAAAGATGCGCTTCTATGCAGGATTTTTTTCTCATTTTCAGGTATCATAGAGTAGGCAACTTCCCAAAGCATGTCCTGGCGAAATTTATAGCATAGTTCATCTCCAAACTCCTCTTCTACAAGTATATATTGCGCTACAAATTTATCCAAAATGTCAAGCATCTCCTCCTCGTCTAATTTAAGCATATCTTTTAGTATATTAAAACTAAATTCTTTACCAAGAACTCCACATGCGTATAATATCTGAGATTCCTTCTTTGAAAGTTTTTCCAATCTACTTTTTAATAGTTCGTATATAGAGGATGGAACCTTTCCAAGCCCTTCAGTAGATGCATGTTTAATCATCTCTTCTATATAGAAAGGATTTCCATTCGTTTGTGCAAATATTTGGTCAAATATTTTAACTGCGTCTAAATTCAATCTTTCTTCTTGGATACGTTTTTCTATAAGAACCTTCGAATGCTCTTTAGACAATGGCATAAGCCTTAACTTTATGAACAAGTTCTCTCTTCTCATTCTTTGTAGGGCATCTGACAATGCCTGGTTGTTTGCAAGTTCTTCAGGTCTATATGACGCACATATAAGTATCTTCTCTGTCCGAATATTTCTTGCAATATAGAATAAAAGATGAATAGAGGCAGAATCTGATAAATGGATGTCGTCTATGAAAATAAGTAGTGTTCTTCCTCCTCCAAGTTCAAGAACTGTTTGAAACAACTTCTCGAATATCATCTCTCTTGCTTTCTTAATGTCGAAATCATACCTTCTTTTTCCTAATATTGGCATTATACCTATGGGCATTCTTTCATTAACCTCATCTGCATTCTCTTTGCTTTTCAGAATACGGGTAAATACCTTGTAGGGTTCTGCATCGCCTGGCATACATTTCCCACTTACCACTACCGCACCTAAACTTGAACAGTATGATTGAAATTCTTCAACTAGTTTAGATTTTCCAAGCCCGGCTTCTCCCTCAATAAGAACAAAACCGCCATGCCCTAGGTTCGCATTGTCGAAGGCATGCGTGAGGACTTTCATTTCTTCTGCCCTATTCACAAATGCCTTCATCATTTTTTATCCCTTGCCTTCTTCACTTTTTCTATGTATGTATCTGCTCCAAGCCTTTCAAAAATTGCCAATGCCTTGTCAAACTTTGCTCTTGCATTTTCTAAATCCCCCTTCTTCTGGAGCATCAAACCATATTCGTAATATGCCTCGCCCACATCGAATGGAATCGATAATTCTTCAAGTGAGGATATTGCCTCTTCAAAAAATGCCGCAGAACGCTCGTAATCTTTCTTTGCTTTATAAATAATACCCCTTATACTTTTCGTAACTGCGATAGCAAGTTTTTCATCCAACTTTCTGAAAAATTCTTCAGCCATGAACGAATATTGTTCTGATTTTTCGATGTGTGATGCATCTCCAGTTGCTTCTGCAAACTTTACAAGTACCGAAGATAGATTAAGTATGCAGTAAGCCATTGTGCGGAATGCCCCATACTTTTTAGATATCTCAATCCCTTTTTTGTAATTCTCTATGGCTTTACGCCACTCGCCCATTCTTTCATACACATCTCCAAGGTTAGAATAGGCACGGGCAATTTCTGTAGGCATGGTAGCAATATCAAGCATGTCAATTGCACGAGTGTAATAATCTATCGCTTCCTCGAAATTACCTTTTGTATTGTAAACGTTTCCAAGGTCTATGCAGACCGTAGGAATGATTCTAGTATCAGAAACTTGCTTTGCTTCATTAATGCAAGCACGATAGCAATCTATAGATTTTGAATACTTTCCTTGACGCCAATATACATGTCCTATACCTCTATTTGCATACGCAATCCCTATTTTATCATTTATTTTTCTTGATTTTTCGAGTGCCTCCGTGTAATATTCGATTGCCTTATCAAACAAGTTCCTACAAGAGTAGATGTGAGCTATGTTTCTTAATGCTTCAGAGTTTTTCTTTATGTCATCATCTTTTGTAAGGTTATCTAATTTTGTAAGATTCTCTAATGCCTTATCCCATTCTCCAACCATGGTGTATAGATTGGATAATTTGTCTATAATCTCAGTCTTTCTTAATTTAGAAGATTTCAAAATCTCAGGGTCTGTGGAATCGCCGTATGCTTTTTCTAGAACATCAAGAGCAAGAGAATAATAATTGATTGCTTCTTCGAGAGCATATATGTTAAGAGCCATCTGACCTGCTGCACATAGATAATGAATAGCCTTCTCAGGAACATTCCCATGATAGAAGTGATACGCAAGTTCAAATGCCACGTCTTTCAATTTATCAGGACTTACTTTTTCGAGAGACTCGCCTACACGTCTATGTATGTCTGCCCTCTTTTCAGATGGAATCATATCATAGCAAACATCTCTTATTTTTGGATGATGGAATGCATAATAATCCTCTTTTTCTGGGTCTTCAATAATTAGTTTGGCAAAGAGTAGCCTGTCAAGCGAAGATACAAGTTCTTCTTCGTCAATGTTCACTACGGAAGCAAGCGTAGAGAACTTAAATTCTGAGGAAATAACGGCAGCATGCCAAATCACTGAAAGGTCAACTTCCCCAAGCCGCTCTATTCTCGTCTCAATCGTCGTTCTAATAGAATCAGGGATTTCTATAGTTGATATGTTAAGTTTCTCGTCCCAATTTTCATCGTCTATATCTATCTTCCCTTCTTCTACAAGAGATTTTATTACTTCTTCTATGAAGAATGGATTTCCTTTTGTTTCTTCATAAATAAGGTCTATGAATTTAGTATTTATTGGTCTGCCAAATATACTATTTACCATTTCATATACGGAATTCTTGTCTAATCTGTTGATAGTCATTTTAACAAAAATGCGTTCGCGAGACATCCTTGTTATACCTGCAGCAAGCGGAGCATCCATCTTCTTAATCTTGCCTCTGCCAAGTTCTCTTCTTTGGGAAAGTTCTTCGGAACGATATGCAACGCAAAGCATAACTTTTGATTCTACAGTCCCTCTTGCAATGTACTGCATAAGGTTTACAGTAGATTCATCAGCAAGGTGCATATCATCAAGGAATAAAACAAGTGGGTTCTTGCTTGCTATGTTGTCTATTAATTGATAGATAGTTTCAAACATTCTCTCTTTTCCAAGTATTCTTTCGTCGTTGGATGCAGATTTTCCATCAAGCATTCCGCTTGTCAAAAAGTTTGTTAATACGTCAAATCTATCAAGAAGTTCTGGATGTTTCTCTGAAAGAACCTTTTTTAATTGAGTTAATTCCTCGTTACGCATCTCCTTTGTTACCTTGAAGTAATATCTCAGAGGTTCGAGAAAAGCAGAATATGGTTCTGTATCGTTTGGCGAACATCTTCCATATAAAAATTTAGCACCTTTTGATTTTGCATAGTTGCCAAACTCACGCATAAGTCTTGTCTTTCCAATCCCTATTTCACCTTCTATAAGAACAAGTCTACCTGCACCTTTGAACGCAGAATCGAGAATAGACTTTAATTCTGATAATTCTTTATCTCTGCCGACAAGCTTAGACTGAAATGTAACTGTGAGTTCAGCCATTGCCCCACCGCCTATTAAATGCTTGCCGGAGAGTTAACCGGTCAAGCTATCCTATGTCAGGCTTGTAATTGTAACATCGAATATCAATACTTTTGTGGAAAGAGAATGCGTCCCAGTGTTGAATTCTACCGTTACAGTAGTGGAATCAAGGTTTACAACTACTCCAGACAAACCTTGTGAGGTTACATTCATTCCAAGCACAGGATTATGTTTTACTGTGATTGCTCCCTCACCATTATTTGCTGTACTATCTATGCTTATCACATCTGTTATCCAAGAATAGGGTGTAACTTTATCTCCCATTTCGGGGTCGTTCTTGAAAGTTACATAGTTCTCATTTATATCTACTACCACTATCTTCCAACCCCAAAAAGAATGCGTAAATACCATGTTTATCGCTGGAGTTCCATATTTAGCATGGAATTCGGATACATTCATCGTTTCGTACATCTTTATGTTCTCTGTTAGGTTTATGGTCTTATTCTCGAATACACCATATCCAAGCCTGGGGGGTATTATTATGGTTCTTGATTCTCCAAATGTCATTCCCTTTATACCATCTTCGAATCCCTTTATCATCGAGCCTGAGCCTATGGTAAATGAAAGCGGTTTGTATCCTGATTCAGGCTTGGTCGTAAAATCAGGCGTCTTTGCGAAACCTGTCTCTCTCCCTACTTTAGCATATGTGGTATCAAATACCTGACCGTTTTCTAGTCTTCCTACATAATCGACTTTAACAGTGGAGTTATTTTTTGCAATTGTGGATGGTGTCTTTATTATCTTTCCATATACAGAATAGGTTGTTGAGAATCCCTCGTAAATTCTTGATTTGGCAACTAACTTAATAGTATATTTCTTACCTAGAGATGCAGATTTTGGCACTTCTACAGTTAGAAAAACACCAGCAGAACCTTTCTTACTCATGTTTGCAATTGTCGGGTAAACTGTCCCTTTCCAATTTGTAGGTAATTTTGCAGAAAGAGATACAGATTCGTTCCCATCTCTATTATTTTTTACGATTATTGCAAAAGTTACTGTTTCCCCAGGTGTTATGTTTAATTCCCGTCTGGGCGTATCGAAGGTCAATTTCTTTACTTCTTCTGTAGTTGACTCCCAAGGCATCTTTCCTATTGTCGGTGCTGTGCACCCCGAACTGAGTACGGTTAATATTAACATCGCGCCGATTATTATTATGCTTGTCAGTTTCCTCATATATTCTTCCTCGCAACTATGAACATTTTTGAGGATATACTTTTTGATAATAAATATCTTTGGTTGATTGTCGGTCTATTTTTATTAAATTTTAGTATTCTTTAAGTTACTATTCTTTAACTTTTAGTTTGGATGAGAAATATTCAATTGTGTGCGTTAACCCCTCTTCAAGATTAACTTTAGGTTCCCAACCAAGATATTCTTTTGCCCTCGAAATGTCAGGTCTTCTGCGTGTAGGGTCGTCCTTAGGTAACGGATGGTATTCTATCTTCGAGTTTGATTTTGTCAAAGATATGATTTTGTTTGCAAGTTCGAGTATAGTGATTTCGTGCGGATTACCTAAATTCACAGGTTCTTTCACTGACGAATTCATAAGTTTGTACAGTCCCTCAACAAGGTCAGAAACATAACACATGCTCCTTGTTTGTTCTCCATTTCCATAGATAGTAATCGCTTTACCAGTAAGTGCCTGAGTAATAAAGTTAGGCACGACTCTGCCGTCGCCGCAATCCATTCTTGGTCCATAGGTATTGAATATCCTTGCAATCCTGGTTTCCAAGCCCTTTTCACGAGAATAAGCAGCAAGCAGTGCCTCACCAAATCGTTTTGATTCATCGTAGCATGACCTAATACCTGTTGTAGATACATTTCCCCGATACGTTTCTCTTTGTGGATGTTCTAAAGGCTCACCATATACTTCTGAAGTTGAAGTAAATAGGATAACTGCCCCTTTCTCGTATGCTAAATCGAGTAAATTTTTAGTGCCGTATGAATTGGTTAACATTATGTGTATTGGGAATTTCTCAAAATGAACAGGAGATGCCCTAGAAGCAAGATGATAAATCTGGTCAACCTTTTCTTTAATCTCAGATGGGTTTAGTTCTACTATATCTTTTTTTATGAATTTGAAATCTTTTGATTTTATATTTTCGATGTTATCTTTGCATCCACTTGAAAGATTGTCTATACATATCACCTTATTTCCTTCAGAAAGCAACCTTTCGCACAAATGAGAGCCAATAAACCCTGCACCCCCAGCAACTAGTATACTCTTTTTCTCACTCATATGTAAACCCCCATACTCTCTTTTCATTTATATCTCGTATATGTCGTCTCTATCTTCTCTTTCGTTTTATTTTTATTCTCAATAAGTTCCTTAATAAAAGGTTCTAGTTGAGGACTGAATTCTTCTCTTTCAAGAGCCATTTCTATTGTTGCTTTGAGCCAGTCAAGTTTGTTCCCTATATCGTATCTTCTACCTTTGAACTTGTAAGCGTATATGGGCTGAATTTCACTAAGCAACTTAATAGCGTCTGTAAGTTGAACTTCGTTGTTTTTTCCAATTGGTGTTCTTCTGATACAATCGAAAATTTCTGGAGTGAGAAGATAGGCACCTATGATTCCCAGATTCGAGGGAGCTTCTTTAATTGATGGTTTTTCTACAAGGTCCTCGATTTTATACACACCATCTGATATCTCTTTTCCTTTTATTATACCATAGCTAGAAACCTTCTCCATGGGGACCTCTTCGACTGCAATTATTGACGATTTGTATTTATTGTAAAGTTCGATTAACTGTTTTGTGCATGGAGGCTGTGCACGAAGGATGGTATCGCCGAGAACAACCACAAAAGGCTCGTTACCCACATGTTTTGAGGCGCAAAGGATTGCATCGCCCAAGCCACGCTGCACTTTTTGTCTTATGAAGTATATGTCTATGGTCTCCATAAGATAATCAAGGTCTGAAAGATAATGCTCCTTCCCTTCTTTTTTTAATATATATTCAAGTTCTATAGCCCTATCAAAATGGTCTTCGATTGCCCTTTTTCCTCTTCCTGTGATTATAAGAATATCGTTAATTCCTGCAGAGGCAACTTCTTCAATGACATATTGAATGGTAGGTTTATCTACGACAGGGAGCATCTCTTTTGGTTGGGACTTGGTTGCAGGGAGGAATCTAGTTCCAAGCCCGGCTGCCGGTATGACTGCTTTCATAATTCGTAGATTGCATTATTGATATTAAAATCTTGATATTAAAATCCTTTCAATTTTTGCTCTACAAATTTTTGCTCGACGATTAAAAAATAACGGTAAAAAATATATTATAATTAGTTATTGTAGAGTAAGGTGTTTGCTTGGCAAAAAGTTCAGAATTTCAAGGATTTTACAAACTTTCACCATCAGAAAGGTTAAGAATGGTAAAGGAATTTGCGGATTTAACAGACGAGGAAGTAAGCATGTTATCAAACACAGGGGCGCTTGCTTTAGAATCTGTAGATAGGATGATTGAGAATGTAGTTGGAGTAATTGGCATACCTTTTGGGGTTGCTGTGAATTTTAAGATAAATGGAAAAGACTATCTTGTGCCTATGGCTATAGAGGAACCTTCAGTAGTCGCAGCGTGTTCATACATGGCAAAATTAGCAAGGGTAAAAGGAGGTTTTTTTGCAACTACAACAGGTCCAGTAATGATTGGTCAGGTTCAACTTACAGGAGTATCAGACCCCTTTGGCGCTAAGATGAGAATATTAGAATCTAAAGATGAGATAATAAAATTATGCAATGAGAAAGACCCTCTTTTGATAAAAGCAGGGGGCGGTGCAAAGGATATAGATGTTAGAGTTATAGATACAAAATTAGGACCCATGGTTATTACTCATCTTATAGTAGATACAAGGGATGCGATGGGTGCTAATGCGGTAAATACCATGGCAGAAGCGGTAGGTCCATTTATTGAAAAGATTACAGGGGGTCGTGTTTATCTTAGGATATTGTCTAACTTAGCAACGTTAAGGCTTGCAAGAGCAAGAACAGTAATAGACAAGGAAGCGCTAGGCGGTGAGGAAGTAGTAGATGGTATTATACAAGCATACTCATTTGCTGATGCAGACCCCTATAGAGCATGCACTCATAACAAAGGAATAATGAACGGAATATCTGCAGTTGTGTTAGCAACTGGTAACGATACAAGAGCAGTCGAAGCAGGGGCTCATGCATACGCCTCTATATCAGGAAGGTATCGTTCTTTAACGACCTGGGAAAAAGACAAAGATGGTAATCTTGTAGGGAGTATAGAACTTCCACTTGCGGTAGGTCTGATTGGAGGTGCTACTAAAGTCCATCCAATAGCACGGATTGCTGTAAAGATACTTGGTGTTAAGACAGCCGAAGAACTTGCTCAGGTCATGGCATCTGTTGGCTTGGCTCAGAATTTAGGTGCGCTTAGGGCTCTTGCAACCGAAGGAATACAGCGTGGGCATATGTCTTTGCATGCAAGGAATATAGCCGTAACAGCAGGTGCAAAAGGAGAACTGGTAGATAAAGTAGCAGAAATTCTCGTAAAAGAAAAGAAGGTAAGATTAGACAGAGCACAGGAAGTTCTTGCGGAACTTACCGGTGGAAAAAAGGGACAGTGATTTCATGACAGAAGGTGAACATAAGAAACAAAAGATACTTGATTCTGTAAGAGAAGCAAAGAAGATGGAACTATATGTGGAACATAGAACTCAAGAAATGAAAGTATGCTTCTTGTGCGAAAAAGTATGTTATCGTAGAACTCCAGTTACGAGAATAGGAAAAAAATATGTGTGCATAGATTGCATAAGACAGTTGAAAGAGACTTTAGATGGACTAAAACAATGGGAAGAAGAACTTTCGATTGGAGAGCAGATGAAGAAACAACTTGAAACAGACTTAAGTTTATGATATTTATGATTTATTTTATGTTTTGTGATATATCTGTGATATATTTATGATATAAATTTCGCACCTCTACTTTCGATTTCTTTTCTTAACTCAGTCTCAGAAAAATGCTCTACAAGTGCAATTTTACCATCTATAACTACCGTAGGCACGCGCAAAATCCCTGCTTCCTTTGCTCTATCTCTGTTTTCTATCACATTTACATACTCAAATTCGAGGTTGTATTGTGCAAGAACTCTTTCTAATATTGGCTTGGCTCTTATGCAATCTGGACATCTTGGACTATGATAGATTTCTACTTTCATCGAAGGGAAATAATCGATGGATATGATTAAACTTTCCAAAGATGAGTGAAATTTCTGAGTTTTTTGCGGGATTGATTGGGCTTTTATTCTGTTTTTTAATCCCAAGCCTTAAATTTATACTTTAGGATTTTTCTTCGGTGCTTGAATGAAAATGGACGCTTTTAACTTCCAGATATTAGAACTTTTGCAAAAGAACGGCAGAATATCGTATAAGGATATTTCAGATATTCTAAAGAAATCAGAATCGACTGTAAGGGATAGAATTCAGAATTTGGAACGTGCCCAAGTAATAAAAGGATACACTGCAATCTTAGACAGAATAAAATTAGGCTATCATACAGATGCAATACTATTCTGCAATCTCCTTCCAAACAATAAGATAGACGCAATAAGCGAACTTCAGAAAATAGATTATGTAAATCAAATCTTTCATATTTCAGGCGAAAGAAGGATTGCAATAAGGTTAATTGCACAAGATGCAACGGCGCTCGAACAACTCATAAAAAGTTCAATCATTCCTCTTGGATTTATTAACTTAGACCTTCATATCATCCTCGATTCCATAGAAAAAATAGAATCTGTTTCACACGAAAGAGCAAACGATAGGGGAATCAAACCAAGCCGGTTCATAAATTGAATTTGTAGTTAGGTCGTAAATTGAAATTTGTAGTTTGTAGATTTGTAGTTTGTAGATTTAAGAACTTAAATTGAATGATGTAATCTGAATTACAAGATGAAGCAATTTACTTTTTTCTTTTTCTGCAACTATGATATATATCTCCCGATAAAGGAAGTTTAAAATGGCGAGGCTATGGACGAAGTTACGCATAATAATACGGATAATAATAACAATTTGTATAATGAGGAATTACCCACTGTAATATCTACTGTTGGAGGCGAAGGCACAAGATTATACCCTCTTACACTTGCGCAGCCCAAGCCACTCGTCTCTCTATGCAATAGAGCAATCCTAAGAATGATGTTCGAAGATTTAGCATTCCAGGGATGTAGTGATTTTATACTTGCTCAAAAAGGATTTGAAAATTCTGTTAGGTTAAAGGATTATTTCCAAGATGGAGAATCGTTCTCAAAATGTCTTGGCATAAATAACGGTAAGAAGTTGTGTATTAGAATGCAACCAAAATACAACGACCATGGAAGCGCAGATGCTGTTAAACATTGTATGAATTATTATAATATTGATAAATCGATACTCGTAGTCTCAGGCGATAACGTTCTCGATATAAACATACATGACCTAATAAAATTCCATAACGAAAACGATGCTCTATTGACTATTGCCCTTACCGAAGTAAAGGATACTAATGATTTTGGCATTGCAGATATTGGACCTGATAACAGAATAAAAAAGTTTGTGGAAAAGCCCAAGCCAGAAGATGCTCCAAGCCATTTCGCTAACACTGCGGTATATCTTTTTTCTTCTGAAATTAGGGATATTTTAAACAAAATGGATACCAAGAATGGTGATTTTGGAAACGACGTCATCCCATATCTTACAGAAAATGGTTACAAAGTTTTTGGATATATAATAAGTGGATATTGGAACGATGTTGGAAATCCAAGCCGGTATCTCGAAAGCACTTATGATATATTAAGAAACAAGGTAAAACATGTAAGGTTCCACACAGAAAGAGTAGGAGAGCGCAGATGGATGGACATGTCCACAAAAGAAAGAATAGAAAAGAAATGGAAAGAGGGGCGAATTTTCGTTGGGGACTATACCTATTTTGGAGCGAATTGTGAAGTTGGAGAAGATGTAAAGATAGAAAACTCAGTTGTTGGGGACAATTGTATAATAGGAAAAGGTGCACGCATATCAGATTCTGTGTTAATGGATTTTGCAATTGTAGGTGAAGGAGCAATACTAAACAGCACGATTGTGGGAAGATACACCACAATAGAAAGTACAGAAAATGAGCCGACTACATTACATGCGGGGTCTGTTGTAGGTGAAAATATAGAACTGCCAAAAGGAACTACATTAGGACCAAAAGAGAGAGTGTGTCCACTTCGATATTCACACAAAGTAATGAGCACAGGAAAGTTTAAGGAACTAGGAGACAACGGCCACAATTTTTATTTTTCAGAAATGTAGGAAAGTGTAGAGCACGAAAATTATTTCGCAAGAATTTGTTATTCATTGAAGCACCTCGCAAAGAGTCCAAGTAAATTGGCAGGATTGCTTTTTCTGAATACCGCCTCCTGAGGACATTCGCCAATAACTACCCAAGGAGCACCGTGCATTCCTCACTTATACCATTGAATGAAATCTTCGCTTGACCCAAATCGCCAAAGGTGTCTCTCATACTCTAACCAAAAACGTTCAATCTTTCCATTGGGTTGTGGATTGTTTCGTCTTGAAGGAATATAACGAATGCCATTTTCTTCTAAGAAGGATTGGAATTTTGATTTACTTCCATGTATGTTAAAAAATTGAGTTCCCCTATCCGTATTCACTTCTCGTATCTGACCGTTGTATTCCTGTGCACATATGATTGCCTCTTTGAAACTCTCAATTGTATTTTCTACACTCGCATGTTCAAATTCTTTACCTGCTAATACAAATCTATGTACTAAGCTGAATGTGTGCTCTCTTTCGTATTTGCATTGTATCCATGTATCACCAATTGTTCTACTCTCCTTACGCTTACTCTATAATGTCTCGAGAGCTAAAATTTATCATAGTCCCATAAATCTACCACATGCTTGCATATCCATCTTACCTGCTTGTCTTTTAACTTTGCCCTCTCTCCCTTATGCTCTACTTTACGAAATATTTTCTATGCTCTACCTCAAGATGTTAGAAATAGCCTCAGAAGTTCATCAGCGTTAAGTGAATTCTCTATCTGAATTCTATTTTTTTCCACACAAAAGATTACTTCTTTTAACGCATAAGTTGTGAGATAAAGTTTTCCAATTGCTTGTGATATATATTTTACGTCATTAACTCTATAAGAGAACCACCAAGCAACTCCTGAAAGTCCTGAGGAAGTCGAAAAGCTTCTACGCATTATCTCATCATACTCCACAAAGCCGCCTGTTCTACAAAAATAAATAACTGCAGCCTTATTGTCAATTACAATAACTGCGGTATCTGTTATCCTGCCACTTTTCTCTCCTGCATAAAAATATATACCTGTTATTCCTTCGCCAACTACTGATCTCCCAATGCTTTTAAGAATTTTCTTCTCAAATGGAGCAGGTACAATCTTGCGTTCATATATGGACACATACTCCGTCATCGGCACTTGATATCCAGATAATCCTCCATCCCGGATTGTTCGTTCCCAAATAAGATACAAAAAATAGCATTCAACAGGTGGCAGTTCTATTTCTTGATATTTTTGACAGATTGGGCAATAGTATTTTCGGTATTGTGGAATGTACTGAAGGATATTCCTGCATGTCCGACAAGGATACATATTTTGATTTTCACTCATATTTTTCCCTCTATAATTCGAGATCTCGAAATTCCGGCTTTCCCCCAGCTGCAGCGATCTCATTCTCTGCCTTTCTCAAACTCATACGGCTTGCAATTATCATTATCACCGATACTATTATTGGAATTATACAACCTAAGACAAAGATGAAGAGGGCTTGCTGGATTGACCAAGTTCGTAATGGTACAGTACAGTACTTTGCTTCCAATGGTGTTCCTTTAGCAAGTTGCATTGTTCTTAACATGTTAGATTGGGTATATATAAACGCATAAATAGCTAGACCCCAGTGAATCCCATAGACCAAAATAACAAAACCTAAACACATAAAATTGACTTCACCTTCTTTTGGTTCTACTGTTACTCCCACAGATGTGCTCCTGCTTTCTACAATAGGCGAAGTTATTTTAATATCTGCAGTTATAGAATATGTGTAGGTTGAGCTGACTGCTGGTGCTGTAAAGGTCGCGATGAATTCTCCATTTTCATTGGTTGTCCCCATGGATGGCGCAAACCACTCGGTTGTTGCAGGATCGTGGGGAGTTGGGAAAATACTCAGATATATTTTGGCGTTTTCAACTGGAAGTCCATCATATGTCACCTTCACTTTTATTGAAGATGTTTTACCTGAATGTATTGTCTGTGGCTCGGCAGTGATTGTGGTTTTCAACCCTACCTCTCCAACTTTTATGTCTACTGTTTCCTCACAAGAGGTGTATCCACTTTTCGTAGCTCTAACTATGATTTTAGAAGTTGCTACCGAACCAATTACAATTGGTGCAATATATGTGGTATGAAACTCTCCACTTGCGTCACTCAAACCTGCTTCAATGGTGAAAGTTCCGCCGTTCGTTGTGCTAAGGGTAATATTCGCTCCACTTACCCGTGTACTACGGCTAGAAACGGTTATTAAAACTGGTATTACTTCACCAGGATTTAAAGCTGTTTTGCTTATAGTTATATTAAGAGAGAGTAGTTGCTGTAAGAGTATTGATATCACAATGCGCTTTGTTATTTCTATATACCCTGATTTAGTTATGATTGCGGTTACAGTCGAGTTTACATTTTGGTATATACTTGAAGAATACAAAGTTGTGGTTGCATCTCCGTTTGCATCCGTTACTATGGTATAATTCGAAAGTGTTGTTCCGTTTTCGGATGTGAAAGAAACAGTAGCACCTGCCAATGGAGCATCATGTGAGGTCACATGGACTTTAATTTGAGATGTATCTCCTGCCCTAATCACCGCTAGATCCGTGCTTATCGTAGCATCCATTTCCATCGGTTGGACAATCTTGAGGGTTGCATTTGCAATGTTATTCGCAAGGTAGTCCTCTTGCGGTGCCGTGTTGGTAATCTGCACATAGATGTTATAATTTCCGACTGATGGCGGTGTCCACATCGTAGATACGGTGGTTGTATTACCTGGTGCAATATTTGAAATAGGTTTTGTTGTGATTAGAGTTCCACCATTACTCGGATTTCCGTTGTAAAACTCGACGGTTGCTGAAGTTGCGGTGGCATTACCAATGTTTACAATGCTGGCATTGATTGTAACAGAAGTGCCGAGAGGCGCAGGATTTGGTGTGATTTGAATACCGTTGCCAGCGGCAAGTTGTTTTATCTCTTCAGCACTCAGTGCACGATTCCATATGCGGACTTCGTCGATGATACCGTTGAAATAGGCGTCCACAGCCCAGTTACTTCTACCTATCCAGCTATTAACTCTCGTTAAAGTATTTAACCCTGATGGACATGCAACTTCGGTATCCAATACTCCATTGATGTAAAGCTTTACTTTTTGCCCATCTACCACTCCGACAAGATAATACCATTGATTTAAATTAAGAACAGTTTCACTATTTGCTTCATAAGCCGTTGTCCCAATGTAAATGTGGATAGCAGGTTTTCCTGATGTGGATTGGGATGAGGCAATTAAGAAATTATTATCTGTTTCACCATTTCCAAAATCTAATAATCTTTGCCAATATTGATGAGATTTAATATACACCCATCCTTCGACAGTTATCTCTCCTCCTATTGAAAAATCATTTATATCCACATAATCATCCCACCCATCAAAACTCAACGCGTTGTGCTTAACGCCAGTTGTCCGTGTCGCACCGTAAATGGTTCCATCATTTCCATTACCTGATACATCATACGCAATACACCCACTCTCTTCATCAAAATTCCAGTATGCGACTAGCCCATCACTGCTTACACAACCACCAATCGCTAGGTCCGGTAAATGAACACCTCAGATTTATAATCTCTAGAATTATAGAATGAGGATGCTCGGTAATAAGTTTATCGATATTTCGCACAAAAAACAAACCACCAAAATGACCCCACAACAACCAGTGAAAATTGATGCAAAAATGCAAATTGTCAGAGACAGATAAGCACCAATCGTTATTGTCCAAATTGGACCAAATAAAAACTGCATAATTCCACTACCTTTGTATGAGCCACTAAATTCTGTAGTATGTTAGGCGAAAATGTCTAATATTACCGATGATGATACTGAAATCGTTGGTGAGAGTATGACAATAAAACATATAGAATTTTCAGGCATAGAATCGCGCAGGTATTCAAAAAATACAGATTATCAAGGGAGTGTGAGCGCGAGCACTACCATAAACATTACTAATGTCCAGGCTACAAATCCAACCCAAGCCATGGTCGATTTCAGATATAATGTCGTTTATAATATAGGTGGAATAGTTAATTTAGAAGGGACTGCAATATGCGAATGCGATTCTAAAAGTGCACTAGATGCATGGACCTCTAATCATAAATTACCAGAAAAATTGAACGAAGAGATAGAATCAACTATTATGTATGAATGTTTTGTTCATTCTCTATCATACTCTTACAAAGTAGGGCTGCCATTTGACGATAGACATAACATACCAAGACCAAAGATTGGTTCTACAATTTCATACAGTTCATTCGAAGCAAGAAGGTTCTCAAAAAGAGAGGAGAGATTTAACCAACTCCAAATTGGACACGGCGCAACTATCGTAAATGTATATGAAAGAAACGAAAAGGAAGCAAATATAGAGTTCAGATATACTGTAAACTACGGTCATGTTGGCGTTATTAACATGGACGGAAATCTAATCTTCCCTGGAAAAGGTGCAGAACTTGCATTCCAATGGGGTCAGAAAAGACAACTTCCAAAAGAGATTACAGAACAGATTATTAATACTATACTTAGCGAAGGAAGTTTTGAGGCACTAGTATCAGCAAAATTACTGAATCTGCCACCTCCAATTAAAATCGAAATACCTCGTGTAAAACTCGGCGAGCCACCGAAAAAAACCACAAATACAGGCGGCATGGAAGTAGCGTAAATGAAAGAACTAACACAAAAAACAAAGCATAAACCAACCAAAACAGAAATAATGCAGGCGCTCTTCCGAAACTCCGCGCTTGCAATGGTATTTGAGGCTAATTCAGAAAAGCCAGGTAATGTAACGCCGACCAAGCCTTTCAAAAATATGAGTTTCGAAACTTACATTTATAATTCAATAGTCATCGCTGAAAAGTTATCAGAATTGGCATCTTATCCAAAGGTAAGAGTCGGAAAAACAATTCTTAATTCTGTTGAGACGATGGTAAGAACTTCAGGTAAAGGTGTTAATACGCATTTAGGGACAATCCTACTTCTTGCGCCTTTATGCGCCGCATATACGAACGCATATCATAAAAACGCATATCCTATCTCATCTCAGAAAATAAAGGATGGAGTTAAAATAAAGAATGTAATTTCAAAAGACTTGTTAAGAGACGAATTAAAAGTAGTGTTAAATTCACTTGATTATAAAGATAGCATTGATATATTTCATGCAGTAAACAGAGCGAACGCATCAGGTCTTACAGATGTTGAAAAACTTGACGTGCGAGATGCTAATACTCTAAAAGAACTTAAGACAAAGAAGATACCCGTAAAGGCTTGGTTTGCAGAGGGTATTAAAGATAATGGGGTATGTTACGAATATCTTACTGACTATTCACTTAGTTTTGATATAGGCTGGAAAGCATTACACGACGGGCTTGGAAAAGGTCTTTCTATTTCGCATGCAATAGTTGCTGATTTTATAGAAATTTTATCTAGATTTCCAGATAATCTAATAATGGGAAAGTGTGGTAGAAAGGTTGCAGAAGATACTTCTAAAAGAGCATCTGAAATTATCTCGTTAGGTTCTGTATATACAAAAGAAGGAAGAAATGAGATAGAAAATTTAGATAAAGAACTTCGTGCAAAGAACGCAAATCCAGGAACAACTGCGGATATTATCTGCTCCACACTTTTTATCGCATTTGCCTCAGGCTTGGAGATATAGAAATATAACTACCTATTTTTCATTATTTTTCATACCAAAAAATTTTGCAATTTCATTAGAAGGTTCTTTTGTTTCTTTGACCTTTATCCAAGGTTCAAATTGTGTTGCTCTTCTATCGAGAATCACAGCAACGCCTCTATCAGTTTCGTTTCTTATCAGTCTGCCAATCGTCTGAAGAAGTCGTCTTGTTGTTGGGGCTTTTACAGTATATTCCCAACCTTTGCCAAATTTTAAGTCATAATAATACTGCAGAGATTTCTGTTTTGCAGTTGGCTTGGGATAGGGTATTCCTACAACTATTGCAATCTCAAGTTCTTTATCTGGAAAATCAATTCCTTCCGAAATTCTGCCGCCCACTACTGAAAAAAGTACTGCTGATTTGTCCAAGCCTGAAATCTTGAAATTTTTAACAATCTCCATAAGTTCATCTTGAACCAAAGATTGAGTTTCTATAAACAAAGTTCGATTTATTCTTTCATCGATATTGTCATCGAGAAAACGTCTCATAAGCGAAAAAGAAGGGAAGAAGACTGCGGTATTTCGATTGAAATTCTTACAGATATCTTCGACGTATAACTCCATCTTTGAAATTATAGCCTCGTCTTTCGAGATGTCTTCATATTTTGTAGTTACATCTGAGGTATATAGGATAAGAAGGTTTTCTTTTGGAAATGGAGAGGGATAAATTTCTAATTTTGAGTTTTCCGGGAGACCTATGGAATCTCTATATTCCTCGAGTGGGGAAAGTGTTCCTGACATGTGTAAGGTCGCATGCGATTCAAGAAAAACAGAAGTTGCTTCCGAAGGGTCAAGACAGTATGCTTCTAATTTAGGATTTGACCGTATGTTCTCTTTGTCTTTTATGTTACATTCGGGACCACATTCGCATACCATTTCGATATTGGATGCTAATTTTTCTTCATAATCTGTATTATCTTTATTCTTAACAAAAGAATCGAGTGTGCTCTGGGGCTTTTCTTTTGTGAATTTCAAAGAAAATGGTGTGTCAACCTTAACAATCTTAACGTAATTTTCTGCGTCTAGAGAAAACCAAAACTGCAAAAAAGTACCTACAGCATGCACATATGACCTTGGAAGTTTCAGTTCTTTAGTCTTCGAATCTTGAATGATTGAGCCCATAGTAACTAAATCGTTTACTGCAGATGCAAGTTTTCTTGAGGTTATTTTGAATCTAGACATGAGTTGAGTTTCAAGTTCATGTGGAGGAACCAAGCCGTCATCTTCCCTTACATACTCCTCAGAAATGTCGTATAGTATTTCCATAAGCGCGGACAGAAAATCGTCAATTTTCACTCCTTCGAGAATTTCGGTATTGTTATATTGCTGAATTTCGGAAATTGCATTTGCAATAGTTCGTGCAGAGAGTTCAACAGAGCATGTTTCTCTTGCATATTCTGGTAAATTATGCGCTTCATCGACTATAACGATAAGGTTTTGCATGGATACCCCAAGCCAATCCAATAGTCTATTCTTAATCCCAGGGTGTAAAAGATATATGTATGGCGCACAGACTATCGTTGCATCTTTAACAAGAAGTTTATTTATTTCGTAAGGGCAGATGCCTAATTGGTCGCATTTCTGATTTATTTCTTCAGGATGTGGGATTGTTTCTTTAGCCCATTTTATAATCTCAGGGACTGTATTTTCCTCTTTTGTTTTATTCGATAGAACGAACTTAAAATAATAAGGGCATGCTTTTCTTTCATCTGGGAATTTTTTAATACCTTTTTCAATTAAAATCTCAGTCTCTTCTTTTCTGAACTTACACATACGAGCAAGTTCTTCTGCGGTACAATTCTTATATTCTGCATCTTTCTTGACAAAAGGGCACATGTTCTGTCTGCCTTGCAAGCCCATTCCAAAAAAGGTTTCATTTTGAACTTTTTGAGTATTTTGACTTCCTTGGACTTTTTTAAAAATAGCCCGGAGTTCATGAATTACCTGTCTTTGTTGTGAATTTGTCCTCGTAAGATAGAGCACTTTTTTTCCATTTTTGCATGCATATTCCACAGCAGGAGCAAGCGCAACTATCGTCTTTCCAGTCCCTGTCCCTGATTCAAGGATTAAATGCCCTCTTTTCTCAAAGGTCTCGTATATGGAGCGAATAATTTCGGCTTGGTATAATCTCGGTTTGTATGGAAATGGACATGTAATTTTCATCATACAATACCCTCTTAATACCCCTTATCGTCATGTTGTTTCGAGGATTTAACGCTCTCTTTTCTCGATGGTCTCGTATATGACTGAATAATGACTGAACAGTTCCGACTCAGGTATAATCTTCGCTTGGAATGAAAAAGGCATGTGATTTTGCATCATGTGATAATTCTTTTCGCATTCAAAAAATTATCTATTCAAATCTTGTGTATCTTAAGAAAAGATTGATAAATGGAATAGAGAAGTTATAATGGTTAAGTTATAATGGTTAATTAAATGGTGGTTAATTGAATGCAAAAACAAGACATATGTTAGATATGTACAGCCCATTATTTGCATCGTTGGGCGCTTTTATCGGTGCAGCAATATTCATGATTGCATATCAGTGCATATTCAGAAACGATGCTCGTTTTGTTGATTTCTATGATGGAAAAGAATACTTTTTGGTATTCTGTATGTATGCCTTAATACTTCCAATGATATTTTCATATTCTTTATGTCCATGTACATGCTATTTTAAAGGCTTGGTAGCTATATCCTATGGTTCCCTGGGGGGTGCTTTAGGCGCTTTTGTTTCATTTCTGATATTTATTGTGATGTTATATCTTGGGTTCTTTTTTGCCTCAAGTTTGCTCTTTATCTCGCCTGTTATTTCAGGTATCTTTTCATACCTTTTCCATAGAATACATTCACATCTGAACGATGTTAAATCGATAGATGATAAAATCGTGCAAAACTTATACTATCATCCTATGACTTACCAGTTCTATCAATATCCTTTAGACTACCTTTCAAAGAATCCAGTTTCATTATAACAGTCGTTAATTAAAAATGCATTTTTAATAAGACATATTGCTCTATTCTTTAGGCATATTTTAATTTTTTAGTATCTTAATTCCATATTTTAAATTCCGAAAGTTTTTTCAATCTATAGATATCTTAAAGTTTGATAATATGGGAACAATCGAGAAATATATGGGAAGTTCTGTTTTCAGAGATAGAAAGGCACTTTCATTTGATTACATTCCAAAAAGACTTCCTCATCGTGATGAGCAATTAAAGAAACTTGTAATGGCGTTCAGACCTGTAGTAAGTGAGGGTATTCCTCAGAATGTATTTCTATACGGAAATGTGGGTACCGGAAAAACAGTAACTGCAAAGGTATTCTGTAATGAATTTCAGGAATATGCAAAGAAAGAGGGTTGCGGCTTGGAATTCGTGTTCGTAAATTGCAGAAAAAACACAACCTACCAAGCCATACTACTTCAAATTGTAAGACATTTTCAACCACAATATCCCGATAGAGGCTTTTCAGTTGCGGAAATGCTCAATACTCTAAAGAGAGATTTGGAGAAATACAAATGCAATTTCATAGTTGTCCTAGATGAAGTAAATATACTTTTAAGCAGAAATAAGACAGATATAATATATGCACTTACCAGATTTAATGAAGATTCGAAAGATTCGATAGGGAAGGGTTTTGGATGCGTTTCTCTTATACTTATCTCTCAGAAATCTGTATATGAGATGTTAGATGCTGCATCTCGGAGCACATTAAAACATCATATGATTGAGTTTAAACCATACAAAGCGCATGAATTATACGATATCCTTTCCGACAGAGTGAAAGATGCGTTCTTTCCAGGAACAGTTCCCTCAGAGATAATAGAACTTGTTTCAGAGATTGGAGCAGAAAATAACGGCGATGCGAGATTTGCCATAGAACTTTTAGAGCAGGCAGGGATGCAGGCTGATTTCGAAGGGAGCGAGGTTCTCAGACCCGAGTATGTACGTTCTGCAAAAGCGGAGGCACAATCCACAGTATCAGAAACAAAGTTAGAGGAGTTGGACGAGCAGAAACTTGCGGTCCTGCTTGCATGCTCAAGAGCACTTAAAACAAAGACATCCACAATTACTGGCGAGGTTGAGAAGATATACCAAAGTGTATGTGAAGAATACAACTTAGAGAAAAGAGGACATACACAGTTTTGGAAGTATATCTCCTCACTTTCGAATTTAGGTCTCATAGATGCAAAGAAGAGCGCAGAGGGTGTGCATGGTTCTACCACGGTAATAGAACTTCGTGAAATCCCTGCTGTAGAACTTATCAAGAAGATAGACGAACTTTTACGAAAGAAATAGAAGGAAGAAAGAAATAGAAGTGGCTCTCATGGTCGAAATTGATTATTCTGAGTTCGATTTATTGCGTATTCAGGGGATTAATGAATTTGCATGTATCAAGGGATGTGGTTTCTGCTGTTTATGTCAGCCCGAACTTTCAAATGAAGAATTGCGTGAACTTAGAAAAGATGCGCGTATAAGAGAAACTATCATAGACGAACTTGTATCGGGAAGGAAAGGGCATGGTTTCAAAATGCATGACAAGTTAGGAGCCTGCATCCATCTTGCACGTAGAACTTGTGCGATTTACGATAAGAGGCCTAGGTTTTGTGTTCAGTTTCCGTTTCATATCCATCTTTCAAAACGTGCTCAGGTTACAGTTGACCTAACCTGCAGAGGACTTTGGCAAGATGAAATTAAAAAAAGAGAAAGAGAAGTTGAATATGTCCGTAACATTCGTGAAAATGCAAAAGAGGTTGTGGAGAAATATCCGAAAAATCTATTCAAACAGTATTACAACCATGCAAAAGCAAATTATGAATCATTCGAAGAGAATGCAAGGTATGAAGGCGTGTTCGTATCTGAAAAGGTTATGAAAGAGGCAATTTCAGAACTTATCCCTGTGGTATTTTCAGAAGAGGGAATAGCAAAGATAGTAAAGGCAGGTGAAGTTTTTCCGCATATAGAAGAAAATGAAAATGACAATGGAAAAGATATCGCGAAAAGGGTCTTGGAATCGAATAGCGAATACGAAGTTGATGAACTTCTTTATGAGGCATTGCTCTATACTTTAAATGTGCCCATAGAGACTGCACCTGTCTATCTTTCGCCTGAGTTGGCTTGGCTAATTTTCCGCGAAAAAGATGGTAAAATATACATTCACAAACTCGAAGAAGATGGTAGGATTTCGGAAGTAAAGGACACAAACTTGGATGTTAAAGATGTAAAATTTGGTCTTGAACCAAAAGAGAAAGAGATGCTCTAATGGTATTTGAGAGTGCTCGTGAATCGAGATGCAATATATGGCAATGTTGCACTTAAAGTAGCAGGCGAGGATTATTCGATACCATTACCTCAGATTTATTTTTCTACGATATCAGATTATGTGTTAGACCTGTGCTGGAGAACTTGGCTTTTTAGTAATTTAGGCAAGTCTAAATCTGAGAATTTCAAGCCTGCAAAGGAATCGATAATTGCAAGCGACATGGACTTCATGGATGCAGATACTATTGGAATTATTGCGTAATTATTTTTGTAATTATTTTTTAGACTAATCAGACGAAAAATAGGCTGTAAATTGCTTGCTGTACGAAAATAATTTATATTGTGAAACATTTCTCGAAAACAGAGTTGAATTATAACATTTAACTAATAAAAATAAGCAAAAATGCAAAAAGGTAAACGCATGCTCGATTTTGCGTTAAATAACAAAGAGAATAAGAAACCGAGGTAAGAGAATGGCAGGGATTTGCACAAAAAAAGAAGGGTTCAAATTCTGCAAGATGGTATATATCACAGAATTGACGGGTCAGAATGCATACTCTGTTCCTGAATTTATAAAGATAATAAAGAACATAGATGAAATGAGCATATTTCATCACATTTTTCATAACTACATAGAGGATAGTTTTAACTTTTCAGAATATACAAACGACTTTTCAATTTGGGCATCAAAGGCTCTTAAAGATGAGGACCTTGCAGAAAGACTTGCTGCAGTCAGTATTGACGATTTAAAGGATATCGAGGATATTAGAAAAAGAATCCTTGAAGTTGTCGAAACTGCCAAGCCATCGTATGTGCCCGAAGGTGGAGAGTTCAATTTTATGAAATGCACAATAGGCAAATTTGCAACTGGAGAGATAGCAAATAATCTTGAGGAATTTATAAATGGAATAGAAAAACTCGATGCCCGAACCATCTTTTATCATGCTTATCTGTCAAAGATTATAGAAGGAAAGATGGAGAACGACTTTTCTTCTTGGTTACGTTCTCAAGGCTTGGTGGAACTTGCAGAAACTATTTCCAGAATAGAACCTAGGGTTCAAGACCTTGCTATGCTGAAAGCAAATCTGCTCAATATACTAAGAAGATAGAATAAGATAGATGCGGACAATAGAGAATAGATACGGACAAGCAAAAAAAAGAAAGTAATAGGTGAGAATAATGAATATGGATGTTAATGTTGCGGAAGGAATTAAAGAAGGATTAATCAAAGAAGGGTTAGTCAAAGATAGACTTTCAACCAATCTCGAGAGGTATCGCGGAATTGTAGAAGACGGAACTATAGAAGAAATATATCTTTTAGGCGAGTATCTTAGCGGGTTAAAGGTCCAGCATGTGAATTCTACTTTTGTAGGTGGTGGTGTAGCCGAGATACTAAACAGAATGGTTCCTATGTTTAATTCGCTTGGAATAGATACAACCTGGGAAGTTATCAAAGGAGACGAGCCATTTTTTAGAGTTACAAAAGGGTTTCATAATGCCCTTCAGGGGATGGACATCCATTTTAAACAAGAAGATTATGGATGTTACCTCGATTATAACAAAAAGAATGCGAACGAAATAAAAATAGATGGCGATGTTGTATTCGTGCATGACCCACAACCCGCTGCTTTAATCGAATACAGAAATGGCGGAAATTGGATATGGAGATGCCACATAGACATATCAAATCCAAATGTAGAGGCTTGGAATTTCCTCAAAAGATACGTCGTTCAATATGATTGCTCTATATTCTCATCGCCGAAATTTGCTAGATGTGACATTCCCACAAGACAGTTTCTTGTTCCCCCATCGATAGACCCGCTATCTGATAAGAATAAAGAACTTTCAGAAAGTGAAATCGATAGAGTTCTTACCAAATTCGAACTTAAAACCTCCAAGCCGATAATTACTCAAATCTCGAGGTTCGACAGGTATAAAGACCCTGCGGGTGTAATTCGTGCATTTAAGATGGTTAAGAAACATGTAGATGCACAACTTGTTCTTGCAGGCTCTTTGGCTACAGATGACCCTGAGGGGACTGAAGTCTATAACGAAATAAAATCTCTTGCCCAAGACGATAAAGATATACATCTTCTGCTATTGCCCCCTTTTTCAGATATAGAGATAAATGCATTACAGCGAGCCTCAGCAGTTGTGCTCCAGAAGTCTATTAAGGAAGGGTTCGGTCTCACAGTATCTGAAGCGCTTTGGAAAGGAAGACCTGTGATTGCAGGAGATTGTGGCGGAATACCTTTGCAGATAAAGAACGGATATACTGGTTTCCTTACGCATACTATCGAGGGAACAGCGTATAAGATAAGGTATCTGTTGAACAATCCTAAAGAGGCAAAAAGAATGGGTAATGCAGGTCGTGAACATGTAAGAAGAAATTTCCTATTGACAAGACACTTACGTGATTACCTAATGATTATTGCCACCATAAGGAAAAAAGAGAAAGTCGTAAAGTTCGAGTAAGAATTATTTATTATTTATTTTGGATTTACTATTTATTGTGGATTCACAATCTTTGGTCCCTTAGAACCCGTGCCTACAATTTCAGGTGGCTTGTATGCATGTTTGTTGAAGTACTCGGCGGCTCGTGTGCATGTATCTGTTCCATACGGGTTCGATGGATTTGGGTTGGATAACAGGCTCTCAATCCCTTTGAAGAATGCAAGTAAATTAGACGAGAAATCCCAATCGTCAAGAAGTTTTGTACACACATAACCCCCATCTTCAGGTATCATAATATTTGGATGGAATATATCAGATTGCCATCTTATAATAGGTTTGTGATACGGATAATCTTCAGTAATTTCTATGATAAATTTATGCGTCCATTTATGCGCAAGAACTCCATCTCTCATTACCGGACCGGGGACTCCTTTCATTGTTACCTTTATAGTAACTGGGAAATTAGCGAAGGTAGGGTCTGATACCTCAATCGTATGCGTAAGTTTTCGTCTGCATGCTGCAATTTCGTTCTGCAACCTTTGCCTTAATATCTCTTTTGGAAGAGGCATTCATCCTCACCTTTTAATTTCCACCTTCAGGGTCTGGAATCAATTCGAGCACATCACCTTCTCTAATGTTACATTCCCCAAGAGTTATCTGTCCTCTTAATACTCTCTTACCGCATCGAAGAACATATGCGCCTGCTTCTTTTTCCCAATATGATGCTGCACTTTCAATTACTTCTTCAATGGTATTATCACTCTCAAGGTCCATCTCTACTCTGCTCCCTGTATCTGCATCTTTTACAGTTACTCTTGTGGTCATGAATTCCACCTTTATTTCTTTGAGCTGTCCAAGAACTAATTACCACATGAGCATGACGATATTTTAAACTTTCGCAGTTTTGTCTAGCTGGAACTCTATCAACTTTCATCTCTCTTATTTTTTATATCTATTTATTCTATTTATAATCTCTTTATAAATTGTCATTACTTCTTATGAAGATATTCAACCAAGCCGGGGGTTATTATCACTTTCCCATCGATAATAGGGTAGCCATACGGGAGCACAGTGGCAGAGCCGTCAGGATGCTCAATCTCAACTTCTGAAGTAAGTTCGATATCATTTAGTTTGGCACCCAGATAAACTGCTTTAGAGACAAATACAGCAATATCTATAGAAAGTTGTTTTTTACCCAAATTGCGTTTCTTGAGGAGAATCATTCCCTTTTTCGAGCATTCTTCAAGTAGGTCAGTTATTAAACTAGTGGTTCTGCCTTTCATCTCTGCATAACCTAGAATCCCACCTATTACGATAAAATCCAAGCCTTGGAAATCTTCATCAGTAAGTTCTTTTTCTGCTCTGGGGTCAAGCACACATACCGTCGGTATTTTATTCTCTCGTTTATGAGATTTGCAAAATCCAAGATTGCTATCTTCTGCAAGTTCACATACAGATTCATTATACACCTTCACGCCTAAATTATTAAGTTCTTTTTCAAGTTTCTTATCTTTTACGTTAGTAAAAATAGTATTTTTCCATAAAGAAAGTGAGTGTTTATATTCGAGGATTAGCCAAGATGAATAGTTCTCGTGATTGTCTATTACAAGAACTGTATTTTCCATGTCTTCTAAAGACCCTGTGGATTCTGGGGTTTCTGTGCTTTTATTTGTTTTTTCTTTCTTAATCTCTTTCTTATTTTTCGTTTTCATATTTTTCATATTAAACCCCACGCTCTTCTGAGTTATTTTTAGATATTACTCAGATATTACTTTTAGATGTCATTCTTAGATATATCTTTGCCTTCTCAATTAGAGCCTTATGTTCGTTAGTATGCCTTTCTATATCCTCTTTGTTTATTTCTCTCTTGACCTCTGCAGGTCTGCCTAAAGATACTTTCCTGTCATCAATCATCTTTCCACTGGGAAGGAGCGACCCTGCTGCAAGAATGGAAAAACATCCAAGCCTAGAACCTTCGAGCATTATCGACCCAATACCCACGATTGCATTTTCGCCTACTATTCCGCCATGCACGATCGCTCCATGGCTTACAATTGCATTTTTGCATATTTTTACCGGGAATCCTTTTGGTGATTCTATTATTGCATTGTCAAGTATCACAGCCCCATCTTCGATTGTTATCTCATCGTCGTCAGCACGCACAACTGCGCCTGGAAAAATTGCACATCTTTTCCCTACATTAACACGTCCTATAACTTTTGCATATTCGTCGATATAAGTATCTTCTTCTACTTTAGGCAAATATTTTCCGAATGCGCAAATCATGCTATCAAAAATCAGATTGCGTTATTATATGATAAATCTTAGCAAAAGATAAAAAGAGGGATAGAATATCTTTTATTGAATAAAATGAAAATCGAAGTCCCGTATATTTACAACCTTGAACATACCTTCAGATGTGGTCAGGCTTTCAGATGGAAATTTGAGAACGGATTCTGGAATGGGATTACAAGAGGAGAAATAATACTCATTCGTACAGTTAGTATTTCAAAGTGTAGTTCAGATGAACCTTGTAACGAACTTTCGAACGCTTCTTCGCATGAAACTTCAAATGAACCTCTAAATCAAAAGACAAAGTTTGAGTTTTTCACATATCCTAAGAAAGATAATATTTCGCTTATTCGGTCTTATTTTCGTCTAGAGGATAACATGCCTGAAATACTAAAATCAATCGAAAAAGACCAGATTATGATAGACGCAATTAAAAAATATGCAGGTCTTCACCTTCTTAGACAAGAACCTTTTGAGACTTTAATAACCTATCTTCTTTCGATACAATCGAGCATACCTATAATAAGCAAGAACGTTGAAAGATTATCACAAGAATATGGGAAGAGAATAGAATGCAAAGATTATAACGGCTTGGTGCGATATTCATTTCCGAATGCAGAAGATTTGAAAGGAGCATCTGAAAATGAACTTCGTAGTTTAGGCTTGGGATTTCGTGCAAAATGGATAAAGAATGCAATAGATGTAGTCAATTCAGGAAAATTGGACTTTGAGGATTTAAGAGAGATGAATTATCACGAAGCCCGAGCAAGGCTTATGGAACTAAAAGGTGTAGGCCCTAAAATTGCAGATTGTGTATTACTATTTTCATTAGACAAATTAGAGGCTTTTCCAATCGATAGATGGGTAAAAAGAATAATGGAAGAAGAATATTTTGAAAGATTGAATTTATCAGATAAAAATCTCGGAATGAAAAATATTAGATTGAAAGAACTTGGAGATTTTGCAAGAGATTATTTTGGCAAGTATGCAGGCTATGCTCAAGAATACCTTTTTTATTATCGGAGAACGACAAAAAGTAAATGCAAAAATAGTAAAGAAGTAATAAAGAACAAGAGTAAAAAAGAATAGAATGAAAAGATAAGTGTAATAAAGAATATAATAAAAAATAAGGAAAGAATAATTATTTTCCTTCGGCTTTTTTAAGTATAGATATTGCCTTCTCAAAATTCCCTGCTTTGGCATAGGTCCCTGCAAGACGCAGTGCATTTTCGTATTTCTCTTTTTCTTGTGCATTCTTGGATTTCGAAAGTTTAGTAATGCGCGATTCTATCTCCTCATATTCACGACGCATCGCATCTACATTCTTCCCTTTTTTACCTTTTTTGCCCTTTGTGCTAAATACAGTTTTTGCAACTGCAACTTCTTCGTCAGTTTCCACTTCTATAGCGGTTGCCACGGGTCTTGCAACCTTAACCTCTGCAGACTCGACTGTTACTGCTTTTGCCTTTGCAATTGCACTCTCTTGGGGCATATCTACTATCTTTTCTTTTTGCTCTATAGTTGGTTGTGTAATAGTTTGTATCGTGGGCATAGTGGCTTGAGTAATCGGTGGAGGCGCAACATTCGTTTGTAACTGCTGAGGTGTCTGGAGTGGATTTACTACGGGACTTACTGCAGGTTCGGTCTCTATCATAGTTACCTTAACAACATTTTTTCGTCTTGATATGAAATAGAATACAACTATTAAGGCTGCGATAATTGCAATTATTCCAAATAATAGGCAGAACTGATTTTCATCTCCTTTACCTGGCTTGGGTCCATTCTTAATTTCCTTTACAATAACATTGAAACTCGTTTCTGAAACATAACCTAAAGAATCGACTAACTTTAGATTTACAGTAGAATGTGCAGAGGAGGTAGATACCCTCGATATAGTTATTGTTTTTGTTGTGTAATTAAGCAATATTTTTACTACATTCTCATCGAAAGATACAAGATACCAATTCGGGTTTTTATCGGTTCCCAAGATTTCATAATCTGCAAGCAAAATCGTTATAACATTATTTCCTTCGATAATCTGGTCTGGAATTGGCTTTATACGAGGCGGAATATGTTCTGCAATACATGCATTTGTTATTCTTACTTCAATTTGAGCAGTTCGGAATGCGCCTTTATCATCTGAAAGTCTAAGATAAACAAACGCAGTTCCATTTGCACATTCTGTTGGAACTATCATGAGAATATCATTCGATAGTGAAATATCGATTAAAGAAGAAGTTTCATTTGCAAACCATGTTAAACTATCCCCATCAGCGTCGAAACCATGTCCCTTAAGGTCTAAATTAAAAGTCTGATTTGAAAGGATAGATATAACCTCAGGAATATTCGTAATAGTCGGCGGACGATTTCCACCTGAACAATTGCTTATAACTACAACTTCGAAGGAAGTTGAAACATTTACCAAGCCGTCTGAAAGATATACAAAAACCAAGCCCGTGCCATTTGCGCATTCGAAAGGCAATATTGTAATGTTCGTACCATCAAATACAATATCGAACAAATCGCTTGTCTCGGTTACATACCAAGATAACAAATCGCCATCGGTATCCAAGCCGTGCGCGTTAACAGATACTATTTCTGTTTCGTTAGATAGGAGACAGATGTCTGAAAATGGGAATAATTGTGGCGGATGGTTATCGAGATTACATGAAGAATAGACTGTAAGGTTGAATGTAAATGTTGCAGAGTTTCCGAAAGAATCCGAGGCAGTGATAGTAATATTTGCGGTGCCATTTGCACATTCCTGAGGCGTGATAGTTAGATTAGTGCCGTTTAGTGTAATTATAAATAGAGAGCCATTAACTTGTGCAGTTGCATTCCAAGATACTGTTTCACCTTCTGAATCAAATACATGAGTAGCAAGGTCAAGAGTTATAGTTTCATTCGAAAAGATTGCAAAGTCATCGATTGCCGGCGAGATTACAGGCGGTTGATTTATCAGAACCAAGAAGTTCAAATCTGTATATGTCTCGTCCAAGCCGTCAGTTACAAAAACACGTACGACATGTTCGCCTGGTGTTGTAAAATTGAATGAAATTACCAAGCCGTCATGTATCGTTTCTCCGAGCGCTTCAGATAGGTTTGTGTATATGGAAAGTTCAGAAGTGTTATTGTCTATGTCAGATACATTGTTTGAGAAATCGATAACTATGGGTATTCCAAGATAGGTGGAAAAAGTGCCCGAAAGTGAGATTACAGGCGCATCGTTTAAGGGCAGAACTACAATTGTTACATTTGCATAAACTGTCTTATTGAACCTATCAGAAGCGGAAACTGTGATATTCGTAGTGCCGTACCAATTTGGAAATAGCGCATCGAGTGAAAGATTAGAACCTTCGAGCGTCGCATACACAAAAGAGGGGCATTCCTGGTATGTTATATTGAAATAAAGGAAATTAAAATCGTCTCTGAAAAAGTTGGTTAAGTCAAGTGCATTTGGAAGGTCTGTATCTTCGTACATGTAAATTATAGGAATTGGAGATGTGTATTCAGGTGGCATATCGCATACGAGATAAAGTTCATAAAAAACAGAACCGCTTTTAGATGCTGAGAATGTTAAAGGAACAGAAACAAATTCCAAGCCTGAGTGATAGAAAGATTCATTTTGATGTTCGTTTACATAAGCCTGAATCGAATTGCATACCAGAGTTTCCAAAACTTTCGCGGTATATGAATAATATATGCTCAAATTCAAAACAGAGACTATTCCGAGAGTCTCAGAACCGAGCGAAAGAGGAATCGAACAAATCCTATTTCCAAAATCGTCTATCATCGCACTTGTTTGCGATTGTAACGCGTGCGCAATGTCTCCAGTTATGTTTATTGTTACATTACCTTCGAGAATGCCTGATATCTTTGTAAAATTCACACCATTATTACCAAAATCAAGCGTTACATTTCTACATTTAGAAAGTATAGTGTATTCTATAGTAATGTTATCTACGACGGTGCTTGTTCCACCATCTGAGGAAAAGTCTAATCTGTATAGCAAACTCGTACCGTTGGTTGAAAAATTCACAAACTCACCATCACTTGCCCCAAGCCATGTAGTCCCGCCATCGTTAGAAAGCGATATCTTAACTGAACTGTTTGCGTATATCAACATGCTTACATTTGCTTTTGCAGAAACTATAGTTTCTGCGACCGTTGCATTTATGAAAGATGATATGTAGGTCCCTTCTAATTCATATCGCTCCAAGCCGATTTCAACAGACCTAAGGACTGGTGTTTTTGTGGTATCTACTGTCGCAAGTGCTACATAATATTGGATATACTTTCCAGGTGGTGAAGTAATTGTACTCCCTGGTGTAGTATATGGGTCCGACCAACTGCTCCAAGTTCCGTCGTCTGGATTTGTGGTATTTCCCGTTCGTGTTTGAAGAAGCAAAATATTTTGCGAAGATATTACGGAGGCATCCCAAGTTATAGTAGTGAATCTTACTGCTGCGTGAGTAACATTTCCAGATACTGTAGAATAGAATCTTCCGGATGAGACATACATCCCTTCTGGAGTGCCAAACGATATTAGAGGCTCCGTCGCTGCATACTTTCGTACTATTATATCGTCCCAGTAACAGCCTATGTTCCACGACATGCTCGATGGATTGCTAGCAAAATTGAATAAACGAAGAATTAAATTTATGCTTGTAGTTGCAGGCGTAACTGTTACTTCATTTTCATGCCATGCATTTCTATTTGTATATGTATCTTCGCTCCATAATTGGGTGCTACCTAAAAAGACACTTTTATTGACATATCCCGTGCCTTGGGTATTTGTGGAATAATAATTAAAAATGATACGTAATTGACCTGTATCTGGCAGAGTGATGGTCTTAGAGATTTGCCCATATTTATTCTGAGGAGTATTATCTTTCTTAAAGTAAATTCTATGTGAATGTGTTGGAGAATGGACAGGGGTAGTATTTATTGCATGAGTAAAATCCGCATTTGCATCGGTAGCAAAAGTCCACGTATCCGTGCCTTCAAAGTCTTCATAAAGATAGAATGTATTTGCAGCGTTGCTTGTATTTGCAGCAGATGGATTGCCGTAATACATGTATATCTTAGTATCTCCACTTGCCACAAGGCTTGGTATTTTTACCCAAACCACTGTGTCTGATGTATTTCTCCCGCTCTCTATCCAATGATTTAAAAGAGTTGTTCCATCTGCCGAGGTAAATCTCATGTCGTTGCAATCTTCTCTCATCTGCGAATTCGCTATTAGTGTCCGAGTATCTATCGATATCCTTGTCTGATAATGCGTAAGGGCTTGGGCATTATAGTTTTTTACATATATCGGACAACGATATTGCCAATTTGTCGAATACCAATCTGCCTTATATGCAAGCCTGACATCTCCAGAAGGGTCATTCAAGGTAACATTTTCGTATAATCCAAGCGAAAAATCAGTTTCTGAAGTCTGATTCCAGGTTGTTTGTTTCATTGTAAGGTTCAACTTGTCGTTCAAAGAAGATACATTTGTCATGGTTCCATTTTCAAATTCGCTCGTCGTCTCATCTTTTCTTGAAAAGTTTGCTGACAACTCCTTGCCCGAAATTCTCGCACTTGCATTTATTATCGAAGCATCTTTAGGAAGATATACACTTGAAGTTACATTATCTAAGGTTAGAAACTCAAATGTCTTATTTGTCGAGTTGTCTGAAAATTCTTCTTGTAATCCAAATGAGCCATATCCGTTTCCAGAATACTTCCACTCAAATGAACCCAAGATGGAATTGTTTCCAATATCTAACGATACATCTTTCGGAAAGTTATCTGTAGTAGATATGTTCAACTTTGCTTCGACTACAGTTCCATTTTTAGGCACATTCACATACTCTGTGTTATTCAAATCGATATTGACAACACCTGAGGTTGTATTAGTATAAGAAGAAGCCCTAAATTGCGTGCATTCTCTTGCATTGTTAGTTCCAGAGTTGGCTTCACTATCTAGGTAACTATTTGAACATACTATTGAGAATCCACTTGTGATAATCGCTATCATCATCAAAATCGCAAATTTTTTATTCATAATTACCATGGTAAATACTTGCCTGATAAATAATAAAGTTTTCCTAAATTGGATTTTTGACATCTCTTTTTGGCATCTCTCATAAATCTACTCTTAGAAATCTATTCATAGAAATCTACTTTGACAATTCGTTTGTCTTTATAGAAAATGATAAAAAATTAAATGATAAAAAATTTACTTTGCTCTTTTAATAAGTTCTTTCTGCAAATCAGGTATCATGCTTGCCGCTATTGCAGAGGCAATTACATATGGTTTCTTGTTTGCTTCCTCATACATGAACATCCTATGCTGCTCGAATATTTTCTCATCGACTTCAGCGCCTATATCTGCAGGGAGACAGTGCATATATTTAGCCTTATTTGTGGTTGCCTGCATATCAGGTGTATATTTCCAATTCTTATATTTTGCATTCAGAGCAAGCATCTTATTCTCAAGTTCTTTCAACCCTTTCTCATCTCTTTCTTTATTCAACTTTACTCTTTCAAGCATCATGTCATAAGGTCCCCATGATTTTGCATATACTATATCCGCCCCTTTTACTGCCTTTGCCATGTCGTTTACTACCTCAAATGTTCCCCCGGATTTGCTAGAAAATTCTTTTGCATCTTTCATAGGCTGGTCCATTAACCTATATCCTTCAGGATATGCAAGAACTACATTCATACCAAATCGGGTTAAGAGCGTTATTAATCCTTGAGGAACAGATAGCGGCTTGGCATAAGAGGGCGAATATGCCCACGAAATAACGAATTTCTTACCCTTTAAGTTACCATCAAAATATTCTCTCATCATAGCAAGGTCTGCCATCGCCTGCGTCGGATGGTCAATATCGCATTGCAGATTTACAAAAGGCACATGTCTTTTTGCGCCAGTGTATTTTAGATATTCATCAATCCCACCTTTTGTCTCTCTTATGAATTTATTTCCTTCTCCGAGAATCATGTCATGTCTTATACCAATTGCATGCGCATTCATACCCATCATGGCGCCTGTTTCAATAGGTGTTTCGCCGTGCGCAACCTGTGTTGATGTCCCTTCAAGAATTACAGGCGTCCCACCTAATCTTACCGCAGCACCAGCCCAACTTGTCTTAGTCCTCGTCGATTTGTCAAAGAACAATGCGAGAAACAAAGAGGGCGGTAGCATGTCAAGCCTCTTGCCATAAAAGTCCATTGCTTCCATCGCATCACATAGGTCAAGCAATGTTGTCAACTCTTCAGTCGTAAAATCTCGCGTTTCAATCAGACTCTTCCCATACAAACTCTCTATCCCTTTTATCTTCTTTATCATCGCAACAAGCTCTACTTTCTTCGTCCCTTTAACAACCATATAACCACCTGCCAAACGGGCAAAACCTCAAAATCGCTATAAATTCATAAAGGTTTCCATGAAACACAAGTAGTCTATATATCGTAGTCTATATTGTCTCCAACTTTTGTATCATCCCAATCATCCCAAGTTTTGAAAAATCATTTTGAAAACAGTATCCTTTCTAATTATCTTCTCTAATCTGCGATTTCCGCAAGACGCTTCGATTTTCTCATAATCGCTTTTCTCTTTCTAAGAATCTCCTTTCGCATCTTCTCAGGTAGCGTTTTTGGCAACAAGTTTCTATAAACCCAATGATATGTATATCCTGAATAAAGAAGCATGCATATTACAAATATTAGACTGCCATATCCTAGATAATCTGCTGAAACAGAATATATTATTGAGATAACCAAGTAGGGTACAAAAGCAGCCATTGCAATTCCTAGATATTTCCAATGCTCTTTCTTATACGAGCCATACCCTATTATCGCACCCGTTGAAGCATGTATCATTGTCATTACAAAAGACAAAGTAACAAGTATTGCATATAAACCTATGTCATTCAACGCACCCTCTACACGAAGTGCAGTATAGGCTCGTACAATTATTGCCATAGAGCCAATCCCCAAGCCGAGCGATGCTCCATAATAGGTAGTATCATATCTGCTTGCAAACCATTTGCTATTCAGAACTGCAGATTTAACAAACTGTTCCAGTAGAACATACATTAGCAGAAATATTAGTATGCTTTCAACCTCTATACGAGCAAGCATTATACCGTCTGTAAGAGCATGTAACGTAGTTACAAACATGCCAATTATCATGCCTACTCCGAATGTAATAAAGACTTTTCTATCGTCGAAAAGCGTATCATACTCCTTCAGAAATATAAATAGTAATATTATCGCAGGTGCAAAACCTATTATCCCTGAAATCGTCATGGGCACATCTAACGCCATCTTTACATTCCTTCCCAATATCTCTTCACAGATATGCTTCAACAATATTATCTTTTCCTATTTTGACTGCCTCTATCTCAAAGTCTTTCATAATGCACAATCTCATCTTTCATGTATCTTATCTTTTATACTCTTTCATACGCATAATCTCAGTTTTTTCAAACAATTCTTTTAAACAATATCTTCAAAATTTAGAATGTGCACGTGAGTAACAAACCATCATATTATCTTCCGAAGCATGACATAACCAAGCCATACATAACATACACATACATAACATACATAAAAAAGAGTTACAGCATTTATAGCATCTTCACAGTAATTTTTATTCTATTTTCTGTATCTTTGCTATTAACCTCAAGTCTTCTCTATCCTCAAATATATAATCCTCATTCTCAAAAAGACGATTACCAACTTCAAAAAACAGCCCCAAGCCAAGAAACATACCAAAAACAAAACCAAGAACCAAGCCTAAACCCCTTAGACCCAAGCCTATATCACCTCTCAGATTATCCGTATTCCTTAGATTATCCATATTCCTTAGATTATTCGCATTATATACATTATATACATTCCAATTCAGATGTTCGCAATCTAAATAACGAAACCTACACAGACACAGCCGGGCTTTATCTGCTCGAATTCGAAGAAAATGGAGATAGAGGAGTTCAGCCTTCTGAGATACTTGAAGGTTCAGGCGAGGTTACTCTCGAAGTTATGGCTGATAGAGGACCTGCTTCTTCAGGCTCTTATATTCAAGAACCAAGGAATATCAATCCATATGTCTATGGGCAGAATTATGTAATTCGTGTTATCGATTGGATTTATCCAAAGGCAAATAAGACATTAGTAGAACTTGTAAAACAGATAAAACCTAGCATTCTTCGTTTTCCAGGGGGGAATCCTGCTGACGAATGCTACTGGGATAGATACAATACTCCAGGTCTTGATTATGATACTGCCCCTGCACCATACACACGCACATTAAGAGCAGATTATGTCGATGCTTACATAAACTTCTGCAGACAAATAGGCGCAGAGCCTTTTATGCAAGTATGTCTAAAATACTACAATCCAAGCCAAGCCGCGGACCTCGTAAAATACTGCAACAAGGATAAAGGTTACAATATAAAATACTGGGAAATCGGAAACGAGCCTGACAGATACCAATATCAAAACCAGCCGAATTACACTGTTGAACAATATATAGACGAGTTTATGGATTATTACTATGCCATGAAAGAAGTTGACCCTTCTATTAAAATTATGGGAAGCAATCCATGCGTAACAAGAAAAATTTACGAATGGCTCGAGCCTTTTCTTGCATCAGTAGGAACACATTGTGCAGTTGGTACAAGCCATTTCTATCCGCTCTGGGCAAGTGCACCTGACCCACAGTATCCTAATTATCCAACAATATACAACCTCTTGAGATACGATACAAACGATTGGACAAATTCAGGGATGCTCTTCGTCGAGAAATTCACAAAAGACATGCGAAACATGATGGATAAATATTCGCCAGGTGGAGAAATTGGCATAACTGAATTTTCGACTGCATCAGGAGGTCGTAATCATACCACAGAACTTGGAGGCGGTACGCCAGGCGTTTCAGATACTCAGGCTGCTGCTGTCTGGGCTGCTGACGTTCTTGGCAGATTCGGCAGAAATGGCGTCGATATTGCAAACTATTGGATTATGGCTTCGACGCACGACCAGAGTTTCGCTATGATTCTCGAAAATTGGAGTGTGCGTCCGATTTATTACACTTATTTCCTATATGCAAATCATTTCGGAAATAAAGCGCTTTGGACAAAATCTTCTCAAGACGATAAAGTATCAATCCATGCCTCAAAATCGTCTGACGGGAGCAAATTATATCTTATGGTAATAAACAAAGACATTACAAAAACAAAAAGCGCTACTGTGAAAATATCAGGTTTCGACCCTTCCTATAAAGGAGCATCATATCTTCTATCTTCAACAAATGCATCTTCGGATAAAGCAAACATAAACGGCTGGGAAATCAACAAAAACGACGTCTCAGGCTCTGTCTCTAAACTCCCCGCAGATATCATTCAAACAGGAAAAAATTTCAATATTTTATTACCGCCCTGTTCTGTCGCTTGCATCGAAATACCAAGAGCAGGCTCCGAAAACCCAGGGATTAATTTAACATTCCCAAAAGAAGGGGATACAATCGGGGGCTCGATAAGAGTTTCCGCAGATGCAATTCCAAGTTTGGGGAGTTTGATAACAAAAGTTGAGTTTCAAGTCGATAATAATCAGCCTATTAACGATTCCTCATACCCATTCGAGATTCTATGGAACACTTCTGAAATTGAAGAAGGCTCGCATACTCTTTTTGCAACGATGTACTGTAACGATGGCTCTACTTTTACTAATTCTGTAAACGTATCTGTAAAAAGGAACCTTGCTTTATTCGAAGGAACGAAACTAAAATCTGAGGGTGTTGCAAACGATTTTAAATTAATTGACAACCTCGATATGTTAAACAATTATGCAACTTTCGACTTGAAAAAAAATGATAGCAACGCAATAATTGAGTTTCCCAAGCCAATCGAGATAGAATTAGTAAAAATACGGTTCTGGGATGGAAATCCTGCAAAGTACACTTTCAGAGTTGAGTATTCAGTTAATTGCACCTCATGGCTTGGAACTTCTGCGCTAACCTCAGATACAGGCTGGCAAAATGTCAGATTTTCGAATGAAAAAGCAAGATTCGTTAGGCTTGTTTCAGAAAACACAACTTCAGATAAGTTTCGTGTGAACGAGATTCAGGTATTTGGAAAAATCCTAGACCCTCCGAATGCAGTAATCATAAATGTTACTCCGAAATATCCAATCGAATATGAGAACATAACTTTTGTTGGAAAAATAGATGGTTCTTTCGAATTGATGAATGCAACTTGGAGTTCTGACCTAGACGGTATTTTAGAATTAAAAGAAGATGCAGAATATAACATTTCAGATTTCGAATCTATGCTCATCGTAAAATTATCACCCGGAAAACATAACATCACATTTAAAGCAACAGACCTTTCAGGCTTGGTGGATTATGCAAATTTTGAACTTACAGTTTTCGGCGAGAAGTCTGTGCCAAGAGTCTTTATTGTGAATTTATCTACTACAAAACTTCAAAAAGGCGAAATTCTAACAGCAGAGGCAATATGCGAGGATTACGAAAATGATGTCGAAGAGTTCTTTTGGTTCTCGAACATAACTGGCTTAGTATCGACAAGTAACAAGTTAGAGGTATCCAACCTTTCAAAAGGGGTTCATGAAATAAGTTTGCGTGCAAGAGATTCCATGGGTTTTTGGTCGAATGAAAGCAAAATCATAGTGGAAGTTTTCGGCTTGGACAATAAAATCCCCATCGCGCAAATTGTAAAGAAACAGACACATGGAACATTAGGAAAAGAAATCACATTCGAAGGGAGAGGTATCGATGAAGATGGCACTATTGTAGGATATGAATGGTATTCTGACAAAGACGGTCTGCTCGCTACTTCTCCAAAATTCTCAACTAAGAATCTTACTAAAGGAGAGCATAATATTTCGTTCCGCGTACTTGATAACGATGGCGCTTGGTCTGAAAATGTATCTTTCAAGATTAAAATCGAAGAAGAAAATAAAAATTCTACTTGTGGGCTTTATCTTGGACTCAACATTGCATCTATTCTTATCGTAATAACTGTTGTTTCAACTTCTGTAATCTATTCTAAAATTTATTCTAAAAAGAAAGGAAAAAGGGGAAATAAGAAAAAGGGAAAAAAGAGATAAAAGAGAAAGTAGAAAGCGCCAAATCTTTTCAAACTAATCTTCCCAAATTCGATTCTTTTCGTTAATTGTCATTAGATACCCTGCAAAAGATATAAGTTGCATAAGTTCCTTATGCTCAATCTTCTCTTTTATATGGATTTTTACTCGACATATGATACCATTATTTTTAGAAATGCGAATGATTTCTCTTTCTTCGTTCGAAAACGAAAAATCGTTTGTGATTTTACACCTGCTCCATCTGTAATTTCTACCATTACAAAACTCAATTAACCCATCATCTTCAGAAACATTCGATTGCTTTGCTATTATCTCATTCCCCTCTCTCATCACTATTCGAGGTTCAAAGATACCTTCAATGTCAAACCACCATTTTCCAAATTCTGTCTCTGAATGCGCCAAATTACCAAAAAGTTCATCGTGTTGCAATACGCCCACAATATCTTTTCCAGAACGAAGTTCGTATATCTTCTTTATAGAAAAAGGTGTCTTTGAGACCCATTCAAGTTCACTTTCGAGTATTTCTTTTAAGGTTACTATCTCAACCACAAGAATAAATTTGCACACTAATATTTATGCTTTCTTATTTTTTCATTTTTCTGTAGAGCACGAAAATTATTCCCTCTCGGAGAAAAGTAAAAGTTCTCCTGAAACGATGAGGAAACTAAACAAGAAAAAAGTATGGTGTATCATAATAGAAAGATAGCGGAAAAGGATGAAAGAATGCAAAATCTAATTAAACGATGACTTATGGGGATGCAAGCCTGCTGCTAACTATTACAATTTCAAACGCTCCCAATTGGAGCCATAATATCGACGATTATGAAACACCCTTTTAAGGTTTCGTAAGAAAAATGCATCCATCGAAGAAAAACTAAGTTTATCAACCAACACATTCAACTCATCGAAAAATACGCTCCACAATTTCTTACTTTCTCTAAAAGAGATGCAAAAGAGGTAGTTTCAACATGACCTCGATTTTTCGAGGAAACTAATTTCAGGAGAGTACAAATAGAGATGAGATTAGATACCTTTTAATATTCCTATCTCCATGTAACATCCAAGGTGAACTTATGGGTTCTGGAAAATGTTGGAAATGTGGGTCTTCGTTTGTAAAGAGAACTTTTGTATGCCAGAAATGCCATGCAGGACTGCCTGCATGTCAGAACTGCAGACCTGGTGATTCATACAAATGTCCCTCTTGTGGCACCTTGTTTGCAAACTGGAAAGAGTGCTAATCGGCTTGCTATTTTTGTATTATAACATTGTTCTAATTTTTATCTTTCGAATCTTTTTCGAACCTTTCGATTTTTTTCTTTTGCACAAATCAGCACACTAAAAACAGAATTCTAAAATGTATAAGATAGTTTGAATTATTATCTAACCTTTCTAATTTCTTTTCTTATTGCTATTTCTTTATCTTCTTTATTATCTCCTCAATCTTCTGCGCCCACTCACTCATACCTCTTTCAAGATATGCATTCTTACATTTTTCAAGAAGAGTCAATCCATCTTCGCCACATGCATCAAGAAGTTCAGCCATGCACACATCGAGTTCTATAAGGTCATAACTCAAGCCAAAATCTGTGTAAAACTTTTTTGCAATCTCATAATCTTCCTTTGCTTCGCTTATTATCTTATCTAAATCTATCTTAATCAATCCTTCCTTTTTTTCTTTGTTCTTGTAATTTCTTATTGCAATTGCACTTTGCATTATCTCTCTTTGTTTGCATCTTGCAAGAAGTATCTTATCATCAAGTCTATTACTTGCCTCCTCTGCTACTTTTAGCATTAGCATACTGCTTTCAAAATCTCCAAGAGAGGATATGTCAAGGATATACTCAACAAGTTCCTGGCTAGGGGGAACATTATCCAACGCCCGATTAATCGCTTTATCTGCGTTTTCTCTATTGATCCCTCCTTCTTGACCTATTATATCCACACACACAAGTTTTTCCTTTATATTATCAAATCTTTCGGATAGTTTCTCAGCAAACAAGAATGCACATTCATCAGCAAGACGTTTAACAAAGTTAGAAAACTCAACATCATCATCTTGAGCGCCTATAGAAAGTAACCTTAAGTATTTAATTAAGTCTCTATCTATATCTCTTTCGAATCTTTTCAAATCGTTTCTAAGTTTCTCGCCTTCGGACCCTGCAAGCGATTGTATCATAGGTGTTATTTTTTCTTGCATATATTGTGATAGTACAAGTGTGCATTCGTTTGCAACCTTCTCCAATTCTTCTGCACGCACTTTATCTTTGTTTCTGCATTCGTCTGCAAGGAACAATATATATTCTATAGTGCCGAAATCAATCGAGTTCTTCTTCATCTTCGATGGATTCTCCAGTATCTCCTTCGCATTTCTTACGTTCAATTCGTTGATCATACCAACCTCCATGTGAATAGTATGCGGTTATCTCGTTGTCTGTCTTTTCTACGCGAGTAAAACCAAACCTTTCAAATTGGACTACCTTATCATGCTCATTTAAAACCAAAGGTTCTGATATGCCACTAATAACATCACCATCAGGTAAACGCACTTTTGTTTTTATTCCGTCGATAGGCACCCAATGAATAATCTTTGCACCTGACTTAATTATCGAAAGGTCATTTCCAATATATTTTGCATGCCCATCTCCAAGATATTCTATATTGCATAAGTCCTTGAGTCTTACCTTCGTCCCATTTGATAACTGCGCATAATCCTCTGAAGTTATCAGCAATTTAATTCTCCCCTCTTTTGCATCTAATTTAATAACTCTATTACCAAGCCTGGGTTGCATTGGATGATAGGGCGCATGGCTTTCTATATGTGAAATCCCTTCGATTGAAATCTCTTTAGGCTCCCAGACGAAAAAGTATCTCTTTGCATTTGGGTCCTGGATTTCGGTATCAAATGCATACAAGGTCTTCCATGAGAATTCTAGGTCAACTTCCTTTGTCCCTGCAGCAACCCAATATTTTCTTATTGCCTCTGGCGAAATTCCTCTCTTTGCAAGTGCTTTTAGTGTACCTAAACGAGGGTCGTCGTATCCTGTATATTTTCCACTCTTTACACCTTCATCAATCTTTCTTTTTGAAAGTTCCGTGCCTATTATTTTTACTCTGCCATAATGTATATATTCTGGACGTTCCCAACCGAAATAATCGAATATGTAGTATTGTCTATATGTATTGTTAAGATGGTCTTTTCCTCTTAAAGTATGTGTCATGCCGAGTTCGTGGTCATCTATTGCAACTGAGAAGTTCATCAATGGATAAACTCTATATTTTGTGCCTGTTCTTGGATGCGGATGCTCTACAATTCTTAGCGCCACCCAGTCTCTAAGGGCAGGATTTGGGTCTTCTATATTTGTTTTAATAACAACAGAGGCTTGGCCCGCTTTGTAGGTCCCGTCGAACATCATCTTGAATCTTTCTATTTGTTCTTCCGGAGGTCTAGCTCTATGAGGGCAGGGCATCTTTTTTATTTTGAGCGCACGCCAATCTTCAACTTTACAATCGCATACGTAGGCGTGCCCCATTTTAATAAGTTTCTCGGCGTAATCATAGTATATTTTGAATCTATCACTTTGAATTACAGTTTCGTGCCAATTCACTCCAAGCCAGGTAAGGTCTTCTGGAATCATTTCATATGCTTTTGGATGAACTCTTTCCGGGTCGGTATCTTCTATTCTGAGAATAAGTTTGCCGTTGTACATCTTTGTATATTCATCATTAAGAATAGCAGCACGAGTATGTCCTATATGTAAAGGTCCGGAAGGTCCAGGGGCAAACCTCATCACAACTTTTCCTGTAACGTTTTTCAATTCAGGAAGACCCACTCTTTTTGCTTTTACATGTTTTTCAAGAAGTTCGGGCCATTTTGTTTCGAGTTCTTTCTTCTGTTCCTCAACACTCATGGAATTTACTTTCGAAACGACTTCTTTTATAGACTGTATTATTTCCTTTGCCATTCTCCTTAACTCAGGTTTTTCGGCAAGGACCTTTGCAATTACTTTCCCATCTTGTGCTTTTCCGCCGTATTGGACCGCATTTTGAAGCGCGTATTTTCTTGCGATTTCTTCGATATTAATTTCATCTGCCACATGGACCACCTTCGGAGAGTATCATAAAGGAGAATTGAATATTAAAAACTTAGCAAAGAATTTTCTTTTATATTTTCACTTATATGCATTTCACCTATGTGCACCCTTTGCAGTATCCACAAATTATTTCGCGTAAGTATTTTAAGAGAGAAATATTCGGTACATGAAACTTGAGCACATAATTGCTGATGTGCTCGTGCATGGATTGAACACAGCCTTTGTGGCGAAGCAGTTCAAAATTTCGCATAGAAGGATACAGCAAGTTGTGCAATACACACGCAAGGAAGGATGCGTTCCGACACTACAAAAAGGAGGAAGGCATCCATATGCGCAATATCCTAAAGATATCCAGAAAATAGTAGTGAAGACTACAAAAAGGTTGGCCATGTTCAACACAGGTAGGAAAATACCTGCGAAATAAATTGGGAATAAAGATAGGAAACAACAAAATTCAGGAGATTCTAAAGGATAAGAATATGGCAAAAGAAGAGGTGAATAAAAGAGTAAGAAAGAAACCATGGGTTAGAGACGAGTGAATGCACTCATTGAGTGCTCTGCATATTGACTGGTATTACAATAGTCATGGGCAGTGGGTATGTATTGTAGAAGATGA
>Ga0078972_1001965_pt1 | contig 71695 bp, 64 predicted proteins | sample YelNatPaOPGAMG01_FD_67568 | JGI IMG/M metagenome (GOLD analysis project Ga0078972, IMG submission 67568) | Hot spring thermophilic microbial communities from Obsidian Pool, Yellowstone National Park, USA - OP-RAMG-01 (SPADES assembly) (version 2) | ecosystem: Environmental > Aquatic > Thermal... | reverse complement strand
GAGCGTGCACAAGATACCTCTCTCGGGGGATTGGGGGTGTCCCCCAAGAAAACCCTTTGGGCGGGTGGGTGGGATCGAAGAAGCCTGATCGTTCGTCGAATAGGGGGGACTTGGGGGCGAGGTCCGGAGTGAGGAGATCATGGTATTCACCCTGAGGGTGAAGGCCGCAAAGCGGAATCGCTCTTTTGGGGCTATAAACCGGTGTTTTCCCGACAACACAGGTATGATACAATGCTCTTGTCGCATACTATCGCGGCGGGAGTTTCTTTCGCTCAATGGACTACGATCCTCTGACGATGTATCGGTACCCCCGGTTCAAGAAACCGGTCATGCTGGCCGCTTGGCCGGGGGTCAGCAATGTCGCCCTCGAGGTAGCGGCCTACCTTCGCGAGGCGCTGGATGCCGAGCCGTTCGCCCAAATAGAGCCCGAGGACTTCTTCATCCCCGTGGGAATCCGCGTCACGCAAAACGTCGCCCAGATTCCCGTCTTCCCCGAAAGCACCTTCTATCTGGCCAAAACGCCCAAGGGGAAGAGCGATCTGATCATCTTCTATTGCGATGCCCAGCCCGATCAGCATCACTACGATCTGGCCCATGTGGTCCTTGATGCGGCGGAAAGGTTCAGAGTGAAGCGGATCTACACCTGTGCATCGGCCATGGTCCAACACAGTGTGGAAAAATCCCGGGTACTCGTGGCGGCCACCGATTCCCGGCTCATACGGGAAATAAAGAAATACGATGTGACCCTTGCGGGTGATTTTCAGATCCGGGGACTCAACGGGCTCCTTCTCGGGGCCGCGCGGGAACGGGGGATGGATGGAATATGCTTCCTCGGCGAAACCCCCCAGTACGCAGCGGAAATGCCGAATCCCATCGCTTCCTATGCGGTGCTCCAAGTGCTGACCAAGGTGCTCGATCTCGATATCGATCTCTCACCAATCGCCAAAGAAGCCGAACAAATGGCCCAAATGATGAAGGCCCTCTCTCAGGAGATGATGGTCAAGTACATCGACCACTTCACCCAGCCGATCTGGGAGCGCAACCCACGGGACAACAACGATGATGAAGAAGACGAAGAGGAAGAGGAGTAACGACACTTACCCCCGCCCCCGCGGCTTCACCGTGATGCGCAGGTAAAGGTCCCCCGGCTCTTCCCCCACCTCCCCCATTCCCCTCAGCTTGATCCTCATCCCGGAGACAATGCCGGCCGGAACGGTCACCTCGAGGGTCTTCTTTTCTCTGCCTCGTTTATAACGGATCTTCTTGCAGCACCCCAGACGCGCCTCTTCGGCCGAGATCGTCAGATCCCTTTGGATATCTCTTCCTCTTGCCGGCAAAATCGGCTGAGCGCCCAGTGCCTTCCGCAAGAGATAGCCGGTGAGTTTGCCGAGCATCTTGAAAAGCTTCCGTTCAATCCAATTCGGCCTCTTTATAGCCGGTTGACGGCCCTTGGCACACGAAGGCTCTCTTTCGCCGAATCCCACCCTCTCGGTCCGACCGGATACCGGCGACTCCCACGAACCTACGCGGAACTCGAAGCGTATGCCCCGCCCGCCGAAGAACACGCGGTTTCGAAAGTCCTCATCGAAGCGCAGTCCCATCTGCGCGAACATGCGGAGCAACTCCTGATAGAGGGCTTCGCTGGCGAAGGCGCGCCTGAAGATCTCTTCCTGAGTATAATCGAATCCGGTGGAAGCCCTTCGGGTGCCGGCGAAGGCGCCGCGCCGGCACGCATCGTACTCGCGCCTTCGGGATTCATCGCACAGCACGCTGTAGGCCTCGTTGATCTCCTTGAATCGTTCGCTGGCCTGTTTCTCATTGCCCGGATTCTTATCGGGATGATACTGGAAAGCAAGCCGCCGAAAAGCGCTCTTGATCTCCTCGGGAGCGGCGTTCTCCGGAACGCCCAGAATTGCATAGTAATCTTTCATCGCATGGTCCCCATTCCAGAGAGATTAGAACTCCTCGCGAAGTTTGCTCAGCACATATTGAATTTCCTGAGGGGTCATGCCGAAGCGGTGCAAAGTATGACGAACGATTTCCAGTCCCACCTCCAGATCCGGCCTCACCACCTCGGAGGCCCCGTCGGCCCGCAACGCTTTGGTCTCTTCATCGCCGTATGCCCGGGCCACAATATCGAGGCGGCGATTGATCCGCTTCGCGTTCCGGACGATCAGCTTTGTGGCAATCGGATCAGCAAACCCCACAATCAGAATCCGGGCCCTCTCAAGGCACGCCTCAGCCAGAATCTCCGGATTGCAAGCATCCCCGAAGATTGCCGGAACCCCTTTTTTGCGGGCAAGCTCGATGGCGTCAGGGTCCAGATCGATCACGAGATATGAAAACCCGCGTTGCTCCAGCACCCGGCCGAGATATCGCGCTATCTTGCCGTACCCACACATCACCACATGATTGGAGAGCGTCCTCGCAGACGACGGCCGAAGATCGTTTTCCACCGCAGCTTCCCGGGAACCATCTTTGGCGAAGCCCTCTTTCTTCCCGATCTTCCGGTAGTAGAGATGCGAAGTGAGCGTCATGGCGAACGGGGTAAGGAGGATCGTAATAAACGCCGTGGCCATGACCGTAGCATATAGATCATCCGAGATCAGATCTTCGCTCAGAGCCAGCGCCGCCAGCACAAAACTGAACTCGCCGATCTGGAAAAGCCCGCTTCCGGCAAAAAGATCGGTTTTGGTTTTGTGCCCGAACGCCCGAAGGATCAACACGACGATAGCGAATTTTCCGATCACGACCACGGCCACCACGATGGCGATCTTCCCGGGGTTATCGGCGATAAAGGCGGGATCGGCGAGCATGCCCAGAGCAACGAAAAAGAGAACGGAGAAGACATCCCTGAGAGGCCGGATATCGGCCCGGGCCTGATGAGCGTAATCCGATTCGCTGAGGAGGAGACCGGCCAGAAACGCCCCCAGCGCGATGGAGAGCCCCAGATGATAGGCGGCGAACCCCGCCCCGAAGCAAACGCAGACAATGGCCAGCAGAAACAACTCCCGCGATCGGCGCACCACTACGCGCCTCACGAGCCGGGGGAGTCCCCATCCCCCCAGAACGAGGACCGCAACCAGAAACGCATCGGCCTTCAGCAACGCCCATCCCAGATCGGTCAGGAGAGCCATGCCCGATTTCTCCAGCGAAGGGAGCACGGCCATGATCGGGACCACACTCAAGTCCTGAACCAGAAGAATGCCGATCATGATGCGGCCATGTACGCTGCCGAGATCCCCGCGGTCCATGAGAAGCTTCATGACGATGACCGTACTGCTCATGGAGATGAAGAAGCCGAAAAGCACCGCCTCTTTGACGGACCAATCGAAAAGGAAACCGATCCCAAACCCGAGAATGGTCGTGGCGGCGATCTGGGCGATTCCCCCCAAAATGGCCACCTTGCCCACCCGCCGCAAGGTGTTTGGAGAGAGCTCCAATCCCAGCGTGAACATGAGGAGGACAACACCGATGGTCGCCAGCATCTCGACATCTTCAATGTGCTCGACCAAGCCCAACACATAGGGTCCGATGACAATGCCGGCAACCAGATAACCAAGGATCATCGGCAACCTGAGGAGACTGAGCAGAAGTCCGGCACCGAGGGCGACGCCGAGGACAAGGGCCATGCTCGCCAGCAAACTCAGATCTTCAACCATGAGCCATCTCGAAGGCTTCTAATCGAATGAATTATAGGGCAAAGGCATACGCCGCGTATAGAGCGGGAGATTCAAATTGACCCCCGCCAAGCGGCATTGATATAATGCCACCGTGATCATTGATTTCCACACCCACATCGTCCCGCCGTCCATCAAGGAGCGCCGCGAATCGCTCGTCTCCCGGGACCCTTGCTTCCGTGATCTTTACTCGGACCCAAAAGCCAAGATGGCCACCGCCGAAGACCTCATCGAGAGCATGGAACGTGACGGCATTGACGTTTCAGTCGTCACCAATATCGGTTGGACCCGGCCGGAGCTTTGTCATGAGACCAACGACTACATCATGGAATCGGTGGCCAAATATCCCAAGCGACTTATCGGATTTTGCACCATCGTGCCGCAATCGAACGACGCCCCTCTGGAGATCGAACGCTGCGCCCGGGGCGGCTTGAGGGGGGTGGGGGAACTCATGCCCCACATTCAGGGGTTCGATTTAGGGGAAAAGGCGCTGATGGCACCCATCGTCGAAGCGGCCAAAGAGCACGGCATGATTATCCTCACGCACTCCTCGGAGCCGGTGGGGCACATCTATCCGGGGAAGGGCAATGTCTTTCCGGGGATGCTCTACCGGTTCATCGCCGCTTTTCCCGATGCGCCGATCGTCTGCGCTCACTGGGGAGGGGGGCTTCCCTTCTACGCCCTCATGCCGGAAGTGGGCGAGGCCCTCAAGAACGTCTACTTCGATACCGCTGCCTCACCCTTTCTGTACAAATACGATGTCTTCCTCCGGGTGGCCGAGCTCGTGGGGCCGGGGAAAATCCTCTTCGGAAGCGATTTCCCCCTCATCACCCAGATCCGGATCATCAAGCGGCTTCGCGATCTGCCGATGCCGGATGAAAGCAAGGCCCTCATCCTTGGGGAGAACGCACAACGTCTTCTGGGGTTGTGATGATGGAAGAATTCCGAGCGTTCATTGCCATCGAACTGCCGCCGCCGGTGCACGAGGAGCTTTCCCGCGTGATCGCTGAGCTCAGAGCCGGCCACGAAAGATCGGTCAAGTGGGTCGATCCCCAACTCATTCATCTGACGCTGAAGTTTCTGGGAAACACGCGTTTCGAGAAAGCACCGGAGGTTACAGAGGCCATCCGGCAAGCCGCCCGGACGATCAAGCCTTTCCTCTTAGAAATGAACGGGCTGGGGGCTTTCCCGAATGATCGAACCCCCCGCGTGATCTGGGCGGGGGTGAGCGGAGATATCCCCACACTCCAAGCGCTGCAAAAGGAGATCGAGAGAGCCTTGACTCCATTGGGCTTTGCACCCGAGGGCAAGGAATTTTCACCTCATCTCACGCTCGGCCGGGTGCGGGAGGGCATATTTCCCAAGGAACGGGCAGAGCTGGGGAAGAAGCTAGGGATGATTGAAATGCCGAAGGGGATTGCCATTCCCGTAACCCACATATGCCTCATGAAAAGCACGCTGACACCCAAAGGGCCTCTGTATGATCGCGTAAGCGTGATTCCGCTGATGCCGCAAGCCGGTTAAGGTCCGCTAAAAAGGGAGGGGGCGGCCCGCCAAAGGCGGGCCGCCCCCTCCCTTCCTCACCCAACACCGATCCTCATCGGTCAGGGTCTAGTACCCCTCCATGCCCCCCATCCCCGCACCGGCTCCGGGACCCTTTTCTTTCTCGGGGATATCCGTGACCAGCGCCTCGGTCGTGATGATCACCATGGCCACGCTGGCCGCATTCTGAAGTCCACTGCGGACAACTTTGGTGGGGTCGATGATCCCCCTTTCAATCATGTTGACATATTCGCCCTTCTCGGCATCGAACCCCATGCCCTTCTTGGACTTCTTGACGTGATTGACCACCACCGAGCCCTCCGCACCCGCATTCTCGGCCAGAGTGCGTAGAGGCGCCTCCAAGGCCTGCTTCAGGATGGTAACACCCGTCTGCTCATCCGGGTCCTCGAGTTTGAGCTTTTCGAGCGCCGGAATGCAGTTCACGAGCGCCACTCCGCCGCCGGGAACGATGCCTTCCTCAACGGCCGCACGGGTAGCGGAGAGGGCATCCTCAACCCGAAGCTTCTTTTCCTTCAGTTCCACCTCGGTAGCCGCACCGACCTTGAGCACGGCCACCCCACCGGCAAGCCGGGCCAACCGTTCCTGAAGCTTCTCCCGATCGAAATCGGAGGTGGTTTCATCAATCTGCGCCCTGATCTGCTTGATCCGGGCCGTGATATTGGCCTCCGAGCCCCTGCCCTCAACGATGGTGCAATTATCCTTATCGGCGATGACCTTGCGGGCCCGACCGAGGTCCTCGACAGTGACGGAATCCAGCTTGCGGCCGACCTCCTCGCTGATGACCTTGCCGCCGGTGAGAATGGCGATGTCTTCCAACATCGCCTTGCGGCGATCACCGAATCCGGGGGCTTTCACGGCCAAGCAATTGAGTGTGCCGCGAAGCTTGTTCACCACGAGAGTGGCCAGCGCCTCACCTTCAACATCTTCCGCTATGATCAGAACATTCTTGCCGACTTGAAGGATCTTCTCGAGCGCCGGCAGAATATCCGCAACCGCCGAAACCTTCTTGTCGGTGATCAGAATATATGGGTCCTCGATGACCGCTTCCATGCGCTCCGGATTGGTGATGAAATAAGGGCTGATATAGCCGCGGTCGAACTTCATGCCCTCGACATACTCGGTCTCGAACTTGAGGCCCTTGCCCTCCTCCACCGTGATGACGCCGTCCTTGCCCACCTTCTCCATCACATCGGCAATCAACTGCCCGATGTTCGGATCGCGGGAGGAAACCGTGGCCACCTGAGCCACCTGATCCTTCCCCTTGACCTCGGTGGAGATCTTCTTAAGCTCTTCGACCACCACCGCCGTGGCTTTCTCGATGCCCCTTTTGAGGGCCATAGGATTGGCGCCGGCAGCGATGTTCTTCATGCCGCCATGGATGATCGCTTGCGCCAGAACACTCGAGGTGGTGGTACCATCCCCGCACGCATCATTCGTCTTGGTGGCCGCTTCCTTTACGAGTTGAGCACCCATGTTCTCGAAGTGATCTTCGAGCTCGATCTCTTTGGCGATGCTCACGCCATCATCCACGACGGCCGGCGGCCCGAATTTCTTATCGAGCGTGACGGGGCGGCCCTTCGGGCCGAGGGTGACCTTTATGGCGTTGACCATGGTGTCCACGCCTTTGAGCAGGGAACGCCGCGCATTTTCTCCGAAAACGATCTGCTTTGCCATTTCTCCCCTCCTACTTCTTTACCGCCTGAATATCGCTTTCCCGGAGTATGACGTACTCTTCATCATCGTACTTCCACTCCGTCCCGGCGTACTTGGCATAGATGACCTCATCCCCGACCTTCACCTCCATCGGGATCCGCTTGCCATCCTCGGTCATTCTGCCGGGGCCGACGGCGATCACCTTCCCCTCTTGCGGCTTCTCTTTCGCCGTATCCGGGAGCACGATGCCCCCTTTGGTCACTTCCTCTCGGGCGATGGGCTTCACGACAACCCGATCGGCCAGTGGTGTAACTTTGAGTGCCATCACCTACCTCCATCTGTTTTTATTTTAGTTTTGCTTGGTTTAGCACTCTCATCATGAGAGTGCTAACTGATCTTTTATCATACTGAAATGGCGGTTGTCAAGATAATCGCCCGCGCCCGTAATCCACGACCTAGCGTTCAGAAGGTTCACGCCGGGGGTGATCGCGGTCAACCTATGGGTGAATCAACCTCCCCTCATAGTCCCCCTTTCCGATCTCGGAGAGGGGGACCGGAAAAAACGGGTGCACCCCCAGCGGGCCCCGTTGGAGGGTCTTCCATCAGTACTCCGCGCCATCTCAATTGCTCTTTCCATGCCTCCCAACTGCCTTGACCCAAAATCACAGAGGGCCTATAATAGGGGTGCCTAATCTGGAGCACAGAACATTTATGTCCCTGCATGAGTCTTGCGGCATCTTTGGGATTTTTGCGCCGAAGGAAGACGTCGCCAGACTCACATATTTCGGCCTCTACTCCCTCCAACACCGCGGCCAAGAGAGCAGCGGCATCGCCACGAGCGATGGGCAGAGCATTCTTCTCTACGCCGACATGGGATTGGTATCCCAGGTTTTCACGGAGGATATCCTCCAGCGGCTCCGCGGTCACATCGCCATCGGCCACAACCGATATTCCACCACCGGTTCGAGTCACTTCGTCAACGCCCAGCCGATCGTTGTACGCGGCCCCATGGGGGAAATGGCATTGGGCCACAATGGAAACCTCATCAATGCCCCCTATTTGCGCAGCGAGCTCGAAGCTCAAGGATATTCCTTCCGCACCTCGACCGATTCCGAGGTGATCGCCCAGCTCATCTGTGCTTCACCGGGGATTTCCCTCGTCGAGAAGATCCGGCACGCCATGGCCCGTCTTCAGGGGGCCTATAGCTTGGTCATCATGACGAAAGACCAACTCATCGGCGTGCGCGACTATCTCGGCGTTCGGCCTCTTTGCATTGGAACGGTCAACGGCACGGGATGGGCCATCGCTTCCGAGAGTTGCGCCATGGATCAGCTCGGCTTTCAATATCAGCGATCCATCATGCCCGGCGAGATCGTATCCATCGACCAAACGGGGCTCCGCAGTTACCCGGCGGAAACCCCTTCCGGGGAAAGGGCCCTGTGCATCTTCGAGTTCATTTATTTTGCCCGGCCGGATAGCACCATTGCCGGGAGACGGCTCTATGCCGCCCGGCAGGCCATGGGGGCAGCCCTCTCCCGCGAGCACCCCGTGAACGCCGATATCGTCATCGGCGTCCCCGATTCCGCTACCGCCGCCGCTGTGGGGTACTCACAGGCCTCGGGCATCCCCTTCGGGGAAGGATTGATCAAGAGCCGATACGTGGGCCGCACCTTCATCCAGCCCGATCAGCGGCTCCGAGATGTGGGCGTCCGCCTCAAATTCAGTCCACTCACGGAAGTGCTCGCCGGCAAGCGAGTGGTCGTGGTGGACGATAGCATCGTCCGGGGAACTACCACCCCGCGGATCGTCGAACTCCTGCGGAAGGCCGGCACCAAGGAGGTCCACTTCCGGATCTGCGCCCCCCCAATTCGCCATCCGTGCGTGTTCGGGATCGATATGGCCACCCGGCGTGAGCTCATCGCTGCCCACAAGTCGGTTCCCGAGATCTGCCAGTGGATCGGCGCCGATTCGCTGGGATACCTCAGCATCGAAGGGCTCATCGCGTCCGTGGGACTTCCCAGAGAGATGTTCTGTCTGGCTTGCTTCACCGGCAACTATCCGGTGCCCATTCAGCTCGAACTCGATAAATTCGCCCTCGAGCCTCCGGTGGCGGCGTTGAGCCCGGAAAAGACGCTCGCCGGGGATTAGCGTCCGGATCCCTCTTATGAGCAACAGTAAGAATCGCTCCGCCTATGCCGCCGCCGGCGTGGATATCGATGCCGCCGACCGCGCCAAAGCGCTCATCAAAGAACGCGCCCGCATCGCCCGGCGCCCTGAAGTTCTGGGAGATATCGGCTTCTTCGGCGGCCTCTTCGAGTTCAAAGGCTACGAGAACCCCGTCCTCGTAGCCAGCGCAGACGGCGTGGGAACCAAGCTCAAGATCGCCGCAGCCCTCGGAAGACACGATACCGTGGGCATCGATCTCGTCAATCACTGTGTGAACGATATCCTCACCTGCGGCGCCGAGCCACTTTTCTTCCTCGATTACATCGGCACCGGCAAGCTCGTTCCGGAACAAATAGCCGACGTGGTGAAGGGCTTGGCCGAAGCCTGCCGGAATGCCCGTTGCGCCCTCATCGGCGGCGAGACGGCAGAGATGCCCGGCCTCTATGCAGCGGGGGATTACGATCTGGTCGGGTTCATCGTAGGCGTGGTGGAACGGCCGAGGATTCTGGACGGCACATCCATCGCCCCCGGCGATACCATCATCGGGCTCCCCTCGAGCGGACTTCACACCAACGGCTATTCGCTCGTGAGAAAGATATTCGGCACCGAGCCCACGGTGCTCAAAACCTTCCATGCAGAGCTGGGCTCGACCCTCGGGGAGGCGCTATTGACCCCTCACCGGTGCTATCTTCACGATCTCAAACCCCTTCTGCCCCGGATCAAAGGGTTGGCTCATATCACCGGAGGGGGACTGCTCGACAACATCCCCCGCCTCTTTCGATCTCCGATCGCGGCCCACATCCGCAAAGAAAGCTGGGAGGTCCCACCGATCTTCAAGATGATTCAGCGGCAAGGAAAGATCGATGAGCGCGAGATGTATCGCGTCTTCAACATGGGGATCGGCATGGCGATCTTCTGCTCACCCGCGGACGCGGACGAATTGCTCGCGGCCCTTCCCGGCGCAAGGGTTATCGGTGAAGTTATCCCGGGCGAGCGAAATGTGCTGATCAATTGACAAATCCCCGCTCGCCTTGGTATATTGGCATCACAATCGAATAACGACCAAAGGCTGTGAACAGGAAGAGTACCTTTCACCGCTAGGCCACAGAGAGTCGGGGTAAGGTGAGAGCCCGATGCCGATGCCGAAGGGGAATGGGCCTGGGAGCCGCAAACCGAACCCCGCGCAAGCGGGCAAGTAGGCCTTGCCGGAAGGGCACCGTGATCAAAGCCCAGGGTATCACCGAAAACGGTCGTACCCTCACGAGATGGCCAACGCTGTAAGCGCGTTCGGTCAAGAAGGGTGGCACCGCGGAGAAGCCTCCGCCCCTTTGGGGCGGAGGCTTTTTAATTTGCTCGTATCCATTCGGGATCCGACTCAGAAGAGGTGAGAGATGAAATACTTTCCCGATCCACAAACATTCCGGCGGATCGCAGAGGGAGGCACCCTCATCCCGGTATCAGGGGAACTTGCCGCCGATCTCGATACGCCCGTCTCCGTATTCCTCAAACTCGGCCAGAAGCCGCCGGTCTTCCTCCTCGAAAGCGTGGAGCGGGGCGAAAACCTCGGCCGGTATTCGTTCATCGGACTCGGGCACTCGGAAATCATCGAGTGCGGGGGACGGCAAGCCACCATTCGCAATCGAACCACCAAACGACGAATCGCCCTCTCCCACCGCCGCGATCCGCTCCATCTCATTCAAGAAACACTGGCAAGGAGGCGGGCAATCCCGCTCCCCGGCCTCCCGCCCTTTTCGGGCGGAGCCGTGGGATACCTTTCCTACGATGTGGTCAATTTCTTCGAAGAGTTGCCCGAGCCCGATCACGATGAATTGGGCCTTCCGGATGCGATCTTTCTCCTCACCGATACCATGATCGCCTTCGATCATGTGCAACACAAGATGAAGGTGATCGCCAACGCTTATGTGGATAGCGATGCCGATCGGGCCTACGGCGATGCGGCGGCCAAGATCGAACGCGTGATCGAAAGCCTTTCGAAACCTTTGCCCCGGAAACTCCAGACCTTCATCGCCACCGAGGCGGCGGCCGGCGGCAAGGAGCTTGCTTCCAACTTCACCAAAGCCGAGTTCGATGGGATCGTCCGGGCGGCCAAGGAATACATCGCGGCCGGCGATGCCATTCAAATCGTCCTCTCGCAACGGTTCCGCCGCCGGACAAGCGCCGACCCCTTCAGCATTTACCGGGCCCTGCGGATGCTCAACCCTTCGCCCTATATGTTCTATTTCAACTTCGGGGATTTCCAACTCATCGGGTCGAGCCCCGAGGTTCTGGTGAAGGCTCAGGGCGATCGGGCCGTTTCCCGTCCCATCGCCGGAACGCGCCCCCGCGGCGCAACCGAGGAAGAGGACCGGAGACTCATCGCCGAGCTCCTTGCCGATCCCAAGGAACGCGCCGAGCATGTAATGCTCGTGGACTTGGCCCGCAATGATCTGGGACGGGTGTGCCGGTACGGAACCGTCCGGGTCCCGGAACTCATGGTCATCGAGAAGTATTCGCACGTGAGCCACATCGTTTCTGAGGTGGAGGGAAAGCTCAATCCGGGAGAAAATGCCTTCTCCCTCCTTCGGGCATCCTTCCCCGCCGGCACGGTCTCCGGGGCTCCCAAAATCCGCGCTATGGAGATCATCGCCGAACTCGAAAAGACCAAACGGGGTCCCTATGCCGGGGCGGTGGGCTACTTCGACTTCTCCGGCAACATGGATACGTGCATCACCATTCGGACGATCGTCATGAAAGGGGACATGGTGTACCTTCAGGCCGGCGCCGGCATCGTGGCGGATTCCGATCCGGCAACCGAATATCAAGAGACCATCAACAAAATGAGGGCACTCGAACGGGCGATTGCGATTGCGGAAACCGGCTGAAAGGGCGCTTCGGATTCTCGCCGCCGGGGACTATTCCGAGGTGAAGCCGGGCCGAACGTTTCCGCGAAACGAAGAGCAAAGGGGGTAACCCGAATGATTCTCGTTATCGACAATTACGATTCCTTCACCTATAATCTCGTTCAAATGCTGGGCGAGCTTGGGGAAGAACTCACGGTCTTTCGCAACGATAAAATCACCCCGGGCAAGATCAGAAATCTCAAGCCATCGCGGATCGTGATCTCGCCCGGGCCGGGCAGACCGGAGGATGGGGGAATCTCCATCGAAATCATCAAGGCGTTCTACCGGCGGATCCCGATTCTGGGGGTCTGTTTGGGACACCAGTGCCTCGCCCATGCCTTCGGAATGAAGGTGGATCGGGCCAAGCGCTTGATGCACGGCAAGACCTCGATGGTGTATCATGACGGCAAGGGGATTTTCGAAGGACTCTCGAATCCATTCGAGGCCACACGGTATCATTCGCTCCTTGCCTATGAGCCCGTCGCTCCGGAACTCGAAATTTCCGCATGGACCCAAGAGGGGGAGATCATGGGGCTCCGGCACAGAGAGTACCCGCTCGAAGGGGTGCAATTCCATCCGGAATCGATCCTGACCTTCGAGGGGAAAAAGATATTGGCCAATTTCGTGAAGGCCGGTAGGGGCGATTCACAAATCCGGTAGGGGCGATTCACGAATCGCCCCTACTTCGGGGAAATGACATAGGCATGGATAATAGGGACGACGGTGAGGCCATCGCGCATCGAGGGCAAAATGGCAACGATTCCGCCATATTCGAGGATCCAGAGGGCGAAGCCCTTTGGCGGGGATTCCGGGGTTCCCCCCGGATTTTCCTTCCCCCTCTCCGAACCGGAGAGGGGGATAGAGGGGGTGAGGTTCGAAAGCGCCCCCGGCCTTCGGCCACCCCTCTCAAGAGGGGATAGATTCCGGGTCAAGCTTCAAAAACCAAGGTTTCAGTATCGAAAATTGTGAAAGGTGCACAAAATGATCAAAGAGGCCATTGCCAAACTCGTCGAGAAGCAAAACCTCACCATCACCGAGACCGAAGGGGTGATGAGTGAAATCATGAGCGGTCAGGCAACCCCCGCTCAGATCGGGGCTTTTCTGACGGCGCTCCGGATGAAGGGCGAGACCGCCGCCGAGATCGCCGGGTGCGCGCGTGTGATGAGGGCCAACGCTAGACGCGTTCAGCCCAAACGGACCGACGTGGTGGATACCTGCGGCACCGGCGGCGATGCCGCAGGCACTTTCAATATCTCCACCACCGTGGCCTTCGTGGCCGCCGGCGCGGGACTCGCCGTGGCCAAACACGGCAATCGTTCGGTTTCAAGCAAGTGCGGGAGCGCCGACCTCATGGGCGCGCTCGGCGTCAAGATCGATCTCACCCCCGAGCAAGTGGCCCGGTGCATTGACGAGATCGGCATCGGCTTCCTCTTCGCCCCGGCCTTCCATCCGGCGATGAAACACGCAACCCCCGTTCGCCAAGAGATCGGCCTCCGGACCATTTTCAACGTGCTCGGTCCCCTCACGAGTCCCGCATGGGCCAAACGGCAACTCGTGGGGGTCTACAGTGCCCATCTCGTCCCCACTATCGCCGAGGTCCTCCGGAGCATGGGCACGGAACACGCCTTCGTAGTCCACGGCGCCGGCGGACTCGACGAGCTTTCGACAATCGGGACGAACGAAGTGGCCGAGATCAAGGACGGCGAGATCAAGGTGTTCGATCTCGATCCTCGAAAGCTCGGCCTTCCCCGCACGGCGCTTTCCGATCTTGCGGGCGGTACGCTCGAAGAGAACGCCGCCATCACCCGCGCCATACTCGGCGGCGAGAAGGGTCCCAAGCGCGATACCGTGCTCCTCAACGCCGCGGCGGTGCTCGTGGCGGGCGAAAAGGCCCGGGACTTTTCCGAAGGGATCGCGCTTGCGGCGGAGGCCATCGACGGCGGCAAGGCGCTCGAGAAGGTCGATGCGCTCATCCGGATGAGTCAGAGCTTCAGTAGAGAAGCCGGGTGATCGAGGAGTTGTCAAAATGTGGGGGGCGTTCATAGGGGTTGGCATTACACTGGCGTGGATCGCCCTGATTGCGTATGGGATCAGCGAGTATCGAGGAGGCAACGGAACGATGGGCATTCTGAAGATCATCTACGTGATGGCGATTGCGGGATTTCTGGTGGGAACCATGGCCGCGGGGATCGCCGCCTTCTATGAGGCCCCGCAATCCCCCGTGTACGATGAACCAGCGGACGCATACAAATCGCCCGATTACTACGGATCGCCCGAACAAAAGGCTTGGGAGGCGGAGTGGAACGCGAAATGGAAAGCCCACGAAGCGGACTTGCGCGATCATTATCGGAACGTGTTCGCGATTGCCTATCCGATCGGCCTTCTCTTCGTGATACTCGGGACCGAACTCAAGTTGAGGCTCGATGTGCTCAGACCGGGTCTCACCCTCGGCGGGATCGCGATCATGATCTACGCCATCGCTCAAGAGGACTTGCCGGATGAGATCCGATTCATCGGGGTGACCCTGAGCCTCGCGGTCTTGATTTATGTGGGGTATCGGACGTTTCTTCAGCGAAAACCGGCCAAGCAAGAGGCATAGCGGATGATCCTCGATACCATCATCGCTTCCACAAAGAAGCTCGTGGAGAGACGCAAGATCGAGCGGCCCATCGGCGAACTCGATTGCAAGGCGGCAAAGCAACGCCCGCCCAAGGATTTCGCGGCGGCATTGAAGGGAAAGGGGATCAAACTCATCGCGGAGATCAAACGGGCATCGCCTTCGAAAGGTCTTCTTACCGCCAACCTCGATGCGCCCTCTCTGGCCCGAACCTACGAGAGGGCCGGGGCCTCGGCCATCTCAGTGCTCACCGAGCCGGAATTCTTCAAGGGGAGTCCGGCCGATCTCGAGGCGGTTCGGGAAACGGTGAATTTGCCGATCCTTCGGAAGGACTTCATCATCGATACCTATCAGCTATGGGAAGCCAGAGCCGCTGGCGCCGATGCGGTCTTGCTCATCGCGGCGGCATTGCCGATGGGCGATCTCGCCCGACTTCTCAAGGCGACCCATCAACTGGCCATGACCGCGCTCGTCGAGGTGCACGACCGAGCGGAGCTTGAACGGGTGCTCGAACTCGATGCGAAGGTGATCGGGATCAACAATCGGGACCTTAAAACCTTCAACGTAAGCTTGGAAACCACGCTCGAACTCCGGCCCCTCATTCCCCAAGGCAAGGTTGTGGTCAGCGAGAGCGGCATCCACTCGCCGGCCGATGTGCGAAGGCTCCGGGATGCCGGCGTGAACGCGATCCTCGTCGGGGAAGCTTTGGTGACAAGCCCGGACCCGGCGGGAAAGATCGGGGAGCTTCTCCATGGTTAAGATCAAGATTTGCGGAATCACCAATCTAAAGGACGCCCTAGCCGCGGCGGCGTTCGGCGCCGATGCGCTGGGGTTCATCTTCGCCGAAAGCCCCCGGCGGGTGACCCCCGAGGCCGCCCGGGCGATCATCGCCGAGCTCCCCCCGTTCATCACCAAAGTCGGCGTGTTCGTGAACCGACCCATCGATGAAATCCGGCGGGTGATGGATATCAGCGGAGTCGATCTCGCTCAGCTTCACGGCGGCGAGCGCCCGGAGGATTGCGCGGCCCTCTTCCCGAAGGTCATCAAGGCCTTCACCCCGAACACCATCCCGCCTCTTGAGGAACTGAGGCGCTACCGCGTAGCCGCATTCTTGATCGATCGGGAAAAGGGCCCAAACAAATCTTCGCCGGAGGATATTTGGCCCATCGCGCGGGAGGTGAGCGCTTACGGAAAGGTCATTTTGGCCGGGGGACTTGCCCCGGAGAACGTATCCAAAGCCATCGAAATCGCGCAACCGTACGCGGTGGACATCTCCAGCGGGATCGAAGAAAGCCCCGGCAAGAAAGACCACCGGAAGATGAGGGAATTCATCGAGGCAATTAGGGCAAAGCACTCGGAGCACCGAAACGCTCCGCCGCTATGAAAGGAACATGACATGACACCCAAACTCAAGCTACCGGACGCTCGGGGGCACTTCGGGCCGTGGGGGGGGAAGTTCGTTCCCGAAACCCTCATGCCCGCGCTCGCCGAGCTTGAACACGCCTACGCCCGGGCCCGGAAAGACCGAGCCTTCTGGTCTAACTTCGCGAGGCTTTGCCGGGATTACGTAGGTCGGCCCACACCTCTGTACCCCGCCGAACGGCTGACCGCCAAGCTCAGCGGGGCACAGATCCTTCTCAAAAGGGAGGATCTGGCCCATACCGGCGCCCACAAGATCAATAACGCTTTGGGTCAGGCGCTCCTTGCGCAACGGATGGGCAAACGGCGCATCATCGCCGAGACCGGCGCCGGGCAACACGGCGTGGCCACCGCCACCGCCTGCGCGCTCCTCGGACTCGAGTGCATCGTGTACATGGGGGAAGAGGACGTTCACCGGCAATCCATGAACGTCTTTCGGATGAAGCTCTTGGGCGCGGAGGTACGGCCCGTTCTGACGGGGAGCCGAACCCTGAAAGACGCCATCAACGAAGCCATCCGCGATTGGGTGACGAACGTGCGGACCACCTATTATCTGATCGGATCGGTGGTCGGCCCACACCCATATCCCATGATCGTGCGGGATTTTCAGTCCATCATCGGCCGGGAAACCCGCCGGCAAATGCTTCGCTCCTATAAGCGGCTTCCGGACTTCGTGGTGGCGTGTGTGGGCGGCGGGAGCAACGCCATGGGCATCTTCTCGGCCTTTCTGAAAGATAGAGCCGTCCGGCTCATCGGGGTAGAGGCGGCGGGGAGAGGGATCGAAACGGGAGAGCATTGCGCCACCCTTTCCGTGGGAAGCCCCGGCGTTCTCCACGGGGCCAAATCGTATCTTCTCCAAGATGAGCACGGTCAGGTGAGTCCGACCCATAGCATCTCGGCCGGGCTCGATTACCCCGGCGTGGGTCCGGAACACAGCTTTCTCAAGGATTCGGGCCGGGCGGAATACGTCTCGGTCACCGATGCTCAGGCTCTCGAAGGCTTCAAGCTCCTTTCCGAAACGGAAGGGATCATCCCGGCGCTCGAATCCTCCCATGCCGTATATTACGCCGCGCAAATGGCCGCAAAGCTCCCGAAAGACCGCACCATCGTGGTGAACCTCTCCGGCCGGGGGGACAAAGACCTCAATATCGTCGCCGATGCCATGGGGATACAGCTATGAACACCAACAGAATTGACAGATTTTTCGAAGACCGGTTCCGCCGGAGGGCGCTCATCGGATATGTGACCATCGGTTACCCCAGCCCCGAGGCAACCCTCAGGATCGTGCCGGCGCTCGTAGAGAGCGGATGCGATATCATCGAGCTCGGCATTCCCTTCTCCGATCCCCTTGCGGATGGCCCGATCATTCAGAAATCGAGCTTCGAAGCCCTCCGGAAGGGCATCACCCTCCCCAAGTGCATCGAGATAGCCCGGGCGCTGCGGGCAGAGCTCGATGTTCCCCTCATCTTCATGGGATATTACAATCCCATCCTCCACTACGGGCCGGAGGCATTCTGCCGCGCCGGTGCCGCCGCAGGCGTGGATGGGCTCATCATCCCCGATCTCCCCCCAGAGGAAGGCGCAGAACTCGAGGGTTTCTCGCAAAGGGAAGGTATGGATCTCATCTATCTTTTGGCCCCCACGAGCGATGACGAGCGCATCCGGATCGTGGCCGAGCGCTCCCGCGGATTCATCTATCTCGTCTCGCTCACCGGGGTGACGGGATCGGGGGCGGAGCTCCCGCCGGAGCTCGAGGAGTTCGTGAATCGGGTAAGGAATAGAACGGATAAGCCCCTTTGCGTGGGGTTCGGGATCGCCACCGCAGAGCAAGCCAGACGGGTGGCGCAAGTGGCCGACGGGGTCATCGTGGGCAGCCGGATCATCAAGCTCATCGAGGAGGACCCCACACTCGGTAAGATGAAAACGTTCGTCCGGACGCTCAGGGCCGCGCTCTGAGCGCTTGAGACTGCAGCTAAACCCGCGGCTGCTTTTGGGGGCATGCCCTCTTGTGTGCCCACATCTCTCTACCGCTATAATGTCGCAAGCGGGGGCAAATCTTGGAAGCTGTACGAATCATCTTCTTCTTCATCCTCGGCATCGAGATCGGGAGTTTCTTGAACGTGGTCATCGACCGGTTGCCGGCGGGCCAATCGCTCGTCCGGCCGCCCTCTCATTGTCCCGTCTGCAACACCCGGCTTCGGGCCCGGGACCTTATCCCCGTCTTCAGCTATCTCTGGCTAAAAGGTCGGTGCCGGTACTGTGCCGCTCCCATTCCCCGCCGCGTTTTCCTCGTTGAACTCGCGACGGGCGGAGCTTTCGCCGGGCTCTATGCCTACTATGGACTCACAGCCCAGTTCGGATTGCTGGCCGCTTATGCGTGTCTCTTCCTCGTCATCTTCGTGATCGACCTCGATCATCAACTCATCCTCAACAAGCTCACCTATCCGGGGGCCGTCTTCGCACTGGCCACCGTGCCGCTGTGGGATGATCTCTCCTTCCCCGAAGCCCTCATCGGGGGGGCAGTGGGATTCGCCCTCCTCTTCACCGTGGTCGTGCTCTCAAGAGGAGGAATGGGGTGGGGGGATGTGAAGATGGCCGCCCTGATGGGGCTAGCGCTCGGGTTCCCGATCATCTTCGTAGGGCTCTTCATCGGGATTGTCATAGGAGGACTAGTTGCTATCGCCTTGCTCGTGACCGGCAAAAAGGGGAGAAAACAGGTCATCCCCTTCGGGCCATTCTTGGCCGTAGGAGCGATGACCGCCCTCCTGTGGGGGCACATTCTCTGGGACTGGTATACGAAACCGTGGGCCTAGCCCGCCTCCAGTTCGAACGCATCGTGCAGGGCCTTGACCGCCTCAGGAACCCTGGACCCTTCGATAATGCAAGTAATCCGGATCTCAGAGGTGGTGATCATCTCGATATTGATGCCCCTCTCGGAAAGCGCCTTGAACATGCGCGCCGCATAACCCGGCCCCGTCTGCATGCCCGCGCCCACGATGCTCACCTTTCCCAGCGTCGCATCGCTCACACAATCCCTCGCGCCGATGGACTTGATCACCGGCTTGAGGACTTCCATGGCCTTTTTCACCTCACCGCGGGCCACTGTGAAGGTCAGATCGGCAATCCGATCAGTGCTGGCATTCTGCACGATGGTATCCACACTGATGCCGGCGTCCGCAAGGGCCTCAAAAATGGCACTCGCGATGCCGGGTTTATCGGGAATGCCCAGAATGCTGACCTTGGCAACGTTCAAATCATGGGCTATGCCCGTGACCTTGTTTCGGATCTCCATCGAAGCGCCTCCATGAATGAGAGTGCCGGGATTATCATTGAATGAGGATGCCACCAGAATCGGCATGTGATAGACCCACCCGAGCTCCACCGCCCGGTTGTGCATCACTTTGGAACCCACCGATGCCATCTCCAACATCTCCTCGTAGCCAATCTCATCGAGCTTGCGCGCATTGGGGACAATCCGGGGATCGGCAGTGTAGACGCCGTCCACATCGGTGTAGATATCGCATTGCTTGGCCTTCAGCGCGATGGCAAGGGCCACGGCCGTGGTATCGGAGCCACCACGGCCCAGCGTCGTCACATCGAGGTCATCGGTGAGGCCCTGAAACCCGGCCACCACCACAATCTTCCCCTCCTCGAGCTCCTTGAGGATCCGCTTCGGATTGATTCCCTTGATACGCGCCTTCGTGTAAGTGGAATCCGTGCGAATACCCGCCTGAGCCCCCGTCAGACTCACCGCCTCATGACCCATGGAACGCAGGGCCATGCTGAGCAAGGTGGACGTCACGATCTCCCCGGTGGAGAGAAGGGAATCGAGCTCCCGGGGGATCGGTTGATCGGTGATCTGATGGGCCAAGGCGATCAACTGATCCGTGGTTTTTCCCATGGCCGAGACCACCACCACCACATCATTCCCCGCTTCTTTACTACGGATTGCCCTGCGGGCAACGTTCCGAATCTTGTCGGCATCGGCAACCGAACTCCCGCCATATTTCTGAACGATGATGGACATACTCTCTTTCCTCGCGGGTCAGACCCGCAGAACCGAAATGCGGAAGCTAGTATAGCACCACTCGCAAACGGGTTCAATAAGCGATCTCCTCCCAAAACACGATCGGAGAAGCACGATCGTTCATCGGATATGGAAGATTCCGGGACAAGGTCCGCAGTGAGCGGAACAAAGCGAGGCCCCCTAGATCGTCAAAGGCCTCAAGGCAGGTCCTCCATAGAAAGCCAACCTTCCTTGAGGGAACGGAGAACGGCTTCGGTGCGGGAACCGACATTGAGTTTCCGGAAGATATTGATGAAGTGGGTCTGCACCGTTCGCTCGCTGATGGAAAGCTCCTGAGCGATTTCTCGATTGGTCAAGCCCTTGGCGGCGAGTCTCAACACTTCCAATTCGCGTTCGTGCATCTCATCGAGCGCGCCGTGCCGGTTCGATTCGGTGACCGAGAGAAGACGGGTCAGAATCTTGAAGGCCGCCGTCTGATCCACTACCGGCTCTCCGACTCGAACCGCCTTGATCGCCGCAATGAGGTCCTTGCCGCGCGACCCCTTGGAAAGAAACCCCGCCGCTCCCGCCTTGAGAACCGCCAACACATAGGCTTCGTAACTATGGGCCGTCAAGATGAGAATGGCCGTCGAGGGCAAAAAGGACTTGATCCGCTTCGTCGCCTCGATGCCGTTGAGCTTCGGCATGATCACATCCATGAGGATCACGTCCGGCTTGAGAGCGATCGCTTGCCGTACGAGATCCTCGCCATCCTCCGCCTCCCCCACGACTTGAAATCCCTCTTCAAGTTCAAGGAACGTGCGGAGCGTTTCGCGGAAGATCCCATGCTCCTCGGCGATGAGTATCCGGATATCCTCCATGGTGCATCACCCGCCGCCAGATAAAATTCATATAAGAACAATATAGAAAAAGGGCAAGCGTTGCCGCACATCTTCAAGGGGTAGGAGCATCATATCACATTACGGAGCGCTTGTCGATATAGTTGCTTAATGAATGATGTGTTAATTGCTTAATTCGACTGAGACGATCCGGCGCCAAAAACGTCCGCTTGCGGCAGGGGCAGTCGGCATCGAAGTAGACGAAAGCCATCTTTTCGGCGGATGACACTTTGAAGAGGGAACGCCCATAATGGGCTCACAGTCGGACCAAATCCTAGACATCCATAGAACGATCGGCCAAGAGCCGAGAAAGGCAGGGATATCATGACAGTAACAGCGGAGCGCAAATACTATGAGGGTCTGTATGAGATTGCGGCCAAAGTGAATTCCGCGGGCACGCCGGCGGCCGTGCTGCGATACCTCGTAAGGAAGGTGGCCACCATCATGGGGGCGAAGGGATGTTCGATCATGCTTCTCTCACCCGATAGAAAGCACTTGCTTCATACCATCGCCTACGGTTTGAGCGATGCATATATCCGAAAGGGGCCCGTATCCGTGGACAAGAGTCTTTCGGAAGCCCTCTCGGGCAAACCGGTGGCGGCGGTGAATGCCGCTGAGGATGAGCGGATTCAGTATCGGGAGCAAGCGCGCAGGGAAGGGATCGCTTCCATCCTTTCGGTACCGATCAAGCTGCGAGATGAGACCATCGGGGTGATCAGGATTTACACCGCCGAACCCTACGAGTTCACCGAAGGGGATATTTACTTTGTGAGCGCCGCGGCCAACTTGGGGGCGATCGCACTGGAGAATGCCCGCATCTATCGTGCCCTGGAGCAAGAATACGAGACATTCAGACGGGAGATGTTGGAGTGGCGGTCCGCTCTGGGGGAGGAATGGGCGGAGGGGAAAGCGGTCAGTGCCTTCTCAGAATAGACCACTCAAGCCTATGGCCACAGATCAGCCGGGCGATGCAACGCCAAATTCAAAGGAGGTCTTCTCATGCCCACCCAACAGTTAAAAGAATTCCTAGAGGATTACGGTGTAAGCTACGAATGCATCAAACACGCGACCGTCTACACGGCTCAGGAGATCGCGGCGGCCACGCATATTCCCGGCCGAGAACTGGCCAAAACGGTCATGATCAAGGCGGATGGAAGACTGATCATGACCGTTCTGCCAGCATCCCAGCGGGTGGATCTCCTCCTTCTCAAAGAGGCTATTGGGGCAAGGACAGTGGAGCTTGCTCGCGAACAGGAATTCAAGGACATGTTCCCCGGATGTACGGTGGGGGCCATGCCGCCATTTGGGAACCTCTATGGGATAGAGGTATATGTGGAGGAGGCCCTCGCATCAGAAGAGCGGATCACATTCAATGCGGGTTCGCATACGGAGGTCATGAGGATCGCCTACAAGGATTTTGCACGACTGGTGAAGCCCAAAGTGGCAAGGTTCGCCCGCAGCATTCCCACGGCCCGTCCGCCGTGTTGGGGGAGCGAGGCCAGAACATAATGATTCTCCGGTGAAAACCACTTTCACGGCCTCAAAAAACAAAAGGCCCTCCGGGGAAGTTCCCCAGAGAGCCAATGTTCAAAACTGGTAGCGGGGGTTGGATTCGAACCAACGGCCTTCGGGTTATGAGCCCGACGAGCTTCCACTGCTCCACCCCGCGATGGGATAAGGTTTCTCTTTCGACCTGTCAAAAGCCCTCGACCGATTAGTACGGCTTAGCTGAAGCGGTTGCCCGCCTTATACACGCCGCCTATCAAGCAGCTAGTCTCGCTGCGGTCTTACCTGGTTACCCAGTGGGAGATCTCATCTTGAGGTCGGCTTCGCACTTAGATGCTTTCAGCGCTTATCCGATCCAGACATAGCTACCCAGCAATGCCCCTGGCGGGACAACTGGCACACCATAGGTCTGTCCCTCCCGGTCCTCTCGTACTAGGGAGAGCTCCTCTCAAATCTCCTGCGCCCACGACGGATAAAGACCGACCTGTCTCACGACGGTCTGAACCCAGCTCACGTACCACTTTAATGGGCGAACAGACCAACCCTTGGGGCCTTCTCCAGCCCCAGGATGTGACGAGCCGACATCGAGGTGCCAAACAGTGCCGTCGATATGAACTCTTGGGCACTATAAGCCTGTTATCCCCGGGGTAGCTTTTGTCCGATAAGCCACGGCCTTTCCACACAGCACCGTGGGATCACTTTGCCCGACTTTCGTCCCTGCTCGACTTGTAGGTCTCACAGTCAAGCCCCCTTATACCAATACGCTCTACAGGTGATTTCCATCCACCTTGAGGGGACCTTTGGGCGCCTCCGTTACCTTTTGGGAGGCGACCGCCCCAGTCAAACTACCCACCAGGCACTGTCCCCTCGCTTGCACAAGGGTTAGAACCGAAACTCAACAAGAGTGGTATTTCACCGTTGGCTCCGCCCCAACTGGCGCCAGGGCTTCTCAGCCTCCCACCTATCCTACACATGCCAAGTCTCAATCCAATGCCAAGCTATAGTAAAGCTCCACGGGGTCTTTTCGTCCCGTCGCGGGTAGCCCGCATCTTCACGGGCACTTCAATTTCACCGAGTCCCTCGTTGAGACAGCGCCCAAGTCGTTACGCCATTCATGCAGGTCAGAACTTACCTGACAAGGGGTTTCGCTACCTTAGGACCGTTATAGTTACGGCCGTCGCTAACCGGGGCTTAAGTTCGGAGCTTCGGAATCGAAAATCTCCTCCTAACTCCTCCCGTTAACCTTCCGGCGCTGGACAGGCGTCAGCCTCTATACTTGAGCTTGCGCTTTGGCAGAGACCTGTGTTTTTGTTAAACAGTCGCCTGGGCCTTTTCTCTGCAACCCCCAGAAGCTCCAAGGGTAAACCTCTTCACCTCCAAGGGCACCCCTTCTCCCGAAGTTACGGGGTTAGATTGCCGAGTTCCTTAACGAGAGTTCTCTCGATCACCTCAGGGCTTTTACCCTGGCCTACCGGTGTCGGATTGCGGTACGGGCACTCGCCTCCAAGCAACGAGGTTTTTCTAGACAGCAAGGTTCAGCCGAATCGCCTTGGGTTGCCCCGCAACTTTCCCCTCTCCTCAGCTTAAGCAAGGGGGGATTTGCCTCCCCTCGCACTTACGATCGGGGACGCGCCATGTCCAATGGGCACGCCCGGCCTACCTTCCTGTATTCCCCGAGGCTTAACGGAAACGGGTGGTGATGGAATATTAACCATCTGTCCTTCGCCTACGCCTTGCGGCCTCGGCTTAGGCCCGACTAACCCTACGCGGATTAACCTTTCGTAGGAAACCTTAGGCTTTCGGTGGACGTGTTTCTCACACGCCTTACGCTACTCATGCCGACATTCTCACTTCCCTCCGCTCCACCACGGCTTACGCCGAGGCTTCTCAGCTGAAGGGAACGCTCCCCTACCGCTCCCGCCTGACGGCGGAAACTCACAGCTTCGGTGGCAGGCTTGAGCCCCGTTACATCTTCGGCGCGGCATCACTCGACCAGTGAGCTGTTACGCACTCTTTGAATGATGGCTGCTTCTAAGCCAACATCCTGGCTGTATATGCGACGCCACTTCCTTTCACACTTAGCCTGCACTTCGGGACCTTAGCTGGTGATCTGGGCTGTTTCCCTTTTGGCAATGAAGCTTATCCCCCACTGCCTCACTCCCGAGCTAAATGCTTTGCCATTCGCAGTTTGGTTGGATTTGGTAAGTTTTTCACCCCCTAGTCCATCCAGAGCTCTACCTGCAAAGCTCATCGCTCGAGGCTGCACCTCAATGCATTTCGGGGAGAACCAGCTATCTCCGGGTTCGTTTGGCATTTCACCCCTATCCACAGCTCATCCCAGAATTTTGCCACATTCACGGGTTCGAGCCTCCGTTTCGATGTTATCGAAACTTCACTCTGGCCAAGGATAGCTCACCCGGGTTCGGGTCTAATCCATGCAACTGAACGCCCTCTTCGGACTCGCTTTCGCTACGGCTCCACAAGTTGACTTGCTTAACCTTGCTGCATAGATTAACTCGCCGGCTCATTCTTCAATAGGCACGCCATCATTCGCCCGAAGGCGAACTCTGACCGTTTGTAGGCACGCAGTTTCAGATCTCTTTCACTCCCCTCCCGGGGTTCTTTTCACCTTTCCCTCACGGTACTGGTTCACTATCGGTCGCCAAGAGTATTTAGCCTTGGAGTGTGGTCACCCCGGCTTCCCACAGGATTCCACGTGTCCCGTGGTACTCAAGAACACAGCTAGAAGCCTCCCCCTTTCGCCTACAGGACTTTCACCTTCTGCGGTGGCTCATTCCAGAGACCTTCGGCTAGAGTTACGGTTTGTAACTTCTTGCCCCTACTTGGGTCGGGACCCGCTGTGCCTTACAACCCCCTGATGACATAGGCCCCAAGACCACTAAGACACCAGGGTTTGGGCTTTTCCCCTTTCGCTCGCCGCTACTGAGGGAATAATCTCTTTTCCTCGGGGTACTGAGATGTTTCAGTTCCCCCGGTTCCCCCTCCTTAGCGTATGTGTTCCGCTAAGAGTATCCACCTATGACGGCGGATGAGTTGCCTCATTCGGGTATCCTCGGGTCGGCTTACTTGGCAGCTAACCGAGGCTTATCGTAGCCTTGCTACGCCCTTCTTCGGCTCTTGGCGCCAAGGCATCCACTACGCGCCCTTAGTAGCTTTTGACAGGATCGAAAAGAGAAACCTTATTCACTTGTTAAGGTGCTCCGCGAATCGCCCTCTACACAAAAAAGTAGCGGCCTGATGTTTTCCAAGCCGCTACTTGGTCCGCATCAAGCCTTCTCAGGCCTTTTAACTTCCCGGGCGACTCACGTTTGTTTCTACACTCCTCTATGCCTTTCGGCACTATTGAATGCTAGCACAAGAGGTATGGGTTGTCAATAGTCCATTGCCCCCAAAAAATATGAGGACAGCCAAGCATTGCCAAACGTACATTTGCCTATCACTGAACCCAACACCATGACCGCCTCTCACCGGATGGCGACAATCCACGAACCCACCGAAGAACACCGTGAAAGCGGCACGCCCGGAAATACCCGAAGGGGATAAGCAGTTTTCCCTTCTACCCTCCCGGCTCTTTGACCATCAGATAGCCCGTGCCATGTTCCGTCCGAATATACTTCCGGTTCCCCTTCTCTTCACCGAGCTTTATGCGAAGCCGGGCCACGTTCACCTGCAGCAAGTGATGGTTCCCCGTGGCATCCTTCCCCCATATCGCTTCGAGAAGCTCATCGGCGGGCACCACCCGCCCGGCATTCAAAGCTAGATGGGATATCAGCTTGTATTCGATCGTTGTGACGGGCACCAACTTCCCACCCACCGTCACACGGCGGCGGGCAAAGTCAATGACAAGGTCTTCAACCTGAAAAGTGGTTTGCGCCCCTTCTTTCTTGAGGGAGGGACGGCGAAGGGCCGCCCGAATCCGGGCCACAAGCTCGGACGCCGAGAAGGGTTTGGTCAGATAGTCATCGGCGCCGCTATCGAGCCCCTTGACTTTGTCCTCATCCTCCACCTTGGCCGAAACAATGATGATCGGGATTTCAGAGAATTTGCGAATCCGCTCGCACACTTCATACCCATCCATCCCGGGCAACATCAAGTCCAGCAAAACCACATCCGGGTTCAGCTTGCCGACAGCCCCGATAGCGCTTTCGCCATCAGTGGCAGTGAACACGCGATACCCTTTCTGCTCAAGGATCTCTTGAATCATGTGCAACACATCGGGATCATCTTCGACGATCAATACGGAAGGTTCTTTGGGGGGCACAGATATCCTCCTTCTTCTCGTTATCATCGGCAAGGCGCAACCCAAAGGCCGCGCCATTAACCGCTCTCTTTCTCTTCATCCCAGAGCGGAAGGGTAAAGGAGCAAACCGTCCCCTTGCCCTCTGCGCTTTCAATCCACATTCGGCCGCCTTGGGCTTCCACAAGGCCTTTCGAGATGGCAAGGCCCAAACCCACACCATCGATCGAGGGCCGTTTCTTTCTGCCCATATGGAACAAGGGATCGAACACGCGCGGCAAGTCCTTCTCCGGAATGCCGATCCCCTCATCCGCGATACTCACCGCCACAAAGTTGTCCTCTTGCGGGCACGCCCGCACGGTTATCGTGGTCCCTTCAGATGAGTACTTGAGCGCATTACTGAAGAGGTTATCTACGATCTGCCGAACACGCCTCGGCTCGGCCCGGACCTTCGGAAGTGCCGAAGGGATCTCGTCGTGAATGCGATGGCGGGGAGCTTGCAAGCGGGCCTGGGCGACGGCCATCCGCAATACCTCTCCGAGATCTACCGGCACTGCTTCCAGTTTGAGAACCCCCCTTTCCAATTGCGAAAAGTCAAGAAGCGTATCCACAATACCCGTAAGACGGTCCGCCGCACGAATGATCGCTGTGAGCGGCTGATCGAATCCCCCCCTTAGTCTCCCGGCTCGATCCTCTTCCAGAAGCATAGAGGCGTATCCCTTGATCGTGGTCAACGGCGTGCGCACCTCATGAGAAACGGCCGCTATGAACTGGCTCCTCAACCGGTCCAACTCCTTGAGAGCTTGGGTCTCCACCTCCCGTCTCTGAGCACGCTCCCGTTCAATTGCATTGCCGATGATCTCCCCGGAAATCCGCAGCACGGTCAGGTCATCTTCACTCCAAGGCACCGCCTCGCAGACATTATCCAATCCGATCATCCCCCCCAACTCACCCCCCACAAACACGGGCACCAGCACGAACGACTTGATATCCTGGCTTTCCACCAGCGCTTTTTCGGCCGCGGCCTCCCCGGGCATCTTCGAGACATCGGGCACATGGATCACTTCACGGCGATGCATCTTGCGCAACCACCATTGGTAGGGTTCACAGGGCACATTCTGGAGACGATCCTTCTGGGGAACAACGCCTTCGGCACACCATTCGTGCGTATTGTCAATTACGGCGCCTCCCGCTCGGAAAAGGAATAGATAGGCCCGATCCGCTCCCGTGATGCCCCCGATATCCGCCAGCGAGGCGACAATGTTCGAATCCACATCCCGACCGCTCACAAAGCGTGCGGAGATCTCCGAAATGACGCGTTCGAACCTGATCCGCCGCTGAAGGGATTCCATCACCAACTTTCGATCGGTGACATCCCTCATAAAGGCCACCGATGCCGGACAGCCCTGAAAACTCGTGACCCCCACCCCGACTTCCAAACAAACGGAGTCACCACCCCGCCGCGTAACCCGCATCTCATACACAGGCGGCACGGGCTCTCCCGCCTGACGCTTCCGATAGCGCTCAAGGATGACCTCCTCGAGATCGGATGGGAGCAACTCGCGCATAGGTCTCCCTACAAGCTCTTCCGGCCGGTATCCCAGCATGTGCGCAAACGCATCATTGGCGAATACGCACATCGCCTCCACCCCTTGCCGATCCTGAAAAATCCCGATCCCCTGACCGGCCCGGCTCGCCGTCTCGATCAGCATCTGATACCGCGCCTCGCACTCGCGGAGCATTTCCCCCGGAGGTCTTCGCGCCGACCCCCTCGGCCCTCGCTCCACCCGGGAGAACGCGATCTCACTTCCGTTCGGCATCTCGTCCTTCCGATCACTGAGCCGGGGCTCCCCGGGCTCACATTCTCTCCCCTCGATCACACCCCACGATCACCATCCCAACAGCGATTGTGATAAATTCTAATCTGAGCGCATTATACGCTTCCAACGCCCCACTAGCAAGGCCCTTCATCCCTACGGGGGGTCGGTACAACCCTCCCGGTATTTCCGGATACCACCCAAAACAAGGGGAGAACCGCCCGACCGTCGCTCCCCCCACCCCTTCAGCCCACTCAGAATCGCCGGGCTTGCCAAAAAGCCGATCCCGCTTTGGAGTCTTCACCCTCGGGTGACGAACCACATGATCACCCCATCCGGACCTTGCCCCGGAATTCCTCCATTCCCCATGAACGATCGGCTTCTTTGCTCCCACCCAAAGAGTTTCTTGGGGGACATCCCCCCTAGAGAAGTATCTTTTGCACCCTCTTCTCCAATCGCTCTTTTGGGGGATTCTTCCTTGCAGTAAGAATCCCCTTTCTTCTGATATAATCATCTCGGTTTTGCTTGCGGAGGTTTCCAAATGAAGGCGATCATCAGCGTCTCGGATAAGAGCGGTCTAGCCGATTTTGCCCGGGGATTGGCAGACCTCAAGGTGCAGATCTACAGCACGGGGGGAACTCACAAAGCTTTAGCCGAGGCGGGCATTCCGGCGCGAAGCATCAGCGAACTCACGGGCTTCCCCGAAATCCTCGACGGGCGGGTCAAGACGCTTCACCCCGCCGTTCACGGCGGGATTCTAGCACGGCGCGATCTCCCTTCTCACATGAAGGAACTTTCTCAGAACCGCATCATGCCCATTGACATGGTGGTGGTCAACCTTTATCCGTTCGTACAGACCGTCTCCAAGTCGGGGGTGAGCCTTGCCGATGCCCTCGAGAACATCGATATCGGCGGACCAACCCTTATCCGCGCGGCGGCCAAGAATTTCCCGCACGTCCTTGTGGTGGTGGACCCGGCCGACTACCCCGATGTTCTGCAAAAGCTGCGCACCGGCGCGATCGCCATGGCGGACCGCAAGCGGCTTGCCCAGAAGGCTTTTCAACACGTGGCCGTGTACGATACGGCGATCGCTCAGTACCTCGGGATGGATTTCCCGGGATTCCCCGAGGAGATGACCATCGCCCTCAAGAAGCGCTTCGGCTTGCGCTATGGGGAGAACCCACACCAATCGGCGGCCTTCTATCAAGAGCAACGGATCGGCGGTCAATTCCGCAGCGATACCATGGCCCAAGCCAAACAACTGTGGGGCAAGGAGCTTTCCTTTAACAACATTCTGGATGCCGATGCGGCGTGGAATGCCGCCACCGACTTTCCGGAGCCCACCGTGGCCATCATCAAACATACGAATCCCTGCGGCCTGGCCTGCCATCCCGATCTGGCCGAGGCCTACCGGAGGGCACTGGCCGGCGATCCCGTTTCCGCTTTCGGCGGGATAGTGGCCATCAATCGGCCCGTGGACCGCTCTCTCGCCGAGGAAATCGTCAAGACCTTCTACGAGATCATCATCGCCCCCGCCTACCGGCCGGAGGCGTTCGAGATCCTCAAAACAAAAAAGGACCTCCGCGTTCTGGAGATGGGATCCGTGGGGCGGCCTTCCCCCGCCGGTTCGTTCGACTACCGTCGGGTGAGCGGCGGATTCCTCGTTCAAACCCCCGATGCCATTGAAGAGGACCCGAGGAGATGGCGGCAAGTGAGCAAACGCGCACCGAGCCAAGATGAACTCGGGGGCCTTGCCTTTGCGTGGAAAGTGGCCAAACACGTCAAGTCCAATGCCATCGTTATCGCCACCGGCACCACACTCCTCGGGATGGGGGCCGGTCAGCCGAGTCGCGTGGACAGCGTGGAAATTGCGCTGAAAAAAGCAGGGGAAAGGGCCAAAGGAGCCGTCTTGGCCTCCGATGCCATGTTCCCGTTCCCGGATGGCATCGAGGTGGCGGCCAAGGGCGGGGTGACCGCCGTGGTTCATCCGGGCGGATCGGTGAGGGACGAGATCGTCATCGAAATGGCGGACCGTTATAATATGGCCATGCTCTTCACCGGGGTACGACACTTCCGACATTAGAACTTCGAACGGGAGGTCTCACGCATCATGGAAGAGAAGATCGTTTACTTCGAACGGCCGGGGGAACTGAACACCCCCGAGGTGCTCTCACTCGTCAAGGCGCGTGCAAAAGCCAGAGGCATCGACACCGTAGTGCTGGCCTCGACGCGGGGGCAAACGGCAAAGGCCGCGGCGGCCGCCTTCAAAGGGAGTGGACTGCACCTCGTGGTGATCCCGTGGCAATACGGCTTCGGCGATGCGCAACCCTTCCCGCCGCAGATGGTCACCGAGCTTCAGAAAGAAGGGCATCGCGTCCACTTCGGAACGATGTTGTTCCACACCGAGGATTTCTACGGCATGAAGGCCCCCCGGACAATGGCCAATCTTCTCAGAATCTTCGGGCAGGGCACGAAGGTGTGTGTGGAAATCTCCCTGATGGCCTGCGATGGCGGGTGTGTGGAGATCGGGAAAAAGGTCATCGCTGTAGCGGGAAGCGGGGCGGGGGCGGATACGGCCCTCGTGGTCACGGCGGCCCCGAGCACCAAGCTCACCTCCCTGAAGATCCACGAAATTATCTGCAAACCGCTCCTCTAGCATCTCAGATCCTTCAGCGGTCTTCGGGAGATGAAGTATGGATATCGATCTGAGCGAACTCGACCCCTGGGTCCGATGGGCCATTTCAGGTGGGATTTTCCTCCTGTTTCTGGGGATCGCCTTTGCTTCCCGTTTCATTCTCACCCAACTGACTGTTTTAATCGCCCACCGAACCAAAACAAGCCTTGACGATCTCATCATCAACGCCCTGAGAACCCCCCTCTTCCTTGGCTTCATCGTTCTCGGGATATGGCTGGCCGTCGTTCAGGTTCCCGAACTCGACAAGCATCAGGATATCGCCCACAAGGTGGCAGTGGTGCTGTATATCGGCATCGCCGCCATGGCGGTAGCCCGCATAATCGACGCCCTCATGAGCTGGTATGGCTCAGAGATCGCAACCCGCACCCATACCGATATTGACGATAAGCTCCTCCCGGTTTTCAAACGGGTGGAGAAAGTCATCGTGTACTCCATCGCCTTCATGATCATCCTCGATCGCCTGAACGTGAACATCAGCCCCTTGATCGCGGGCCTGGGCATCGGGGGACTGGCGGTAGCCCTCGCCCTTCAACCCACCTTGGTCAATTTCTTGGCCGGCACTTATGTAACCACCGACGCCGTGATCCGCAAGGATCATTACATCGTGCTCGACAGCGGCCAAGAGGGATACGTCGAGGAGATCGGCTGGCGCATCACCAAGATCCGCAGTTGGGATGGCAACTTGATCGTTCTGCCCAACTCGAGGTTGGCCGAAGCGATCGTCACGGATTTCGAAGTGCCCAGCCCCCCGATGCTGTTCCGGGTGGAATGCGGCGTGAGTTACGATAGCGATCTCGAGAAGGTCGAAAAAGTGGCCTTGGAAGTTGCTCGGGAGGTGATGCAGAAGTTCCCGGAGGGGGCAAAGGACTTCGAGCCGGTGGTGCGGTTCAAGAACTTCGGAGATTCGAACATCGATTTCGCCGTTGTGCTCAAGGCGGTCAATCGCATGGCGCATTTCCCCCTGAAGAGCGAGTTCATCAAAGCGCTTCACCGGCGCTTCAACGAAGAAGGAATCGAAATCCAGTATCCAGCTCGGAAGATCTATTTCGCGGAGCCGGAGACGGCGCCCTCATCCCCCCCCATTTCCCCGCCACCGGCCGGTGATCGGCCGCTGCGCACCGACGTGGGCGGCGAGATGGTGGAAAACGATCAGTAAGGCTCAAAGGAAAGCCCCGGCCTCGGGGAATCTATGAGTCAACGAGGGAAATCCCCCCAAATTATCCCCCTCTCCGAATCGGAGAGGGGGATTCTCCCCCACCGCCCCAAACGGATCGTTCACACCTACTCTGCTCTCTTATCCGCTTCCGAGACCTCCGCTTCGGCAAAGGTGAGCATCTCATCGAGGATTTTGCAAGAAGCCTCGACCACACTCATGGCGAGTGCTCCCCCCGTGCCTTCGCCGAGCCGGAGCCCCAGATCCAATACCGGCTCAAGGCCGATATGCTCATAGATCGCCCGGTGCCCGATCTCCACCGAGCGATGCCCGGCGATCATGTAGTCCCGAGAGCGGGGGCAAAGGCCAAAGGCGATGAGCGCCGCCGCCCCGGAAATGAACCCGTCGATCACCACGGGGATGCGGTGTGCCGCCGCCCCCAGAATCACCCCCGCAAGGCCGCCGATCTCAAATCCCCCGACCTTCGAGAGCACGTCCAGCGCATCGGAAGGGTCTGGAGCATTGCGGCGGAGCGCTTCTTCCACCAACCGGACCTTACGCGCCAACTGTTCATCCCCCAACCCCGTCCCCCGCCCCGTTACCTCCCGTGCCGGCCTTCCCGTGATGGCGGCCGTGATGGCCGAAGAGGCGGTGGTATTGCCGATGCCCATATCGCCGGTGCCCACAAGATCCAGCCCTTTCGCCCGCTCCGCTTCGAGCACTTCGATGCCCGATTCGACGGCCTGTACCGCCTGAAGCCGGGTCATGGCCGGGCCCTCGGTCATGTCCTTCGTGCCGAAATCAATCATCTTGCAGACGAGATCGGGATGCGGTTCGAATCCCCCGATGACCCCCATATCCACTACCGTGACCCGCGCCCCTACATGCCGGGCCAGAACGTTGATCCCCGCATGACCGGCAAGGAACCCCCGCACCATCTGAGCGGTAACCTCCTGTGGGTAGAGGCTAACCCCTTGGCGGACCACCCCGTGATCGGCGGCCATGACAATGACGGCCTTGTGAATGATCTTCGGGCGGGGCTTGCCGGTGATTCCGGCCACTTGAACGGAAAGAGCCTCCAACCTACCCAGACTCCCCAACGGCTTGGTGAGCTGATCTTGCCGCTCGCGGGCGGCCCGCATCGCGACCTCATTCAGCGGCCCGATGGATCCGATCGTCCTCTCAAGCAATGTGCTCATCTTTCCTCCTTCAAAAATAAAAAATCCCCAAACCAAGAATCTTGGCTTGGGGATTTGCCATCTCCCCGGAGAAGCCCCTTCCCCGAAGATTCGGGAATGCCCTCGGCAGGTCTTCTGGCTTCCGGATCCCCCTACTCGGTGAGCCTTCCCACCCGCCTCAAGACGGGCAGTGGCAACCCTTTCACCTTTCGTCCCCGGTCACAGCGGCGGGACCGCGCCCGATTCCCACGGGCCTTCCCTATTGAGTCCTTCTCCCGGACGCCTCAGGGCACATGAAACTGCCGTTCAAACTATAGCAAATCAACTAGACTTTGTCAAAATCAAATTCTCTTAAGACATGCCGAAACGAGGTTCCGCGCCAGAGCGGGATTGGAACCGAAGTGAAGATGAATGTAAGAGGCGATCACATTCCCAAAGGCATATCCTTCCTCCCGATCTTCGGGGAAGATCACCCGATGGGCCGGGGGCGAGAGATCGCCTTCCGTTTCCGACCAGTGGAACTCGTGCCCCCGGGCCCGAAGCCCGGCCGGCCCGAGAGGACCATCATGCGCAAGGGCCACTTCCACATAACCCATCCGCGAAAGCCCTCCCGTCATGCGCACCCGTCCGGGCACGATCCCGACCATGGGGTGAAAGCGGCCGCTGCGGTCCGTGATCCCCTCCGAGAGGTACATGAGCCCGCCGCATTCGGCATAGATAGGGATTCCGGCGGCGGCGGCGCTGCGGATGGACCGGATGAGGGGACGATTGGCGCTCAGCCGTTCGGCATAGATTTCGGGGAATCCCCCGCCGATGTAGATCCCCCGTGTACCCGAGGGCAGAGCGGGTTCGGCCAGCGGGCTGAAAGGCACGAGTTCGCCGCCATAGGCTTCGATCAAATCGAGGTTATCCGGGTAGTAGAAGCTGAAGGCCTCATCGCGGGCATAAGCGATTATTGCAGCGGGAGGAAAGGGCTCGGCGGGAAAGAGACCTTCACCGCCGCTCGGAGGGGTCAACGGCTCAGCGGTGCGCCCAATGGCGACGATGCGGTCAAGGTCCACCGTCTCCTCAATCTCGCGGCGAAGGGCCTCGATGGGCGTCTTGCCCCCCGCCTCGGCAGCGGGGATCAATCCCAAATGCCTTTCGGGGATCGTGATCTCGGCACGTTTGGGCAGATATCCCAGCACAGGAAGCGATACGGCCGTTTCGATGGCCTCCCGCACCCATGCGAAGTGCCGCTCGCTGCCGATGCCGTTGATGAGGAATCCGGCAAGGGGGAGGGTCGGATCGAAACGGGCATAGCCCTGCGCCACGGCGGCGGCGCTACGGGCCATCGAACCGGCATCGATCACTAGAATCACCGGCGTGCGCAGGATCCGAGCTACCTCCGCCGTGCTGCCGGAGTCATCCAATCCGCTGAGGCCATCGAACAAGCCCATGACGCCTTCGATGACCGCGATATCGGCTCCGCGAGCGGAACGGCAAAAGATCTCTACGAGGGCTGAAGGAGGGAGCATCCAACTATCGAGATTGCGGCACAGGCGCCCTGAGGCGGCGCTGTGATGGGAGGGATCAATATAATCCGGCCCGACCTTGTACGGCCGGATATCCAATCCCCGCGCCTGAAGCGCGGCCATGATGCCGATCGAAAATGTTGTCTTGCCGACGCCGCTATGGGTTCCGGCGATGAGGATCCGGGCAACCGCGCAGGGGTCCTCCATCTCATGCATCCTTTCAGATCACGTAACCGCCAAGGATATAGGTTTCTCCGATCTCGGGGCCCGGCAGACTCCGCGGATGAACCAGAACAACGGCAAGATCATCCCCGCCCGCAAACCGCGCTTGCCGCCCCTCGGGCGTCAGTTCGATCAGCACGTCATTGCATTCCCGGGCCAATCGTTCGGCGAACGCCGGGCCGTCCGTTCGCACCCGGCGCGCCAGCGCCTCCTCGAGACCTTCATCGGGAAAACGATAGCGAAGAGCGATGACCCCATCCGTCGCGAGAAGAAAAAAGTCGCCTTCTTTCAAAGGCACTGAATTTATGTAAAGTTCCATATTGGGCGTGCCCCAGCGGTTGGGGACGGCTTGGGCAAGACGTAGCTCTCCCGTCTCCCCGCTGCCGTGCCAGAGATAGCTATCGCCGGCCAGAACGAGACGGGCGGTGTTCGGATCATCCGGGGGCAAATGCAGAAGGCTCAACGTAGCCCGATCCCTCAACCCCTCTCCGGCCTCCCGGTTGACCCGGTTGATGATGGCTTCGAGATCCGCCCGGGGATCCGCCTTCAGATACCGGTCCAGAGCTTCGAGAAGGGAACGGGAGAGGGTGGTCATTCCCGGCGGATCGGAGAGGGCGAAGATGCGATGGCGGAGATTGATGTACAGACAATCACTTACGTATATGGGGTGTGCCGCGCCCGTCATGAGCGCATGGAAGACCTTGGCGCTTCCCGGATGGATGGAGGCACAGAATCCGGTCCCGCGGATGGTCTGCCATTTGATGCTCCCCTCGAACTTCGGCAGCGTTCGCCGGGCCTTGCGGTACTTCTCGCGAATATGGGCCGGTTGATTCCGAAGATACGGCTCGAAGAGCTCCGGGTACGCCCTGAACGTGCCCTTCCCGAAGACGGGATACGCCTCGATGACAATCCCTTCCCGCATCTCAGCCCTCCCTCCCCCGTAGAAGCGGATTTGCGGATTGCTCACCGGGAGAAGAAGGAGAGGTCATTTTCTTATCGAAGCGCACCTGAAAAGCGGACGTGCCGCGGGTGAAGGAGGCCCGGCCATCCACCTTGAGCTGCGAGGGCTCCGTGCCGAAGATCGCTTCCGTCACAAGGCGGATGAGCCGACTGTTGTCGATCTGAGTCTGAATGGTGAAACCCATCGTCTGCCCGGCGCCGATCTCCCGCTGCGTTTCGCTTCCCCGCCCCAACCAGATCCACTTATCCTTGTGCCCGAAGTAGATATCGTATTCGATCCTATCCATCACCGCCGGCGAATCTCCCCCGTTGACGATTTGAACCGTCACCTCCACCACAATCATACTGTAGGAGACCTCGGCAAGGGCGATTTCCGAGATGCTCACCTTTACGGGCGAACCCGCTTTCCCGCAAGCGCCGCCCACCACCGGCAGCGCCGCAAGAGCCACCGCAAGGGCGAAAACCACAGCTTTCATTTTCCCGGAGAGTCAATGGCTTCGATCAGTTTCCGGCACTCGGGCATGGTACGGGGAGCGATTCGAATATACTCGGGCAGCCCGAATGAGGTGCAATCCCGAACCGCGATGCCCCGCCGGAGGAGATCTTCTCGGAAAACGGCGGCGTTTCCCACCTTCACTAGAAAGAAATGGGCCTCTGTGGGCAGAACCCGGAATCCCCGCTGCAACAGCGCCTTCACGAGATAGTCGCGCGCCGCAAGGACTTGCTCGCGGCATCGCTCCACATAAGCTTGCTCTTGGATAGCGGCGGCCGCCGCGTATTGGGCCGGAGCGTTTACGTTCCATGGAGGGCTCACCTTCCGAAGCGTTTCGATGAGCTCAGGGCTCCCAACGGCATACCCGATGCGCAGTCCGGCCAGGGCATGATCTTTGGTCAGCGAACGGATGATCAAGAGATTCCGATAAGAAAGCAAGTCAATGGCGTTCCACCGATCTTCAGTGAATGCGATATAGGCCTCGTCCAAAGCAAGGAGGGCATCCGCATCGGCCCGGAGGATGGATTCAACTTCGTCCCTGCGCCAGTACTGGCCGGTGGGGTTATTGGGATTGCTCAGGAAAACGATCCGGGGATGATGCTCTTGAATCCGGGCGAGAAGATCATTCACCTCGAAGCGAAACCCCGTCCCCTCGCCCGCGCGGCACCGGATGATCCGAGCGCCCATGATCTTCGCGGCGACTTCGTACTCGCCGAAAGTGGGCTCCGGAATGAGAACCCGATCACCCGGGGAGATGTAAGCCAAAGCCAATAGGCGGATGATCTCCATCGAGCCGCTCCCGATGAAGAGGTTTTCCGGGGCGAGACCGAGCGCCCGGGCAATGGTCCCACGAAGCTCGATGCAAGCGGAATCGGGATACCGGTCGATGGGGGCCACAGCGGCGGCGGATCGCACCGCCGGAGCGGGTCCGAAGGGATTGGCGCTCACGCTGAAATCAAGGATGGATTCCGGCGGAATTCCCAAGGAAAGGGCCTCGGCGAAATTGGGTCCGCCGTGGGGACACGGGTGAAGCGCCCGGATTTCCGGCCTAGGATGCAACAATGATCACCCCCCTCACGGCCCCACAGAGGAAAACCCAGACGAGAGCGGTGCCATACATGAGCGCGATGCTCCGATCGATCTGTTGGCTCAAGAGAAGGTTACGGGCATCCCCCAAGCGGTAATGCCCCGCTTTCTCGAGCTGAACGCCGAGCGCGCCGGCGGCGGCGCTCATGGGCCATCCGGCATTGGGGCTTTCAGTTTTGGCGTGATCGCGGAGCATGATATGCCATGCCCGTCTCGGATCATACCGGAGGACGAAGGCCGCAACGATCATCAGCAATCCGGTGAGCCGCGCGGGGATGAAGTTGAGGACATCATCGAGGCGGGCCGCCGCCTTGCCAAGATACTCATATTCCCCATGATAGCCGATCATGGCATCGAAGGTATTCGCCATCCGGTAGGCCATCGCACCGGGAACGCCGAAGAGCATGAAATAGAAGATGGGGGCGACGAAGCTATCGGACGTGTTCTCGGCGACCGATTCCACGGTGGCGGCCACCAATTGAGATTCGTTCAGGGTTCGGGTATCCCGACTGACGAGTGCGTTCATGCGAGCACGCGCGGTGGAGACATCGCCGCGCGAGAGCAACTTACGGATCCGCCCGGCGTGCCGACCCAGTCCGCGGACGGCGAAGGTGCTCTTGAGAAGAAGGCCTCCCACGATGAGAAAGGCGATATGGCTGACCCGCTCCAAATACATGAGCGAAAAATAGGCGGAGGCGGCGACGATTCCCACCCCGAAAAGCACGATGCCGAACCCGTATGCAAGCTGAATGCGGGGACCCTGTGGGGGTGAACCTCTCTGGAGGAGGGAAATAAGCCTGCCCATCCAACCGACGGGGTGAAGGGGGGTGGGGGGGGATCGCCGATCAGGATATCCGTGAGCAAGGCAATCGCGAGGATGATCAAGGCGTCCATTATCATGCCGTGCCCATTATAGCACGGGCTCCGGTGCGGAATGGGAAAAGAAGTGGGGCGCGCACATCCGTGCGCGCCCCACTTCGCTCTTCACGCCATGCGCCGAATCCCCGCTCCAATCGGCGAGACTTCAGCCGTTTTTAGACGCCGACGATGCAGACGCTCACCACCGGCGCATAGGGTTCATTGCCCATATTGTGGGCCAACGCGATCTTGGGGTCCTTGATCTGCCGCTTGCCGGCGCGGCCCTGAAATTGAAGGTAAGGCTCATACAGCATCCGGATTCCGGAAGCGCCGATCGGGTGCCCGAAGCACTTGAGTCCGCCATCCGGTTGAACGGGAAGGGGACCGGTGAGCTCGAAGGTGCCCGCTTCGATATCTTCTTTCACCCGGCCGCGTGGACTGAACTGAAGGTCTTCCATGGTGACGGCCTCGGTGATCGAGAAGCAATCGTGAACTTCCGCCATGCTCACTTCCTTGCGGGGATTGGTAATGCCGGCTTCCTTATAAGCGGCGATCCCCGCCCGATAGGCTTCCTCCACATGCGTGTAGTCGTAGTCCGTCACCATCCGGCCCGAAGTGGGGCTGGCGCAGATCTGAAGGGCCTTCACATAGACCGGCCTGTTCTTGAAGCTCTTGACCATATCGGCGCGGACGATGATGGCGGCCGCCGCCCCGTCGGAGACGCCGCAACAATCAAACAGGCCGAGCGGCCAAGCGATGATGGGCGCATTGAGCACCTGTTCGAGGGTGATCTCCCGGCGGAGGTGCGCCTTGGGATTCAAGGCCCCATTATGATGGCTCTTGACGGAGATCCTTCCCAGCATGGCTTTTCCCTCCTGTGGGGAAAGGCCGTACCGGTTGAAATAGCGGGTCGCCATCATGGCGAAGACCCCGGGCATGCTCGATTCGTAATGGGTGCCCGTTCGGTTTTGCATGCCGGGCAATCCGCTCATGCCCTCGTCCTTGAGCTTCTCATAGCCGACGGCCAGACAGATATCATAGATGCCGGCGGCCACCGCATAAGATGCGCCTCTGACCGCCTCGTGCCCGGAGCCGCAGGCGTTCTCCACCCGCGTCACCGGCAGATAAGGAAGCCGCAGGGCTTCGCTGACCGTCCGGCCGCCGTTCCCGCTGAAGAGCGTACCGCTCCACACGGCTTGAATGTCCTTGATCTCGATTTCGGCATCGGCCAGGGCTTCACTCACCGCCTCGACAATGAGATCGGTCGGGCCCTTGCCCCACAATTCCCCGAACTGGGTGCACCCCATTCCAACGATTGCAACTCGATCCTTGATACTCCCCGGCATCTCTTTTCTCCTTTATCATATCTACCGCACGGGGCGGGCTTTCCAGTGGTAAATGCTCAGTCCCCGATTGACCTGCATCCGCCTGAAGGTCATCTCGACCTCGGTGCCCACGGCGATCTCCGCGGGGTCCCGATCCGTGAGATCGAAGAAGGCGCGCCCGCCGCCCTCGAAATCCACCAAAACGACCGAGGCCGGCGGATCCGCTACGGGCGCAAGGTTATCATGCGTATAGCTGAAGATCTTGGCCTTCCTCCGGGAGAAGTTATAGTCCTCGAAGTCATCCTTCGCGCCGCAAACCGCGCAGATGCGGATGGGCGTGGTAGCCGCGGCGCCGTTATCGTATTGAACGGTCCCGCATTTGCGACACTTGATACCCCAGAGCCCGAGTTGTTGCCTTCTCTCCCGCCAGATAGCGGAAAGCCGGGCGGGCGTCTTGGGGGGACGGCGTGCCTCTTCCTGAGGAACGATGCCCCGCCAGACCAGATACGCATTGTAGCTATCCATCATTTTCTTGGAAGCCAAATGCCCCTTGATTCCCCGGCGCGGTGAAAGTTTGGTGATGGCATCGGTCACGCGAAGGATAAAGGCGTCCACCCCATCACCGCTGCCGGCATAGAGGATCCTATCGCCGGGCTTGGCGGATTCGAGAGCGCTCACCAACATCATCGGGGCGGATGCACATCCCGTAAGCCCGACCTTCAAGAAGAGGGTGAACGGCTCTTGAACCTGAGAAGCATCGAAGCCCGCTGCAGCGGCCGCCTTGCCATGCCGGCGGCCGTCCACAGGGCTATCGAATACCACCTTGGTGAAGTCCTTGGGGGAAAGCCCGTACTTCTTCATGATCCCGGTCAACGCCTCCGGGATGATGACCGAATAGCCCTCATCGAGGACCATGCGGTCTTCCCATGAGCGGATGAAGGTGTCATCGGCCGCGCGCCATGTTCCGGCAAGCTCATCGGTGATGGAGTAGCTCCCCTGAATCTCGGCGATCACGTTCTCCGTGCCCAAGAGAAAGGCGGCCGCTCCATCCCCCAGGCCCTGTTCCGTAATGCCGCCGGGAGCCGCAAGGCGCATATCCGCTGCGGTCACAAGGATGCTCTTTGCGGTGCCGGCCTTCAAGGCATCGTGCGCTGCGCCGAAAGCGATGGTGCCGGCCCGGAGCGAGGTGCCGAAATCGGCGGTGCGCACATCGCGCCGCAGTCCCAGAGCGATCGCCATGATGGCCGCCGATTGCTTCTCCTTATAAGGCGGTGTAGTGGTGCTGAAATACAGGCCATCAATCGTCTGGGGGTCCACATCTCCCATGCAATCCAGGGCGGCGGCAACGCCCATGGTGACGCTGTCCTCATCGAAGAACGCCACCGCCTTTTCCCCCGGCATGGCGAATCCCCCCCATGCCTTGACACAGAGTTGCCTTTCCATCCGGTGCCAGGGGATATAGGCTCCGTACGCCGTGATTCCGATCATCGATATCTCCTTTTCACAGAAATCGAAACGAGCGAATCCGATTTTCTACTGTTGCACAAACTCGATGGGATACCATCCGCCCTGCCGGAAAATGTCCTTCTGAGAGGCATCCAGCCGGTAGAAGCCCACATAGTTCGGTGCGGTGCGTTTGGTTGGAGAGAAGCTATACTGCTTCACTCCATCGACTTCCATCTCGTAAGCTTCTGCCGCCTCATAGAGGGCTTGAGCGAAGTCCTCCGTATCAATGGCCTCCACCCCTGCTGTCGCCACTGCTTTCTGGATGATCTCACACAACTGATAGGCATTGGCAACGGCCAGATATCCCGAACCGGCACGCATGATCTCTTTGGCCCTATCGGGATGGTTCCCATTGAGGAGATCTCGGGTCAGATTGATCATCGTGCCCTCTTCGTTCCACCATCGCGTGGCGTTCAGAAATACGCCGCCATCGAGCTCATCCCAGAGATTCGCATCGTTTATCAATGAGATGAAGGCCAGTTGAACGGAGGTGCCGATGAACTTCGCTTTGTAACCTGCCTCTCGATACTGTTTGACGAAATTCACCGGGACGCCGGGGGGGATAATGTAATCGCAATTCTTCGTGGCCAGCACTTCGCTATCCCATGCGAATACGATCGCCGCGCTGGCGAACTTCCCCTCCCACTGGAACTGATCGGGGTGCTCCTCGGCATATCTCTTCGCCCCATCAATCAGCTCCAGAACATTCGGGGTCGGCCAGCTCACCCCGGCCACTTTCGCCGGGCCTTTGGTTTTGTAGTCCCAATCGTTCTCGGCGACCCATTTGAGAAGGGTGTAACCCTCATCAAAGGGAAAGTTGCCCGGACTGAAGACCCACCCCGGCGGGAGCAATGATCGGGGGCTCGCCGAAGCCGCGAACACCAGCATGTGATCCCGATCGGCGAGGGGACGGATTGCCAGCGGAGTGGCCGGGACGGGTGTCCAGATCACATCCGCACCCCTCTCCTTCAACCACTCATAGCCCGGGATATCCTTAGAAGGATCATACGCCCCATCGTAATCGATGACTTTGAGCTCCACTCCGGGGATCAGCCCCTTCTCATTGAAATAATCCGCCGTATCGTGGAGCGCCATATCGAGAACCTCTCCCGCCGCCTGCATGGCACCCGTCATATCCGTGAGATTGCCGATGATCACCGTCTTCTTCGCGGCCTTGCCGGTGGGTGAGGTTTGCCCCGTGGTCTTCGTCTCATCTCCCTCTCCCCCACCACCACACGCCGCGAGCATCAAGCTGGAAACCAAGAGAACCGCCACAAGAGGTGCCCATCGCTTGAACGCACTTCTCACCATCCCGATCCCTCCTTCGAGAGTCTGCTCACCCAAGGGCCGATGATAGTCTAGCACACCTCTGTCCGGAGCACCACCGAACAAGCGCCATATTCGCCGAGATTCTACCACCGGCCGGAGAAAGATGTCAAGCTGCAAGGCCATGTTCTGATACTAGTGTCACTGCGAACGGCATAATTTGGATCAAATCGTCCAAATTACTTTACAAGCATGCACGACTTGTCCAACGGCGGGTTGACAAATCCGGTGCCGATGGGTTATACTCGGCCAGATTGTCGCCGCCCTTCGCAGGCGAAGAAGGGGGATTCTTCCCGGCAAGGGAACGGCCACTGTGGAATCGGGTGAAACCCCTCTCTTGAATCGCCTCACCCTTAGGAAGAACGGGAAGCATGTAGGAGAAGGTAGCCATGAATATCTGTCTTCTATGCTATAGAGGGAAACCCAATTGCGGGGGACAGGGGGTTTACATCTACTATCTTTCCCGCGAGCTCCTTCGTCTGGGACACACGGTGCATGTGATATCGGGGCCTCCGTATCCCGTGGTGGAGGAGGGTGTGGTCCTTCACAGACTCCCGAGCCTCAATCTCTATGAATCCACCCGCCGTTTTCCATTTGACTTTCCCAAGAAACCGACCCCCCTCAATCTGTACGAATATGGCGATGTGGCCCTGGGCGGCTTTCCCGAGCCATTCACCTTCAGCGTCCGGGCTTTCATGAAGCTCCGCGAGCTTCAGCCCATCTACAAATTCGATATCGTCCACGATAATCAAGGGCTTGGTTACGGGCTTTTGTGGATCAAGCGGTTTCTCAAGATTCCGGTGGTGGCCACCATCCATCATCCCGTGACAGTCGATCGAGATGTCGACATCGCTTCGGCCAAGAACCTCTATTGGAAACTCCGCCTCAAGCGATGGTATTCCTTTATCCGCATGCAGGGATACGTGGCCCGGCGGATGGATCGGATCATCTCGGTTTCCAATGCCGCCGCGGCGGATACGAGCCGCGCCTTCGGGGTCCCCAAGGAAAAAACCCGCGTCGTTTACAACGGCACGGACGAAACCCTCTTCCGTCCCGATCAGTCAGCCCAAAAGGAACCCAACAGTCTCATCACGGTAAACAGCGCCGATAGCCCGATGAAGGGAGTCGGCTATTTACTCGAGGCGCTCAGCCTTGTTCGAAATGGAATACAACCCAAGTTGACAATCGTCGGATCTCCGATCCCCGGCGGAAGAAGCGAAACCCTCATCCGCAGACATCACCTGCAGGATATCGTCACCTTCACCGGAAGGATTGATGACCGTGAACTGGTAGCCCGTTACTCGGCCTCCGAAGTGGCCGTAGTCCCTTCCCTCTATGAAGGGTTCGGTCTGCCCGCCACCGAAGCGATGGCCTGCGGCCTTCCGGTGATCGTCTCGCGTGCGGGAGCCCTGCCGGAGGTGATCGGAACCGATAGCGAAGCGGGGCTTTCCGTTCCCCCGGCCGACCCCGGTGCCCTGGCCACCGCCATCAAACTCCTCCTCACCGATCCGCACCTCAGGAAGCGGATGGGGGAGGCAGGCCGAAGGCGCGTGGAAAACCACTTCACGTGGAGACGGGCCGCCGAGAACACAGTGGCCGTCTACGAGGAGATGGTTAGATGTTGACCATCGATTACAAACTCCTCACCCTGCGGCCGGGCGAGAGGGTGCTCGATATCGGGTGTGGGGAAGGGCGCCATAGCTGGGAAGCCTGCAAACAGGGGGAATGCATCGTTTGTGCGTTGGACTTGAACCGCGAGAGCCTTCGCAAGGGGTACGGCGTCTTCCGGCGGCTCGAGGATCAAGGCGAATCCAAAGGGGTCTGGCTTCTGGCTCAGGCGGATATCCTCAGGCTTCCCTTCCGAGACGGCACCTTCGACAAGGTGATCTGCTCCGAAGTTCTGGAGCATATCCCGGACGATGTGCAGGCCATGCGCGAGCTTGTCCGTGTCCTCAAAGACGATGGCACCCTCGCCGTAAGCGTCCCTTCCTATCTTCCCGAAAGGATCTGTTGGAAGCTTTCCCGGTCCTACCGGACCAGCCCCGGGGGGCATGTGAGGATCTATCGGGCGGGGGAGCTTAAAGCCAAACTTTCCCAGAACAACCTCGAGATCTTTGCCGTCCGCCATAAGCATGCCCTCCATTCCTTTTACTGGATTTCGCGCTGCCTATTCGGGGCCGATAACGACAAAGCGCTGATCCCTTCGCTATACCATAAGTTCCTTGTGTGGGATCTGAAAACGCGGACCACTCCCGTCCGGCTCCTCGATGATGCCCTCAACACCGTCTTTGCCAAGAGCATCGTTTTGTATGCGCGCAAGCGTCGAAACGGGACCACTGCCGGGTAAACGCCTATGGCCAATCTGTTTCGTAACGTAATTCACGATTCCGCCGAGTACATCGCGCAGCATCAGCTCCCCTCCGGCGCGATCCCATGGCAGAAAGGGGACGTCACAGATCCATGGGACCACGTGGAGTGCGCCATCGCCCTCGATCTCTCGCGCCGCCACGAGGAAGCCCGAAAGGCATACGAGTGGCTCCGCCGGATGCAGAACCCCGATGGAAGCTGGTATTCGAATTACGTGAACGATCAGCCCACTGAACTGGCCCGCGATACGAACTACTCTTCCTATATCGCCGTGGGGATGTGGTGCCGGTATCTGGCCACAGAAGATGCCGACTTTCTCGAATACATGTGGCCGACGATCGAGCGGGGGCTGGACTTCGCCGTGAGCCTTCAACAGCCGACAGGAGAGATCTACTGGAGCCTCGATCCCCAGAATCGGCCGTGGGATCGAGCCCTTTCCGCATCGTGCAGTTGCATCTGTCTGAGCCTCACCTCCGGCATCAAGATCGCCAGAGCCTTGGGCAAATCGCGGCCCGATTGGGAGAAGGCCCGCGATAAGCTCGCCCATGCTTTGCGCTACCATCCGGAGCGATTCGACGACCCCGGCTACCGGCAGTGCGATTATGCCATGGCATGGTTCTATCCGGTGCTCTCCGGGGTGATCACGGGTCCGGCGGCCCGGCACCGTATCTTGCGGCGCTGGAACGACTTCATCATCGAAAACTGGGGTTGCAAATGCATTGTGGAAGCCCCCTTCTGGGTGACCGCCGGGGAAACGTGCGAACTGATCGTAGCGCTGGCACGTCTGGGGGAGTGGGGAAGAGCGCGGCAGCTTTTGCAGTGGATCCTCCGGCTGCAGGATAAGCCCGGTTCGTTCTGGAGCGGCATGAAGATTCCGGAAGAAACGGTATGGCCGGAAGAAAAGAAGTTCACATGGGTCTCCGCGGGCATGGCCATCGCCGCCACAACCCAACTGACCAACGGCGATCAACTGGTCAGGGATTTCTGGGAACGCTTCAACGAGCGCTAGAATGAATCCACCCCCCGACTTCGTCGGTTACGAAGCCCTCATCGCCTTCGTCGAGGAACACCACCTCCACACCCTCGAGGGAGATCTTATCGAAATCGGGGCGTTCATGGGAGGGGGAACGGTCAAGCTTGCCGCCTTCGCCCAGCGATGCGGAAAGAAAGTGTTCGTCGTGGATATCTTCGATCCTGAGCTCGACGAGACCGTCAGTCCCAAAGGCGCCACCGCCCGAGAGGTGTATCTAGCATTTCTCCAAGGCCGATCGATGTGGGAGGTTTACCGTGAAGCCACCACCGGATTCGATAACATCGTCACCATCCGGAAGGATTCGAGAAAGGTGCGCTTCGGTAAGGGGCAAAAGTTCTGCTTTGGATTCGTGGACGGGTGTCATCAAGAAGCCTTCGTGATCAACGACTTCAAGATCATCTGGCCTCGTCTTGTGAGCGGAGGCGCCATCGGCTTCCATGATTGGGAGTTCGAGGATTGGCCCGAAGTCACACGCGGCGTGAAGCGCATCCTTTCCGACCATCGTGCCGAGATCGCGCGCACCGCCGAACTCGAGTGCGGATATGGGATCCGCTCGCTCATATTGTTCAAGAAGTGAGGAGGGAAGGGCTCCTCAGCGCTCCGAGGGGATCCCCGTCAGGGGATCTGAATGCACCCACCGGCCGATCAACTCCTCGGCCGCTCGTTCGACTCCTTCCTCGACCCGCAGCCAGTGAATGCGCGGATCCTTGGGCCGGAACCACGTGCTCTGATACCGCGCGAAGCGGTGGGTCTCGAACTTGATCCGCTGTACGGCATCCGCAAGACTCATCTTCCCGAGAAGATACGTCCCGATCTCCCGATAACCCAGACTCGACATCGCGGGAAGATCGAGCGCGTACCCGCGTTCGAGAAGGCCCTTTACTTCGGCGATAAACCCTTCGGCGATCATCCGGTCCACCCGCTCATCGATGCGGCGGTAGAGGGCTTGGCGTTCCATGGTCAATCCGATGATCAGCGCATCGAAAGGGGGCGAGGATCTGGCCTGAAGTTCGGAGAAAGGCCTCCCGCTCAGAAGACACACTTCAAGTGCCCGCACGATCCTTCTGGCATTCCGGGGATCGATTCGCGCCGCTGCACGGGGATCGAGCTCCCGAAGCTCCCGATAGAGCCTTTCGGTGCCTTCCGAACGGGCGCGGGATTCCAACTCCTCGCGAAGGGCACGATCGGGAGGGACTTCGGGGATGGCCCAACCCTCGAGGACGGCCCAGACGTACTGCCCGCTTCCGCCCACCAGAAAAGGTAAACGCCCCCGATTGTGGATGGCCTCAATCGTCGAGGAGGCCAAGCTCTGGTACAAAGCGAGGTTGAACTCCCCATCGGGGTCCACGATATCGTACAGATGATGGGGAACGAGGGAACGTTCGGCGGGGGACGGCTTAGCGGTGCCGATATCCATGTGCCGGTAAACCTGACGGCTATCGGCGTTCACGATCTCGCCCTCCCACCGGCGGGCCAAGGGAAGCGCCAGCGCGCTCTTCCCGATGCCCGTCGGGCCGACGATGGCGATAAGCCGCTTCCTCATGATCCTTTGATTGCCGCGGTCTGTTCCACCATGCTCACGAACTCGTCCGCTTTGAGGCTGGCCCCCCCCACCAGCGCCCCGTCAATCTCGGGCCCCCTCATGAAGCCGGCGATGTTCTTGGCATTGGTGCTCCCGCCATACTGGATGCGCAGGGCTTCCGCCGCCTTGCCGTAGCGATCGCGCACAATCCGCCGAACGAGTCCGATGGTGGCACCCGCTTGGGATTCGCTCGCCGCTCTGCCGGTGCCGATGGCCCACACGGGCTCATAGGCAATGACGATATTCTCGATGGAAGGAACCCCATCGAGGGCCGCCTGAACCTGCCGGGTCACTACCGCTTCGGTCCGCCCCGATTCGTTTTCCGCAAGAGTTTCGCCCACACATACGATCGGCTTGAGCCCTGCCGCAAGCGCCGCTTTGACCTTCCGATTGACCATCTCATCGGTCTCGCCGAAGTACATCCGGCGCTCGGAGTGACCGAGGATCACGTATTCGCAGAGGCCCTTCAACATGAGGGGGGAAATCTCACCGGTGAAAGCCCCTTTTTCCTCGAAGTGCATGTTCTGGGCGCCCAACCGGATGGGAGTGCCTTCGAGCGCCTCGGCCGCACGAACCAGCGAGACAAAGGGGGGACAGATGACCACCTCCACGCCGCGGATCCGCTGAAGCCGTTCCCTCATCGCGCCGATCAGCTCGAGCGCCTCGGCCACCGTGGTGTTCATCTTCCAATTGCCGGCAATGATCGGTGTACGCATGATACCTCCTCGGCTTCAGCGATACGTCGGGGACGAGATCACCCGATCGAAAAAGCTCACGCGCCGAACTTCTCTAGCTTCAGGGCATTGGCCATCGCGATCGGCATGAGGTCGGCAGCGCGGATCCGCCCCAGACTGCCCCCCGCACATGCCTTCTCGGAGAACTCCTTGGTGCCCCCCTTCCGGCAGTATTTGGAATGGACCACAACCGGAACGGGATGCCAGCTATGCCCCTTCAGGATAGCCGGCGTGGAGTGATCTCCGGTGACGACGAGCACATCCGGATTGAGGGCGAGGATCTTGGGGATCAGGGCATCGGCCTCTTCGATCGCGTGAACCTTGCGGGCGAAATCGCCATCCTCTCCGGCAGTATCGGTGGCTTTGTAATGAACGTAAAAGTAGTCATGTTCCGCCCAGTGAGCCCCCAGGGTTTTCAGCTCATCCGCAAAGGTTGAACCGGTGTCGAGCACCTTCATGCCCACAAGCTTGGCCAGCCCCCGATACATGGGATATGATGCGATGGCGGCAGGATTCAGCTTGAACACTTCGCTCATCCGGGGCAAGTTCGGCCGCTGGGAAATCCCCCGGAAGAGGATCATGTTGGCCGGATGGGACCCGGCGAGAACAGCTCTGGCTCTGGCGATGAATTCATTGATCACCTCGGCGGTGCGCGCACCTGCGGGAGAGAGCGGGACCGCCTCTTTGGGCTTCAGGCCGACCTTCTGGGGATCGGTATCGGCCACCTCCCCGCCGAGCCCCTTTCCCCGGAAGACGGCAGCGAATCGGTGCTCCTTTCCGGGAAGGATAAAGATTTCAGTGCCATCAATGCGGATCTCCCGGAGCTTCCGGCAGAGCTCGGCGTTCTTCTCGCTGGGAATGCGGCCGGCGCGCCGGTCGGTGATCACTCCCGATTCGTCCACTGTACAGTAGTTGCACCTTGCCGCCACATCGCCATCCTGAAGATCGAAATCCAGCCCCAGCGCTTCGAGCACCCCCCTTCCCACCGTATAGCGGATGGGATCGTACCCGAAGAGCGCCAGATGCCCCGGTCCGCTCCCGGGGGTAATTCCCGAACTCACCGGTACGAGAAGACCGCACACCCCCTCGGCAGCAAGCCGATCGAGATTCGGCTTGTGCGCCGTCTCGAGCTCCGTCTGGCCGGTATTGGGATGCGGCAACCCGCCGAGGCCGTCCAGTACCAAGAGAACGATCTTCGTGGGAGTCCTGAGCGATAGCTCCTTGAGAATCTCGAGATCAATCATCCTCTCCCCCTTCAGTGCTATTGTACCCGCAATGGGAAAGGCTCTTCAATGGCGGACCTTTCCCCGAAAAGAGCGATTCCGCTTTGGAGCCTTCACCCTCGGGTGAAGGACCTTGATCATCTCACTGCGGACCTTGTCCCGGAATTCCCCCACACCTCATGAACGATCCGGCTTCTCCGATCCCACCCGACCAAAGGGTTCTCTTAGGGGAGACCCCCATCCCCCGAGGGAGATATCTCGTGCACACTCCTCTTCAATCGCGTTTTGGGGCTTTCCGAAAAACTATCGGGCGCGGGACTTGAGCAGCGTTGCCGTGGCCCGGGCGATGAGATCGCCTCCGGCATCGGTCACATCGCATTCAAGGAAGCTTACGGTGCGGCCGTCCTTGAGCACTTTGCCCTCGGCCCGGAGCACCCCGCTGAGAGCGGGCCTGAGAAAGCTGATTTTCAGCTCCAATGTGGAGCATTTCTGGTCATCGGCGAGGGTGCTGTGACAAGCGGCGCCCATGGCGGCATCGGCGAGGTCTGCGATCAGGCCGCCGTGCCCGGTGCCGAAAGGGTTGGCATGGCGGTCATCGAGCGTAAGCTCCATCACCGCGCGCCCGCGTTCAACGGCGACCATCCTGAATCCCAGCGTCTGCTCGATAGGCGGCGGGGGGATATCCCCCCGCACAATTCCGGTGAGATAATCCATCATTCGGGTCATCGCATTCGCTCCTTCGGAAAGAAGTCCGCACCGCTCCCTCGAACCCCGCGCCCCGGAATGGCATTAATCCGCCGTGGGCAATCCCGTTTTCGTATCGAGGCGGATGGCGATGGCTCCTTCGAGTAGCCTCAGGATCTCCCGGCCGATGAACTCCCCCCGCCATCCCCCGAGAAGCCGGTGCCGTCCATGATCGGCATTGCTCCCCTCTTGAACCAGAGCGGCGATCTCGGACCGCGAAGCAACGAGCGCGGGATCGATCCCCGCGGCCAGACATTTCCCCCTCATGAAGGCCAGCACAAGGTCGATGCGGGCAGCCAAACCGTTATCTTCCTTGAAGTGCTCTTCGTCCAAAGGCCACTCATGACGCGGCCGGGCCAGAGCAACCCGTATGGCACGGACGATCGCGGCTCCGTAAGCTTCGATCTCACGATCGGAAAGGCCTTTTATCCGGCGCATCTCCTCCGCCGTCCGGGGAGCTTGCTTGGCCAAATTCATGAGCACTTCATCGGAGATCATCCAGAGGCGCGGTGAATCGGCCGATTGCGCTTGCTGTTCCCGCCATGCGGCAAGCTCCCGGAGCACAGCGCGTTTGCCGGGCGGAAGTTTTCCGGCGCCTTTGATCCTCCGGAATTGCTCCCATGGATCCGGGTCCCGATACAATTCGGGATTGTCATAGATCGCGGATTCCTCCTCGATCCACGCGCCGCGGGAACCGGCCTTGGAAAGGATGGTCTGACGCAACCGGGGAAGATACCGGACATCGTCCATGGCGTACGCGATCTGCCGTTCGGAGAGGGGCCTCCGGAGCCAATCCGTTCGCGTCTCGGTCTTGGGCAATCGAACGCCGAGGACCTCCCGCAGAAGCTCCTCCAGCGAGACGGTGGAACTCATCCCCACAAATCCGGCGGCAAGCCGGGTATCGAAGATGTTCCGGGGGAAAGCACCGGTGGCGCGCCGCAGGATGGTCAGGTCTTGCTGGGCATCATGAAGGATCTTCACAATGGTCGGATCGGAGAGAACCCGACCGAGCGGAGAGATATCCCCCAGAGCGGGCACATCAATGAGGAAGACCTCCCTTTCGGAAAGGGCGGCTTGCACCAACCCGAGGGCGGGATAGTACGTCCGTTCCCAAACGAACTCGGTATCGAGTCCGACGCACTTGGCCTGCGCGGCCCGCTCGATGAAAGCAGCGAGGGCCTCCGGGGTTCGGATCATTGAGGGGTGTCTCCTCCTTTCGTCCGGATTTCGAGGATCTCGGCTACGGCATGGAGCACATCTTCGATGGTTTCCATTTGCATCAAGTTCCGCTGAAGCGCTTTGATGCCCCTCGCCCCCCGCAGATACCTCCCCAAATGGGCCCGGAACGCCTGACATGCAAGTCGTTCGATGTGCGGACTGGGCCGTCTCTTGCACCGGTTCTTCTCTGAAAAGAGAGCGTAAAGGCCTCGCAAATGTTCCGAGATGATGGCGAAGCGCTCCTCCGGCGACGGCGGCTCGTAGGGAAGCCCCACCCATGCACTGCGGATCTCTTTGAAGACCCACGGGTTGCCGATCGCACCTTGCCCGATCATCACCCCATCCACCCCCGTGGCTTCGATCATGGCGGCCGCCCGAGCGGCATCGGTGATCCCGCCGTTGCCGATCACGGGAATGGATCGCTCGGACTTGATCCGTTCGAGGGCCTCGAGGTCCACGGGTCCGCTGTGGCGCTGGGTGGCGAAACGCGCGTGGAGAAAGATCGCCGAGGCTCCCGCCTCCTCGGCCGCTTGGGCCGCTTCCGGAGCGGTGAACTCCCGGTGCGATAGCCCCAGACGCATCTTCACGGTCACGGGGAGCGATGTCGCCTCCCGGATCTTCCGAACGATGGCCCCGATCTTCCGGGGATCGCGCATGAGGCCGACTCCGGCCCCCTTGTTCATGATCTTGGGAACGGGGCACCCACAATTGATATCGATGAGATCGAACCGGTGCAAGGATTCGATGATCGCGGCGGCGGCCGCCATCGAATCGGGGTCGTTCCCGTAGATATGGGCGCCCACCGGCCGTTCCTCCGGCATCGTTTCAAGATAAAGCATCGTCTGGGGAAGGCGCCGGCGGATGCCCTCGGAGGGGACCATCTCGGTGAACACGATACCGCTTCCCATCCGCCGGCAGATCGCCCGGAACACCGGCGTGGTGAAACCGGCCATCGGCGCTAACATCAAGGGCACCTCGATCTGCAGCGTGCCAATGGTGAGGGGGCCGATCCTCGTGCGGGTCACCATCAGATTCCCTTCGCCGCAAGATACGCTTCGACCGCCGCGAAGACTTCAGAGATCTTCTCCGATCGAGGCAGAAACTCGCGATATCGTTCCATATAGCGCCGCTCCCTGAACCTTCGGAACGAGGGGGGGAAGTTCAGATCGAAGATCCACCCGAGCTGAAGAAGCTTGAAATCGTTGAGATTGGTGATATCGGCATAATTCACGATGGATCGCCCGATCAGTTGCCGGCGGACCTTCTCCGAAAAGCCCGGCGTATCGGGAAGGAAGTGGATCACCGCCTCATCCGAATCTCTGCGGGCATAGTGATCCAAAAACACCCCCCAGATATCGAGCTTATCCGCATCCCGGATCATGCGGCTGAAAAGGAGGCACCGCTCGGACTCATCGGTGGGGAGGACCGGACGGTTGTGATAGGCAATCGCCCGCAGGATCAATTCCCGCTCCGGGGGATCAACGGCGGCCAGAGCCCCTTTCTCCCGAAGGATCCGGACGCCCAGCGCCGCGTGATCGGCCGACTCCCGATCGTTGAAGGTGCCGTACCGGGCAAATTGCTCGAACCGACCGGTATCATGGAGAAGGGCGATGGCTTCGGCCAGAGCCCGTTCTTCCGGGGCCAACCTCAATTCTTCCCCGATATAGAGGATCTCCCGGCACACCCGATGGGTGTGCTCCTCCTTCAGAGTGAAACTCGCATCACGGACGGCATCCCCGGATTTGAAGCCGGCCACATAGCGCTCGAACCACTTTCTGAGATCCTCCAGCGTATGCTGCCTCATGACGCCCCATATTCCTTTCGTGTTTGCTCATGGTTCCGTGCTTTCTTCTGGAGCTCGTACAGCTTGGTGATGGCCTCCAGCGGGGTGAGCGAATCGATATCGAGCGATTCGAGTTCCTCGATCACGGGGGGTTTGACCCCGAACAGCGGGATCTGGGCGGGAACGGTCGGCCGCCTTGGGGCCTTCTTCGAAACGGATCGGGCCATTGGACGGGACCCATCCTCGAGGCCCTTGAGGACTTCTTCGGCCCTGCGGATCACGGACCGGGGCAATCCGGCCAGCCGCGCCACATGAATGCCATAGCTCCGGTCGGCGCCGCCGGGAACAATCTTCCGCAAGAAAATCACCTTCTCCCCTTCATCGGCGACCGCCACGTTGAAATTCTTCACCCGCGGGAGAACATCCGCCAGAGCCACCAACTCGTGATAGTGGGTGGCGAACAGGGTTTTGGCGCCGAGACGAGGGTGATTATGGATATGCTCGATGACGGCGTGGGCGATGGAAAGTCCGTCGTATGTGCTCGTGCCCCGGCCGATCTCATCGAGAACGATGAGCGATCGTGATGTGGCGTTGTTCAAGATATTCGCCGTCTCGGTCATTTCGATCATGAACGTGGAACGGCCGGCGGCCAGATCATCCACGAGCCCCACTCGGGTGAAGATGCGATCCACGAGTCCGATGGTGGCGGCATCGGCCGGGACAAAGCTTCCGATCTGGGCCATGAGGACGATGAGCGCAACCTGACGCATGTATGTGGATTTCCCCGCCATGTTCGGACCGGTGAGGAGGATGATCTGAGCATCGCCGTTCGAAAGATAGGTGTCGTTGGGAACAAAGCTTCCGGGGGGGAGGGTCTGTTCCACCACGGGATGCCGTCCGGCGACGATCCGGATGGTATCATCGGTGGTGAGCTGAGGCCGAACGTATCTGTAGCGGACCGCCGCCTCGGCGAAGGCGGCCAGAACATCGAGCTCGGCGATGGCCTGAGCCGTAAGAAGGATGGACTCGGAGGCATCGCCCACCTGACGGCAGATCTGACGCAAGATAGCGGCCTCCATCTCGGCGATGCGCTCATCGGCATTCAGGATGAGCGATTCATACTCCTTGAGCTCCGGCGTGAAGAACCGCTCCGCGCCGACCAGCGTCTGCTTGCGGATATAGTCCGAAGGGATCCGATCCAAATTCGGAGTCGTCACCTCGATATAGTAACCGAAGACCTTGTTATATCCCACCTTGAGGGATTTGATGCCCGTGCGTTCGCGCTCCTTGCGCTCGAGATCGGCAAGGTATTGTTTGGCGTTGCGGGAAGCCGAACGAATCGCGTCTAGATCCGGGGAGAATCCGGGCTTAATGATGGATTGGGATTCGGGCTCTTCGGCGATGGCCCGGCCGATCAGTTCGACCGTCTCATGGCATGGCCTGAGGCACGGCGTTATCCAGCCCAGCGGAGAAGATTCGGCTTCGGCGAGGGCCTTGATCTGAGGCACGGATTCGAGGCCGCGGCGCAGGGCGATGAGCTCTCGAGGCACCGCTACACCGGACTTCACCCGATTGACCAACCGTTCGAGATCGGGGATCCCGGCCAGAATCGTGCGGAGTTCGACGCGGCGGGTGGCCTCGGCGGCGAGCCACTCCACCGCATCGAGCCGGCGGGTAAGCGGCCCGATCTCGAGGAGCGGTTGGCCGAGCCACTTCTTGAGCAATCTTCCGCCCATCGGCGTCTTCGTGAGATCGATCACCGAGAGCAAAGAGGCGCCCTGCCGGCCGAGCTGAGTGGATTCGAAGATCTCCAGATTGCGCCGGGTCTGGGTATCGAGGACCATGAAGGAATCCACCGAATACGTTGAAAGGCCGGGCAAACGGCTGAGGGAACCTTTCTGGGTTTCGGCAAGATACCGGATGATCGCTCCGGCGGCCCGGACGGCCAGCGGCCGATCGCTGCACCCGTAACCATCGAGCGTGCTCACCTCGAAATGATCGAGAAGGGCCTCGCGGGCGGTTTCAAGCTCAAACCATCGAGGATCCAAAGGGGTGGGACGAACGGGGAGGGGCGGGCTCTGGCCATCTCTGGGAACAAGGACTTCGGATGGGCCGAGCCGCTCGAGCTCGGCGCTCACGCGGCCGGCATCGAGCTGGGTAGCGGCGAATTCGCCGGTGCTGATATCCGCATATGCGATCCCCGCGCGCTCGCCCTCGATGATCAGCGCCACAAGATAGTTGTTGGAAGTGCTCGCAAGAAGGCCGGGCTCCAGAACGGTTCCGGGGGTGACCACACGGACGACATCCCGCTCCACGAGCCCCTTGCCGCTCCGGGGATCGGTGAGTTGTTCGCAGATAGCGACCTTATGGCCCGCCTGAATGAGCTTCGCCAGATACCCTTCCACCGCATGATAGGGGATACCCGCCATCGGGAACCGCTGGCCCTTGCCCATAGATCGGGAGGTAAGCACGATCTGGAGCTCGCGGGCCACAAGCTCGGCATCCGATTCGAAGGTCTCATAGAAATCGCCCAGCCGGAAGAACACGATGGCATCCGGATACTGCTGTTTGATGCGCAGGTACTGCCGGCGGATGGGGGTGAGGCCCTCTTTCATCGAGTCCATTCTACTAGAATCCGGGGAAATAAGGAAAGGCGGCCCCACCTTCGAAGCGCATGAGACGCCCCCCACGGATCATTTACGATTCGTTTACCCGTTTTTTTACCTTGGCATAGTATATTAGTCTCGTTCGGGCAAGTGACAGAGGGGCGGCTGAGGAGTGTCACGCAACCGCTACGCCGTTGAAGTTTCTCTGCGCTTGAACGCGTGAAATCGGAACACGAGCAAAAGGGAGATCGGCGAATGAAAAGAATTCTACTCGCGATGCTACTGGCGGGAATCCTGGCCATGGTGCCGGCGATGGCGCTTGCCGAATCGGTGAGCGACCCCGTGATCCAGTGCTTGCCATCATGCCCACCCACGCCGGGCGATCCATCGAGCGGCGGCATCACGCCGGTTGTCTATCCGGATAACCCCCGATGCAGCGATGTCGGGGATTGCGGGAACAGCCTCAAAATCGAGTGCGAGAAACAACCATGGTACAAGGACTGCTCCTGGTGGTCCTGGTGCGATTGCTGCGATTGCCTGATAAAGGACGGCACCTACACCAGTCCGGATGGCGAGTTCACGGTGACAATTGACGCCTCCCCAGATGGCAAGTACTTCAGCTGGCAATCCAACATCCCCGTGTGCTATGTGATCGTCAAGGGCGGCAACCAAGGCGCCAACGTCTATTTCTACGATGGTGCCACTGAGGACGGAGAACTTCACGCCCCGCCGAACGTCCATTGGAAATGGTGGTTCTGTAAAACAGGGGGGGTGCCGGAGATCAGCCACATCATCTTCTGCTATGAAGAGCCGGTGCCGCCCGTGCCGGAGTTCCCGACCCTGACCTTGATCGGCGTTGGCATCGTGGGGTTGGGCGGATTTGCATGGTTCCGCCTGCGCCGGCCGAAGGGAACTACAGAGAACATCGAGCTCTAAACGAGACTTCGGGACTTTTGACCGGTAGCGATTTTGAATCAAGAGGGTTGGTCCGGGGAAACCGCAAATCCCCGAACCAACCCTTTCTTTCCCCTCCCTCGCTAAGCCCCTCCCCCAACGAACGATCGAAAAGCGGATCGCGGCAAGTCTCCCTGAGGCATCCTATTCGATCACCGAACCCTCGCCCAATGCCTTCAACCGGGCTTCATCGAGAATGGTGATCCGACCCCGCTGGGTATCGATGATGCCGGAGTCCTTGAGCCGCGTTGTCAGCCGGATGGTGGTCTCGGTGGTGACGCCCGTCATGGCGGCGATCTCTTGCCGGGTGAAGGGGATCGTCGGACCGAGCTTTGCGGAAAGCATGAGAAGAGTATTGGCGATCCGCTGTTCGGCCCGCTCGCCCGCCATGTCCCGCAGACGATCGTGGGCATCCCTCAACCGTCCGCCGAGGAGATTGATGATCTTGAGGGCCACCGTGGGGTTCTCGCTCAAGAACTTCAGAAAAGCATCCCGCTTGAAGCCCAGTACCGTGCTTTTCCCCACGGAAATCGCCGTGGCCGGATAGGGAATTCCATCGAAGACGGCCACTTCCCCGAAGGTATGGCCGGGGGTGAAAATGGCCACGATCAGCTCCTTGCCGGAACTAGCGAACTTGACCACTTTCACTTTCCCCTCCGCCACAACGTAAAACCATTCCGGGGGGTCCCCTTCCCAGAGGATCGTTTCGTCCGCTGAAAAGCTCCGCTCGGCGGCGATGGCCGCAAGCTTGCCCAGATCCTCCGCCGCTAGCCCGGCAAACAAAATGGATCGCCCCAGAAGGTGCGCCTTCTCGAGAAGGTCCAATGCCATTTGCGGTTTCCCCCCGGCTCCTCACTGATCGGGACGGATCATCAGATGAAGCTCCCGCAATTGCTGCTCGGAGACGACGTCCGGGGAATTGGTCATCAAATCGGTGGCCATCTTCGTCTTGGGGAAAGCGATGACCTCCCGGATCGTCTCCTCACCGGCCAATAGCATCAGAAAACGATCGATCCCCGGCGCGATCCCGCCGTGCGGCGGAGCGCCGTTCTCAAGGGCTTCGAGAAGATGGGAGAAGAGCTCCCGGATCTCCGCCTCTTGATACCCCAAAATCTTGAAGATCTTGAGTTGAAGATCGGCGTTATGGATTCGAATCGAGCCGCTCGAAATCTCGTATCCGTTGCACACGAAATCGTAATGCTTGGCCTTGACCCTTCCGGGATCGGTATCGAGGAGGGGAATATCTTCATCGCGGGGGGCGGTGAAGGGATGATGGGTGGAATCCCACTTCCCCAATTCCGCGTTCCACTCGAAGAGGGGATAATCCCGAATGAACGCAAAGACCATCCGATTGGGGTCGGCCAGGCCGAGCCTTCGCCCCATCTCCACGCGGAGTTGACTCATCGCCGTGTTGACGATGGCGGGCTGATCCGCCCCGATGAGCATGAGGTCTCCCGGCCGGGCGCCGAGCCGCTGCGCCATGGCCCGGATTTGGTCGAGGGTGAAAAACTTGGTCACCTGCGAGCGCACATTTTCGAGGGTGAGGTTCTCCAGCGAATCCCCCGGGTCACCTTCGAGCGCCATAGTCACCAGTCCCTTGGCCCCCCGCACCCGGACGAACTCCACGAGATCCGCCTGATCCTTGCGTGAGTATCCGGCGCACCCCGGGGCGGCAAATCCCTTCACGATCCCGCCCTGAGAAACGGCATTCCGGAAGACGCCGAACTGAGAATCTTTGACGATATCGGAGATCTCCGCCATTTCGAGTCCGAACCGCAAATCGGGCTTATCGTTGCCATACTTGGCCATGGACTCCGCATAGGTGAGCTGCGGGAAGGGTCTGACGATCTTGATCTCCGGCTTGATCTTGGCCATGAGCTCGGTGAAGAGCTCTTCGATGAGGCCGATCACATCCTCCTCGTCCACGAAACTCATCTCGATATCGAGCTGAGTGAACTCGGGTTGTCGATCGGCCCGCTGATCCTCATCCCGGAAACACCGGGCCACCTGAAAGTACTTCTCGAATCCCGCGACCATCAATAGTTGCTTGAGTTGCTGCGGCGATTGCGGCAGGGCATAGAACTTTCCGGGGTAAAGACGGCTGGGCACGAGGTAATCGCGAGCGCCTTCCGGTGTGCTCTTGAGAAGGATGGGGGTCTCGATTTCCACAAACCCGCGCGAATCCAGAAAATCCCTCATGAACTTCACCACCCGGTGGCGGAGCATGAGATTCCGCTGCATTCGGGGACGGCGGAGATCGAGATACCGGTACTTGAGTCGGACGCTCTCGTCGATCTCGGCGTCATCCGTGAGGGGAAAGGGCAACGGCTTCGAGGTATTGAGGATCCGGGCCTCCCGCGCGATGAGCTCGATCTCGCCGGTGGAGATGTGGGGATTCTCCGTGCCCGCGGGACGGCGGGCGATCTCCCCCGAGATGCTCACCACATATTCTGAGCGCATTTGATCGGCAACTTGGTGGGCCTCCGGGGCGAACCGGGGATCGAAGACAACCTGAATCAACCCCTCACGATCCCGAACATCCACGAAGATGAGTCCGCCGTGATCGCGCCGGCGGTTGACCCATCCGGCCACTCGGACCGTCTGGCCGATGAGTCCGGAGTTCAGCATATTGGAGGTATGGGTTCGATATCTGTTCGCCATGATGATCGTTTGATACCCTCTCTCAGCCCTATCACGGGCCAGTGATTCCCCGACCCGAGGGGGATTGCTTGCCAACGTCAATTGATTATAGCGAAAGGCTCATTGCATAGCAAACGCCAGAAATCGGCACCTCTAACACCCGAAAGGAGCAATTCCGCTTTGGAGCCTTCACGCGCAGGGTGAATGAGATTGATCACCTCACTGCGGACCTTGCCCCGGAATCTTCCATCTCCGATGACCGATCGGGCTTCTACGATCCCATCCACCCAAAGGGTCTCCTTGGGAGACACCCCCCAATCCCCCCGCGAGAGGAGTCTTGGCATTCTCTTCTTCAATCGCTGTCTTCGGGTAAGAGAGGCTTGCCTCCCGCCGCGATGGAAAGCTTTACATGCGGGATCAAAAAGTGCTAGATTAGGGCAGGGTCTTAGGTACTTCCGGCGGAGAACGGCGGAAGTGTAACGGCCCGAAGCGCGAAAATGTGGGGCGATGCTGCCGAACAGGCCCTCTATGGTATTGTCACCGTTTTTGCTGTACTCATCCTCATGGTTTACCTCATGCGCCTATCCGCGATCGTGATCGCCCGGATCGAGCAGGCCCGCCACCGTCCCGGGAAAAAAGGCAAGTCTCCCCCTCCCACGGAGCATAATCCATGATGATGGATATCCCATACCAGACGGCTTTTCAGGAGATCACATGGCGCGAGGGGATCATGCTCGGTGTGGGGCTCCTTTTCATCTATCTTGCGATCGGCAAGAGATGGGAACCCTACGTATTGCTTTCGGTCGGGGTGGGAATCATCTTGGCGAATATTCCGCTCACCGGGCTCCTCAATGAACCGGACCCATCCCAGGGCCCGGCCTATGCGGGGCTTCTGGGGCTCCTCCGGCACTATGGCATCTTCTATTTCACCGTTCTGCCGCAGCTCATATTTCTCGGCCTTGGAGCCATGACCGACTTCAGTCCGCTCATCGCCAACCCCAAAGGCTTCATCCTCGGTGCCGCCGCCCAACTGGGGATCTTCTGTGCCTTCGCGGGAGCTCTGGCGTTGGGATACTGGGGGATCACGGATTTTGGACTGAAAGAGGCCAGCGCTATCGCCATCATCGGGGGGGCGGATGGGCCTACCACCATCTACACCACCGCCAAGCTGTCACCGGGGCTTCTGGGCATCACCGCGGCCACGGCTTATTCATACATGGCGATGGTAGCGCTGATTCAACCCCCCATCATTCGAGCCCTGACCTCCAAGGAAGAAAGAGCCATCTACATGAAGCCGCAACTCCGCGAAGTTTCCAAGCTCGAGCTGATCGTCTTCCCGATATTCCTTTTGATCATGGTCTGTCTCCTCGTTCCGGATGCAGCTCCTCTCATCGGGATGTTTGCCTTCGGGAATCTGATCCGCGTGAGCGGAGTCGTCGAGAGGCTATCGGAGACGGCCCAGACGGTGTTCGTGGACATCATCACGATCCTCCTGATGCTGGGCGTGGGCTCCGCGATGACGGCGGATGTGATCATCAAAAAGGACACGCTGATCATCTTGGGGCTTGGGCTCTTCGCCTTTGCGACCAGCACGGCCGGGGGCGTGCTCATGGGCAAGCTGATCAGCCGATTCTCCAAAGAGCCTTTCAATCCCGTGATCGGCGCCGCCGGGGTCTCCGCCGTTCCCATGGCGGCGCGGGTGGCACACATCGAAGGTCAGAAAGCAAACCCCCGGAACTTCCTACTCCTCCATGCGATGGGACCGAACGTGGCCGGAGTGGTGGGGTCGGCGGTGGTGGCAGGGGTCTTCTTGGGAATGTTGGAAGATTAGCGTCATCCCAGCCGGAGCCACCGAGAGAAGAAGCCCGTTTCATTTGCCGGCCGCCAACATCCGGTCAACGGCAGCCTGAGCGCGAATGCGGATTTCTTCCGGCACCTTTACCTCCGGCGCCATCTCTTCGAGCGACCAGAGGACCTTTTCCAGCGTGATCAGCTTCATATTCGGGCAAACGGCCTGTTCCGTGATGGGGATGAACTTTTTGCCGGGATTCTCCTTCCTCAACCGATGGATGATGCCCAGCTCCGTGCCCACGATCATCTCCTGAACCTCCGGCCGGGCCGCATAGCGGATGATCCCGCTGGTGCTGCCGACCTCGTCCGCAAGCGCGATCACCTCGGGACGACACTCGGGGTGAACCACCACCTTAGCCTTGGGATACTCCTCCCGCAGCCGAAGGATATGCTCCGGGCGAATGCGCGCATGGGTGGGACAATACCCCGGCCAGGGGATCACCTTCCGGCCTGCCTTCTTCGCCGCGTAGTCACCGAGATACTGATCCGGCACAAAGAGAATCTCCCGATCCTTCGGGATGCTCGCCACGATCTTCACCGCGTTGGCGGAGGTACAGCAGATATCGCTTTCCGCCTTCACCTCGGCGGTGGAATTCACATAGCAGACGACCACCGCCCCGGGGTGCTCGGCCTTCTTCCGGCGGAGCTTTTCGGCATCGATCATATTGGCCATAGGACAGCCGGCATGAAGATCCGGAAGGAGCACCCGCTTATCCGGACACGTGATCGAGGCGGTCTCCGCCATGAAATGAACCCCGCAAAAGACGATCACCTCGGCATCGGTTTTGGCCGCCTTCTGGGAAAGCTCCAGCGAATCGCCCACGAAATCGGCGATGTCCTGCACTTCACCGAGTTGATAGTTGTGGGCAAGGATCACGGCCCGGCGTTCCCGCCGGAGACGATTGATCTTCTCCACCAATGGATCACCGTTCATCTCTTTCCCCTTTCGTCAACGCGTTCGACGGCCCGCTTGTAGTTCAGATAGGTTCGAATCGCCGGTTCGATCAAATCGCGCGCCTCGAACGGCAGAATCCCGTGGCCCAAGAGCTCATCGTATGCACCCATCCCTATCCGGGCGCAGATGACCGCCTCGCAATCGGAGATGAGCGCGATGGCCCGAGCGAGGGCATCCTCATCGTGCCCCTCCCCCTCCCCACCCCCACCGCACGCCGGGGCGTTCTCACGCGTCTCCCGATAGGTGATCGTATCGCCCTGAACATCGTAGATCAAGAACCGACCCGCCTTCCCGAAATGTTGATTCACCACCTTGCCATCGCTCGAAGCCACCGCGATCCTCATCGGGCCTCCTTCTCTCGTTGATCGCAAACCCCTCCCACCGGCATCTCGTCCGGCGGATACGGATTCACATGAACCATCACATCGCGCACGCCCTTGACCTTCCGGGAAAGCTCATAGCGAAGCTTGCCGGCGATGCGATGCCCCTCCTCGACCGTCAAACGACCATCCACGGCGATCTTGATATCCACCGTGGAGACGGGACCGTACCGATGCACCTTCACATCGCTGACGGCCATCACGCCCTCCACGCGGCAGGCCACGTCCCGAACCTCCCGAATGAACGCCGGCGGCGGGGTCTCATCCATGAGCAACCCCACGTTCGAACGGATGAGGCCGATGGACACCTTCATGATAAAGGCGGCAATGATCATGCCGGCGATCGGATCGAGGACCGGGACACCGAGCTTCGCGCCCACGATTCCGGCCAGCGCCCCCACTGAAGAGTAAGCATCGGATCGATGGTCCCACGCCGTGGCGATCACCGCCGGACTGTTCCACCGCTTGCCCACCCGAATGGTGTACCGGAACAGCGCCTCCTTGATCACAATAGAGGCGACCGCCGCCCCCAGCGCGATATTCCCCGGAGTGCTCTCATGTCCGTGAGCGATGAGATGCACCGCCGATGCGCCCAGATACGCCCCTGTGCCGAAGAGAAGGAGGGCAATGAAAAAGGCAACGATGGCCTCGGCCGAGCCATGGCCGTACGGATGATTGGCATCCGCGGGCTTTTCCGCCACCTTGATTCCGAAGTACGCGGTGCCGGTAGCCACACCATCGGAAGCGGAATGGATGGCATCGGCAACCATGGCATAGCTATGACCGAAGATCCCCGCCGCCAATTTGAACGCCACTAGGAGCAGATTGACGAGAAACCCGACAAGCGTGCACGCCTTCGGGTCACCCGCATCGAAACGCTGCCTCACGGTTCATACCTTTGAGCCGGGACCCAAAGCTAAGGGTCCCCCGCTCCCTTCACACGATCGGGATGGGAATAGATATTCATGCGGCGGCCCCGCGCAAAGCCGATCACGGTGATCCCCAGATCGCCCCCCGTCTTCACCGCAAGGTCCGTCGGGGCCGATCGGGAGATGAGGATGGGGATCCCCCTCTTGGCCACTTTGAAGAGGATCTCCGAAGATATCCGCCCGCTCGTGAGGATGATCCGATCCCGGGTGGGGATGCCTTCCCAGAGGCACTCCCCGAAGATCTTGTCGATGGCGTTGTGCCGCCCGATGTCCTCGCAGAAGACGAGAATCCGATCGCCCTCGGCCAGAGCGGCGCTGTGCACTCCGCCCGTTTCCCGAAAGATATCGGATCGGGTCTGAAAGTCCTTCATGAGAGAAAAGACCTGATCGGGAGCGATTCTCGTTGCGGATTCGACCTTCGCCTGCGCGGCATCGACCGCCGAGTAGAACGCCGCCCCTTTGCCGCAACCGGAGGTGATGAACCGCTTGAAGACGGATCCTTGCTCGATCGGCGTCGGCCCGGCCGTCTCCACCCGCACCACCCCCCGCCGGTCATCGAGCAAAAGGCTCTTCACATCGGCTTTCTCCCTTATCAATCCCTCGGAGGCCAGAAAGCCGAGCGCAAGATACCTGAGCTTTGCCGGCGAGCAGAGGAGGGTCACCAACTCTTGATTGTTCAGGATGATCGTAAGCGGGAACTCCCGGACCACCGTATCCTCGGCCTCGAGCCGCTCCCGATCGGTGATCCTCTGGATTTTGACTTGTTCCGTTCCTTCGGACATTTTCCTTACCCGTGATTTGTGATCCCGCGAAGTGGGGATTGCCGCGGTCTGCCCAAGCACACGAGAGCCAGCGCAACGTCCTATTGTTCGATAGCCTTTTTCAGTTCACCACAATCTCGTCCCCGGCCTTCACCCTGCCACCTTTGATTACCCGGGCGAACACGCCCTCCTTGGGCATGATGCATTTGCCCACTTGCTTGAAGATGGCACACCCCGTATGACACTCCTTGCCGATCTGGCTGATCTCGAGTATCACCTCTTCACCCACATGAAGCCGCGTGCCCACGGGCAGGGAAAGGAGCTCGATCCCCTCGGTAGTGATGTTCTCAGCGAAATCCCCCGGCTTCAGATCCAATCCCAGCGCCCGCATCTTCTCGATGCTCTCGACGGCAAGCAAGCTCACCTGACGGTGCCAACCGCCATCGGCATGGGCATCGCCTTCGAGTCCGTATCCTTCCCTCAAAGTGCCCTCCGGGATGGGCACCTTCGAGACGCCCTTCGTATCGCTGCGGCACACCGCGATCACTCTCGCTCGGTTCACCCTACCCCCTACCTCCTCCCCTCAAAGAGGGGGAAAAGAGAAGAATTCATGGATCGCCCTTACCGAATGCCGGCTTCTGCGCCCGAATCCCGATGCTCACGGCTCGAACCGAATCCCCGCCCCCATCCATCTCGAAATCCCGCTCCCAGACGATCTCGACGGCTTTGAATCCCGATTCGGCCAGCAAGCGCGCATAGCCTTCCGGGGCCAAGGGCCCCGCAGCATACCAGAGCCCCGCCTCCGTCCCCCCCTCCACAGCCCCCGGCTTCACGCCCGCATAAGCTAATTCACAAACGGCAAGCCGCCCTCCGGGCTTGAGGACCCGGAACACCTCCCGAAACACCCGCGGCTTATCGGGAGAAAGGCTGACGGCAAAATTGCTCATCACCGCATCCACCGATTCCGCCTCGAACGGCAAATTCTCCATCTCCCCCGAACGGAACTCTACATTCCGGCAACGGTAAAATGCTGCGGTACGGTGCGCCTTGCGCACCATCTCTTCTGTTATGTCAAGGCCAATCCCTTTGCCCTCGGGACCGATGCGGGCGGAGGCCAACAACACGTCCATGCCCCCGCCCGACCCAAGGTCCAACACGGTATCGCCCGGCCGAATCTCGAGGAGGGAGAGCGGATTCCCACATCCGAGCCCCATAACGGCCTCCGGGGGAACGCCGGAAAGCTCGGCTTCGGAGTAACCCATCGCCCGCGCCCTCTCGATAGCCCCGAACGCGTTATGGGAAGCAAAACAATACGGGTACCAGAGATCGCTTTCCTCGACTTTACGGCCATAAAGGGCTCTGATGGCGGATCTGAGCTCGTCCACGGTCAATTGCATGGTCTGAACACCTCTGAGATGACCCCGCCTCCGAGCACGGTCTCACAATCGTAGAATACCACAAATTGGCCGGGGGTGATGGCCATCTGCGGCTCATCGAACCGGACCCGAACCCGGACCCCTTCGAGGGGATCGACGAGTGCCGCCGCCGCCGCGTGAAGGTAACGCACCTTCGCCGACACGCGAATCTCCCCTTTGGGGGGCTCGCCGGCTATCCAATTGACCCCTTCGGCCTCGAGCTCCGAGGCATACACCGCGCTTCTGGGGCCGACGATGACGGCATTCCTTTCCGGGTCAATGGCGATCACATAGAGCGGATACCGCGCAGCGATGCCCAACCCCCGGCGCTGGCCCACAGTGTAGTTGATCAGCCCGGAGTGCTGCCCGAGAACCTTTCCCGCCGGATCCATGATCGGGCCCGGACGAGCGCCCGCCGGTATGCGATTCCCCACAAATCTCCGATAGTCCCTATCCGGGATGAAACATATTTCTTGGCTTTCCGGCCTATCGGCTACCGGCAAGCCTCGATCTCTGGCCATGGCACGCACCGCTTCTTTCGTATGGCAACCGATGGGCATAAGGCTATGGGCGAGTTGCTCCTGAGTCAGCATGCAGAGAACGTACGATTGATCTTTGTGAGAATCGAGCGCACTTTTGAGAACCGTCCGGGAACCATCCCGTTCGATACGGGCATAATGGCCGGTGGCGACGAAGTCCGCCCCGAGACTTCTCAGTGCCCAATCGAGAAACGCCCCGAACTTGATCAACTGATTGCAGCGGATGCAAGGATTGGGGGTACGGCCGCGGGCATACTCGGCACAGAAATCGGCGATCACCTTCTGAGAAAAGAGGTCTGCGAAGTCCACCTCATAATGAGGGATGCCGAGAATGTGCGCTACCCGGAGGGCCTCCGCTGCACCGCGAGGGCCGCAACAGCCCTCCAACGTGGTCGCCTCGGCGCCGCAGGGCAGCAAGCGCATGGTCGCCCCGATGACTTCAAATCCTTGCTCCTTCAAGATCGCGGCAGCAACGGAGGAATCCACCCCCCCACTCATGCCCACCACTACCGTCGGCATCGTTTCTCGAGAACCCCTTCTCAGGTCACCGATCCGGGAGAAATTATGGGTGAAGCCGCACGTGCTCTTTCTTCATGCACCGATCCATCACCACCCTGAGACCGGCGGCACGAGCCCGCTCCGCCGCTTCGTTATTGACGATCCCCTCTTGCATCCACACGGCCCGGGCCCCGATCTTGATCGCTTCTTCCACGATCGGCAATACCTCTTCCGGCTTCCGGAAGATATCCACCACATCAATCGGCTCGGGCACGGACGAAAGATCGGCGTACACCGGTTCCCCTAGAATTTCCCCCTTGAGAGTAGGATTGACCGGCACGATCCGGTATCCGTGATCCTTGAGATACTTCGCCACGATATAACTCGGCCGGTCTTCTCTCGTGGAGATGCCGACCACCGCCACCGTCCGGCTCGACCCCAGAATTTCCGCTTCGATGCTCATGAAGAAAATCCCTTCCCGTCTTTTATGAGTCTTTCAGAGCAACGCCCGAATCCTCTTTTTTGAACCGCATCTACGAGCCAAGTTCTGCGAGCTGTTTTCGCAATCTGGCCAACCGATCCTTCTGTTCGGCAAGGTTGGCCCGCTCCCTCTCGACCACATGCACAGGCGCTTTGCCCACAAATTGCTCGTTCGAAAGCTTGGACTCAATCCGGCTCACCACGGCCTCGGCGGCCGCGATTTCCTTCTGAAGGCGGACCCGCTCAGCCCCCACATCCACCATTCCCGCAAGCGGGAGAAACACCTCTACATCGCGGAGGACCAGCACCTTCGAGCGCTCCTCCAAGCCCTTCCGCTCCTCCGAGCGAATAAATCTGAGCGGCCGGACCCTTGCCAGCGTCATGATCGCTGTGGCGTGCCTTTCCACCGCCACCCGCCCATCCGGCGCTGCCACGATCGCCTCGATGAAGCGGGCCGGTTCGACTTTGGCCTCGGCCCGGGCATTGCGGATGGCCCGGATGATCTCGATGACCGATTCCATCTCCTTCTCCGCCTCCGGATCCAGAACAGAAGGATCCGCTACGGGATAGGGGGCGATCATGATCGAGTCCGGGGCATGGCGCCCTTCCGGCAGATGCTCGCGCACCCGTTGCCAGATCTCCTCGGTGATGAAGGGCATGAAGGGATGCAACAGCCGAAGGATCGTTTCCAGCGAATCCACCAGAACCGGCAGCGGTGAGGGGGCTCCACCGGCATCGCGGAGCCGGATTTTGGCGATCTCGATATACCAATCGCAAAACTCGCCCCAGACAAAGTCATGAATGCGGGAAAGCGCCTCGCCGAGCATGAAGCCTTCCAAGAGTTGGTTGACCTCACCGATAAGCCGATTCAGCCGGCTCTGAATCCACCGGTCCTCCACAGCCGTAGGTCTGCCGACTTCCTCGACCCGCCCTTCGAGATTGCCCAGCACGAACCGACTGGTGTTCCAGAGCTTGTTGGCAAAGTTGCGTGCGCCCTCGAGCTTCTGATTGGAAAGGCGCATATCGTTGCCGGGCGTGTTGCCCACGGTCAGGGCCAACCGCAGGGCATCGGTGCCGTACTGATCCATAAGCACCAGCGGATCCATCACATTGCCCTTGGACTTGCTCATCTTCTCGCCATGCTCATCGCGGATGAGTCCGTGCAGATAGACCTTCTCGAAGGGGATCTGTCCGGTGTTCTCGATGCCTAGCATGATCATCCGGGCAACCCAGAAGAAGAGGATATCGTATCCGGTTTCCATCACGGTGGTGGGATAGAAATACCGGAAGTCCTCGGTATCATCCGGCCAACCCAAGGTGGAATGCGGCCAGAGCCCTGAAGAGAACCACGTATCCAGTACATCCGGGTCTTGATCGATGCGTCCGGAACCGCAGTGGGCACAGGCCGTGGGATCCTCTACGCGCACGGTCAGCCCGCCACAATCGGCGCAGTACCATACCGGAATGCGATGCCCCCACCATAGTTGCCGACTGATACACCAATCGCGGATGTTCTCCATCCAATTCAAGTAAATCTTGGTGAAATGCGAAGGAATGATCTGAATGCGGCCGTCCGTCACCGCAGCGATGGCGGGCTTCGCCAGCGGCTCGATCTTCACGAACCATTGCTGAGTGATCATCGGCTCGACCATGGTCCGGCACCGATAGCAATGCCCCACCATGTGGGTGTGGGGTTCGATTTTTACGAGAAGGTCGTCTCGCTCCAGATCGGCCACCAACTTCTGACGGCAAGCAAAGCGATCCATGCCCCGGTAAAGTCCGGCGTTTTCATTCAGAGTGGCATCGAGATTCATCACATTCACGACGGGAAGGCCATGCCGCTGACCGATCTCGAAATCCACGGGATCGTGCCCCGGGGTCACCTTGAGAGCGCCGGTGCCGAAGGACGTATCCACCGCTTCATCGGCAATGATCGGGATATGCCGCCCGATCGCGGGAAGGATCACCTTCTTGCCCACCATCCCCGTGTATCGGCCATCGGAAGGGTTCACCGCCACCGCCGTATCGCCGAGAAGCGTTTCCGGACGGGTGGTCGCCACGACGATAAAATGATCGGGATCATCGGCCAAGCGGTATTTGATGTGATAGAGCCGCCCCTGAACCTCTCGATGATCCACCTCGAGATCCGAGAGGACGGTAGCGCACGATGGACACCAATTGGTGAGACGCTCTCCCCGATAGATCAGACCCTTGTTATAAAGATTTACAAACGTGACCCGAACGGCCCGCGCCGGACCGGGGTCCATGGTGAAGGCCTCCCGGGACCAATCGCACGAGACGCCGAGCCGCTTGTGCTGGGCCGTGATCGCCCCCCGATACTTATTGACCCACTGCCAAACCCGTTCGAGAAACTTCTCCCTCCCCAATCTCTGCCGATCCAATCCCTCCCGGAGGAGCATCTGTTGCACCACGAACTGGGTGGCAATGCTGGCATGATCAACACCCGGGAGCCACAGGGTGGGATCGCCCTTCATGCGATGCCAGCGCGTGAGCGTATCCTCGATGGTGGCCGTGAGGGCATGGCCCACATGGAGCTCGCCCGTCACGTTCGGCGGGGGCATGATGATGACGAAAGGCTTCTTGGCGGGATCGATCTTCGGGGTGAAGTACCCCCCCTCTTCCCAGAATCGGTACCACTTCCCCTCGACGCTCCGGGGTTCATAGCTTTTGGGGATTCCACCCAGTTTCTCCAAGGCCATGGTCCATACTCCGATCAATTCAATGGAGGCGTTTTCACTCGCCAAATCGTATCCATTCTACATGTGGAGAGAGATCGCGTCAAACCTTCCGCCGGATGAAGAACTCCCGGCACCACCTCCCACCACAAGGAATGAAATCCTCTTGCGCCTTCCTTTTTCAAGGGGCGCTCCGGAGGCCTTCTTTGATCGCATTGCCCATCGCCATCGCCAGTTCATCGGCCTTCTTCGAACCGATGAGCAACTTTCTGCCATTCTTGAACTCGATCTGAAGGCCCCGATCGCCGCTCACACTGTAAGCCCTCCCCTCTTTCCCCCACCGAATCCCCCATCCCCCGAACTCCTTGAGCGGACTGTAGGTGCGTGCTTCGAAGCGGGCTATCGTATCAAAGGGAATCCTGCGAAAACGGAGATGAAAGGGGAAGTAGCGGATATACAGCCCATCCGAGCGAACTTCTACGGTCAGATTCACCACAGAGAAAAGCACCGGCACCCCCCCGCCGAACACCACCGTCACCACCAGAAGGCCGGCATCCGAAAGGGGATCATCGCCGAAAGGCCGATCGAAGACGATCTGTTGGATGACCCCATAGAGGCACACGCCCGGCACGGAGAGCACAATAAGCCACAGCCACCATTGCCGGAAGCGCTGTACCTCTCTGAACACGACAATCTCCGGAGACACTCCTTTACCACTCCTGACACCCATGGGGAACGAAACCGGAGAAGGTTGGGCCGGAACCTAGAGGATTTCGAGAAGCGTGATATCGAAGGTGAGGTCTTTCCCGGCCAGGGGATGGTTCGCATCCACAAGGACAGCGGTATCCGTCACCGTCACCACACGGATGATGCTGATGGCTTCCCCGCTCGGGTCTTCCACTCGCAGGATAAGCCCGGGCTCAAGTTCCAGATCGGGAGGAAAATCGCTCCGATTCAGCATCCCCACTAATGTGTCATCGTGCGGACCGTAGGCTTCTTCCATCGGGATCCGCATCCGTTTGGTCTCACCGGGGCTCATCCCGATGAGGGCGTTTTCGAACCCCGGGATCACATTCCCCGCCCCGATGATGAACTCGAGCGGCATGTGCCCGATGGAAGTATCGAACTGAGTGCCATCGTCCAGAGTACCCGTATAATCCACCCGGACCCGATCACCAACCTTTGCTTGCGTCATTTCACTCCTTTCCCCTTCCTAAGATAGGCAGAGAAGGGGATCGCCCGTTTGCACTTGTTGAATGATACACCGCACCCGCTCGGATGTCAAATAACATAACACGGCCGTCTGCCCCAACCGAGGAAAAGTTTACCTTCGTTAACCGGAGATTTTACCTTCAGATGTTATTCTGCCGTAGGCAAGAGAGCGATGAACCAATCCAGAAGGCCCAAGAAATCCCCTTTGTGCGGGGGACAAGCGGCAATCCGCCACTGGCCGCCCACATGATCCGCTTCTTCGAAGACGGTCACCCGATGCCCCCGCAGGGCGGCG